>WNGK01006863.1_pt1 | contig 13585 bp, 9 predicted proteins | sample 5400601 | NCBI WGS metagenome assembly WNGK01 (sample SAMN13153376, study PRJNA577476) | soil metagenome | isolation source: 60 cm soil or saprolite under Garry oak tree replicate 1 | place: USA:California | collected 2016-06-15 | reverse complement strand
GCGGCCCGCCGAGCGGCACGCGCAGCTTCATCGCGGCATCGTAGCGCTCACCGCTATTGTGCGGCAGCAGCGCGGGGTTCTCGTTGCGAGGATCCCGCGCGTCCGGGGGCGGCGGAGCGTTCACCGGATCGGCGTCGAGCCGGCCCTCGGCGTCGAGGACGGCTACGAGGCCGGCGCCCCCGCCCAGCGGGCCATCGACGCTGACGACGCTGCGGTCGAGCCCGAGGTCGGCCGAGCCCCACAGGGGGCGGTCGCTCTCGAAGGCCGCGCGCCCTGTCCAACGCTCGCCGCCGTCGCGCGTGACGACGTTGATCAGCCCGGACAAGGCCTGCCCGTATCGGGCCGAGAAGCCGTTGGTGACGAGCGACGCCTCAGTGAGAATATCGGGCGGAATGCGCACGCCCAGGGGTCCGGTGGACGCGTCGAGCTGGTTCTTCACGCCGAGGCCGTCGAGCACGAATGCCTGTTGGCCCAGCCGTCCGCCGCGGTAGCTCTCGCCCACGGCCCCCGCCGACAGGGCGACGGCTTCGTCGAGCGTGGTCACCGGGAAGCGACGCAGCTCCTCACCGCTGATGCGCTGCACCGTCGCGACCTGGGCGGGATCGAGGATCGAGTCGGCGTACGCCTCGACGACGACCGGCCGGTCGATCGTGTACACGTCGACGCTGAAGTTCACGAGCGAAACCTGGCCCGCGCGCACCAGCACGCTGTCACGCCGCACCGTCTCGAAGCCGATGGCGCGCAGGGTGACGAGGTGCCAGCCGCTCCGCGCCTCACGAATCCTGTAGAAGCCCGCCGTATCGGTCAGCGCGAGCCAGCGGCCGTCCAAACCAACTTGCGCACTAACGATCGCAGCGCCATCGCGCTGGCGGACGTGGCCCGTGATCGAGCCGTTCGTCTGAGCGGCGAGCGCCGTCGGCAGGGCGGCCAGCGCGAGCACGGGAATGGCCCGCGCCTTCACGGCACCTCCAGGAGCCACAGGTCGGAGCTGCCGTTCACCCACACCTCGGCCGTGAGGCGCGTGCCGTCCGGGCCGAACGCGGGCCGCCGGAAGCGGAACGTGGTGTCGCCGAGCACCGTATCGGCACCGGTCGCCAGGGTCACGACGTGGAGCTCGCCACCGCGGTCGACCTGCATCGGCCCGTTCAGGGAGTCCACAGCGTAGGTCACATCTCCGCCCACGACCGCGACGAGGCGGCCGTTCGCGAACCCCACGTCGCGCGCGATGCCTGTGGGCGCGAAGTCGTGCACGGTGTCGGTCTGACCGGTCGAAAAGGCGTAGCGGTACACGCGGGAATCGCCGTTCCGCGTGAAGTAGATCGTGTCGCTCGTCGCGCCCACCGTGACGGAGGACGCGCTGTCCGTCGTGGGCACAACGGCGAGGACGGGGGCCGCCCCCGCGAGGTCCAGCGTGACGATTTCGATCCCTGTGCGCACGGTATCGAGCGCGCAAAAACTGCACAGTCGCGGATATACGACGTCCTCCCCGAGGTACACGAGGCGCGTCGGGCTCAGCCAACGAATGTGCGAAACGCCCTGATGCGCACGCCCTGACGGGGCCACGTATGCGATCGTCAGTAACACGCGCACGCGGTTCGGGTCCTCCAGCGGGGCAACTACGAGGGCCTGCGCGTCTGGTGCGACCGCGCGCCCTGGGAAGCGATGGGCTCTCGACCGTACGTATGCGATCCGGCCGTCGCTTGCGACCGCCGCCTCGTCAAATACGTCGATCGAATCGTTGGCCGTCGTCGTCCCGCAGACGTAGCGGAAGATCCCACCGCCGCCAGGCGGCATCATGGCGAAGCAGCGGTCTTCGTCCGCCCGGTCGAGCCGCTCGGCAGTGTAGAGAATGCCGCCGCCCTCCGCTCCCCCCTGGGGGAGCCATGTTGCGGCGGCGTCCACGCCAGCATTGAACGTGAGGCGCGCAACGGGCCCTGGGTCGAGCGGACCATCCGGCCCGTACCGCGCTGGCCGAAACGGCGCCCCGTGCTCGCAGGCGGCGAGGAGGGCGGCAAGCAGAACGACGCGGCGCGCAGTCATGCTGACGGTGCCTCGAATCTAGCTTGGCCTTGGGCGCCGCAGTAAGGTTTCAGCATGTCACGGCGCGTCCGCATTCTGTGCATCGCCCTCGCCATCACGGCCGCCGCCGCCACCGCAGTCGCGGTGTGGATCGCGACGCCGCTCCCGCCGGAGCTCGCCGCGCCCGGGCCCATCCCCTCCATCACACTCCTCGACCGTTCCGGTGTCGTCCTGCGGACGACGCGCGCGCCCGATGGGACGCGCGGCGGATTCATCCCGCTCGACGAAATCGATCCGAAGCTGTTGCAGGCATTCCTCGCCATGGAAGACCGCAGATTCTACGAGCACGGCGGCGTGGAGCTCCGGGCCCTGGTGCGCGCGCTGCGCGACGACGTGCGAGCCGGCCACGCGATCGCCGGTGGGTCCACGATCACGATGCAGCTGGCGCGGCTACTCCGAGGAACCCCGCGCAGCGCCGCAGGCAAGTTGAGTCAGATCCTGTGGGCCTGGCGGCTCGAGGCGCACCTCGACAAGCAGCGCATCCTCGAACTGTACCTGAATCGCGTCCCCCTGGGCCAGGGCGCCTCCGGCGTCGCCGCGGGCGCCGCGCTGTACTTCGCTGCCGACGCGCGCGAGCTGAGCCTCGGGCAGGCGGCGATGCTCGGCGCCCTGGCGCGTGCGCCGTCGCGCGACAATCCGCTCGCCGCCCCCGAGCGGGCGCGGGCACGACGCGCCCTCACGCTGCGCCGCCTGGTCGAGCTGGGCTTCGCCCGCCCCGCGGACGCCGATCGCGCCATCCGAGAGCCGCTCATCGCCCGCGATCGCCGCCCGGGATTGTTTGCCGCACCGCACTTCACGACCCATGCGCTGCAGGAGCGCGGCGCCCCGGTGGATGGCACATGGCGCACCACACTCGACCTCGGTCTCCAGACCGCGCTCGAGGCCGAGGTTCGGCACACCGTGGACGTGTTGCGAGATCGCGTGGTCGCCCACGCGGCCGTCGTGGTGTTGGACAACCCGACGGGTGAGGTGTTGGCCTGGGTCGGCTCGCCGGACTTCTGGGCCGATACCGCCGGCCAGGTCGACATGGTGGTCTCACCGCGGCAGCCGGGATCGGCGCTCAAGCCGTTCCTGTACGGGCTCGCGCTGGACCGCGGCTACACCGCGGCATCGGTGCTCCCCGACTTGCCCCACACCTACCGGACGACGCTTGGCCCCTACCGTCCCCGCAACTACGACCGCCGCTTTCACGGGCCGGTGCGCGCGCGCGAGGCGCTGGCCAGCTCCTACAACATTCCCGCCGTCGAGCTGGCCGAGCGCCTCGGCATCGGCAGCCTGTACCGGACCCTCCATCTGGCCGGCTTCGCTTCGCTCGACCACGGCGCCGAGTACTATGGGCTTGGGCTGGCGCTGGGCAACGGCGACGTCACGTTGCTCGAGCTCGCGAACGGCTACCGCTCGCTCGCGAACGGTGGGATGTGGACGCCGGTGCGCTGGAGGGCGGACGCCCCCGCGGGGGAGACGCAGCGCGTCATGTCGACGGGCGCGGCCGCGCTGGTGCTCGACATGCTCAGTGACCCCGTCGCGCGCGTGCCGGCGTTCGGCCTCGAGACACCGCTCGATTTCGCGTTCCCCACAGCGGCCAAGACCGGCACCAGCCGCCACTTCACCGACAACTGGGCGGTCGCGACGACGGGACGGTTCACCGTCGCGGTGTGGGTCGGAAACTTCAACGGGCGGCCGATGCAGGGCGTGGGCGGAATCACCGGAGCGGGGCCGCTGCTCCATCGCGCCGTGCTCCTCACAGCGCGAGCGTATCCCCCCGGTGTCCTGCCGACGCCGCCCCAGGCCGGCGCGGTGGCGCTGCGGGTCTGCCGCCTCTCAGGGCTCCGCGCGACACCCGATTGTCCCCAGACGCTCGAATGGTTCCTCCCCGGGACGGAGCCGAACCGCGACTGCGACTGGCACGTGGGCGGACGTGTGGTGCTGCCGGCCGAGTACGCTGAGTGGGCCGCGACCTCGCTCATGCAGACCGACTCCAGCGCCGGCTTCCACATCACCAGTCCTCAGGATGGCGACAGCTACGGCGTGCCGGTCGGCGTGGACGCGCGCTACGCCACGCTCGCGCTGCGCGCGGCCGGCGGCGCCAGCGAGCTCGGCGTCCGCTGGTTCGTGGACGGGCGGGAGACGCGGGAACCGCGCTGGCGTCTCACGCCGGGGACGCACACGATTCGGGCTGAAACCCCGCGGGGTGAGCGCGCGGAGGTTCACATCGAAGTGCGGTGACTCTACGTTGCGGGTCTGGGCTTGAGGACATTCAAGACCAGCTCCAGTGCGACGAGCCACAACCCGCCGTACAGGAGTGGAGGAAGCACCGTCGTGTCGCGGCCATACGCCAGCAGGGCCCACCGGCCCAGCTCATAGCACCACAGGCCTCCGGCGAACCAGCCCAACAGGCGCACCAGAAAACCGGTGGCGGTTTCGATACCCGGCACCCTGAGCAGCAGCACATCGACCCAGTAGCCGACGTACGTGAACGCGAACGCCAGCGTGAAGTCGTCGAGCAGATCCCAGCCCACAGCGCCCTGGCGCGGCAGCGTGAGGAAGAACACCAGCGCGAGCGGCAGCGCCAGGAGCGTGTTCCGGGTGAGCGCTTTCACTTGAGATAGCCCTCCAACCAGTCGAGGACGGTACCCCACCAGATACGCCGATTGCGCGGGCGCAGCACCCAGTGCCCCTCGTCGGGGAAGTAGAGGAACTTCGCGGGGACGCCCAATCGTTTCGCCGCCGTGAATGCCTGGTACCCTTCCGACAGATCGACGCGGTAGTCGAGCTGCGAGTGCACGATGAGCATCGGCGTCTTCCAGTGCTCGACGAAGTTCAGCGGGTTCCACTGGCGGTAGAGATCGCGGTTCGCGTACGGATTGCCGCCGAATTCCCAGTCGGTGAACCACAGCTCCTCGGTGCTGCCGGCCATACTCACCGTGTTGAACACGCCGTCGTGGTCCACCAGCACCTTGAAGCGGTCGCTGTGCCCCGCGATCCAGTAGACCATATAGCCGCCGTACGACGCACCCGCCGCACCCATCCGCGTCGAGTCGACGTACGGCAGCCGCGCGACGACGTCGGCTCCCTTCACGACATCCTCGTAAGGGTAGTCGCCCCAGTGCCGCGAGATCGCGTCGGTGAACTTCTGACCGTAGCCGGTGGAGCCGTGGAAGTTCACCGCGGCGATTACGAGCCCGCGCGAGGCGAACATCTGGAAGTTCCAGCGGGCGCCCCAGGAATCGGTCCACGCGCCCTGCGGCCCGCCGTGAATCAGGTACACCAGCGGGTAGCGCTTCCCGGCGGCAAAGCCGGGCGGCTTCTGCAGCCAGCCGAACACCGAGTCGCCCAAGGCGCCGACGAAGCCGAACTCCTCGAGCGACGGCAGGTCGAGCGTCGCGACCGCAGAGTCGTTCTGGTGCGACAGCGGCCTGCCGGCGAGCCAGATCTCCGCAGGCTCGGTGTTGCTCTGATGCAAGTACGCGAGCGTGCGCCCGTCCGGGGCGACCTGGACGTTGGTGTTGACACCGCGCGATACGACGACGGAACGATGGAAAGACGGAATGTCGATGCGGTACACGTTGTCGCGCCCACGCTCTTCAACGACGGCATATACGCACGTGGAGTTCGGACACCACGTGTAGGAGCCTGCGGAGAGCGTCCAACCAGCGGTTGCGTCGACGCCGTTCCCACTTTCCGTCATTCCATCTTTCCGCCGCAGCAGCAGCAACCGCAACCGATCGGCCTCGAACCCCGGCCGCTCCATCGACAGGTACGCCAGCCACTTGCCGTCGGGTGAGTAGCGCGGCGTGTTGTCGGCCCCGGGCGCGGTGGTGACCGCTCGCATCGCGCCGCCATCCGGACTCAGCACGTACACGTCCACGTTGGTGTTGTCGGCGACGCCCGAGTCGCCGTGCATCGCGACCGCGACTTCGCGTCCATCCGGTGAGACCGCCACGTCGCCGTCCCCGCTCGTGGCGATCGTCGGCACGTCGTGGTCCACGGGCGTGACGTCGGTCGCCGTGCCGGTCGCCACGTCGACCCGGAACACGTGCTGCCTCTTGCCCGCGCGGAACTCGTCCCAATGACGCCACAGCAGGCCCGTCCAGATGCGCGCGTCCGTGGGATAGGCGCCGTTGCGGCGGTCGATTTCCTGGTCCGCGGGCCACTTGATGTCGCTCACCACCACCAGGCCGGCGCCCCCGGGGAGCCACACCGGATCGGAGGCCCCGTCCGGCAGGCTCGACAACTTGCGCGCGTCGCCGCCGCCGATCGGCAGCAGCCACACCTGCGCTCCACCCTCGCGGGTCGAGATGAATGCCACCGTCTTGCCGTCGGGCGACCAGCGCGGCTGGCGGTCCGACCCCGGGCCGCCGGTGAGCTGGCGGGTGCGGCCTGTGGAGACGTCGGCCACCCAAATGCGCGCGACGCCGCGGTTGTCCTGTAGCGACGGCGTGGTCACGGTGTAGGCGACCCACTTGCCGTCGGGCGAGAGCTGCGGATCGCTCACGTTTTTCAGGGCGATGAAGTCGTCGAACGTGATGGCTCGTCGTTGAGCCGCGAGGGAAGGGGCAAGGGCAAGACACGCGAGCAGCAAGACGGAAGTGCGCATTAGAACTCCGGATGAGTCATGATGGCGCGCACCAGCTCGTCGTACACCTTGGAGTCGGGCGTCACCGCGCCGCTCTCGTCGGTGTGGACGTTCCACGAGCACAGCTCGTTCAGCGCCGTAGCCTCCTCGTACGTCAGGTGCAGCAGGTGACCGTTGCCGTCGCGCTTCGCGCCGTCGAGCACTTGCTTCAAGACGTCGGGCAGGTGCTTGGCGCTGCGGATGGCGTCGTATTGCTGTCTGGTCACGGTGAGATCCATGCGCTAATGTTGGTAGCTTCGGCGCCGCCCGCAACCGGGCGCAGGATCCCACAGCCCGGAGTCCGATGCCTCACACTGCGTTTCTCGCGACCGGCTTCCACGTGCCCGCCCGCGTCGTCACCAACGACGACCTCGCGAAGATCATGGACACATCGGACGAGTGGATCGTCCAGCGCAGCGGCATCAAGACGCGTCACTGGGTGTCGGACGGCGATACCGGCGTCTCGCTGGCGCGCGAGGCGTCGCTCCAGGCGCTCGGTCGGGCCGGTCTCGCGCCCTCCGACATCGACTGCATCATCTATTGCACGTGCACACCCGATCACTTCGAGCCGGGGAACGGCGTCTTTCTGCAGCGCGAGCTGGGGGTCACGGACATTCCCGCCGTCGACGTGCGCAACCAATGCAGCGGCTTCATCTACGGGCTGTCGATCGCGGACGCGTGGATCCGCACCGGGCAGTACGCGCGCATCCTGCTGGTCGGCGCCGAGGTCCACTCGCGGGGGCTCGACAAGACGACCCGCGGGCGCGACACCGCGGTGCTGTTCGGCGACGGCGCGGGCGCCGTCGTGCTCGGCCCGACCGACGACGCGGGACGAGGCGTCCTGTCGACGCACATCTTCGCCGACGGCCGTTACGCCGAGAAGCTGTGGGTGGACGGGCCAGGGCTGGCGCACGACCCCTATGTGAGTGTGGAGATGTTGGAGCGGGGCCTGCATCGCGCGGTGATGGAGGGACGCGACGTGTTCAAGTTCGCGTCCGTGAAGATGCCGGAATCGGTCGCGATCGCCCTGAAGGCCAATCGTCTCACTCCCACCGACGTCAAACTGCTGATTCCCCACCAAGCGAACCTGCGGATCATCGAGATGGTGCAAAAGGCGACGGGCCTGCGCGACGATCAGGTGTACGTCAACATCCAGCGCTACGGCAACACGACGGCCGCCTCGATCCCCATCGCGCTCGACGAAGCGCTGGCCGAGAAGCGACTCGGGCGCGGCGACCTGCTCGTGATGACGGCGTTCGGCTCCGGTTTCACGTGGGGGAGCGCCGCGATTCGCTGGTAGCCTCTAACCGCCCGTCCGGCCCGCTGGTACCTTAGCCCGCGTGCAGGTCGTGAGGATGGCGGATGCAAGCTCCACGGTGTCGCCGAACGTGGTTGGTCGCGCAGCTCGTCTTGCTGGGAAGCCTCGCGTGCGACCGGCGGCCGGCCATCGTCGGGACTACCTACTGGGACCCGTCCCCTAATGTGATCGACGTGGTGCGCGAGGAGGTCGGGCGCTGGCCGGGCGGCGCCCCCGCGGCGATCCGTAAGCCCGCTTCGTACCTGGGCACGCATGCAGAGCGCGAGGTGGATGGCGCCGCCCAACTCACGAGGCTGCCCGGGGTCGTGGCGGTCGTCGGGCACCAGGACAGTCGTACCACCCTCCTCGCGGCACCCGTGTACCACGAAGCTCGCGTTCCTCTGGTCGTTCCGACCGCGACGAGCCGGGCGATCGGCGTCGCGAGTCCCTGGATCTTCCCGCTGGCCCCGAACGATTCTCAGGAAGGAGTGTTCATCGCCGAATTCGCCACTCGCAGATTGGGCGCGAAGGCCATCGCCCTCCTGTATGACAATGACGAATACGGGCGCGGTCTGCGGGACGGTGTGCAGGCGGCGCTCGCGACCGCCGGCACGTCGCTCAGCGCGGAGGCACCGATCGGCGCGATCTGCGAGCCCGGCGGTGGCAGTGACGCGTCCCTCGCGCTCGCGACGCCGAGCCGGCACCCTCCCGATCTCCTCGTAATCGCCAGCCGCCCGCGCGATGCCGGCTGCATCGTCCGGCAGGTGCGCCGGCGAATCCCCGCGCTTCGCTTCATCGCCAGCGATGCCGTGGAGATCAGCGATAGCCTGCTCGACGCGATGGGCGCAGGGTCGGCAGCGACGTACTTCGTAGCGTTCTGGTACAGCGGCCTCACGGACGAGCGTTCGGCGGCGTTCACGAGCGCTTACCGTCGAATCGTAGGCACGGCACCGAAACCCGGAGTCGCGATGCATTACGATGCCCTCATGCTGGTGATGCAGGCGGTGCGTGACGCCGGACCGAGCCCCAAGGCGATCCAGGCCTACCTCACCCAGCTCGGGAAGTCCCGTCCCGCGTATCAAGGCGTCACCGGATCGATTATGTTCGGCCCCGAACGGCACCGGCCACTCTACATGCTGCGGGTCCGTAACGGCGCAGCGAGCGCAGTCTCCGTCCCGTGAGGCGCTCGCTCACTCTGCGCGGTACCCTGCGCCTGCTCGGCCTGGGCGCAATGGGCTACGTCGCCATCATCGCGGCCATCATCGCGGGTCGGCTCGGCCCGACCGCCATCGGTCTGCGGCGCTACAGCGAGCGCATGCTCGCAGGGTACAACGGCATGCGCGTCCGCACGTTGGCGTTTCATACGACGATCGACGACATCCACCCGCTGCTCATTGCCGTCGCGCGGGGCGGACCGCCCGACCCCTTACGACCTCGCCTGACGGCGCTCCGAGAGCGCGTGGACTCCCTCTCCACGAAGGAGAGTGGCGTCCCGGAGATCGCGGACATCCCGAGTGAAATGCGCGTCCAGTTTGCGGCGGGCAGCGTCGAGCAGTCTGAGCTCGAGGTGGCGCTGACGGAGGCGCTCGCAAACCTCGAGCTGGGACGAGCCGCCGTCGCGACGCGCCGGCTCGAAGCGGCGGACTCGATCGCCGGCCTCCTCGACGAGCACGTGGCCGAGGCGCAGCGCCTCGGTCTCATCGACCTAATCCGGCGCGAGAGCTCGCTGGCCGACGCCACCACCGCGAGCCTGCGCGCCATCGGGGGATGGCTCGGGCTCGGCATCGTCTTGGCCCCGTTTTTCGTGGTCTTCCTGCGGCGGCGCTTCTATGATCCGCTCTCGCAGCTGGACCGCGCCCTCGTCCGCGTCGCGCATGGCGACCTCGAGGGGATGATCCCCGTCCTGCGCCAGGACGAGCTGGGGCGGTTGAGCGGTCACTTCAACGAGACGACGGCGATGCTGCGCCGCCGAGCCGAGGAGACGCGGCGCCACGCCCAGGCGGCACTACGGGAGAGCGAGGAGCGCTACGAGGCGATCGTCGAGTTCGCGCCGCTCGGCATCGCCGTCGTGGACGCCGAGGGACGGTACGTGCACGCGAACCCGGCGTTGGAGCGCTTCCTGGGCTATTCCGAAGACGAACTCCGTGCCATGCGCTTCACCGACGTCACCCTGCCGGCGGACGTGGCGCTGACCAAGGATCTCTTCTCGGAAATGCAAAAAGGCGCGCGTGACCGCTTTCAGGTCGAGAAGCGCTACAGGCGCAAAGACGGCACGGTTGCGTGGGGCCGGCTCATGGTGGCCGCCGTGCGGGACGACACCGGCAAGCTCATGCACACGGTGTCGCTCACCGAAGACGTGACGGAGGAGCGACGCCGTCACGCCGCGCTGCAGCAGGTGGAGGAGCGCTTGCGGCGGGAGCAGGCCGCGCTGGTCGAGCTCGCGCGCCACAAAGCCTTCACGACCGGCGACGTGAACGCCGCCTGGGAGGAGCTCACGGTAGCGGCGGCGCGCACGCTGGACGTGGAGCGGGTCGGCATTTGGCGGCTCGATGCGGAGCGGACGGCGCTCCGCTGCGACGATCTCTACCACTTGAGCCGGGACCGGCATTCGGAGGGCGTGACGCTCGCGCTCGACCGCATCCCGACGTACGTCCGGGCACTGGATAACAACCGGGTCATCGCGGCGCCCGATGCCCGAACCGAGCCGCGTGTTGGGGAGCTCAACGCCGTGTACCTGGCGCCGTTGAGCATTACGTCGTTGCTCGCCGCCCCGGTCCGGGTCGGGGGCCGGGTCGTTGGGGTCGTGGGGTTCGAGCACGTCGGCACCCCGCGCGACTGGAGTCCCGCCGCGCAGAGCTTCGCCGGATCGATCGCCGATCTGGCGGCCCTCGCGCTCGAGGCTGCCGAGCGCGCGCGTACCGGCGTCGCGCTGCGAAAATCGGAGGAGAAGTTCGCGACCGCGTTCCGCCTGAATCCGAACCCGGGCGTGATCGCGCGCATGGACGACGGCACCTTGGTCGACGTGAACGCCGCGTACCTGGAGGTGACCGGGTTCACGCGCGAAGACGTGATCGGGAAATCCGCCAGAGAGGTCCTGTGGCCGGTTCCCGAAGGACGCGACGAGATGATGCGCCAGCTGAAGGCGCATAGTCGCCTCCGCCATATGGACTTGAAGATGCGAACCAAAAGCGGGCCGTTGCTCGATGTGCTCGTTTCGGTCGACGTCATCGAGATCGACGGCGTGGCACACACCCTGGGGTCCGCCATCGACATCACGGAGCGCAACCGCGTCGCCGAAGCGTTGCGCGAGAGCGAGGAGCGGTTCCGGCGGCTGGTCCAGGATCTGAGCGTCGGTGTCGCGCTGCTGGACGGGACGGGACGCGTGCTGTTGTGCAACCCAGCGGGGCTCGAGATCCTGGGCGTGACGAGCGAGGAGCTCGCGCAAGATGGGTTCTGGCAGCGCGAGCTGACCGCCATCCACGAGGACGGCAGGCCCTACGCCCAGCACGAGCGTCCCGTCTTGAATGCGGTGCGTGACGGCACTACCCTGCGCAACGCCGTGCTGGGTCATCGGCCCCGCGGCAAGGACGAAATGATGTGGGCCAGCGTCAACGTGGACCCGCAACGGGACGCGCAGGGGGTGGTGCGCAACGTGATCGTGTCGCTCGCCGATGTCACCGAGCGCAAGCGCGCCGTCGAGGCGCTGCGCGAGAGTGAGGAGCGCTACCGGCGCCTGGTGGAAACCAGCCCCGACGCGGTCTCCGTGGTCGAGAGCGGTCGCATCCGCTACGCCAATCCCGCCGCGATCGCACTCGTGGGCGCACGGGAGCCGGGGGAAGTGATCGGCCGGATGGCGGTCGAGTTCGTCGCCGAAGAGTCGCTGCCGGTGGCGGCGCACCGGATCGAGGCGGCGGCGAGGTGCGGCTGAGGCGGCTCGACGGGTCCCCGGTCGACGTGGAGGCGATCGCCATCCGAATGCGCTACGAAGGGCGCGCGGCCGTGTTGGTGATCCACCGCGACATCACCGAGCGTAAGCGCGCGGAGGAGCAGCTCCGGCTGCTGGCCCAGGCGGTCAAGAGCACGACGGAGGGCATCAGCATCACGGATCTCAAAGGCCGGCTGACGTTCGCCAATCCCGCGTTCCTCGCCTCCGTCGGATATACCGAGGCCGAGATTCTGGGACAGCACGTGGCCGTGATCAACTCCCCCAGGAATCCGCCCAGCCTCCAGGACGAGTTGCGCGCCGCCACGGCGCGTGGCGGATGGAGCGGCGAGCTGTACAACCGCCGCAAGGACGGCACGGACTTTCTGCTCGCCCTCACGACCGCCCCGGTGCGCGACTCGGAGGGACGGGTCATCGCCCTGATGGGCGTCTCGAGCGACATCACGGAGCGGCGGCGGGGCGAAGAGCAGACGCGCCTCCTCCAGGAAACGTTGCGCCGCGCCGAGACGATGTCGGCGCTCGGCGCCGTGGTTGCCGGCGTGGCCCATGAGGTGCGCAACCCGCTGTTCGCTATCTCCGCCACCGTGGATGCCTTGGAGGCCCGCTTCGGACCGCAGCCGGCCTACGCGCGTTACACCGAGACGCTGCGCCAGGAGGTGAACCGCCTCAGCCGCCTCATGAGCGACCTGCTCGACTACGGCCGGCCACCCAGCCTCGACCTGGCGGAAAGCCCGATCGGCCCCGTGGTGACGCGGGCGATCGCCGCCTGCACGCCGCTCGCCGAGCAGACCGGAGTCCGCCTCGTCGCGCAGCTCGCCAACGATCTCCCGCTGCTTCCCCTCGACCCCGCGCGCATGCTCCAGGTGCTCCAGAACCTGATCGACAACGCGATCCAACACTCCCCGCGCGGCGGCGAGGTCGTCGTGCGGGCGTCCCCGATCCTGGCCTCGGATGCCGCGGGGATCGAGCTCTCCGTAGCCGACCAGGGACCCGGAATCCGCCCGGAGGACATGGCCAACATCTTCGAGCCGTTCTTCACGCGACGGCGCGGCGGTACGGGGCTGGGGCTCTCCATCGTCCAACGGATCGTCGAGCAGCACGGTGGAGACGTCGAGGCGCAGACCCGTGAGACCGGTGGTGCCCTGATCACGGTGCGGCTGTGCCGGGCGGTGGCGGCGACCGTATGACGCGACCCAAGATCTTGATCGTCGACGACGAAGAGCGGATCCGCTTCGCGGTCCGCGATTTCCTCGAGCTCCAGGACTACGCGGTCGTGGAAGCCGACGGCTGCGCGTCGGCGGAGGAAGTCTGCCGCGACGCCCGGCCCGATGCCGCCGTGCTCGACTACGGGCTTCCCGACGGCAACGCGCTGGAGCTGTTGCCGCGCCTCAAGACGATCGACCCCGATCTGCCCGTCGTCATCCTCACCGGCCAGGGGACGATCGACCTGGCGGTCCGCGCCATCAAGGAGGGCGCCGACCACTTCCTCATGAAGCCGGTCGAGCTCCCCGCCCTGCTCGTCCTGTTGCAGCGGCTGATCGAGCGCGAGCGAACACACCGGCGCGACCTGGCCGGCGAAGCCCGCCGCGGCCGGGCGGCGTTGAATCCGTTCCTGGGCTCGAGTGCGGCGATGCGGCGTCTCGCCGAGCAG
>WNGK01015846.1_pt1 | contig 13586 bp, 9 predicted proteins | sample 5400601 | NCBI WGS metagenome assembly WNGK01 (sample SAMN13153376, study PRJNA577476) | soil metagenome | isolation source: 60 cm soil or saprolite under Garry oak tree replicate 1 | place: USA:California | collected 2016-06-15 | reverse complement strand
AGATTGGAGCCGTCTGAGCTCATCGCATAGATCTGGAAAATACCGTCGCGGCGAGATTCGAATGCAATCTGGCGTCCATCCGGAGACCAGGATGGATCCATCCCGTGATCCGTCAGTTTCTTCGAATTGGAGCCATCGGCATCCATGACCCAGATTTCTGGATTGCGGCTCGGCTGTGTTTGGGCGAAGGCGTAGTAGGCAATCTTTTTGCCGTCGCGGGACCACGCCGGGCCACAGGCGTCTCCGCTCCTCATGTCAGTCAGGCGTTTCGGACCTGTGCCGTCCGAGTTCATCACATAGATCTGCGAATAAATGGTGTCGCGCTGCGAGCAGTAAACGATCTTGGAGCCATCCGGAGATACCATGGGGTCCGAACCGAACACATGCAGACGCGTCACCCCGGAGCCATCCGGGTTCATGAGCGCGATTTCGCTGGTCTTCGGGTTCGCGACCGCCCGGCTCTGCATGTCGGGAGCATCGTGAGTGGTAGTCACCATCCCGCCCTGGCCAGCCCCTGTAACTTCATTCGCCTGATCGCCGATCGCACCTGGCCCCGATTCAGCCACCGTAATGCTTCGCATCGAAGAAACGCCAATGGAAGGATCAGCGCGCACAAAAACGATCTTGTCCTTGAGGTTTCGGGCGGCGCTTGCGGCAGGAGCTGGCGCCTGCCCGGGAGACGCGGGCAGCACGGCGAGTGAAGCGATCAGGGCACAGAAAAAGCAACTCGAACGCAACATGGGATTGTCCTCCCGGCGAAATAGTAGTCTCGTTCAACTCGGGTCGCAAGGCTTTGCCTTCGGACACAAACACTGCAAGCCGCAAGAAAAACGCCACCCGCCCTTGGGCTGGTGGCGTGATGAGAAAAGTCGACGACTAGAAAACGAATCGCAGGCCAAATTCGATCTGCCGCTGGGCGCCCAGTCCGTAAACGCCCGTGCCATTTCCGACGCGGAATGATTCATTGTCAAGCCGCGTCGTACCATTGATTGAGCCGTTCCCGTTGCCGAACAGGATACCGTTCATCGTATTCGGAGGCAGGTTGAAGTTGCTGAAGTTCGGGAGGTTGTAGAAGCCCACGCTTGGTTCGATCGTGAACCGTTCCATGAACGTGTGCCGCCATGCCAATTTTAGATCCATAGCGCGAAGCCAGCTGAAGTTGACCTGATTCCCGGGTGAGTCTGGCGCCGAACAGCTTGGGTCTGGATCGTTTGCCGGTGGTGGCAAGCAAATGTGTGGCGCCACACCACCCAGTGATACTAGCTGAGAGGCCGTCATCAAACCATTCTGGATGAGAACGTTACCCGCTGGGGTCGGCTGGCCTGAGACCGTGGTGTTGTACCGGCTTATCAACCCAACCAACGAGCCGGCGTCGGTTCCGCGTTCGAACTGACCGAGATGGGTTCCCGGCACAGGATCGCCAACCGTTCCGTCACCGGTGAAGTCCGTGCGGTAGATTTCACCTACGTCGCCGAAGTTCGGCGCGACGATTGCGCTGGACAACGGGCTATAGAAGTGAGCAATCAGGCCAAGCCGGAAACCACCCGGTACGTCGGCGTAGCCACCAAACGAAATCTGGTGGGTACGGTCGAGCAATGCCGGACCGTAGTACCTGCCCGGTTTGTTATAATCCGCCGCCGCCAGCACAAAATCTTGATCGCTGTCCCCCGGGGTACCGGTAACCTGTGCCCCGCCCGTGTTGCTGAAGTTGGACAGGCTGTAAGCGACCTGGAAATTCATCGCTTTCACACCGCGGAAGGGTTTATTCACATTTTCGACAAGCTTCATCTGTAACGCGTTGTAAACCGAGCGGCCGATGGGTTTCAGGAAGAATGCCTGATTCTGCATCGAGTTAACGCCGCCGAATGCGCAGGCATACCCGAGACCACCTAGGGAAGGATCTTGGGCGCAGCCCACTCCGCCCACATCGTTTGGCGTTCCTAGCCCGAAACCTACGTAATTGTCGATCGTCGCCCCTGCCGCGATAGCGCAATCCACGCCGCCAGCCCCAGCCGGACAACCGAAAGACGCATTGGTGGCATTGATGGCCTGGGTCGCTCCGCCCGTATTGAAGGTAGAAATATCACCCACCTTGTTAACGTCAACGGCTAGCAACGTTCGAGTTTCAACATTGCGGAGGTAGTCTGCACTCAACACCATACCGTGCCGGATTTCGCGCTGGATACCGAAATTCATCTGCACCGAGACCGGCGTCTTGTAATTCGGCGCGAACAGAAACGCCGGTTGACCCAACCCCTCGTTCAAGAGCGTACCCGCGTAGTTTGGATTTGGGGTGTGGGGGTCGAAAGTATTGCCCGCCAGAACCTGTTGCCAGAACGTCGTAATCTGCGGAATGACATTGCCAATATAAACGTCGTTGCCACAGATTCCTACCGGGGAAATTGTGCCGCTGCTCACCGGAACCGGTTGCGGCGCCCCGCCCAAACAAGCATTGGAAACAGCATTGAACGCTCCATTCTGGAGGCGTGCGGGCCGGTCAAAGAGAACGTTGTTCCAGATCACGTTCTCGTAGAAAAGCCCGATGCCCCCGCGAACTACGGTCTTGCCGTTCCTGTTGGGATCCCAGGCGAATCCAATTTGGGGTGCAAAGTTCAGGTTCGTTTGCGCTACCCGATTTCCGTAGCCAGGGAAAGCCGCGTTGATGTTGGGATCTGCCGGCAGATCACTGTCGGTCCGTCCTGTATCGCGGTCATAGCGCAATCCGAGGCTGAGGGTGAGATTAGGCCTGATTTTCCACGAGTCGCCCACATACAGACCAATACGGTTATCCGGGCCCAATCCGCCGGCGGGGAATCCGAGCGCCGGCTCCAAGGTACTGAATCCCTGACCATTGCCGACGCGGAGACGGCTCATATCCCAGTTCAGCGGATTGGCAGAGCCCCCGGGGAACGGCCCGGCATTCGCAAAATCAAGACACGATTCAGCCCCGCTGGCCCCACAATTCGCCGCTGAGGTAGTGAACGAAGCCCGGGGCGCGGTGCCGTAGAAGTCAGCAAAACCACCGCCTTGGATATGGTTGTAAGACACCCCATACCGGAAGGTATGAGAGTGGTAAATCCTACTGCCGTCGTACTTGATTTCGTGGTTGGACTGCGGGGTGCTCTGCGGCGCCAAAAGGTTCGGACCGACGAAGAACGATCCTGCACTTATTTCCAACCCCGTGCAACAGTATGGCAGCGAGCTGTTGTTCAGCGTCGAATCCACAATCTGGTTCTGAAATTTCAGGTAAGAGAAGCGGATGCTGTGAGTGAAGCTTCCCGAACTGAAGTCGAACCCGACTACATGCTGCCGGGTGATGTCCTTGTTGTCGTATACGGAAAACCCGAGTCCGAACGTAGCCAGCAACGAGTTCTTGAAGTACGAGTAACGGTAAAACGCTTTTGCCCCGTTGCTGAGGTTGTAGTCCACCTTGCCGATGAGATTGTCCTCTACGAACGGCTGGCTAAAGCCTACCCCGATCCCGGCAAAGGGAGTTCCGCTCAACACGACGGGGGCGAAAGAAGCCTGCTTAGTCCGTTCGCCATCGCCGAAGAAGAACAGCTTGTTTTTGATCACCGGACCGCCCAAACGCGCACCATACTGATCACGCTGGGAATAGAGATCTTGCCCTCCCGACGCAGCGGCGGCCATCGAATGATCCCGGAAGAAGCCAAACGCTTCACCATGGAGCGTGTTGGTTCCAGTTTTGGTGGTCACGTTGACTGCGCCGGAAGAGGTCAGGTCTTGAGACAGGTCGAGAGAGGACTGACTGATCTGGAATTCCTCAATTGCGCTGGCTGGAATATCAGCCGTGGTTGTGCCTACCGTCTCGTCACTCACGTCAACGCCATCCACGTTCACACGCGCGGTGCGGCCGAATCGCCCACCGAACGAGATCGAAGAATAGCCCGCTTTAGTAGGATCGAAATTCTGGCCATCCTGAATCTGGACGCCCGGTTCGAGCTGCGCGAGATCAAGGAAGTTACGGCCATTCACGGGTAGATTCTCAATCTGACTCGACGTCAGAACACCCTGCACCGTCGCCTGCTCGGTATTGACCTGCACAGTTGAGCCCTGTACTTCGACGACCGTGCTCTCCTGGCCAAGGGCCAGCTTGGCGTTCATGGTGGCGGTATTGCCGACCTGGACCGTAACGCTTTCGCTGACTGTGCTAAAGCCTTTCGACGAAACCTGCACTTTGTAATTGCCTGGGTCGAGGGGACCCGTACCGAATGCGCCCGCCCCGTTGCTAGTCAGAGTGAAGGTCTGATTCGTGCCCGTGTTGGTGACCACCACTTTGGCTCCGCCAACGACAGCGCCACTCGGATCCGTCACCGTGCCCACGATGCTCCCAGTGCTGAGCGTGGTCTGAGCCACGAGGAGCGCAGAAGACAACAATACAAACATGCTTACCACCAGCAGACCAAATCGCGTGCCTGGGCGGGGGGAGTTGGAGTTCATCGTCTACCTTCCTTTCGGGAAGTCTTCACAAGAGTCGTTTGTCTCTAGAGTTCTTGAGCAGAAATCGATGATCGCTGTCCGGCAGAATATGGAATAAACACACCGCACTCGAAACAAATTTCAGCTTGGGCGGTATCTATCCCCACCAATCTTGATCTTCTTCAGTAGGAATACAGCAATTTTCCGGCCAGCACCGCAGCAATTCACGACGAAGCTCCAAGCTGTTATTTGTTTCAATGACTTGGAGTGTTTCGCTTGTCGTCGAACGATAGAGAGAACTGTGGGCAGTATTCCGAATTATGTATTTCCATTCCGGAAAAGTGAAGCACTACAGGATTTACCCTAGTGTTTACAAAGAGTTACAAAGAGTATTTCCACGACGTTATATTTTGAGCAGTGCCAGTCGCGGCGTGGCCCGGCTCCCTCTTCTTCTTGTCTCAGAATACCGATTTCACTGTGTAATACCCTGCCCGGTGTCGGACTCGATAAGCAGCTGCCTCGGGAACGCCCGTTACCTTGACCCCGATCCGGCGGAACTCCGAGGTATTTGCCTCCCGTATCCTCCGACAGCTGGATCAGCGCGTGCTCGCCTCCGATTTCGCGTCCCGCGCTCGCCTCGATCGGGACAATGATGACCGAGTAAATCAGCGCTTCCGCTTCCTCTGCGGCGCGCAGGGCTTCTTTGTATTCGATTTTGCTGTCGACGTCTTCGCCGTCGGTGATCAGGACAATGACTTTTCGTCCCTTGCGGTGGTCGAGGGCGCGCGAGACAACGTAAATCGCGTCATACATCGCCGTTGATTCGCCGAGGTGGATATGGTCGATGGCCTCGTCGATACGTTTGAGATCCGCGGTATATCCGGGTGTGGATTCGCGCGCGACCTGGCTAAAGCCGTAAACAGACAATGCGTCAACCGGGCGCAAGATGGCGTGTGCGAAGCGCTTCGCCGAGGCCTGTTCGAGTGGCAAGTCGTGGCGCGTGCTCAGACTCGTGTCGATGGTGAGTGCGATCGAAAGTGGCAGCGCAGACTCCTTATCGAAGACCGCAATTTTTTGCTCCAGATTGTCCTCCTTGAGGACGAAATTCTCCTTGGTGAGTCCGCCGATCGGAGCGCCGTGCTCGTCGGTCACAGTCACAAATACGTTGACCAGTTTGACATCGACGTGGAGTGTGGTGGTCGGTTCGGATTGGCGTTGGGAATCTGCCGGATTCTGCTGGGTAGGATTTTGCTGGGCCGCCATCTTCTGCGCCCATAGGCCGCAGATCGGAACGACCAAGCCGAGCAGGAGCAGAATCGTAGCGGGTTTTCTCATTGAGTGATGGAATTATACCTTCGCCATGGCGGCGGGCCTTGCCGCCAAAAGCCTTTAACCGCAGAGGTCGCAGAGACCAGCCGCAGAGAACGCAAGGACGACCCATTCTGTTTTTGTCTGCGTTTTCTGCGGCTTTTCTCGGCGAACTTTGCGGCTAAAGGCTTTGGGCCGCAAAGGGTGCGAACTGGCCGTCCAGTTAGATGCGGGATGCGGTTTGGGGCTGCCTCAGGTCCCAGAATTTGCGCGTGGAATTTCCGCTGGGAAGGGCTCGCCGTCGGCCCAGACGGCGCCGTCTTCGAAGTGCTCCTTCTTCCAGATGGGCACGGTGCGCTTGAGGGTGTCGATGAGCCATCGACAGGCCTCAAACGCGGCCGCTCGATGCGCCGAAGCAACCGCGATCAGCACGCTGGTCTCGCCAATTTCAAGACGCCCCAGCCGGTGGACGATCGCAACGTCGCGAATCTGGAACTGTTGCAAAGCCTGAGCGGCCAATGACTCCATCTGCTCCAGCGCCATATCATCGAAGGCTTCGTAGTCGAGATAGAGAGTCTTGCGGCCGCGGGTCTGGCTGCGGACTATGCCCTCAAAAACTAGAGCCGCGCCGTCTTCTCCGCTCTTGAGGCTGGCAACGACTCGCCGAGTATCCATGGCTTCGCGCACGATCGAAGCGTAGCGACGAAGCCCCGCTGCTTCAGGTGCGCCGCCGCTTACTGGCGGCAGCAGCGCGACCTCGTCGTCCGGTCTCAAAATCGTATCGGGCCCGGCATATTGTTGGTTCACTGCCAGGGCCAGCGACGGCAGCGATTCTTTGAAGCGTGGAATCTTCGATTCATACCGCACGAGCACATCGCGCACCGAGGCGCCCTCGGGAAGATCGACCGCATCTGCGGACTTTCCAACGATATCTTTCAACATCCCAAAGAAGAGGACTCGCACTCGCATCGGAGTTCAGTTTACCCCGACTGAGCCGGGCCTCGCTTGCGGTGGACGCTGGCGGCTTGAGTACGCACCGGTTTTGCTCCTTTCCAGGCGAGTTAAAGTCTCGAACCAAGCCGTCCGATAGACAGGGCATCGGGAGAATATTGCATGCCTCGACGAATGCTCCTATTGATTTTCCTTTGCAGCTGCGCGCTCAGCCTGCACGCACAAGACCTGGCGGGTATTGAGATCCACGGGTTTGCCACCCAGGGTTTTCTCTACAGCTCCCACAACAATTACTTGTCGATGCAGTCGAGCTCCGGCAGCCTGCAGTGGACGGATGGCGCCGTGAGCTTCACCGATTTGCTCACCGATAACCTCCGCGTGGGAATCCAGTTGCACATGTACCAACTGGGAGAACTCGGCGGACCCAACATTCAAGTGGATTGGGCGTCGGGAGGCTACAAAGTCAACGATCGTCTTGGATTTCGCGCCGGCAAGGTCAAGACTCCCCTTGGGCTGTTCAATGACTCCCAGGACGTGGACTCCATCTTCCTCTGGATACTCCTGCCGCAGTCCTCATACCCGGTCGACAACAAGAGTTTCTACTTGTCGCACGTGGGTGGCGAAGTGTACGGCAACCTGGCGCTTGGTCGCCGCGCCGGAGAGCTGCAATATCGCGGGTACGCAGGACACGTCTACCTCGATCTGACTGGCGGATACCTCAAGGAGAGCGCTAACCATGGGCTGGTGTTCACGTCTGCTCCGGGAGGCAAGGTTTACGGCGGTGATCTGCGTTGGCAAGCTCCTTTGAGAGGATTGACCATTGGCTCCAGCGCCCTTGTTCAAGCCGTGGACGGAAAAGGTCCGATTGGCACCGACCATATCTCTCCCTTTTTTGTCAACGCGCAGTACGCCCAGTTCGAAAAAGGAAAATTCTACATCGCCGGAGAATACAAACGGTCGCCGCTCAACGTGATTCTGACCGTGGGACCGGCGGTGATTCCCATCCCTCTGGATGTCCGCTCCTGGTTTGCCATGGGGAGTTATCGCGTCGGAAGAAAGTTTCAGCTCGGAGCTTATTACAGCCACTACGTTAACAAATCGCTGGACACGAACCTGCCGGCAAATTACTCGAAAGATTGGGTCGTCTCGGGCCGCTATGACTTCAACTCCTATTTTTACGGCAAGATCGAGGGCCACTTCCTTCATGGAACCGCCCTCGGTTACTACGACAGCACTAACCCAAATGGACTGAAGCCCAACTCGAACATGTTGGCGACCAGGATAGGTTTTAGTTTCTAGCGGTCCGACGCGAAGGAGATTAGAGCCATGAGCCCAAGTCGTTGGTTAGTCCTGCTGCTGGCTTTCGTGGGCTGCTGGTCCGCGGTCCGTGCTCAGGATGTCGTGCTGGTAGCGAACAAGAGCGTGCAAATTACGGACGTCAGAGATGCGAATCTGCGCGCCATATTTACGGGACAGAAAACCAGATTCGCGGATGGCTCTCATGCGGTGCCGGTCACTCTGAAAGGCGGACCGGCGCACGAAGTCTTCTTGAGAAACCATGTCGGCGAAAGTCCTGACGAATTCCGCGCCCAATGGCGCAAGGTGGTGTTTACCGGACAGGGCGCGATGCCCAAAACATTCGATTCCGAGACGGCTGTGATCGAATACGTCGCGGCCACTCCAGGCGCGGTCGGTTATGTAAGCCGGATCTCGCCGCAAGAGAATGTGAAGTCCCTTATCCCGCTAAAATAACGGCCCTCATCAAGACTGCCAAGTCAGTACGTTATCGTGAACCGGTTCCGGTTCTTTCACGGGCTGCGTCGGGTTGTAATCCTGCTGGAGATCCTTCGGCGGCGGCGTCAGCATCTTCGCGGCCGGACCCTCCGCCACCTCGGGCAGAGAGACCCGTAGGGCCTCGTCGATCGTCTTCACGTAATGAACCGTGAGATTCTCGAGCTGCTCCGGCGTGAGATCCTCCTCGACGTTCATCCTGTTGTCCGCAGGCAGAATCACATCGGTCACGCCGGCACGCTTGGCAGCCAGTACTTTTTCCTTGATCCCGCCGACGGGAAGAACGTTCCCGCTCAGGGTGATCTCACCAGTCATCGCCAGCAGCGGCGTGATGCGGCGCTTGGCAAGCAGCGACACCAGGGTCGTAGCCATGGTCACTCCGGCCGAAGGCCCATCTTTCGGAATCGCGCCCGCGGGCACGTGTATGTGAAGGTCGTGGTTGGCAAAGAAGTCCTCGGCAACCCCAAGTCGGTCCGCATTCGACCGCACCCAGGTAAGCGCCGCCTGCATGGATTCCTGCATGACCTGGCCGATCTGCCCAGTCATGGTGAATCCACCTTTACCCTTCATCGCATTGGCCTCGACAAACAGCACGTCGCCGCCCGACGGAGTCCACGCCAGTCCCACGGCCACACCCGGCCGTTCCGTCCTTTCAGCAATTTCTCCCTCGCTGCGAATCTTGATGCCACCGAGAAATTCCTGGATGATTTCCTTGGTGACGACGAGTTTTTCCGTCTTGCCCTCGGCCAATCGCCGCGCTTGCTTGCGGCAGATCGTGCCGATGGTGCGCTCCAGACCGCGCACGCCCGCCTCCCGCGTGTAGTGGCGGATGGTATGACGTACCGAGTCTTCGGGAAACTCGATCTGCTCGGTTGTAATTCCGTTCTCTTCGATCTGCCGCGGAATCAGATATCGGAAAGCGATGTGAACTTTTTCTTCCTCGCTGTAGCCCTGCAGTTCGATGATCTCCATGCGATCGCGCAGCGGCTCGGCAATCGGATCGAGCATGTTGGCGGTCGTGATGAACAGGACCTTCGACAGGTCGAACGTCACATCGAGATAGTTGTCGCGAAACGTCGAATTCTGCTCGGGATCGAGCGCCTCGAGCAGCGCCGAAGCCGGATCGCCCCGGAAGTCGCGCCCTACCTTGTCGATTTCGTCGAGCATGAAGACAGGGTCCTTCGTCTCCGCACGGCGAATGCCCTGGATAATTTGCCCCGGCAGCGCTCCGATATACGTCCGGCGATGCCCGCGAATTTCCGCTTCGTCATGCACGCCGCCAAGCGAGAGCCGCGTGAACTTGCGGCCCAGTGCGCGCGCGATCGACTTGCCCAGCGAAGTTTTGCCCACGCCCGGAGGTCCGACGAAGCACAGAATCGGCCCCTTCATGTTCGGCTTCAACCGGCGGACTGACAGATAGTCCAGAATGCGGTCTTTAACCTTCTCCAGGTCATAGTGATCCGCGTCCAGAATTTCCTTCGCCTTGGGAATCTCAATTTCCTGTCCGGAAGTCTTGGCCCAGGGCAGCACGGCAAGCCATTCGATGTAGTTGCGCGTGAGCGAATAGTCGGCTGCCATCGGCGACATCCGCGAAAGGCGTCCCAATTCCTTGAGAGCTTCTTTCTTGACTTCGTCGGGCATGCCCGCTTCTTCAATTTTCTTTTTCAGGTCTTCAACGTCGCGCTGGCCTTCGTCCTGTTCCCCTAGTTCTTTCTGGATGGCCTTCATCTGCTCGCGCAGGTAATACTCGCGTTGCGTCTGCTGCACGCGGTCCTGCACTTCGCTCTGAATCTTGTTGCGCAGTTGCTGGACTTCAAGTTCCTTGGCGAGATGCTGGTTGATTTTTTCCAGGCGCACATGAATGTCGAGAGTCTCCAGCGTGTCCTGTTTGTCGGGCGTTGACAACGACGGCAGAGATGAAGCAATGAAGTCCACCAGACGGCCCGGTTCGTCGATGTTCATCGCCACCGTCGACAGTTCATCCGAAAGCGTTGGCGAACCAGCAACGATCTGCTGGAACAGCGTCAGCACATTGCGCTGCAGCGCTTCGATCTCAGACGTTGCCAGCGGCGCGCTGCCTTCGGGCAAGGCAGAATAGTGCGCGGTCATGAACGGCGCCAATTGAGTGAACTCGCCCAGCCTTACCCGTTCCAGGCCCTCGGCAAACACAAACAGGCTCTGGTTGGGCATCTTGACGACCTTATGCACCACAGCGGAGGTCCCCACCGCGTAAAGATCGCTGGGTTGCGGGGAGTCTACCCGCGCCTCACGCTGCGCTACCACAATGATGGTCTTGTCTTCCCCCAGAGAATTAATCAGTTGAACGGAGCTTTCCCGGCCCACCGTCAGGGGCAAAACAGCGTGGGGGAACAAGACAGTGTCCCGTACCGGGAGCACCGGAAGAGCCTTTTGATCGTTTATTTCCTTATTCTTAGGAGTGCGCTCGACGGGCTGCTGCTGGCTCATATGTCTCCTTGAGTGTAACTCGCTCAAGTTTAGATGATACTCCTCCGGCAAAGGTTTCAGTGGCTCCCGAAGGTCCCCGCAACATCTTGGATTCTATTCGCTTACGTCTTGTGTGGAATGTGCCTAAGGTGCAGAGGCTAACGCGCGGGGCCCCTCGTTGCCAAGCCCTAAATTGGGAAAACACGTTTCATTTTGGAGTGAATTGCGCCAGTTCGTAGATGCCCAGCTTTTTTTCAAGCTGCGCGACCTGATCGACGACCTTGAAGAAGCCTTGGTCGCCGAACAAATCGTCTTCCTTCTTTTCGAAGTCATCGCCCAGCGCGTCGTATTCGTGCGGCGAGACGATTTTGCGGAAAGCAGGAAAAAGAACGGTGTCTTCGCGAGCCTCGTGCGGACGGTACATCCGCAGAAAGGCGCGCAGAGCGTCGGCCAGTTTCTCGCTGTCGGTTGACACATACTTGAGCGTGGCCGTGGCGGCGAGTTCTCTGATTTTCGCCGTCAACTCGCGCCCCGCTTTGTGTTGCGCCTGCAGCGTGTCGACCAGGCCCACTAACTTTCCGGCCTTGCGGAATCGCGGAAACAGAAAATCTTCTTCCAGCTTTTCGTGATACTCCTCGACGAAGTGCCGAATGACGTCCACAGCACTGACCAGCACCGATCCATCAAAAGAACGTTTCGCCGTCAGCATTTGCAGATGATGGTCATAGATCAACAAAACGCGATTGAGCAGTCCGTGCTCCCGCATCAGATCTTCCGCGGGGGAGATGCCCTCATCTCCTTTGGCCTTGTCTTTATCTTTGTCAGCACCAGCCTTCTCTTGGGCGGCAGCCAGGATTGGCACCAGCAGGCCGGCGCTGGCGATGGATGTGTGGCGAAGAAAATTGCGACGGGTTGAAAATAATTCAGGCATTAACCTCTCCTTGGTCGAGGCCGAGTCGGAAATCCTGAGTCCTTTGACGTGAGCTCCCCGGAAAAGGTTCGCCCAAAATCAGGCGGCCGGATAAATCCCCAGCACTTTCACGAACTCGGCAACCTCCCCCAGATGGCGCAGCGCGTTCCGCGCCGGCTCGTCGTCACCGCGCAGGAAGTCCACGTAGAATACGTACTCCCACGGCCGCCCGCGCATGGGCCGCGACTCGATCTTGCTCAAACTGATATCCCGCAGAGCAAACACGCTGAGCGATTTGAAGAGCGCGCCCGGCGTATTTTTCACCTTAAATACGATGGATGTCTTGTTCGCGCCGCGCGGAATCAGGCGGTGATAGTCTTCGCTTCCCTTCTTTTTCCCTGTGGCCCGGCGTCCATCTGCCAGGCCCAACTTGCGAATCAAGAAGAAACGCGTGAAGTTGCGCTTGTCATCTTCGATGCTCGATTTAACAATACTCCCGGAGTATTCCCGCGCGGCCTGCCGTCCGGCGATTCCCGCCGCATCTTTTAAATGGTCCGCGATCACATGCTTCACGCTGCCGGCCGTATCGTAGAACGGCACTACCTCGATTTTCGGATGCCGTTGAAAAAAGTCGCGGCACTGGTCGAGCGCCACCGGATGCGACAGCACGCGCCGCAGCGCGCCCAGCCGCACCCCAGGCATGGCGATCACGTGCTCCGCCACCGTGCCAGCCAGCGTGTTCTCGATCGGGATGACCGCCGCGCCCACCGACCCGCGCTGCACGCGATCGAACACCTCCGCCGATCGCGCGCACGGCACGACCGTGCACCGCGGCAGCATCCGCTCTGCTGCTTCGTGGCTGAATGACCCGAGTTCTCCCTGGATCGCAACCTTCATTTCATTTTCCCTGCATAGTTTCCTGAATAGCGCAAGGTATCTGGAGAAGGCAGTTCCGTGCAAATATTTCTTGCATCTAGTCAGCTCAAGGCTTTCTTCATCACCAGCGCGTCTACTCCGTTCGAATAGTACCGCGGCCAGGTCCGGATCACGTTATAGCCGTGCCGCTTGTAGAACGACAAGGCGGTCAGATTGTCGACCGCAGTCTCCAACCCGACGGCGCGGGACCCGGCGCCGCGCAAGCGATTCTCCGCAGCCTGCAGTAGCAGCGACCCCACGCCCGCGCGGCGGGCGGTCGAGATCACGTCAATGGTGATGACGTGCCCGGTCGGGCCGCCATGCGCCACGATAAAACCAGCTACCTTGCCAGCAGTGCTATCGTCCGCCACCAGCGTAAATGATCCCCGGTGGCGTATGTAGGACTTGAGTTCCTGCTTCGAATACGCGATTCCCGGCGGGAAGCATTCCTGGTCCATGAGCCAGAGCGCTTCAAAGTCTTCACTCTTAAAGTCGCGGATGACGAAGGCCACGGCGCCATTGTAGCGGGCCAAGCTGACCCAAGTTGCTGCGGCCGCCCCGAGCCCACCCCCGGGAGACCGATTTTCCACAGCCCGCCTCCGCCAATTCCCAGAAAAAATCGTTATTGGGGTCCATTGCCCCTTGCCCCAGTCGCAACCTCGGGCATACCATCAGCATCAGAGGACTGTGTGAAGACACGGTGGGACGCCTTCTAGTCATTGACGTGGTCGGCGCGGTTGCGGTCCTGGGGATCTGGTATTTCCTCTTTGCCGCCTACAACCGCCGAAGAGGCACCGAGGCTCTGCGCTGGGTGCAATCGGCCTGC
>WNGK01005563.1_pt1 | contig 13586 bp, 9 predicted proteins | sample 5400601 | NCBI WGS metagenome assembly WNGK01 (sample SAMN13153376, study PRJNA577476) | soil metagenome | isolation source: 60 cm soil or saprolite under Garry oak tree replicate 1 | place: USA:California | collected 2016-06-15 | reverse complement strand
GATGTGGAGCCCGAAAGGACAACAGGTGAAGATTCCCACGCCAGCTCAGCCCACCAGGCACTATGGGATTGGAGCGGTCAACTATCATACGGGAGAAACCGTCGTCCTGCTGAAGCGCCACAAGCGCCGACAGGAGATCGCGGAATTATTACAGGCCTTGGTAGACAAGCATCCAACGGGAACAATTTATGTGGCTTGGGATAACGCCACTACCCATGAAGATGACGAGGTGGAAGCAGTCGTACGAGGAGCAGCTTGATCGCTACAATCGGAACCCGAGCCGCATCCTCTCGGTGATTGGCTCACATGCTCAAAAGGTTATCTGATTGTACTTAGTCGCTAAGATAGCTTTCTTTTGTTACTGAAATCGGCCTCACAGCAGTAGCTCTCCTGAAAACGGTGAATGGTCGCTCTCACGGAATAATACAATTGATGATGGGCTGGAAGGTGAGGATGACTGTGGCCAGGTAAAATGTCAAAGAAGGCCGAGGTGGCCAGCCCGGTAGGTGAATGATTTTGATCTTTGTAGTCGAGGTTACTGTCTTGATATCGAAGGCCTGGAACTGGCATTCTACTGGACACGGGTAATTGGGTCCAAAACTGGCGGCGATCGCCTTGGCATCGGCCTTTGACAATGCTTGGTTACTTGCAGCGCTCGCGCTCCTTGCGAAGCCAGAAGCACTCACTGTTAACACAAATGTAATTAGTTGACATTTAACAATAAGCGTATGATGATGGTGGTGAGATACACTTTGAGCGAGCGAATGGGGGCTTTCGGCGTGGTCTGGTAGCGCAGGTAGGTCTCCTGCACCATATCCTCGGCATCCATCGCGCTGCCGAGCATGCGGTAGGCGATGGCAAAGAGGTAGGGCCGATAGGTTTCAAAGGATTCCACTCGGCTTCCTGCCTTTCGTCGACTCATGCTGCGATCTCTTCGTTCCACCAGCTGCGAATCGCGGCAGCGACGCCGCTCGCGTCATAGATCTGGGGGAAATGGGAGCATCCCTGTATCACAATGGAGCGGTGCCGGGGAAAGATGCGCTCCAGGCGGGCCAACAATCCCAGTTTGATCGAGTCGTCCCTGTCGCCAAAGATCAGCAGCGCCGGCATCTCCTTCTCCGCTCGTCCCGACTGACTGTGCAGCAGTAGACGCGCAGCGTCGTTGGAGGAATGGATAGGTGCCGAGATCGCGCTCAATCGCTGCTCCAGATCCGCAAGGTAGTCGTGGCTCCTGGTAACACTCTTGAACAGATCATGCGGATAGCGCCGTACGACTCGATCAAGATTTGGTCCTCGATAGGCTTGCTTCTCCAGGGAGGAGAGGGGCTGCTTTGGTTTTTTCGTCACCGCCCCCAGTATATACTCCAGGTAGAAGTTGAACTGGGTGCTCAGGAACCGGAGCAGGGGGGAGCCCATCAATTGGGTCATGAGATAGACCTTGCGGTAGCTCTCAAGCGGCCAGGCGAAACTCGGCAAGAGGATCACGGCGTGCAACCATTCGGGTCGGCGCGCAACCACCCCCAGAGCGATCGCTCCCGTGACGTCGTGACTGAAGAGGGTTACGTCGGTCAGGCCAAGGGCTTGGATGAACCGTTCGAGCAGCCGGGAATCGCCGGTCAGGGTATGTTGGTATCCAGATGTGGCAAGTGAAAGACCGAATCCCGGCAAATCCAGGGCCACGCAGCGGAATCGACTGCGCAGATCCTGGATGATATCGCTATACATCAAAGACCAGCCAATGCCAGAATGGACGAAGAACAAGGTGGGACCGCTTCCCTCATCGATATAATGGATGCGGTTGCGCTCGACCTCCACAAAGCGGCTCTGGAACGGATACAGCTGCTCGTCGAGCCACTGGGGGCACAGCGCCGCCTCTCGCATGGTACTTCGGTTGTGAGATCCAGAAACATTTGTTGTAGACATACGTAGACATCTCGCCACATGATGCTTGAAAAGGGTGGTCAGTCAGATTGAGCAAACAAGCCCGGGCACTTGCAAATGGCAAAAAATGAACTTGCTTTCTGCACGATGGAGTGGGCGGAGGACAATAAGCACATCAAAGAGGTGAAGAATCCGCGTGTCATCGAGACCGGCTATCGGTCTCGATGACACGTCTTCCCGCTCGGCACAGATCCAATGGCTGCTCTCTCTGAAACTACCTGACGACGCAGCGCGGAAAAAGCCGCAGAGGAAGCCGGATGTGATCCAGCTCCCTCTCCTAGGGGCAAAATGCGCGACGATGACATGGAGTGCAAAGTAGCATTTCTGCCGTTCCATTCTCTTCTTTTTCCAAGGTTTCTCATCTCCCTTGTCACCGGCCATGAACCGATCTGATCTTCGAGAAACTCGTGGCAGAAAACTCGTGGCGGAAGCTGCTTTCTGCCACGAGTTTCCCTCTCCCTACCCCTTGGGAACGGTGCGGAGGGCCAGGTTCTGCTCTCCCTATCAGGTCGTCTGAACTCTTCTCATAGCGCAAAAGTACCTGGTGCCGGGCAAATATCGCCATTGTTGCACACGCGCTCAGTTCAGTAGAGTGAACACAAATGCAAGTGAGCAGTCCTTCTCAAAGAGCGGCCCTGTCCGCTTTCTCCTGCTGCTTGTCCGAGAAGTGGAGGATTCCAGCATATGAAACGCCAATGGGATATCGAGGACCTGATTGAACATTTTACGCTGGTGGAGGATGATCTGAAGATCCTTGCCAATAAGACGGGTGCGACACGCCTGGGCTGCGCCCTCTTGCTCAAGTGCTTTCAGCTCGAAGGACATTTTCCCAACGCCAAGCATGAGATTCCGCGTTCCGTTCTGGACTACGTAGCCCACCAACTGAAACTGCCTTCAGCCCTCTTTAGCGAGTACGACTGGCAAGGCCACACCATTAAACTGCACCGCGCACAGATCCGCGAGGAATTGGGGTTCCGTGAAGCGACAGCGGCGGACAGTGACGACCTGTCCGCCTGGCTGATCACGACGCAGTTGGCTGCGGATCAGAATCTGGACCACCTCACCGTCAAGGTCCTCGCAGAGCTTCGGGAGCGCAAGATTGAGCCTCCTACCTCCGAGCGTGTCGAACGCCTCATTCGCTCGGCGTGTGCCACCTACGAACAAACCCTGTGTATCCAGGTCATGCAGCGCCTGGCTCCCCAGACGCGTATCCTGCTCGACGGCCTGCTCGAGCGGAGTGTGGTGATCGAGGAACAGGACGAGCAAGCCGAGGATGAGCAGCCCACTCAGGAGACAGCGCGCCCCGAGATCATCACCTGGCAGGACCTGAAAACCAACCCTGGCGCTGTTGGGCTAGAGAGTATGCTCTTCGAGATTGACAAGCTGCGCGTGCTTTCCCAATTAGCCATTCCTGCTGATCTCTTCGGTGAAGCCTCGCCTCACGTCATCACCCTCTACAGGCAGCGTGCCACCACGGAAACGCTCTACGAGCTGCGCCGTCATCCTGATGCCACGCGCTACACCTATCTGGCTGCCTTCTGCCTGCAACGCGCGGCGGAAGTGACCGATAGTTTGGTGGACCTCTTGCTGCTGGTCGTGCATCGGATTGGAGCCAAGGCGGAGAAGCGCGTCGGCAAGCAGTTCCTCGACGAGGTGCGACGGGTCGATAATAAGCCGCGTCTCCTGTACCAGATGGCCGACGCCGCGCTTTCCCATCCCGAAGAGACCATTCGCGCCGGCATCTTTTGCGCAGTCAGCGAAGAGCAATGCAAAGCCATTGTCAAGGAGTACAAGGCCAAGGGTAGCTACCAGCAGCAGGTGTACCTGAAGATGCGCTCCTCCTATCGCGACCACTACCGGCGCATGGTGCCGAGGCTGCTCAACATGCTGGACGTGCGCTCGAGCAATAGCATGCACCAACCCGTCGTGCGCGCCCTGAACCTGGTCAAGCGCTACGCGGGAACGCCAGGCGTCTATTACCCAGTAGACGAGGAAGTTCCTATCGAAGGCGTGGTGCGCCCGATGTGGCAGGAGGTGGTGGTCGAGAAGGACAAGGATGGGGAACAGCGGATCAACCGCGTGAACTACGAACTCTGTGTGCTTGAGGCGTTGCGCGAGGGGCTGCGCTGTCGTGAACTGTGGGTCGTAGGTGCCAACAAGTACCGCAATCCCGATGACGACCTCCCCAAAGACTTTGAGGAAAAGCGAGCGGAATACTATGAAGCCCTGGGGCAGCCGAATGAGGCCAAGGCGTTCGTGGACGCCCTGCAGCAGCAAATGATCGCGGCTTTGGAGTCCTTTGACCGGGCATTGCCCAAACTCGCTCCCAAAGTGCGCATCCTGGAGAAGAACGGCGGCTGGATCCATCTCTCGCCCCTGGAAGCTCAGGACGAACCGCAGAACTTAGGCAAACTCAAGGCGGAAATCAACCGGCGCTGGGGTATGACCAATCTCCTCGACATCCTGAAGGAGGCAGATCTGCGCATCGGCTTCACCCAGCACTTCAAGAGTCCTGCCACGCGCGAGACGCTCGACCGGGAGATCCTCCAGAAACGCTTCCTGCTCTGTCTCTACGGTCTGGGAACCAACACCGGAATCAAGCGCGTGAGTATGGGCGATCACGGTCAGAGCTACCAGGAGTTGCTGTACACGCGCCGCCGCTACCTGCACCAGGATCAGCTGCGCGCCGCCATTGTTGACATCGCCAACGCCACCTTCCAGGCGCGCCTGCCCCACATCTGGGGCGAGGGCACCACCACCTGCGCCTCGGACTCGACCCAGTTCGGGGCGTGGAACCAGAACCTCATGACCGAATGGCACCTGCGCTATGGGGGCAAGGGGGTGATGATCTACTGGCACGTCGAAAAACATGCCACCTGTATCTACTCCCAGCTCAAAACCTGCTCGTCATCGGAAGTGGCAGCGATGATCAAAGGCGTGCTGCGGCATTGTACCGAGATGACGATTGAAAAGCAGTTCGTCGATACCCATGGGCAGAACGAGGTGGCCTTTGGATTCTGCCACCTGTTGGGCTTTCAGCTCATGCCTCGGCTCAAGAATATCTATGCACAGCGCCTTGCCCGCCCCAAGACCGGAGAGCCGGAGGCCTATCCCAATCTCCAGCTCATTCTTTCTCGCCCGATCGACTGGGATCTCATCACCGAGCAGTACGATCAGATGATCAAATACGCGACGGCGCTGCGGTTGGGAACGGCAGAAACGGAGGCGATCTTACGCCGCTTCACCCAGACCGGTTTGAAACACCCCACCTATCAAGCCTTTGCTGAGCTGGGCCGCGCGGTCAAGACGATCTTCCTCTGCCAGTATTTACAATCGGAAGCGCTCAGGCGCGAGATCAACGCCGGACTGAACGTCATCGAGAACTGGAATGGGGCGAACAGTTTCATCTTCTACGGCAAGAGCGGCGACTTCGCGACCAACCGCCTGGACGAGCAAGAGTTGGCAGCGCTTTCACTCCACCTGCTCCAAATCTGCCTGGTCTATGTCAATACCCTGCTCATCCAGCAAGTGTTGGCTTCGCCCAAGCAGTTCCAACAGATGAAACAGGAGGACTTGCGAGCGCTGACCCCGCTCATCTACAGCCACGTCACCCCCTATGGGACGTTTCGTCTGGATCTCACTGAACGCATACCAATTGAGGAAGAGGCCTCATAAGAAATTGCAAACCGAGACAATCCTGCTGTCATGAAATTTCTTGGAGTCGGAGGCACAGGTTGAGGTAGCCTCAAGCATCGCCGATTCTTTCAGACTGGGCGCCTCGTGTCCGCTGGACGTTGCATCCCTCCTTGTAAGACTGCCACGGTCTGTTTCCCAACAGCTACGATGGGTCATTTCCCGGCCAAGCGGGCGACGACCGGGGCAAATTTCTCCATCTGTGCGCCGCCGTACACGGGAATGGAGGAGAACCCGTAGCGTTCTCGCTGCTCAAGCAGATGCTCCACCGCCTGCTCGATGCTCATCGGTATCTTGGGAAGAGGTGGCCCCTCTTCCTCGGGTCGGCTGTCAGTTCTCTGCCCGGTGATCGTGATGTTATAGGAGACCATTCAAAACCGGGTGCTGGTTATGCTGCTTTTTCTCCTTCAGTATCAATCAGTGCCTCAACCATGCCAGGATACCATTTACAAAAAATCTGCTGTAAGTCATCATTTAATACCTGTATTCGCACTTGTAATACGTGATGCGCTCCTTCCTTTGTCCATCGCATTTGCTGCTTTTTCACGAAGCGCTTGCTGATCACTTCATTCACCGTGGATTCGACAAATGCAGTGGAAATCGTCTCTCCGTTGCGGTAGCGATCCCCGTAGTTCACTATGTAGTTCTCGTTGGCCGTGATATAGCCATTGAATTCCCGCATCGCCTGGAGCATTTTCTGGATTGAGACATTCTTTTCTTTCAGCAGATCCAGGTCTTCTTCGAGATCCTCCTCAACCTGTAAGGCACGAAAGACATTGCCATGCCACAAGTACCATTTCATCCGTTCGAGGTGGTGTTCCATTTCCTCAATCGTAGGCATGCTTGGTGAGGGCTCTTCCTCCTCAAACTGTTGTTGCATCTTTTTCTTGCCCTTGGGTTCTGGTCGCTGTGTGACCCCTTTCGCCAACTGCCCCAATACGGTCAGACGCATGGTAATATGGAACCAGTCCAGGATGTGCTCAGCAAATGGACTGAGATAGAGTTGGAGATTTCGCACATCATCGCCCCCATCGGAGAGAAAGGTGATCTGCTGATTCATTTGCATGCCCTGCGATTTGAGCATCTCGTAAAGCCGACGCTTCGATTTCGTATCGTAGGTGTTCACGAAGCCAAACCGTTTGGATGGCTGCTCTCCTGTCATACTTTTGCCGACGATGATTTCAAAAAAGCCCGCCTTGCGGTTCTTCCCCTCTCGCGCGTGGACATAGCCGCCATCGATTCCTACAATGAGGGGTTCGGCAGGCTCAGGCAACTGTTCCCACTCTTGGGGGCATCCCTCGATAAAGGACCACTGCTCGTTGTCCAGCTCGCCATCAACTCGGGTCGCGACCTGCTGAACATGCCCGGAGAGAGCTGCCGTACTGATCCGTTTCTCTAGAGGGAACACCTCCTCCAGAAGCTCGGCGGTACGCCCATAACTCATGACGGCGGCCCACTTCGTCTGCAGATAGATGTACTCTGGTGCCGTTCGCTCTGGGAGAAGTTTCGCCAAAGGGTTAAAACTGATCTGCTTTTGCCTATGTCGTTGCATCTTTGCGCTCTGGCACGAGCAGGAGTAGAAGCGCTGGCTCGCCAATTTGATGGTGCCAAATAAGGTCCGAAAGGTGAGCTGGTGAGTGCCGTTTTTCGGATAGAGCATTCCACACTCAGGACAGGAAGATTGCTGTTCGATGAATCTCGTGGCTTGAACAGTGACCAGCGCTTTTTGGATCCCCGCCAGGATCGCTTTCGCCTCATCCAACTTCATGCCAAGTGTCTCAGGACACAGGCCTTCGCTCTTGCGCTCCAAGCTGAACACCTCTCTAAGAAGAGGCGGCGTGTGATGGTCTTCATCTTCAATTACCACCTGAATAGTCATTTTCATCCGTGTGTGGTCACTTTCTCCGTCTCGTGCCATCGTACATCGCCTGCGGCGAAGAGGGCAAGACGGTCATTGACAACTGAACGATCAAAGGCCTCCGCTTGCAGCCAGAACAGCATGGTAGCCGCTTCCTCCCGATAATTCCCGACGCGCTCTTCTTCATACTCGATAATTTCGAGGAGCCGACGCTCGATATGACCAAGGGAGTAATAGTGCTTTTGTTCGAGATAGGCTAGTGGCCCATTGCACCACTCTGGGGGTGCCTGGCGTGCTCCACCAATGCATACCGGATAGGTTTTGGTGGAATGAAAAGGAAGAATACTCTCCAAGCGAACCTGATGCTGCCAGAAAGCTTCAAAGTCATATTCGTATAAAAAACGTTCTTTGATCCGCAAGTGCAAGTCACTGAGGCGGATCTCCTCTGGGTTCTTATGAAAGCAGAGACCACCTTCTCGGGAAATGCCATGCGCCTGGCCATGAATGAGGAAACGGTGCAGGTGAGTATCGTCCCAGCCCATCACCATCTGGATGGTGTGATGCAAATCGGCCAGGCTCTGGTCACTCGGTACGAGCACGCGCCGCCAGATCGCCGGGCTGATCTTCAAGAGGAGAATGTGCAGCTGATAGATGGCTCGCGATGCTCCTTCTTTTGTCATAACTGGTCTCCTTCCTGATGTGCGTTAGCCTGGAAGTTCTTGGATGCGCTCCTTCAAAAGCTTCCGACTGGGCAAGGTATAGCGCACAGTGGTTGCAATCGCAGGCGAACCATCTTTGGTCTGATGGCCCAGATACACCGCGATTTCTTCGAGAGACCAACCAGTAGCCCGTGCACGGTGGGCGAAGTCGTGACGTAAATCGTGAAAGGTCACGCCTGCAATGCGTTCCCATTCCTCATGAGTTCCCAGCTGCTTTACTTGCATCCAGAGATGCTCAATCCCACGCTCGGAGAGATGATCTGGCCGTCCCTGTTGACGCAACCAGGCAGCTCGCTGGCTTGTGAAGACATAGACACTTTCTTCATCCCGTTCTCGATCTTGCGGGCGTGCAGGGAAGAGATAGTCATAGAGTGCTCGACGTGCCATATTGTGCAGATCCAGTGTCCTGGTCTTGCCTCCCTTTGCATCGATTAAGGTAATGCTTCCGGCACGCTGATTGATCTGACACTGATCCAGACGCAAGGTGGCAATCTCGGTGATGCGCAGTCCTGCCCAATAGCCCAGCGCAAAGATCGCCGCGAAACGGAGAGTGGCATGTTGTTCGACCAGTTGCTTGAGCACAAAGCGTTGCTTCTCGGAGAGTTCAGTTGGAGCCATGGCCACCACGGTTGGACGTTCCATTGAACGCGCCGGGTTGCGGCGAAGATGACCTTCATCTACCGCCCACTGACAGAATCGGCGCAACCCTGAAAGTGCTTTGCTTCGAGTGCGGGGTGCGCGGCCTGCGCGTTGGAGCGCATCCATGTAACCACGGACCGCCGTCTCGGTGACCAGTCCCATATGGAACGGTATGCCTCCTGGTTGCATAGCCAGCCAGGCCACAAAGCCACGCATCGTGGTCAGGTATGTCGCGACCGTTTTGGGATCACGAGTCGCCAGAGCAGCTCGAAACTCCTGGAGCGCAGCAGGATCATGGCTTCCAGAGGCCATCTTTCTTTTCCTAACTTTGAGCCAAAAAGATTCTCCGACAAGAATCTGCGGCCAACTTCGGCCTTTTCTCTGCTTTCTACAACGAAGCTGAGCGTGGGAATGGGAGGAACTTGGCCGAGAAGGGCTCAGCCTGTTGAAAAACCTTTTGCTGAGCTTCTGAGAGAAGATATGAGCTTAGCCGCACAGTGCTTGTTTCGGCGTTGTGAAATACCAGTGATAAAAAGTGTAAACTTAAGACTATTGGAAAGAGTTAAAAATGATATCACAGTATAAAAATATAGAAACATCATTGACACTGTTTACCAGAGAAAACCAGCTTGTCTGAACTTCAACGAACGTCCTGGCGACCTCCCAGGAGACGAGGGATGCCGCGACGATGCTAGCGCTCTGGGTTTTCAGAAGAGCCTTTCTTGGGAGCGTCTCTGCTTCTGTACTCTCAGGCGGCATCAGAGCCATTGCCTCGGTCGGAAACGGACGCCGTCCCCATCCACGCTTTTTCAGGAGGCGTTTGAGATTTTGTCCCGCTGCTCGCAGGAGTGCCTCGCTGTTGACACGCCAGAGCCGACGCAAGCGGAAGCGTCTCATACCATGCCAATCTTTTCCTTCCGCAAACAGGGGTTCGACCCAGACCTGCCGCTTGCGCAGCGCCTTTTTGTAGCTCTCGAGATCTTGATAAGAACGGACGCGCTCTAGTATCGTCTCCTCCACACTCCGGCAGAGGCTGCGTCCCTGTGGATTGGTGGTACATTGGGCTTTGAGCGGGCAGTGGTTGCAATCCTTGGCACGGGCTCGATAGCGCAGCGCCCGCTCTGTTGAATGGGCCCGATCAAAACGCAGTTCTTTCCCGGTTGGACAGATATAGACATCCCGCTCCGGTTCATAGCGGAAGCAGTCGGAACTGAAGAAGGCGGTGCGGTGGTCGTGATCAGGCAGAGGAATAAAGGCGCGGATATGCTGAGCTTCAAGGGCGACAAGGTTGTCCTCCGTGCCGTATTTGCGATCCCCAGTAGCGAAGCTCGGCCACAGTTTCCAACGAAAGCGGGTTCGCCAAAGAAGATCGAGCATGGGTTGATTATCCATCACTTCCGACGGGGCCACCAAGACCTGGAGAATGATGCGGGATTTTCCACCATCAACCACATAATGGGTTCGGTAGCCCATATCGCTGCCGGTCTTAGTTTCCATTCGCGTCGCATCTGGATCTGTGGTACTAACCCACAGGTCGGCGAGGCGCTGGTAGCCACGCGTCGTCATCTTCCGATTTTGTGCTCCCAGTTGCTCTACCCAATCATGACGCTCTTGATTGCTTTGAGCGAGGGTTTCACGCTCCTGTTGAGTGAGCGAAGTGGGAAGGGGTTGGGGCGCTTGTCTCTCCTCCGATTCAGGCGCTTCAGCAACGCTCTCTTCTTTCTGAGTCGAAACTCCTTCTGACTCTTGGCAGACGTTTTGAGGATCATCGAACAGATTGCTCAGATGGGCCTCGACAAAGAAGCGCGGTTTGAGTGAGGCTTGAGAAGCATTGGCCTGGACCTTGGTACTATCGATGTACAACTCCTTGCCCCAGACCAATCCCGCCTGTTGACACTGCTCCACGATCGTGTCAAAGAAGCGCCGAAAGATTTCCACTCCATAACGATTGCGTATCTTCGTCAGACTTGAATGATCGGGCAAGGCTTCATCCAGATCATACCCCAGATACCACCGCACACTGAGACGATCTGCGACCTGACGCATGAGCAAGCGCTCGGAGCGGATGTCTTCAAAGAACATCACCAGTTGGAGCTTAAAAAACACTACCGGATCAATGGAGGGTCGTCCGAGCGTTGCGTAGGACTCGCGCACCAGATCATGAACAAATGAGAGATCCAGGGCTCGCTGCAGATGGCGATAGAAATGGTCCTGGGGAACCAGCTCCTCCAGGGATACGGCAACCAGGGGAGCAAACGCCCGCTTTTTCAAACCCATCATGGTTCTTGTTCCTCCTCGCACAGCATAGCACTTCAACATATCACCTCTTGTCAACCTCATCCCACCACTTTTTCAACAGGCTGGGCTATTCTGCGCCGAGCATTCTCCGTCAAGTTGAGTACCAGCTTAGCTCTCATTCGGGAATGGTCTACATATTGGGAACCAATCTGAGAAAAATTACGCAAACCGTACATTTTGCACGCCATTCCGTACATTTTTGGCTGTGAGAAAACGAAAAAAGACGTTATGCTCCTTCCAAGTCGAGCAGGACACGAGGTGAGCGAAACCTTTCAAATGCGAATCGCCTGCCGATGCTACCCAGAAGCATTTCGAAACAAACAAAGGAGAAACACTCATGGATCAGACACAACTGTTGATTGCTGGGATTATCGTCCTCGCGGCGTTTACTACTGGTCTTATCATTGGTGTTCGCTTAACGAGGAAGTAAGCAACAAAGCGGGGTCGAAGCGCCCCTTTAGGTGCTTCGACCCCGCTCCACATTGCCTTTTTCAGGAATAACATCGTTGTATGGTACACTATCAAAAGCTGTTCCTTGAGGCATTTTTCGAAGAGAACTGTTCAGCGACGATTATTCTCCCACATTGCCTCACGAGAAAATCTTACCTAGGCAGTTGCTATCACCTCATGCATCACATGCTCTACTGGTATCGTTTCTGCCACAAGGAATAACCTTCTTTTATCATCTGCCATAAAATAGGCAGATGGGTAACATTATTGGTAAGGCAAGTACCTTGCAAAGTAAGATCTTTCATGAGTCAATTCGCTGGCAAAAATAATCGTCGTTAAACAGAGAACATCTAGTTGAGGAGGATAGTGGGTTGTGAAGGAGAAAAATCTTGTGCATGCACTCCTTTTCGAAGGAGTGAATATAGAATCTTTCGGCGAGTTGCTTCGGTTTTTTCGCATGACGAGAGGCTACTCACAAGACGCACTGGCAAAGGCTGCCGGGATGAAACGTCGCCAGACACTTGCCGACTGGGAAGCCGGTACAGCTCATCCACGGGCTGACAGCCGGGACTATCTCTTGGAAATTACCGATGTACTCAAACTGACACCGCTTCAGCGCGACTGTTTACTCAAAGCAGCTACATTGCCTGTTGCTTCTAGTGAACCACACACCTCGGCTACCCAGAAAAACGGATCTTCTGCAGAGGTGCTAGAACCGCGCAATCCCTATAAAGGTCTGCGCCCCTTTACCCTGCAGAGTCATCAGGATTTCTTTGGGCGATCGCGTCTCATCCGAACCATTGTAGACCAGTTGCACCCTCAGCAGGCCGCAAATCCGCGGTTTCTGGCTCTGCTCGGGGCTAGTGGATCAGGCAAGACAAGTCTGGTCCAGGCAGGGGTCATTCCAACTCTACAGCACGACAGCTCGGAGCCCCCCTGGATAGTGGTCAACCCTCTCCGGCCAGGAAAAGATCCGTTCGATACCTTGGCGCAGGCGTTGTCTGATCTTCTTCCAAATACAAATAGGACAATGCAAGAATTTCATCGCGCCTTCGCTGCTCCAGGCTACGAGGTTCTTTCTCTTTTTAATGAACTGGCTGGAGCCGATCACGCGCCAGTGCTGTTGGTCATCGACCAAGGAGAGGAACTGTTTACCCAAACGAAAAATGAGGATACGCGTCACCAGTTTCTGGATGTCCTGGTGGAACTGAGTATGGCGAAGAACGGAAATTGCTGGGTGCTTTTCATTGCACGTGCCGATTTTTATCACCAGTTCCAAGAACATCCCAGATTCTGGCAGCTCCTCAAAGCTTTCCATAACGAAGTTTCTATGCTGGAAAAAGAGGAATTGCGCGAAGCGATTGAAGGGCCGACTGGCCTCCCTGATGTGCAGGTGGTGTTTGAAGGCGACCTTGCAACCACCCTTTTGCTCGAAGTGCAAGGACGAATAGGAGGACTTCCTCTGCTCCAGTTTGCACTAGATCGGCTTTTTCAATCTCGTCAGGGAAACTGCCTAACGGAACAAGCCTATCGGAACATGGGGGGAGTGCGAGGAGCAATCGGACACTATGCGCAAGAGATCTATGAGCGCACGCGTTTTTCTGAGCGAGAGCGTCACCTCGTTTCTCAGCTTTTTCTGCGCCTAGTGGCCCAGGATGCCCCCGTCCCACCGCAACAATCACCGACGCGTCGCGCTGCTCGTTTGGACGAATTCCGTTTTGTGAATCCGGCCGATGCCGACCTGATGGGCGACATTCTCACCATTTTTATCGCAGCGCGGCTCTTAACCACCACTGAGGGTGCCGGAGAACCCGTGGTAGAAGTGTCACATGAGGCGCTCTTGGAAGAATGGCCGCTTGCGCAAGAGGTGTTTCGCAACCATTACAAAGATATGTACCTGCTCTACCGACTGAACCAAGCAACCAGGGATTGGCAGCGGCTCGGTCAGCCCGAAGATCACCTTTATCGCGGCTCCCAACTCAAAGAAG
>WNGK01044960.1_pt1 | contig 13587 bp, 10 predicted proteins | sample 5400601 | NCBI WGS metagenome assembly WNGK01 (sample SAMN13153376, study PRJNA577476) | soil metagenome | isolation source: 60 cm soil or saprolite under Garry oak tree replicate 1 | place: USA:California | collected 2016-06-15 | reverse complement strand
CGAGGAAGTCCCTGGGATGGGCAACATCATGGGAGATCGCCGCAGGAGCCAAGCCAGCGCTACCTGTGTGGGACTCGCGCGGAGTGCCTGGGCAATTTGGTTCAGCACGTCACCGGCAACTTTGTCAGCCCCCAGTGGGGACCAGGGAATGAAAGCAATTCCATTACGCTCACAATAATCCACCACGTAATCCCATTCGCGGCCGGCAAAGCTATAGCGGTTCTGCACAGAAACGATAGGAACAATTCTGCGTGCTCGCTCGATGTGCTCTTGCGTAACGTTGGACAACGCGACCAGGCGAATCTTGCCTTCGTTTCGCATCTGAGCCAAAGCTTCCACCGACGCCTCGAACGAGACGACGGGGTCCGGTATGTGCAGTTGATAAACGTCGATGCGGTCCAGTCGCAGTCTCTTCAGGCTTCCCTCGACCGCCTTGCGTAGGTGCGATGGAGTTGCATCGTGGGTCCACTGATTCGGGCCGGGACGGTTCCAGCCTCCCTTGGTGGCAATTACCAGGCCAGCCGGGTAAGGAAACAACGCTTCGGCAATCAGTTCCTCGCTTATGTATGGCCCGTAGGAGTCCGCGGTATCGATGAAATTGACATCAAGCTCCGCAGCTCGGCGAAGAACCGCCAAAGCTGCTTTGCGATCTTTCGGCGGCCCCCAAATGCCTTCGCCAGTAAGGCGCATCGCCCCGAAGCCGAGACGATGCACAGAAACTTCTCCGCCGAGTAAAACATCTCCTGCGATGCTTGCAGAAAGTTCTTTCTTGTTCATGATTGTCCTCCAAACTTTTCCCCTTAACTTTGTCCCACGCTGACTGTCCGTATCTTCTTGCCCATTTACAATCGCTGTGTTTCTAGCCAAGCCACTGTGGGTTGGCGTAGGTGCCGTCGAACCGATGACTCGTTTTATAAAGCTCGAACTGTCCCGCTTCCGCGGCTTTTGCCGTTTTTGCCAGAAGCGCGGCAACTCGGGAAGAATTCATCGGTTGAAAACTGCGGGCCGCCTGGAGAGCTTGCTGAAGAATCGGGAGCGAATCGCAGCCCGTGATAACAACACTAGTCGGAAGATTCATAGCGTAGTGAAGGCACTCTACCGGGGTGGCTGTCTTGCTCTCGAGAATAATGTGATCGCCCATGGGCTTCATGCCGAGCACGCCGATATCGTTCTTGAGCAGGACGGGCAAAACTTTCTTTTCAAAACTATTGAAGTGCGCGTCCATTACGTTGAGAGGCATCTGTACGGCATCGAACGTAAAGCCGTGTTTTGAAGCGGTGGCCAGCATTTTCAAATGGATATCCGGACTCTTGTGGCCCGTGAAGCCGATGAAGCGTATCTTGCCCGCCTTTTGCGCCTCCAGGACGGCCTCCATCCCTCCGCCTTCGGCAAAAATGCGATCCGGGTCGCTGTCGCGAATCACTTCGTGGAATTGGAGAAGATCGATCCGGTCAGTCTGAAGGCGGCGCAAAGACTCGTTGATTTGACTCGCAGCCGCAGCTTTGGTGCGTCCATCGATCTTGGACATTAGAAAAGCTTTTCGGCGATAACCGTCGCGCAACGCGTTGCCCATGCGGATTTCACTCTCGCCCCCGTTGTAGTCCCAGCAGTTGTCGAGAAAATTGATGCCCTCGTCTAGGCCCGTGCGGATGATGCGAATGCTTTCCTGGGGATCCGCTTGACTACCAAGATGATAGCCACCGAGCCCAATGAGCGAGACTTTTTCTTTGGTGCGGCCCAAGGTTCGGTAGGGAATGCCGTTCCTGGACTCTAATCGCGGGGACTGCTGCTCAGCGTGCGCAAGGAGAATGGATGCTGCCGCAAACCCGAGGAATCCCCGCCGGGAAATGCCGGCGTCCGCGGCCTCGTTAGTTCTTGGAACCGGCGCGAGATACGGATGGGGTGAATCCTCTTGGCCTTGCTGATTTTTCTTGTGATCCATGACATACCTCCTTTTCAAGCGCCTCGCAACTGAAGGAATGGGATCCATTTGCAGTTGCGACGACCGCAATGTACACGTGCGAGCTATTTCTTTTGATGCAGCGAGCGAATGTGCGCCACCAAAGCGTGAATCTGCTCCGCTTTTGGACCACAGGGGCGCGAAGGTCTGGAACGTTCATGCTCTTTCCGACCTCTGAGCCACTTCCATCTGGACCGTGGCACATGGCGCATTTCGTCCGGAACGTCGCACTGCTGGCCGCGCTGTCTGGACCGGGGCTTGCCTCCACGATGGAGACAACATAAAGTGTAAGAGCAACAAAAAGCACAAGCAAAATCAAACCGCCAAAGATCACATGGTGTCGCGATTTGTCTTGATTCATAACCTTTTCCTTTGCTTCCAACTTTCCCTTCCAGCTCCGGACACTCCCCATCCAAGAGCAGACCGTCAACTCAAGCCGAGCTTTGTAATCGGTAGATCCCTCACACGCTTGCCGGTTGCAGCAAAAATGGCGTTGCAGAACGCCGCCACGAACGGCGGCACCCCTGGCTCACCTACGCCCGCTGGAGGAGCGTCGCTATCGACGATGTATACGTTCGTCTGAGATGGTGCTTCTCCGATTCGAGCTACCGGATAATCCTGAAAATTCGATTGGTCGATTACACCCTTCGTTGCCGTAATCTCGCCGGTTCGAACAACACTGGTCCCGAACACCGCGGCGCCCTCAAACTGGGCGCGGGTCGCTTCAGGGTTTACGACCAAGCCCGCGTCCAGAGCCGTATCCACGCGAGGGATCCGCACCTCACCCTGGTCATTGACTTCGACTTCCACCACCGTGGCCACATACGACAAGAAACTGCGGTGCGCTGCAATCCCGATGCCAGTGCCCTTGCCGTGCTTGCGCTTTCCCCACCCGGATTTTTCCGCGACCATCTCCGTAACATGGCGCAGACGACCGGTTTCCCATGGATAGGCCTCCATCGAAGCTCCGTAGTTCGGGTATTCGACACCCTTAAAATCGATCGTGCGCGGGTTCCCGATCAGGTCGAGCAAATAATCGAGCGGATCACGCCCGGCTGCATATGCAAGTTCATCCGTGAAGCACTGAATAGCAAATGCGTGATAGATGTTGGCAACCGAGCGTAACCAGCCGATGCGGACGTGAGCCTTGGCCGGACCATCCGGACCATTCTCGATGCGAAGATTTGGAAGATCGTAAGGAATGTCCGTCCAGCCCTGTTGCAGATGGGCAGGATCGCCATAAACCGCATTGACGTCAAAAATAGATGGAATCGGAGGGAAGACTGACCGTTGCAGCCATGCCGTCGGCTTGCCGTCCGCACCCAGAGCGGCCTTCATATACATGGACGCAACGGCGTTGTAGTAGTCAAACTTGATGTCGTCTTCTCGCGTCCAGACCACTTTCACCGGCCGACCCATTTTTTTGGACAACACCGCAGCCTCAGCAACGTAGTCGGGCTTCGACTTGCGCCCGAATCCTCCACCGAGCAGGGTTACATGGCAAATCACATCTTCTTTCGCGATCCCCAGCTCTTTCGAAACGATGTCTTGGACAGCCTGAGGATTCTGAGTCGGAGCCCACAGCGTGGCTTTGCCGTCTTTAAATTCGGCGAGGGCGACCATCGGCTCCATCGAAGCGTGCGCCAGTAGCGGAACGTAGTAGTCCGCCTCATGGACCTTCCCGCCTTTAGCGAACACCGCATCCGCATCGCCAATGTTGCGCACCACTTTGCACGGATTGTGGGAGGTCGCTCGCAGTTCGTTCTTGTACGCCTCGGAGTCGTAAGTCTCGTTTGGTCCGTTGTCCCATGAGATGTTCAGCTTCTTGCGGCCTTGAAACGCCGCCCAGGTGTTATCCGCAATCACCGCTATACCGCCAAGCGGCTGAAACGCCGGCGCCTGCTGGAATGGATCGATCGGAACAGTCTGGCGTACACCTACGACCTTCAAGGCTTCTTTGTCGTCGTACGATTTCACTTTTCCGCCCAGAACGGACGGATGCTCAATTGACGCGTACACCATTCCGTCAACTTGAGCATCCATGCCATAAATGGCTTTCCCGGTCACGAGGGCTTCGAGGTCGTAACTCACTTGCCCTTTGCCTACATACCGCCAGGCACTCTTTGGTTTGAGCTTCAGCTCTTCTCTCTTGGGTACCGGCAATTTTGCCGCAGCCCTCGCGAGTTCGCCGTAACCCGCGCTACGGTTCGTCGAGCGGTGGACAACGACGTGCAAATCAGTTTGGCACTCCGCCGCGGGAACACCCCACTGCTGAGCCGCCGCTTGAATCAGCATGAATCGCGCCGTTGCTCCCGCCTCCCGCATCGCGTCGTAGAACGAGCGTATCGAGTGTGATCCGTCCGTACCGTATCGGCTGTCGCCAAGCGCCTGCTCGATTTTCACTCGCGTCCAATCGGCGTCCAGTTCATCGGCGACAACGAGCGGCAGTGTGGTGCGGCTTGTCGTGCCCATCTCCGAGCGACTGGCCACGATCCACACCGTGCCGTCCGGGTCGATTCCGAGGTACACGCTGGGATGTAAGGTGGCGTGGTCCGCGTTTGTATCGTGCGGAAGTTTGTCGCCGGACGAAATCCTGGAGTAATAACGCACACCAAGCACAAGCGCGCCCGCCGCAATGATGCCTCCCGTTAAAAATCGGCGTCGGCTGACGTTCTCAATCGGGCTCATGTCATTTCTCCCGCCGCTGCCTTAATCGCCGCACGAATCCGCTGGTACGTTCCGCAACGGCAGATGTTCCCGGACATAGCCTCGTCAATATCGTGATCGGTCGGTTTCTTTTTGCTGTTCAATAGCGCCGCCGCCTGCATGATCTGCCCCACCTGGCAGTAGCCACATTGCGGCACGTTGATCTGCATCCAGGCCTTCTGAACGGGATGCAATCCGTCCTTGTCGAGACCTTCGATCGTCGTGACTTCTTTTCCGGCCGCGTCGCGCATGGCTGTCACGCAGGATCGCATCGCTTGACCATTCACGTGGACGGTGCAGGCGCCGCAGAGTCCAACGCCGCACCCAAACTTCGATCCGGTCAGTCCCAAAACGTCGCGCAGATACCACAGTAGCGGCATTTCAGGTTCACCGCCGAAAGACTGCTCAATTCCGTTCACCTTTAGTTGAATCATTTTCCTGCCCTCGCCTAAAGCGTATGGAAAGGGATTGCACTTTACCCAACTACATTAACTCCCAGCTGAATCGACTCGGGATCACGTCTGGCCATTACCGCTGGAACCTAGATGCGCACGTTTTTCCATTTGCAGAATCACCGCCGAAAAATCTTGCTCCGGTCCTTCTTCCGATTGCCTCGCATTGATCTCAAAAGCAGCTCCCGCTGCCGGCATTCGTGCGCCAACAGCATTTGCGAGTTCGAAAATCAACCCGAAATCCTTGTTCATTAGCCGAATCGGAAATTGCGGGCTGTAGTCGCTCTTCATCGCTCTTTCCAGCTTGCCCACATGCGCTGGAGCGACCACTGCAGTCTGGGACAACACATCCAGCAAGCGACTGCGATCAAGACCTGCCTTCTCGCCGAGTGCGACGGCTTCGGCAATCGCCTGCATTCCTATTCCCAGTAAAGTGTTCACCACAAGCTTCATCGTCGCTCCCGAACCGCTCGGCCCGAGATAAAAGTACTTCTTGGCGATAACGCGAAAGATCGACTCGGCTGAATCGAAGCGCTGCTTGTCTCCGCCTCCAAACAGGGTCAGCAAACCAGTTTCCGCGGCGGGAGTACTCCCCGATATAGTCACGTCGAGAACCTCAACTCCATGCTCTGAACCCAGTCTTGAGAGTTCTTGCGAGGTCTCGGGATATACCGTGCTCGGTAGGCACGACAAAACGACATTGCAACTCGAGGAAAGTTCCGAAACGCTCTGCGCGACGTTGCCGCCATATTGAATTACCGCCTCTGCCTTACTGGGGTTCCGGTCGTACGCTGTCAGCTTGAAGCCGGATTCAAGCAGCCTCCGTGCAATCGGCCGGCCCATGTAGCCGATCCCGACGAATCCAAGTCTATCGTTTTCCTGCGTGATTGGTTTCATGACGCATCGCCCTTTCGCTGAGCTGCGATTTCGATTTCAAATTCCACATCGGTTAAAAGCACGCGTTGCGCCGTTTCGCGAAGGGAACCGAGCATCGCTGCAAGATATTGGCGGCAAGGAGGATACGGAGTTAAGCAGGGAGAACTTGACCCTCACGTGACGGGAGCTGCCTGTTGAATCCCTTGGACACTGTCAGTCTATTGGAAATTGGATGTCTTTTCCCGCGTGCTGCGCGAGAAACGGAGAATCCAAGTCTATTCTCTTCCCTTGAAGAACAACCTGTCGGCGCGTTGTCGGCCGCCTGGCCGTTCGCCGAGAGGTTCTGGGAAATGAATGTGGGGGCTGCTTCGGATTTCGTGGACGTTTCCAACCCACAACCCAGCCCACAAGGGCTTCCGTCTTTATATGACTTCCGCGTAGTTTGGCAGTCCCCGCGGTCTTGTAAGTTGTTGTAAAACCTAACCACGCTACCCTGATAAGGGCGAGGTCGGTGGTTCAAGTCTACCCAGGCCCACCACTTCCTCTGAAAATTATCCATCCACGGGCGCGCAGCACGGTTACAAAAGGCAACTTCACCCTCTGAACGTGGCGCAAAATCAGGCACTGATTTCGCCGTTCTTCGCGAGCGCCGTGATGCGGTCAGCGGCCCGGAAGGCGAGCGCTTCGATGGTCATGGTAGGCTGGCCGCGCCCCGAGGTCACCAGGCTGCTGCCATCGCAAAGAAAAAGGTTTTTGACGTCATGCGTGCGGTGGTCCGAATTGATCACCGACGTCTTCGGATCATTTCCCATCCGGCAGGTGCCCAGAAGGTGCACGGCAAATTGGGACTCTGCGGCCGGAAAACCCCAATGCTTCTTGGCGCCGGCGGCTTCAAAGAGTTCGTGAGCACGCGCGAACATCCAATTCCCCAGCTTCAAATCATCAGGATGATCCTTGTAGGTCAACCGGAGCGCGGGCAGCCCCCATGCGTCTTTCACATCAGGATCAATCGAGAAGCTGTTGTTTTCGACAGGCAAAGATGTGCCATGGCAGAAAATCTCCATGGTGCGGCTGAAGTCCTGCGCTAGGGCGGCTTTGAAGTCCTTTCCCCAGCGCGGCGTTCCGGGCGGAAGTCCGCCAAAAGCAAAACTGATCGGTGTAAAATCGAAGCGCGCATCAAGCCCGCCCCCGCCGTAGAAACCGACTTTTTGCGGATCAAGCTCGTAGAAATCGTGCAGCACTCGGCTGACGGCGTAGCCCTTATAGTCGTTCAGCGGATGCTCAAATTGGCCGGTAACAACGCCACCGCTGTTGAGCATCAGATATTTCCCAACGAGGCCGCTGGAGTTCGCCAGCCCGCCGGGAAATTGTTTGCTGGCTGAGAGCAGAAGCAGGCGCGGCGTTTCTGCGCCGTTGGCGCAAACCACAATGGCTTTGGCTTTCTGCAAGTGCGTATTGCGCTTCTCATCGAAGTAAACGGCTCCGGTCGCGCGCCCATTGGCATCCGTCTCGATGCGATGAACGTAAGAATTGGGGCGAATCTCGCACCGGCCAGTGCGTTCCGCGACGCGGATGGCGGCCACGAGTGAACTGGACTTCGCGCCAACTTCGCAGCCAAAGCCCAGACAGAACCCGCAATTGACGCAAGCGCTTCGTCCCGCGCGCGCTTGAGAAAGAATCGCCATCGGCGCGGGGAATGGATGCCAGCCCAGTTTGCGCGCGGCGCGCTCGAAAATTACGCCGGAAGACTTCACCGGCAGCGGCGGCATCGGATATGGTTTTGACCGCGGTGGGTCAAACGGGCTAGCGCCGGCGAGACCGGAAACCCCGATTTCCCATTCCACTTTCGTATAATACGGTTCGAGATCCGCGTAAGTGATCGGCCAATCCATCAGGCCAGTGCCGGCAACGGGGCCCACTTTGCTGCGTTCGATGAAATCAATTTCGTGAAAACGCCAGAAATTGGCGGTAAAGTGCACGCTCGTCCCGCCGACGCATCGTCCGTATACCACCGCGCGCTGCGGCTTGGCTTTCTCGTCAGGCGTCTTGCGGAACGTAGTCGGCTGCAGCTTCGGATGATTGGTGAGCTTGTCCTGAGCCATGATTTCGATTTCGTTGTGCGTGAAATCGGTTTCCGTCAGGTAAGGGCCCTGCTCCAGCACAACCACGCGAAAGCCGTTGGTTGAAAGTTCCTTGGCGAGGATACCGCCGGCTGCGCCTGAGCCGACGATGACAAAGTCCACTTCGTCGGAGGTCTTGTAGTGCGGCTGGTCGACCGTCATTTCTTGTCCGCTTCTTTCGCCATCGGTTGCCACCCGGGATAGTCTTTGTCGTAATAGCCAAATGGCGGCTGGAACATATGCTCGCGCTCGCGGCCAATGACCTTCCACCCGACGCCATCATGATTGACACCGAAATCCGGATCGATCAGGAATCCGGCGATCGTATGCTGGCGGAGGGTCTCAAAAAAATTCTGCGCATCCGGGCGTGCCCGGAACGCTCGCCGGGTAGCGGGCGTGTTTTCATCGAACGAATGCAGCACCGCGTCTTGCTCTTCAGCCGTCAAGGCGGAGAACTTGGAAGTGCTCGGGAATATCTCCTTCACTCGCGACTGCAAATCGGGCAATCCCTCTCTATACGTCTTTTGGTTGTCGACCGCAAACGTGGCCAGGCCATGATCGATGAAATACACAACGCCGGCCTCGTGCGCCCCCGCAGTGTCGTCCGTCGGAATGATGCAGGCAGTGATGGCGTCGATCTCCGCCGCCTCTTCCGCGCTGAAAAATTCAAATTTTGGCGGCGTCGCGGCCTTCGCGGCATCATGCGCGTGCTTTGCGGCGGATAGCAGGGCAGGCCAGTTCGCCGCGACCCACGCGGCGCTGAGACCTGTTCCTGTTCGCAGCAGAAAATTGCGGCGGTTGAGTTCGTTCATCGTGATAGTTCGAAGTTTCCTGGACTTCTCGACTGTAGGATGAAGCCGATTCTCCGTCAAGGACATTTGACGGATGCACAAAATTCAAATTCTCCATCCAAATTGGCACGGTCAAACGGCCGTTGGCAGCTAGACCCGGCTGTTGTAGGATTCGCGCCATTCGGAATCTCTGGCGATTTCGCGAATCCGCGGTGATTCTGAGACACTATTAGGCGCTTATGGCTACGTTATCCGGGGCAATTGGAACCGGCAGCAAATGGCTGCTTGACAAAATTGTTGGCGTGATCGCCGCCACGGGAATCAATCCCAACCTCCTGACATTTCTTGGACTGGTGGTGAATTTTGGCGCCGCCGCCTTCTTAGCAGTGGGCCGATTCTTCACCGGCGCACTGATTATTTTCTTCGCCGGCTTCCTGGACATTTTGGACGGGCAAGTGGCGCGGCGTCAGAACCGCGTCACCGCCTTTGGCGCATTCTACGATTCCACGCTGGACCGCTATGCCGACATGGCCCTCTACATGGGCCTCTTGGTCTACTATTCCGTGAGCGGTCGGACTCCCTATGTCGTGCTCTCCGCCGTCGCTACAGCGGGTTCCGTCATGGTGAGTTATGCGCGCGCCCGCGCCGAGTCCCTCATTCCCTTGTGTAAAGTCGGCTTCATGGAGCGTCCCGAACGCATCGTGCTGCTCATCATCGGTGGAATCTTCAATCGCATGGGGCCGGTGCTCTGGGTCATCGCTGTCGTTTCAACGCTCACCGTCATCCACCGCATCTATTTCACCTGGCAGGAAACCAAGTCCGGCCGCGTCCTTCCCGGAATCAAACTGAGTCTTTGATGGCCACCCCTCGCCTTTGTAGCTACAATGTTTAGTGAGGTAGCCACATGCAAAGGGTCGGCAGCCGTGAATTCAAAAACCGCCTCGGACGATACCTGCGTGCCGTCCGGAACGGTCAGACCTTGCTGGTCACGGATCGCGGAAAACCAGTTGCAAAAGTATGCCCTCCGGAACAGGACAGCGATTCGCAGCCGACTATGCGATTCGCAGCCGACTATCGCCGACGTACTGAAAAAGCTTGAGGCCGAGGGCAAAATTCGCCTTCCCAAGCGCCCGCTCGGAAAATTTCGCGCAGTGCCATCGCGCGGGAAATCGGCGTCCCAGATGATCATCGAGGATCGCAGGTAGTGCTGTACCTGGATTCATCCGCTCTGATAAAACGCCGCCGATTACTTGGAGGTGATGGCTAAGCAGCTTCGCCTGGAATGAACAGAACGGGGACCCATCTTGCATGCGTCAGAGTTGCTGTGTTCTTAGGTAGTTCTCAGTGCCATTTTGAAACGCCCTTCGCTATCCTCAACCATCCAGACGACTTAAAGTTATCCTTGACATACGGTACCAATATGCTATAATGGCTTCATTAAGTCGGCACTGTCCCTCTGTGCCTCCGAGCCATGCGCCCCCGCCACGCGGTCATTCTAACTCCTCCAATGCTCTTGCGCCGTAATTCCCATGGAATCATATCGTTTACCTACCCCCACCACGTAAACTCTGTCGTATCATATCGTTACAAAAACTCGGGGAGGGGGGCCTTTCTAGGCTTTCAACGTTCTAACCTTCAACCTTCCAACATTCCAACGCGTTTGGATACTAAGCCCTTTAGCTGCAACACTTATGGGCCTCCCCGCAAGTGTTGCATCTAAAAGACTTACGCCTTGGCTAAGTCCTTTAGATGCAACACTTACAAAAAACCCGGGGGCCCCCTACCGGCTCGCCACGCGCAGCAAATTTTCTTCCACGGGCTGCGCAATGATTTCGCGAACGCGTTCGCGCAGCGCCGGCACATCCTCTTTGGTAAGTCCCTTGGTCTCGATGGCGTCATGCAGATGAACCGTAATCTTCGCCGGCCACAGCATCCAGTGGCCCGTCCGGTGATGCTGAAAGGAGCCCACCAGACTTACCGGCACGATCGGAATGCCAAGTTGCTGCGCCACGCGAAAGCCGCCGTCTTGAAATTGACCCACTTGCCCGTCGCGCGTCCGCCTGGCTTCCGGAAAAATGATCAGGCTGGTGCCGCCGTCGACCGCGTCCTGTGTGAGCCGCCACATCCGTTTCAAGTCCGACGGGCGCCGCACATCCGGGACCGGGACGTTGCCGAAGCGCTTCATCAGCCAGCCGTACGCCGGAATCTTGAAGTGCGATTCCAGCTCCCATCCGCGCACAAACTGCGGGATCGCGCAGTACAGCACAAAAGGATCGAAAAGGTTGACGTGATTGGCCATGAAGAAACATGTCCGCTGGGCGTCGAAACCGCAAGAGCGGCGCACCTCGACCTGCGCGCCGGAAAGAAATGCAATGCGTTTGCAGAAGGTGCGCTGCAACCAATCGTGTTTGCGGGCATCGAGAAAAATTCCCAGGAACACCAGCGTCGGCGCAACGATGAAAAAATGCAAGCCGCTGAATATCCACAGAATCGCGCTGCGGATCGCAAGCCAGGCCTTCTTCATATGAAGACGTCCACGGCGGCAGGAAGAACGTCGAGTGCTCGGCACTCCACGGTCACAACTTCTCCATCAATCATGACGTCCACCGGCGCGGCTTCCTTGAATTCGACATGGCGCACCGCGCGGCGCGAAGCCAGTGGATGATTGATATGCGAACCGTCGTAAAGACGCGGCAAAGTGCGGAGCAAGCCCAGCCGGCCGATCGGGCCCCAGCGCACAAATTCAATGAGCCCGTCGGTAGGATCGGCCTGCGGCGCGATGAGCATTGTGCCGCCCGTGTACTTGCTGTTGTTGAACGTCAAGAAAAGAGAGCGCCCCTCGTCCCACTCACTGTCATCATCGCAGCGCAGCGCCATGGAGCGCCGGCGCAACTGCGCGACTCGCACGAACACACCGAGCAAATACCCGAAATCGCCGAGCGGCTTGAACATGCGATTGGTCAACGCCGCAACATCCGCCGTAAAGCCAACGCTCAGAAGGTTGAAAGAGTAGATTTCGCCGGTTGCGTGCGTCAGGCGCAAAAGGTCAACGGTGCGAGTGCGGCCTTCGACCAGCGCCTGCATCGAAGCGGCCGCTCCATCCTTTGTAAAATCGCGCAAGAAGGAATTGCCGGTGCCCAGCGGCAGGAATCCCAGCGCGATGCGCTGTACCGCGCTGCGTCCTGCAAAAACACCGTTGAGAATTTCGTGAGCGGTGCCATCGCCACCGACGGCAAGAAAGCGCCGGTAGCCCTGATCGTAGGCCTCGCGTGCAAGTTGCACCGCGTGCCCCTGACAGGTCGAGGCGATGACGTCGACCTTCAACCCTTTCTCGCGCAAACGCGCGAGAGCAGGCCCCGCGAGTTTCGTGGAGCGGCCGCCACCGGCGGCGGGGTTGACGATGGCGAAAAATCGGTCCATGGGAACAGCGAACGAATCCGAAATCCTGATTTCCGATCTACGCAGTCCATTCCAAACTTGCTTTTACAAGGGCAGAATCGCTGCCGCGCTGTCCAGCTTCGCGAGGCGTTCTGCCAGAACATTGCGTTTGATTTTCAGAGAAGCCGTACGGGGAAAGTCCTCGTCCAGCAGAACGACCCCGTGGACACGCTTGTAGTTTAGCAGGCGATTGTTGCGCGCGTTGATTTCCTGCCGGAGTTCTTCGGTGTATTGCTGCTCTGGCTCGAGGTGCAGCGCCAGCACAAGCTGCTCGCTGACCATCGAGCGTTTCGGCCAGATGTAGTTGGCGGCGAACACGCAAAATTCTTTGACAGGAAGGCTCTCGAAAATAGTTTCGATGTCCTCGGGATAAATATTTTTTCCTTCCTCGGTGACGATCATGTTTTTCTTGCGGCCCGTGAGTTGCAAATGACCCGCTCCGTCGAAGCGCCCGAGGTCGCCGGTCAGCAGCCAGCCGTCGACGATGGTTTCCGCCGTAAGTTCCGGCTCATTCAAATAGCCGGCCATCACGGTTTTGCTTCGAACGGTCACTTCACCAACGCCTTCGGCATCGGGATTCACGATGCGCACTTCCATCCCGGGAAGCGGCTTGCCAACCGTGTCCGCACGAAACGGTTTCAAATCGTTGACCGTGATCGCCGTGCCCGCTTCCGTGAGTCCGTATCCATTGGCGACGGGAATTCCGAGGTCGTAGAAAAATTGCAACGTCTGTGGTTCGCTGAAGGCGCCGCCAACAATGATGGCGCGCAGCTCTCCGCCAAACGCTTCGTGCACCTGCTTGAGCAAGCGGCGGCTGATGCCGAGACGCGGCTGGTTTTTCGTCAGCACTTTGTTCACGCCAACGAGCGCATTGAAAACTCTCCGTTTGCCCCGTGGCAACACGTCGAAGCGCGCCTGCAAGCTTTTCTGCAAGTTTTTCAAAACAAGAGGAACGAGACTGACATAAGTGATCTTGTATTTGGAAAAGGCTTCGCGCACGTATTCGGGACGCAACGTGCGCAAATGCACGACCGTCGCGCCGCATGTGAACGGCCCCAAAAAACCGACCATGAAATCAATCGCATGATTCGTCGGCAAAATACTGAGGTAGCGCACGCCTGGCCAGAACGGATAAAGCGACGTGAGCGTGACGCACTGCTCCAGATAATTTTCGTGCGTCATCATACAACCCTTTGGACGGCCGCCTGTTCCGGAGGAATAGACAATGCATGCCGTGTCATTGC
>WNGK01017368.1_pt1 | contig 13595 bp, 13 predicted proteins | sample 5400601 | NCBI WGS metagenome assembly WNGK01 (sample SAMN13153376, study PRJNA577476) | soil metagenome | isolation source: 60 cm soil or saprolite under Garry oak tree replicate 1 | place: USA:California | collected 2016-06-15 | reverse complement strand
CCGCCTGTCACGACTACGACTTCACCCTTAAAATCGAAGCTTACTGTACCCATTGATGCCCTCCTATTGCAGTTTTGAGATGATCATATCACAAATCTGCGTAGTCAGGCATATGAGCTCATCAAAAGCCGACCGCGAGGGTCGCCCCCACCCTACACGAACGGATCGCTCACCCGTATAGGGTACGGGCGACCCTCGCGGTCGCCCTGGAAGCGGGTCGATGACCCTTAACTTGACGCTAATGAGGCAACCCTCGCAATCACCCTTTTATTCCTGGGAAGAGACTACTCTTCTTCTAAAGTGTCGTCGTCTTCTTCTTCGCCTTCGATTTCGGCGGCTTTGAAGGCGGTCATATTGCCGCGAATCTGCTCTTCGAGGGCGGAGGCAACGTCGCTGTTCTGGCGTAGAAACTCTTTGGCGTTCTCGCGTCCCTGGCCGAGACGGATCTCCCCGACGTTGAACCACGCGCCGCTCTTCTTGACCAGGCCCATCTCTAAGCCGAGGTCGATCAGGCCGCCTTCGCGTGAAATACCTTCGCTGTACATAATATCGAACTCGGCGACGCGGAATGGAGGCGCAACTTTGTTTTTGACCACGCGCACACGGGTTCGGTTGCCCATCACATCCGTACCCTGTTTGATGGTATCGGTACGACGAATATCGAGCCGGACCGAGGCATAGAATTTGAGCGCCTTGCCACCAGAAGTTACCTCTGGATTGCCGAACATTACGCCAACCTTTTCACGCAGCTGGTTGGTGAAGACAACAGCGGTATTGCTGCTGCTTATGGCTGAGGTGAGTTTACGCATGGCCTGGCTCATCAGGCGAGCTTGCAGACCCACGTGCGAGTCACCCATTTCGCCCTCGATTTCGGCACGTGGGGTCAGCGCGGCTACCGAGTCGATGACCACCACGTCGATGGCATTGCTGCGCACCAGGGCATCCACGATTTCAAGCGCCTGCTCACCGGTATCGGGCTGCGAGATCAACAGGTTAGTGGTGTCAACGCCGCAACGAGCTGCATAGGTGCGGTCAAGCGCGTGTTCGGCGTCTACAAAGGCTGCATAACCGCCTGCTCGCTGCGCGCTCGCGATAATGTGCTGGCACAGCGTGGTTTTGCCGGATGCCTCCGGGCCATAGATTTCTGTGACACGCCCGCGTGGAATACCACCGACACCCAGGGCAAGGTCCAGCGCGATTGACCCGGTCGGGATGACTTCAACATGAATTTTGGAGACATCGCCCAATTTCATTATCGCTCCTTTGCCAAAGCGACGTTCAATCTGGGTAAGCGCTTGCTCGATTGCCTTTTCACGCTCGCTTGTGGCAGCAGACACAATTGTACTGCTTCGATCCACCATAGACTTATCCTTCTTACTCATTGGCTCTCTCAATTACAGGGTTTTGGATACAGAGATTGCGCTGTTCCGCTTCCCTGCGTTCCTCCTTATTTTTTATGCTGCCAATCCCCTCAAGGGGAGGGGAATCTCCCATCGCCTCATTGTGGCAAGAAATACCAATTGTGTGGTTGCTACCACAAGGTACACAGTTCCCTGTTACTTATTCTCTGGCAGAGTCGCGAAAGCGGAAACAGGCCTCTCTCCATGCCTGTACCTGTACAATGTAGAACGAGTGTACCATAGCCACAAGTATATGTCAAGCAGTTTTTGGCATCCCACGAGGGCGCGATTCATTGCGCCCCTACAGGTCGCGCCGTCCTTCGATAGCGCGGCCAAGGGTGCCTTCGTCGGCATATTCCAGGTCACCTCCCATCGGGAGGCCGCGCGCAAGGCCGGTGACGCGCACGTTGAAAGGTTTCAGTTCCTTCTGGATGTGATTGGCGGTATATTCGCCTTCAAAATTGGGATTGGTGGCGAGAATGACCTCACGCACGTTCCCTTTGTGCACACGTTCTATAAGTTCTTCGATACGCAGATCTTTCACTCCGATGCCCTCAATAGGCGAGAGCGCTCCATGCAACACGTGGTACAAGCCCTTGTAGACACCCGTTTTGTCCAGAGCCAGTACATCGAGTGGCTCCTCGACTACGCAGATCACTTCCTGGTCCCGATTAGGGTTACTACAGATCATACAGGGATCGGTTTCGGTGATGTTGAAGCAGCGCGAGCAATAGATAATGCTCTCTTTGACGCGCATGATCGCTTCAGCCAGGCGGCGTGCCTGGTCGGTCGGGCTGCGTAGGACGAAGAATGTCAGGCGCTGCGCCGTTTTGACGCCAACACCCGGCAATTTCGAGAATTCCTCGATCAGCGCTGCCACGGGTGGTGCAATGTTACTCATACGTTAGAACATTCCTGGGATGCGCATGCCTCCTGTCAGGCTGCTGGTCATTTTCTGCTGCGCTTCCGCGACCTTGTCAAAAGCGGCTTTGGAAGCAGCCAGGACCATTACCTCGAGTTCGGCAATATCTTCCGCGTTAAAGGCTTCGGGATCGATTTTGACGGCAGTGATCTCAAACTTACCGCTCATGGTGATCGTCACTGCGCCGCCGCCAGCGGTGCCGGTAAACTGGCTTGCTTCCAGTTCTTCCTGCAATTTGACGAGTCTCTGCTGCATTTTCTGGATATCACGCATGTTCATGGTAAAAATTCGCTCCTTACTTGGGATAGATGTCGACAATTCTGGCTGTAAATGTTCGTATGATCTCCTGCACAACGGGATCACGACGAACTTTCTGCTCAAGCGTCTCTTGTGATGCTCCTTGCATATTCTCTCTCACTACGTTCGTTCTGGCAAGTGCAGGTGAATCGGATGTGGCAGGAGTATCGGCATAAAGATCAATGGGAGGCGCATTTTTCAGGGGTGGTACATTCCCATTGTCCTCAATGCTTGCGTCGTCCTGTTCAACCCGCGGTGCCGGCGATGAAGAAGGAATAGGGGACACAGGCGGCTCGCGGTATGCTGAAGGTTGTGGAGTCAATGCCGCACTGATTGAATACACAGCCGAATCCCGCGTGGGGGCTACCGATGGAGATTGATCCGGCGGTACCAGGCGCACCTGGCACGGCAGACTTAATTCCATCTCCAACGCCCACTCCAGGTCTTTATAGCGATTCTCATCCCTGACATATTTGAAGTGCGCCAACTTCTCGGCCTGGATGACTACAACAGGTTGTTCAGTGCTTCCCTCAACACCCACTACTTTATAATAGCCCAGGTAAGCCGCGAGCATGCCGCTCTTACTCTTCTGCCTGGTACGCTTCCTCACGTTTTCCCAGGCGTTGATAATCTGTTGCACTGTGAGTGATGGCTGCACTCCACTCTGTGCCACGGCCGCGTCCTGGGGAAGCGGTGAAGGCTGTATTTCTTCTTGCCTATGACGCCCCTTCTCTACCGGGGCATTATTCATCTCGGCCTGTCTCGAAGCTGTATTTCGCGGAGCTTGCATGGGTTGCGTGACACGGGTTGGTATGTCAGCCTGGGTAAGAGGAGGCGAGATGACAGGACGGGCAGCTTGAGTTTGTGTAAGAGCTACGCCGGTAGAGAGTTGACCTGCTTGCGCGCGGCGATGCACATCGATGCATTCCAGGGCTGCCAGTTCCAGGCCAAGCTGCGGGGTTCCCTGGTTCTTCTGCATAAGTTCATTCTGCGCGAAGACACGCGCGCACTCGGTCAGTTCCTCCAACGCAAAGCGCTGCGAAAGCTGCTTGATGTCACGCATCTCATCCTCTGTCAGATCGAGGATAGCGGCGGCATCCGCACCGGCCCTGGTCAGCATCAGGGCGCGCCAGTACTCCATGACCTGCGAGTTGACCTGGCGCAGGTCGGCGCCCGCCTCCGATAGTTCGTTAATGAGGTGCAGCACCGCGGAACTATCGAGGTCGACGATAGATGTGATAAATTTGACAATGGCGCGCGGGTCGGCCACACCCAGCATGGACTGTATCTGGGCGAGCGAGATTTCATTGCCCGCGTAGGCAATGGCCTGATCCAGCAAACTCAAAGCGTCGCGCATACCCCCGGCGGCAGCTCTGGCGATCAGCTCAGCCGCGGTGCGTTCGAGTTTGACCTGCTCCTGCTCCGCCACAAAGTTCAGACGCGCTACAATCTGCCGCGTCGTGATACGCTTAAAGTCGAAACGCTGGCAGCGCGATAGAACAGTGGGCAGCATTTTATGTACATCGGTGGTCGCCATGACGAAGATGGCATAGGCGGGCGGCTCTTCCAAAGTTTTGAGCAGCGCGTTAAAGGCCTCGGTGGTCAGCATATGGGCTTCGTCAAGCACATAGACCTTGTACTTCCCGGTGGAGGGAGGCATCATGATCCTTTCGCGCAGTTCGCGGATGTTATCAATACCGCGATTGGAGGCGGCGTCGATCTCGATGACATTGAATGAGTTGCCTGCTGTGATTTCGCGGCATTGCAGGCACTCATTACACGGTTCGCCATCACGAGGGTGTTCACAATTGACGGTCTTGGCGAGCAAACGGGCGGTACTGGTCTTGCCGGTGCCGCGCGGGCCGGTAAACAGGTAGGCATGACCGAGGTTGCCACTTTTCAGAGCGTTTTTGAGCGTGCGGACGATCTCTTCCTGACCAACGAGGTCATTAAACGTCTGTGAGCGCCATTTACGGTAGAGTGATTGTGAGGCCATGATTCGACTCCCGCCTGCATGCCAATTGACGGGCCACAAAACCCCCGCCGGAGTTATAAGCAGTTGAAGACAGAAAACCGATTTTCGCCCGGTCCTGCCGATCAGCGCAATCAGGCTGCCCTACGGCACCCAGAGAGGTCCATTTACCGTTGCTTCCTCACGGACCTAGCGGGGTTCATAGACATCTGCCGCGCAGGACCCGATTACGCCGATCGGCAGGACCGGAAGAAAACCGGTCTGTTCCGATTATCTCTTGGAACGCCTCTATTTTACTCCTTCGGCGGACAGATGTCAATCATTTTTGATTTTTGAAAAACCATAATCGCGCCCCTACAGGTATTTCCCAATCAACAAATTGTACTTCTCTTTTACCTCCGGCGGAATCTTGCTGCGGTCCGTCAGAATCGCCGCTGCCAGTGCTGATGGGCATTCACAGGTGTTGGCGCTGCGATCAGCTGGAATCTTCTTTGCTACGCTGCGCAGGATGCGCTGGGCATTGGCGACATTGACACTGAGGTTCCCAATGACCATTTCGACGGTGACGGATGCCTCCGATTCGTGCCAGCTGTCGTAATCGGTGGCGCAGGCGATGGTGGCGTAGCACAATTCGGCTTCGCGGGCCAGTTTCGCTTCTGGCAACGCGGTCATGCCGATGATATCCATGCCCCAACTGCGATAGGTATGCGATTCGGCCTTCGTTGAGAAGAGTGGGCCTTCCATGCATACGTAGGTACCACCCTCGTGTACCTTCACATCACCCAGTTCACGGGCCGATTCCAGCAGGAGTTTGCTGAGTGTAGAACAGAACGGCTCGGCAAAGGTGCAGTGTACGACGATGCCGCCTTCGTAGAAGGTGTTCACGCGGCTCTTCGTTCGGTCAAATAACTGGTTGGGAATGATCAGGTCACGGGGCGCGATATGCTCACGCAAACTGCCAACAGCGCTGACCGAAATTACCCATTCGACGCCCAGGCTTTTCAGCGCCCAGATGTTGGCCCGCGACGGAACCTCCGTTGGGGAAATACGGTGTCCTCGCCCATGTCGCGGGATGAAGGCCATTGAGACGCCTTCGACTTTGCCAACGGTGATCACATCGCTTGGATTGCCGAAGGGCGTCTGGACTGCTACCTCCTCAACATCGGTCATTCCTTCCATGCGATAGAGTCCGCTACCGCCGATAACACCAATGGTTGCCTGTGGCATGAGTGAAAACCTCCTGAGTGCAAAATGGGTAAATCTTTGAGATATTTTTACGATTTGATGCGGATACACTGTAGCTTGCCCACCACACCCACTACACTTGCTACACTTTACGTTTTGATGCGGATATAGTGCAGCTTGCCCACCTTGAGGATGGCGCCATCCAGGGCAGGCACGATAAAATCGATATCGCTAATACGCTCGGGCTTACCTTCTTCTCCTTCAGGAAAAAATGCAACGCCTCCCTGCTGAACGAGACGACGAGCCTCGCCTTTACTCTTTGAGAGATTGGCATCCACCATTAGAGTCAATATATCGACCGGCTCTGGCAGTTGATAGTCGGGAATGCCGGTGGGTAGTTTGCGCTCCGAGAATTGCCGAATGAAGGCTTCCTCGGCCTCCTGGGCGGCGACGGCATTATGGAAACCGGTTACGATTTCGCGAGCCATACGCATCTTGACATCCCTGGGATTGAGCGTTCCTTCCGCCATCTTGAGCGAAAACTCCTCAAGCACGATCTGCGGAACGTCGGTCAACGTTTCAAAGAAGCTCATCATCGCGTGGTCGGGCAGCGACATGAGCTTGCCGTACATATCGTTGGCAGGCGCGGTCATGGCGATGTAGTTGTTCAACGACTTGCCCATCTTCTTGTATCCGTCGAGGCCAACGATCAGTTGCATCGTCATTATCTGCTGGGGAGGCTGTCCAAAGATGGGCTGCAATTCGCGCCCAACCAGTACATTGAATGTCTGGTCGGTACCGCCAATCTCGACATCTGAGTTCAGCATGACGGAATCGTACCCTTGCAATAGGGGGTACATAAATTCGGAGAGGTAGATTTCAACGCCTTCTTTGTAGCGTTTCGAGAAATCGTCGCGCTCCAACATCTGCGCCACCGTCTTATAACTGAGCAATTTCAGCGCGTCGCTGAGATTGAATCCATCAAACCATTCGCTCTGCCAGTGTACTTCGGTTAGCTGTGGGTCTACAATCCTGAAGAATTGCGAGAGGTAGGTTTCCGCGTTGGCTTTGACCTGTTCGGAGGACAAGGGCTTACGCGCGTCTTCACGTCCACTTGGGTCGCCCAGGCGCGCTGTCCAGTCGCCGATGACGACGATGGTCTTATGCCCCAGTTGCTGGAACTGGCGCAGTTTGTGGAAGACGACTCGATCTGGGCGACGCCTCGTTTCAACAGGCGCTCTATCGCTTCACCGGTTGCCTTCTGTTGTACCGTCACTACAGCTTCCTCCCTGATTATATCCTGATGAGTTTCTCAATCTTCCTGCATTGTAGCAGAATCGAGGACACCCGTCGAGAGGAGAGATTTGACAATGATATTATCAAGTTTTCTAACACAATTCTTATATTTCATTTACGTTGTTCTAACAAAAACTGATTTATATTGTCATCAGACCAACAAATGAATTCATTCGATGAATGAGTTCGGTAAGATACTTAGAAACAACTCTTGAGTAAGAAGGAGAACACAACTATGGCAAATATGACACGTTACAATCCGTTCAACGAAGCTATTTCTTTGCGCGATGCGATGGATCGCCTCTTTGAGGACAGCTTTATTCCGCGCGCATTCAATTCCCTTGCCAGCCGGGGTGTTACCGCGAATTTGTATGAGACGCCAGAGGGCTTTATCCTCCAGGTACCTATGCCCGGTGTGAACTCGGAGGCTGTCGAGATTACCGCCCAGCAAGATACGCTTGTGCTGAAGTGGGAGACGAAGGTGACGGTACCCGAAGGCGCGACGGTCCACTGGAATGGTTTCCAGTCAGGTCAGTTCCAGCAGTCCTTCACCCTCCCTGCCGCGATCAATCCAGAACGCGCCGAGGCCAGCTATGCCGATGGCATACTGACGCTGAATCATGTGAAGGCGCGCACGGTGAAGGTTGTGACGAAGAAGTAAATATGTAACTACGGAAGGCCGAGTAAATATCAAACCCACTGGGCCTTCCGTTTTCATTCAGAATCTCATTAGCCGATACAACTTGTTGTTGCTCACAGGCAATTTCTAAAACAAAATTCGTCTCTACATAAACAATCATTATTCAGCCTCTAATAGCACATCAGCCCCTCGAATTGCATTTATAAATCCTGATAGAGCGAGAGTTTTCTCTGGTTCTTTGCCCATATCTGACGGCTGTAATGCCAGATTATTTAGCCAAAGGAGTGCAAGCATTTCAAACACTGCCCCATACAATCTTTCTCCCGCTTTTCCATGTGAGTAGCGAGCAACTACATTGTCCATAGGAAACTCGTACATTGGAGGCACATCCAGATTCTCATATGATGAGTCTTTCCACAGAAATCCTATATCCTGGGAAAGAAGCAAGTAAAAAGGTGCCTGAACAGGGATGCCGAAATCCGCCAGGTTACGACGGAACTGCGTTGCCTCATCACGAGACAAATTTTGTATATTTTTAACTTCTACGACAGCTATTGTGTTGCCCTTAGCGTCCTTTATAAGAATATCCGCATTGCGTGAAGTCGTAGTCATAGATCGTCGTCCTTCTCGGTTAGCTATTCTCACATTCGTCTCTCGCTTTACATTTTACGTTAGTACAAGTATACTTGCTTCATCTCAACTACGTCAACAGGGACGCGTTCTGGTTATTCAAGCGCTGCGTTCGTTCCAGCAACGCTGTCAGGATTTTTTCTATTATGAACCTGGCAAATCAACCACTTCAACTGGCAGATGGTAGAGCATGTCTGCTTATACCTGGAAAGCATTCTGCATTACAAATTGCCATCGTCGAGAAATTTGGTCCTCGCTTCGCTACAGGAGCTACGGTACTTTATTTGAGTGATATCCTCGCTAGGGCTACAATTTATGAAAAAGATAGATTAGGGCAATTAGGTATAGTAACTTCCACACTTAACGAGCTATCCGATATCATCCTTTATAGTGAGGCTAAGCACCGGCTTTATCTTATAGAGGTGGGAATATCTCACAGAGCTATAACACGTAGACGAAGACAAGCATTAGAGCAGCCGATGAAAGAATGTAGCGCGACTCGCATTTATATTTCAGCTTTCCTCAATCATGCCGAGTTTGGGAGATATTGCCATCTTATTGCATGGGAATCTCATGTCTGGCTAGCGGACATACCCGAGCATATGATTCACTATGATGGAGAGCAATATATAATTCCACATGGGTGATGTAACAACCACCCACGTGGAACAGTTATTAAGCCGCTACCTGCTTACTACTCTCAACTCCTACTAACACTTGCACCGCCATCATTCCATCCTCCACATCCACCACTACCGTATCCCCTGCTTTGCAATCTCCACGCAAGAGCGCTTCGGCCAGCATGTCATCGAGCATGCTCTGCGCGGTGCGGCGTAGGGGGCGCGCTCCATAGGCTGGATCATAGCCGTGTTCGACGAGCATGCGACAGGTTGCGTCACTCACTTGCAGGGAGATCGACAGTTCCGCCATACGTTGCCGGGTCTTCTCAATCATCAGATCAACGATTTTGCGCAGGTGTTCTTGCTCCAGCGTGTGGAACACAACTACCTCGTCGATGCGGTTGAGCAGTTCGGGGCGGAAAATATCCTTCAGGGCGGGCAGAATCTGCGAACGCATACGTGCATGCACGCTGGCCTGCTGTTCCTGCCTGTTCTTTCGAGCGGAAGTGAACGACATTTCGGTGTGTTTGAGATTGGCCGTACCAACGTTCGAGGTGATGATGATAATGGTATTTTTGAAATCCACACTGTGGCCATGCGCATCGGTCAGACAGCCATCGTCGAGGATTTGTAGGAGCAGATCAATGACGCTGGGATGCGCCTTCTCAATCTCGTCGAATAAGATGACCCTGTAGGGGCGGCGATGTACAGCTTCCGTCAATTGTCCAGCCTGGTCATAGCCGACATATCCCGGAGGAGAACCTATCAGCCGCGAGGCATTATGGCTTTCCATGAGCTCGGACATATCGAGCTTAAGTATGGCATCTTCATCTCCAAAAAGCGTTTCGGCCAGCGCGCGCGCCAACTCGGTCTTGCCGACACCTGTTGGGCCTACGAAGAGGAACGAGCCTATCGGGCGGCGACCGTCTCGCACATTAGTACGCGCACGGCGCACGGCCCTGGCGACAGCCTGCACTGCCTCATGTTGACCAATTACGCGCCGGTGTAGTTCATCTTCCAGTTTGAGCAATCGCTGCGCCTCCCCAGCAGCAATCTGGGTTACGGGGATGGCTGTCCACATTGAGACAACCTCGGCAATGGTACGCTGATCAACCAGCGGACGCTCCTGTTGGCGCAGCGCGAGCCAGGCATCCTCGGCTTCAGTTAATGCCTGGCGTATGTGTCGCTCGGCGGCGCGCTGCTTTGAGGCGCACGCAAAATTGCCGCGTGTGATTGCCTCATCTTTGTCCTGCTGCACCGAGGCAAGTTCCTGGCGTAGTGAGCGTACATCGCTGGGCGCAACCGTGCGATGCACACAGACACGCGCAGCCGCTTCATCAATCAGGTCAATAGCTTTGTCCGGCTGATAGCGGTTCTGTATGTAGCGCGAGGACATCTGCACGGCGGCCACCAGCGCTTCGTCATTGATGGTCACATGGTGATAATCGGCATAATGGGAGCGCAGGCCGCGCAATATTTCCATCGTCTGCTGCGGATTCGTCTCATTGATCATAACAGGCTGGAAGCGCCGTTCCAACGCCGGGTCGGCCTCGATGGTTTTGCGATAGTCATCCAGCGTGGTCGCTCCGATACAGCGAAATTCTCCTCGCGCTAACATTGGTTTGAAGAGATTGGCGGCATCAATTGAACCCTCGGCAACACCGGTACCGGTGAGCGCGTGCAGTTCATCGATGACGATAATGATATCTTTGGCGCTCACAATTTCCTGCATGATACGTTTCAAGCGCTCCTCAAAATCGCCCCGGAACTTGGTGCCAACGGTCAGCAGGCCCACTTCTAAGGCCACGACGCGGCAATGCTGCAAATCCTCGGGGACACTTCCTTGTAAAATGCGCATTGCAAGCCCTTCGGCGATGGCTGTTTTCCCCACTCCCGCCGGTCCAATCAAGACGGGATTATTTTTAGAGCGACGCGAGAGTATCTGTATGGTGCGTTCAAGTTCATTCTCGCGGTCAATCATGGGATCAAGCGTGCCATGCAGGGCCGCCAGCGTCAGATCGCGACTGACCTGGTTAAGGATGGGGGTCTCATTGCAGCGTATATAGTATTGAGCGGTTGATGTCGCATGGTCGCGCCCATAGCTCAGTAGCGTCTCGATTTCTTTACGCACCGCATTCAGGGAAAGACCAAAACTCTCTAAAACCCCAACAGCTACTCCCTCTCCATCATCCAGCACACCCAGCAGAAGATGTTCTATACCGATCAGTTCTTGTCCTGCTTGTGTGGCCATTGCCTCCGCGCGCAACAGAATGGTCCGCGCCGATTGCCCAATGGTGGGCTGACCGAGGATGGCTTTGTTACCACGACCTACCACAAAGGTTAATGCTTCCCTCAGGCGGACAGCATCGACCTGCAGCCGTAATAGTGTGCATTCGATAATGGGATCGGCGATTTTCAGAATACCCAACGCCAGGTGTTCCGGGCCAATCACTCTATGCCTGAGTTGCAGAGCCTCTTCACGAGATGCAAGCAACGCCCGCCATCCCTCTTCAGTATAACGATCAAGCTGGCTCATGACAATACTCCTCACTTTGCGATAAATATGATTGGCGCTTCCAATCTCTGCATACCTATATAAAGAGATATCGGGTAAACCATTGTCTTCAGTGAGGTTAGGGACTTATTGCGGCCACAAATACGGAGGAACGTCCACACCAACCGCCGTTTCAACCAGACATGCCTGTCCAGGCAACTAATGCAAAATGACGTTTTCTGGAACATCGAGCAGCGCAGCCGCCCCTACCAGTGGAGCAATTTCACCTAGCGCGGCCGGGCGTAATGAGAGAGAGGGTTGCTTCAGGATGGCTGTTACTTTTTGTTGCAACAATGGTAAGAGAAACACTTGATTGAGCGCGATAGCTCCGCTTACTGCCACTACATCGATGCGAGTGAGTTGCGCGAGATTGACCAGTCCAATGGCAAGCTTGTCAGTAAAGCTATCCCAGAATGCTATATCCGTAATGTGCTCAACAGGCCGTCCGTAACGCAACTCAAGCTGCCTGCCACCTGTATAGGTCTCCAGGCATCCCACCATACCACACAGGCATTGTAACGAATTGCCGTCGAGTACCTGGTGTCCAATCTCAATCGAGGAAATGAGCCGGGTTGAGCCCTTGCCCAGTTGTAACGCGGCTCCCGTGCCTGTGGAAACGGTCAAATAGGCGCATCGTTCAACCGCTTGCAGCGAGCCGAAGCGCGTTTCAGCCAGTAATCCACAGACGGTGTCATGCGCAAGCCGCACAGGACAGGCAAAGCGATCAGACAGGTCTTGCGCAAATGGCTTGCCTATATATTCCGGGAGATTAGGGCCAAAGATAACAGATCGTCCATCTTTTGCGATGCGCGCCGCGATGGAAAGTCCAATACCTATAACAGGGGACATGTTGCGTTCTTGTAATAAAGAGACGAGGTTCTGGAGTTGAAGTTCGTAGTTCTGTCGCGTGGGGAATTTCGCAATGAGCGTAAAATCAGGCGAAGCAAGGGATGGAAAGAAGCCAACGCGTGTATTGCTACCGCCGATATCAATTCCAAGATATGGCCCTCGCTGCTGTTCTTTAGTTTGCTGAGGCTGCATGCTATACTCCGCATTGGTATCGTAAACTACTGATAAGACAAGTACGATGCCCATTGTAGAGAAGACGGCAATATTTCGCAAGACTATCTATCCTGAAATAAGAAACAATGCTATAGTAGGGGTCAAATACATACACGAGCAATATATACCCCAAATTTGGCTGCACAGAGAATGAGCCTGATCCTTGAAAACAGATCAGGCTCATTCTCTGTGCAGCTGTAAGGGCATTTTCTTTTTATTGAAGCTAGGTATTTTGCTTATCGCTCTCGGCAGAGGCTGAAGCAGTGGGAACATCGGTTACCACCTGTGGCTGGGCAAAAGCATCTACCAGATGACTCATAGTAGCGCCTTCAGCTTCCAGTTGTTGCACCGAGATGCCGTTTTTCTCCAGCAAATGGATGAGCATCTTGGCGTGGCGCAGCAATTCCGCGTCCTGGGTCGAGAGATGTTTCATAATCTCTTCGATATCATGGTAGGTGCTTATCGTCGTGTGGAACTGCTCGTCAGCCTGGAGTTCCGATTTTCGTCCGAGCACGTTTTGCCCGACCATAATCACCGGCAATAAGACCAATTGCAAGAATTGCTGCGATATCCAAGTTGTAAGCAGGAAGACAAAGGGATTGAGCCATCCAAGAAGCCCGAACAAGCCAATGACGGCAAGCAGGGTGAAGACATAGGCTGTCCACATCGTCCCCGCGCTTTTGGTAAGCGCCACGGCAAGACGTGTATTGAAACCTGCCGCCGCTTTCTCTTTTTCATGAAGCAGATTAACATTGCGTGGCTGGTGCTGATGAGGTTCGTGATGAAACAAGACACTGGTATAGTGATGTAGATGCGCTTGCTTTTGTGGAGTGGTCTCTGTCTGGACAGAGGCCGATGTGGTCTCTCCTTGCATATAAATTGACCTCCGGTTGCTAAAATTGCCCTGTGTGCCCGATTGTATCCATCACTATAACACTCTTCGACTTTTTTGGATAGATGTCACTTATTTAAACGCAGGGAACAATCGCTTCTCTGATATCGAGCAGATCATTCAGC
>WNGK01005378.1_pt1 | contig 13595 bp, 13 predicted proteins | sample 5400601 | NCBI WGS metagenome assembly WNGK01 (sample SAMN13153376, study PRJNA577476) | soil metagenome | isolation source: 60 cm soil or saprolite under Garry oak tree replicate 1 | place: USA:California | collected 2016-06-15 | reverse complement strand
GTGCGCTGCGCGTCCGTCATCGCCGGGACAGCCCAGCTGGGCGGCGCGCTCGCTGCTTCCTTCATCACCATGGCAGACCCTCCGCGCGTCGAGCCGGACCGTTACCCCTGATACGCGCCAAGCCGTGCGGCTGTTGCCTGGCATCGGCAACAAATCAGCGGGCACAGCATCCGCAGTCGGCTCGGCGCCAGGCTCCGCCGGCGGGGTCGCGGGCATGGCATGCGCCCGGCCTGGCGCTCAACAAGAGGAGAGAGAACTACCGCCGTCGTGCAACGTTCTGCGCGCGCTGCGGGTCATGGTAGTAACGGAGGACGGTTGGTCGACACAGGCCCAGGTGGGGAGAGCTTCGACGAGTTCATCGCCGTGGCTCTGCCTGGCCTGCTCCGCTTCGGTCACGTTCTCACCGGCGACCCGCGAGACGCCGAAGACCTCGTGCAGGAAGCGCTTGCCCGGTCACTGCGCCGCTGGCGCTCGGTGCGCAGTGGCCACGCCGTTCCCTATGTCCGCCGGGCCATGGTGAACACCCACATCACCCGTTGGCGGCGCTGGGAGGCTCGGGTGCGGCTTGGCGAACCTGCGGCCAGCAGCGCCGACGACCCGGAGCTGCGCCGCAGCGAGGACTGGGATCTCCTGCGCCGCGCGCTTGTCCAGCTGCCGGTTCGGCAGCGGACGGTGCTCGTGCTGCGCTACTACGAGGATCTGCCCGACACGAGGATCGCCGAGCTGATGGGGTGCCGGCCCGGCACGGTACGCAGCCAGGCGGCGCGCGGTCTGGCTGCTCTCCGGCCTCTGCTGGACCCGGAGACCGTCCACGGGGGAGCAACATATGACAGGTGAGGACCGGCTGCGGCAAATGATGCGCGACCCCAGATGGTCGCTGCCGGCTTGGCCGGACGCGCACGCGCGGGTGCGGCGGGCGGCACGGCGACAGCGGCTCGCCCTTGCAAGTGCCGGTGCAGTGGCGGCTGTCGTCATCGCGGCCGCAGCCTTGATACCAGTATCGTTGCTCGGCTCGGCTTCCACGCCGGTAGCCAAGGGCCCGCCGCCGGTCGTCGGTCACGTGACCAGGCCCGCGAAGGTGCATCGGTCACATGTCATTCCGCCGGTGGGATCAGCCGGCTTCCCGGCGAGAATCTACCCGGCCGCCACCAAGCCGCGCGCGGTAACCGGCGCGCTGACGCTCTGTCCGGACCCGGCCGGAGTGCAGGCTCCCGGGCCGGCCACCCCCGCCGCGGCGAGGATAGTCTTGAACCGGCTGGGCAGGGGCTTCACCAGCGACCTGCACCTCAGTGACCGGTCCGCCTGGCCACTGCTCACCAGCAGCTGGCAGCCTGGCGGGATCCGGCTCTTCGCCCGGTCAGCACGGACCTCGGTCCGCTACTCTGGGCCGCTGCAGTCCAGCCACCGCGTGCCGGCCGGTATCCGGCATGCTGTCGTGGCCGGGTGCGGCAAGCGTGTGGCCCGCGCGACCTGGGTGATCGCCTACGGACCGGCCAGGAGGCCGGCGCTCGATACAGACATTCTCTTTCTCACCCGCCGCGGCCACATGCTCTTCTACAGCGCCGAATGACCATGGCCCCGCCCACGAGCAGCGGCCGCCGCCCGATCAGCCGGATAGGTGTGAAGGCGAGGAGGACGCCGCCAATGGTCATCGATAGGCGCGGAGATCAACCGACTGGTGGCCGCAGTTCTATCAAGACGCTGACGGTGAACTGGCCCACGACGTCAGCCTGGACTATCTGGTCTTCGGGGCGCGAGACGGCCCGATCATCCCCGGAGATCGGGCTCCCTCGCGCGACACGTCGAGACCGCCGGGCGACAGTCCGAAACACGATCCGGCGCCGTCAGCGACCTCGTCTCGCGCACCGGTGTCCAGCTCGCAGAATCAATTGGAGCGGCTAGAGACTGCGCTAACTGTTCCGCAATCGCAGGCCCGTCGTCCGAGTAGGTGACCAATATGGCTAGCACTAGTGAACAGATCGGTCAGCCGAGCGACTACGTCGATCGGCAAGATCTAGCCGTCACCTGGCGGACTTGCGGACGTGTCGGTCTCGCACTAAATGTCGGCTACGATCAGATTTCTCTGCGGCTGACTTCATCCCCCGGTCAGGTGCGGTTCCTTATTAGCAACGCAGATCGCACTCCATTGCAGACAGATGCCGCGGATCTTATAGCTATCGAGCGCGGCGCAAGTGCGCAAGTCCATATACCTGGCATACCACTTCACGAAGCGATCTACTCGCGCCGAACTGGAGTGAGGTCGATCATTCACCTCCATAGTCGGGCAGCACTAGCAGTATCCGCGCTGGAGTGCGGGCTCCTTCCGCTTAGTCAAACAGCAATGGAGCTATTCGAGAGTATAAGCTACTCTGATTTCTCAGACGCTTTGGATACGCCGGCGGAGCGTCGGCGTATTGCCTCCAAAGTCCTTCAAGACCATCCGTGCGTTCTGCTCCGCAATCACGGGCTGCTGGCCGTAGGCTCTTCTTTGCATGAGGCTTTCTATCTCGCTTATCATCTGGAACTGGCGTGCTCTCAACAGCTCTCCATTCTCTCGTGTGGTACAGGATATGTGATTCCGGATCCGCAGCTTTGCAGAACAGTCGGACGTGAGATGTCAAAACAGCGCGCGGACGGCAGCTACCGCTTGTGGCGTGCGCTGTGCGCCGATACTGCTAGAATCGAGAATTGGACCTTGCCGAGGTGGGCGCATGAACATTTCGGCACGACCGCGCCGCTTTGGCTCGGCTAGACAAGTCTCATTAGTCGCGATGCCGATCGTTACGGGTTAATACTTTACGCGCATCTTTAGCTAGCCTTCATCTTTCGTGATCTTAGCCTCGGTCCGCCGGGTAGTGCAGCTGATCATTTTCGGGCCGCCTGCCAGCTTGGAGGGTGGTCTTGATGTTCCGGGCTGGGCGTGGCGTTCCTGCCGCTTGCCCTGTCTTGCGCGCCCCGGACGTCCGCATGGCGTCAAACTCGGGGAGAAGCCGACCAGTGCGTTGTCGACGATCTTTGCCGCGAGTTCTGCTGTGCGGCATCGAGCGCGGCGGCAGCAGGCTCACCGACCTGGCCGCCAGCGCCCGGATGACCAAGCAGTCCATGGGCGCGCTGCTGCGACGACTCAGGCTGGCCGGCGTGACGGTGTGGGGCCGGGCGTGCGGGCCGCCCAGGGATGCCCCATAACGACCGGCACGAACGAGCAGGCCACGCCGGCGGGCTGTGGTGCTGGGTACAGTACGTCGGCGGCGACACCGTCGGCGGCCCGTATGACTACCGCCAAGCCCGCGAGCTAATGCGCCAGATGCGCAGCGCGGGGCACGACGTCGAACTGCGCATCGTGCACGTCTGCGCCGGCGACAGGAAATCACACCACCGCGGCAGACAGAGCCGCAGGCCACTACTGAGCCCGAGGCGGGCGCCGCGCGTGAGCGCCTGCCTGCGCTGGCCCGCGCGGACATCGGAATCGGCAACTGCCGGTCGGCAGTGCCCGGCGGCAGTGCCCGGTCACAGGTACACGCGCGTTCCCGATGTTGGGGCAGGAAGCGGGACCGCGGCCCGTCACAGCGGGTAAGCAACCGTGAGTGCCTGCCACGCTGGAGCCAGGACGGCCGCATTCGCGCCCAACCGCCGACTCGGTGCGGGCCAGTGTGCTCCTCGTCGGCGCTGTCCATCGCGCAGAACATCCAGCTGTCTTCGGCTTGCCAGACCCGCGATGGAGTGTCTCAGCAAAGGACCGCTTGATCACCACTGGCTCTCACAGGTGTGGGCTGCCACAGTCAGGCTGTCAGGCGCGGCCGGTGTGGTGCGTGGCACGCGCCGATGTCGGTGGGCCGGTTGTCACCAGAACGGAGATAGCTGCATGCGGATGCTTCAGTGGGCGCCGCGCGGCGTCCCGCTGCTCGCCGGCGCCTTGTTGTTTGCGGTAACTGGGGCCGGCGTCTTCGCGGCGTCGGCGGTGGCCGCTGGGCCTGTGGCCGGGCGACCTGACGCGGCAGTTGGCTTCATCATCCGGGGTGTTCTCAGCGGCGTGGCAGCCAGCTCGGCCCGGGACGTGTGGGCCGTTGGCCAGACCCCCATCGGACGGGTCCTGATCGTGCACTGGAATGGCACGGCGTGGCGGCGGGTGCCGGGCGCGCGCCGCGGACGGCTGGGCTTCCTGACCAATGTGGCCGCCATCTCAGCCCGCGACGCATGGGCGGTCGGCTTTACCAGGGTCGGCGCCGGCACTGGCGCCGCCCTGATCGAGCACTGGAACGGCACGCTCTGGCGGCGGCTGCCTTGCCCGGCGCTGGTCCTCGCCGTTCACGGGTAGCTCCCTCGTGGACGCCTTCGGGTTCCAGTAGCGGCCGGAGGGCGGCCAGCCCGCGGGCAGCCTGACTGCGGACCGTCCCCGGAGCGCAACCCATCAGCTCGGCGATCGTGGCGTCCGGCAGGTCCTCGTAGTTGCGCAGCGCGAGTACCGTGCGCTGGCGCGGTGGCAGCTGAGCCAGCGCCCGGCGCAACTGGTCCCAGTCGTTGGCCCGGCCCAGGGCCGGATCGTCGGCGCTTCGGTCTGGCGGCATGCCGAGCCGCACGCGGGCGTCCCACCGCCGCCAGCGGGTGATCTTCGGCTTCCCGCGGGTCGCCAGTGAGCAGGTGACCGAAGCGGAGCAGGCCAGGCAGAGCCGCGGCGACAAATTCGCCGAAGCTGTCGCTGCCGAGGTCCGAGCCGGTCAAACCGTCCTCGGTCATTCAAACTGACCAGCCGGGAACTCGAAGTGTTGCACGGGATCACGAAATTGTCCGGTCAACTTCAGGCCGCGGGTATTGCAACAAACTGGCCAGCCGGCGTGTATCAGGGGTGATGGCCACACGCGATCAGGCGGAGGACGCATGACCCGGACACCGCCAGTGAGCCGATTGGGCACGCCGGTGACCGAGGCGCAGCGAGGGCGACTTGGGCGCGCCCCGGCGGCACCGGCGTGACGCGGCGACCGAGGGGACAGTGATCGAGCTGCCAGGAGATGATGACCAGGTCCGGCTGCCGCTCGTGCTAGGGCCGGTGACCAATGGCGAGTTCCTCCCGGCAGCGGCCGGCCCGGGCGACGTCCGGCTCGCTGAGGAGGTGCTCGCGCGAGCGGATGCCGCGGCGAGCCGGATCGGCATGGACCGTCGGCGGTTCCTGCAGAGCGCGGGCGGAATGGCTGCCCTGCTCGGCGTGATCAACGCCGCGGGCTGCACCGGGACGGGGCGCCGCCTGGCTAGCCCGCACCGGGGCGGCGGCTACCGGGTTCCGGCTCCGGAGCATCTCCCGGCTTGCGAGCACGCGCTGGGCAGCCGCGGCGAGTTCATCTTTGACGTCCACACCCATCACGTGATGCCGCACCTGCCATGGCGGCGAACCGCGCCGGACACACTCCAGCTCATCCTCGGCATGATCCCGCCGGACTGCACCGCCTCGGACCCGCTGACCTGCGTGGATCGCAGCGCGTATCTGCACGACGTGTTCCTCGCCAGCGACACCACCGTCGCGTTGCTCTCCGACGTGCCCAGCACCGGTCAATCGGATGACCCGATCCCGTTCGCCGACGCCGAAGGCACCCGGCAGCTAGCCGCGAGCCTCACCCGGGGCGGGGCTTCCCGCCTGCTGCTGCAGAATGTTCTCGCACCCAACTTCGGCCGGCTCCAGGCCCGGCTGGACCAGATGACCCAGACGGCCGAGACCGCCGATGTGGGCGCCTTCAAGGTCTATACCGCGTGGGGGCCGGGCGGCCGGGGCTTTGATCTGGACGATCCGGCGATCGGGCTGCCCGTGGTCCAGCACGCGCACGACCTGGGCGTGCGGATCATGTGCGGCCACAAGGGCCTGCCGCTGCTCAATTTCGCGCGCACCTGGAATCAGCCGCGCGACATGGTCGCCGTTTCCCGGCAGTTCCCGGACATGCAGTTCGTCGTCTACCACGCGGCCTGGCTGCCGGACCATGTCGAGGGCCCGTACAACCGGGCCGATCCGGTCGGCATCGATTCACTGATAAAGGCGCTGGATGACTATCACGTCCCGCCCAACAGCAACGTCTGGGCCGACATCGCCACCACCTGGCGGGTGCTGCTGAGCGACCCGACTCAGGCCGCGCATGCGCTGGGCAAGCTGCTCAAGCGACTGGGAACGCACCGGGTGCTCTGGGGCACCGACAGCGTGTGGTACGGACCGCCGCAAACCCAGATCATGGCCTTCCGCGCCTTCCACATCTCCGCCGAGTACCAGGCGCGCTACGGTTACCCGGCACTGACCGATGACATCAAGGCGCGCGTGCTCGGCCTGAACGCAGCCGATCTGTTCGGCCTGGACCCGCATGCGGTCCGCTGTGCGCTCGACGCCGACAAGCTCGCGGCCAGCCGGCCAGCCCAGCGCGCGCTAGCGGCCTCGGGGGACCTTCCAGCGCCGTGGGTCCCAAGGGGTCCGGTGAGCCGCGGCCAGATGCTGCGCTGGCTCCGCGGGGATGCAGGCCCATGGCTGCCGACCTGATCTCCCGGGCGGCCGAGAGCCCCCGATGCGCCTGCCGCACAGCCCGAGCCGCTGCTCGTGCTGACGCGGGTTCCAGGACCATTCCGCAACCCGCTGCCGGAACCGTGCTGGCAATTGCCGTGCTGAGACGACTGGCCGAGGTGATCGCATGATCCGCTGGTGGCTGCTCCTGGCAACAGCTGGTTTCGTTGTTACTGCCTGCTCGTCCGGCCCGGCCTCACCCGCGCACTCCCCCGGCCGCCACGGGACGACACCAGCACCCCCGCCTCCTGGCTGGGTTCGGCACACGGGCCAATCCTGGTCCGCTTCGCACGGCCGGTCAGCAGGAGTTTCCATCGCCACCCCGGCAGCATGGCACTTCAACAGCGACCCCGCCCCGGCGCTGTTGTCCCCGGCCATGCTGTTCGCGGCAGGGACAGGACCGGTACCAGCCGGCGGGAGCTGCGCCCCCACGGCGGCACTGAGGGTACTGCCCGCGAACGGAGCACTCTTCGTTCTCTACGAGTACGCCCAGGCGGGCTTCCCGCCGCGGCCCAAGCGCCTGCACCTCGGCGTTTTGGGTGGCCCGTATGAGTGCTGGGGCGTGAAGGGCTACCTCATCACCTTCGAGGACGGGAGGCGTTACTTCCAGGCCCAGGTCGTGTTCGGACCCCACGCCCCGGCATCGCTCCGCGATGAGGTAAGCCGCTCACTGAACACCCTCCAGGTCGACCCGCTCCCGGCGAGTTAACAGCCGCCGGCCCCGCCGGCAGCCTGGCATGCGCGACGCATGTCAGCGGGGCGATCCACAACACTGACCATGCCGCCCGCGTGGCATGCCGCCGCTGGGGCCGCATTTTCCCGCTGAGCTTGAGATTTTAAACCCGTTTCCTGCTTCGCGGTGGCCGCCTTGGGGTGCTTGCCGACGTCGTGGCGTGCCGCTGGCCGGCGGTTCTTCGAGCCTGGCGGGCGCCCGGGGCCGGGCTTGCCGGGTTTCGGCGCGCCCGCTGGACTGCCGGTGATCGCGCGGATGTTCCGGAATCCGCGCCGGACCCGGGCGGGGGTGAGCCGGCCCGGCGGGGCGGATTTCTCCCAGGGTCGGCGCAGGTCGGCGGACAGGTTCCGGGCGAGCCGCAGCTGGGCGTGGCAGGCGACGATCAGCCAGGTCCACCGGTCAGCGGCGGCCGGATCGCGGATCGCCGGCGCGGTCCAGCCAAGGACCTGCTTAAACAGCCTGAACGTGTGCTCGAGATCAAAGCGGCGCAAGAATGCCTGCCACAGCAAGACCGACCAGGTCGATGCGCGGATTCTGGCGCAGCTGCTGGCCGCGGACTTCCTCCCGCCGGTGTGGCTGCCCGATGAGCGGACCCGGTCGCTGCGCCGCCAGGTCATCCGGCGCGATCACATCGTGCGGGCGCGGACCCGGGTCAAGAACCAGGTACACGCGATCTTGTGCCGCAACCTCGCGCCCACCCCGCCGGTGTCGGACCTGTTCGGCGTGGCCGGGCGGCACTGGCTGGCCCGCCAGGACCTGCCCGCCGATGAGCGGGCCGCCGTCGATGCGCTGCTGCGCCAGCTGGCCTTCCACTCCGGTGAGCGCGCCGCCGTCAGCAAGGAACTCGCCATCGAGGCGCTGACCGACCCGGTGGTGGCCCGGCTGATGACCATCCCCGGCGCGGACGCGCTCACGGCGATCTCGGTCGTGGCGGCGGTCGGGGACTTCACCCGGTCCGACAGCCCCGGCAAGCTCGTGTCCTACCTGGGCCTGAACCGAAAGTCCGCCAGTCCGGGAACTCGGCCGCCGCGCACGGGCACATCACCAAGGCCGGCCGCTCCCAGGTCCGCGGCGTCCTGGCCGGGGCAGCCTGGTCAGCCTGCCGCACGCCCGGCCCGCTGCGCGCCTCCGGCCAGCGGATCTACGCTCGCCGTGGTTACCGGACCGCGGTCGTCGCCACCGCCCGGAAGCTGACCGTCCTGGCCTGGCACCTGGCGACCCGCGACGAGGACTGCCTGCCAGGTTCTCGTCGCCCACTCGCGGCAGAAGAAACCCGCCGCCGCCCACCGTTCGGCTTGACATTTTCATCCGTGCGCAAGTCAGCTGGTCCGGAAGGCACCTTGCTGGCGCGGGATGGAGGAGGCGGTGGCGGGCCTGCGACGTCGGTGTTCTCCAGGGCGCCGGGCTAGAACGGAAACGACGGTCTAGTCGCCTTCCTCGTTCTCGTCCGTGCAGTACAGCCAGATGATCTCCCAGTCGGCCAGCCGGAGCCGGCAGGCCCGTTCCATCTCGGTCATGTGCCGGACCAGCTAGCGGTCCTTGAGGCCAGCCGCGCGGCGGAAAAGCTGCTGGGCGGCGCGGATGAGCCGGTCATCGGCGGGGGCGGGGTCGCCCAGGAATTCCGGACCGAGGCCGTGCGTGCTCGCCCATACCAGGACCGCCGTGGCGTCCGGGTCATCGACGTTGAAGGCCCCCGCGGCGACTCCGCTGGCGAGCAGGTCGCTGAGCGCCTGCAGGACGAGCGCGTGGGTGGCCTGGTGACTGGCCGACACGTGGCCGCCATGGCGGAACAGGACCTCATGCAGGTCGTGCTGCTCCCGGTAGCTGCCGAAGATCGCCTCGACGCACCCGTCGAGCCTGGCGCCCCAGTCCGCGACCGAGTTCGTGGCGGCGCGGATGCGGTCGGCGAGCTCGGCCGAGAACTGGTCCTGGAGCGCCTGTAGCAGGTCGTCCTTCGACCGGAAGTACAGGTAGAACAGTCCCTTGGAAACCCCGGCACGGCTGGTGATGTCCTCCAGCGAGGTGGCGGCAACGCCCTTGCTGACGAACAGGGTCCGGCCCGCCTCGAGCAGGTCGGCGCGCCGCTGCTCGGCGGGCTTGGTCCGGGGCATCGCTGGCTCCTCATCGGCAGTATCGTCCCGCCTGGACTCTACTGGGAGGCGGTTGAACTCCGCCAAGGACCAACTGATTGACTGACCGTCAGTCAGTCACGTAGCCTGCTCTCGTGAGACGGACTGCCCGCCCGTGGCGGCACCTGCTGATCGACCTGTCGCCGCTGCGGAGATCCCGCGACCTGCGCTACCTGGTCGCCGGGGAGTTGCTGTCGCAGCTGGGCAGCGCGCTCACCATGGTGGCGGTGCCCTTCCAGGTCTACGCGCTGACGCACTCATCGCTCGATGTCGGGCTGGTGTCGCTCGCGCAGCTCCTTCCGCTGATCGCCGGGGCGCTGCTGGGCGGATCGCTGGCCGACGCCGTCGACCGCCGCCTGCTGCTGCTGATCGCGGAACTGCTGATGGCGCTGTGCAGCGCCGGCCTGGCCATCAATGCCGATGCCGGAGCGCGGCTGTGGCCGCTGTTCGTCCTGCCCGCCCTGGCCGCCGGGTTCAGCACCGGCGCTCAGGCCGCGATGTCAGCGATCCTCCCGAACCTGGTCACCCAGTCGGAGATCGCCACGGTCAACTCGATGTTCCAGGCGCTCTTCCAGCTTGGCGGGGTGGCTGGCCCCGCCGTGGCCGGCCTGCTGCTCGCGGGTGCCGGGGTCAGGTTCGTCTACTGGATGGACGTGGCCAGCTGGGGCGCGGCCATAGCGGCGGCAGCCGTTATCGGCCCGCAGCGCCCCCGGCGCGTGCCCGGCCCGCGGGGCGGTGATCATGCCCCGGGCCTGCGCTCGATCGCGCAGGGCTTCGGCTACCTGCGCGGACGCCAGGTTCTCCAGGGGGCCTACCTCATCGACATCAACGCCACGGTGTTCGGCTCGCCCAAGGCCGTGTTCCCCGCGCTCGCCGCCACCGTATTCGGCGGCGGGGCGAGTACGCTCGGGTTCCTGTACGCCGCTCCCGGTGCGGGGGCCCTGCTCGGCGCGGTCACGACTGGCTGGGTCCACCGGGTACGGCGGCAGGGCCGCGCGGTCGTCCTTGCTGTCATCGTGTGGGGTGCCGCGATCGCCTGCTTCGGGCTGGTGCGCTCGCTGCCCGTCGCGCTCGCGCTGCTCGCCCTGGCAGGCTGGGCCGATGTCCTGTCAGCCATCTTCCGCAGCACGATCATCCAGCTCGCCGCGCCCGATGACCTGCGCGGCCGCCTGATGGGCGTGCAGATGGCGGCCGTCATCGCCGGACCGCGGATGGGGGACATGGAGGCGGGGGCGGTGGCGAATGCCCTCGGCGCGACGACGTCGGTCGTCTCGGGCGGCCTGGCCTGCATCGTCGGCGCGCTGGCCCTGGCCCGCCTGCTCCCGGCGTTCTGCCGCCAGGAGGCACCGGCCCCCCAGGACGCGGCCGAGCCTGCCGCGTCAGGCCCTGCCTAGCGGTTCGGCAGGGTCGGCTGGATCGCCCCCGCCAGCAGGCGGATGTTGATCGGCTGGGCGTCCTCGAAGTTGTACATCCGGCCGTACCTGGGGCGCAGCCGGGCCATGGGCGGCTGCTAGGTAGTCGGCACGCAGACTATCCAATTCGGGGTGTCCTCGCAGCTGGGCGATCGACCGCCTTTGGCATTGGTCACAAACTTGCGGCAGGGCAGCTGTTCCTGCTGACCGTCCGGGGCGGGCGTCGCCTGGAGCTTGGCGGGAGTGTCGTTCCGGGCCTCAGAGCGGTGGTGGTGAGAAGCCCCTGGCGCGTAGCGCAGCCTGGGTTCGGTCAGCGGCCTGCAGCTTATCGAGGATGCGTGACACATGGTTTTGCACTGTTTTCAGTCTCCCTACCGCACAGGTCGCGCCCGCCGGAACCGGGCCGGCACCCTCGCGCAGGCGCCTATACGGGCCACGGCGGCAGACGGGGAATCAGGCCAGCCCGGCCGGGGCACTGTAGCACGCAGGGAGCCGGAACGTCGCCTGGGCACCGGTCGACCGGGGTCATCCTGCAACGCACACTCACCGGCCTGACCGGCATGGGTCCAGGCAGCTCCCCGGGACTGAGCACGAGCATAGGCATCGGAACGAGCGCAGCCCTGGTGAGCGGCGACCTTCGCATCGCGAGTGCGAGACGATCGGGCCCTGCTAGCGGGCGGGCTGGCCGGCGGATCGCAGGAGGTCGCAGAAGCGGCGGGCGAACAGGTAAGCGTCGCCGGGCCAGCGCGCGGACAGGTAGTTGCGGTCGGCCACGGCGAAGGCTGCCGTGTCGTCGGTCGCCGTGCCGCGTGTGGTGAGGGTCAGCGGGCCCCGCTGGAACTGGCTGCCCGGGTCGTCCAGCGCGGCTTCGACCTCGTCCTGGACGTAGGCGGGATAGGTCCGGTAATAGCGGCCCAGCCGCCACCCGGTCGCCAGGTACGCGGTGCGTTCCATGTACTTGGGCAGGCACGTTGTCTTGCGGCCGGCCAGCACGCTGCGCCCGGTGGCGTCGCGGGTGCGCGCCAGCACCAGGACGCCGTGGCAGATAGCGCCGACCGGCCTGCCCAGCGCCCAGAACCGGGCTATTTGCTCGCGCAGGACCGGCGCGCCGAGGTACTGCCGCATCCCCGGCGCATGCCCGCCGGGCAGCAGCAGGCCGTCGAAGGCGGCCGGGTCCAGCCCGGCCCAGCCCTGAGTCGCGGCGAACTCGGCAGCCCCGGCGAGCTCGCAGTAAAAGCCCTTGACCTCGGGCGTCGCGCCGAGCTGCCCGAAGATCACGCCGGTGAGCAGCCGGGGGTCCGCGGCGGGGAGCGTGCCGGCCTGCTCGGTGGCGAAGACCACCTGATGCCCGGCCTCGCGCAGCAACCGCCACGGCACGGCAACCTCGGTGACGTCGAAGTCCCGGTCGGGCAGCGGAATCAGGACGCGCACCAGGCCATCATCGCAGGTCCTGCCACCGGGGGCACCGGCTGGCCAGCCACCATCGCGCGCATATCGAGCCGTCTGGCGCCGAAGCCGGCGCGATGGGCGATCACCGGCAGTGATCTTGCTAGCGGAAGCATCTGAGTCGGAGGCTCGCGTCGAGCTGTCGACTCTCACGTGCGATGGTGGTCTGCCAAAGTGCTGGGCGCCGTCAGCGCCCCCTGCACCGCCCCAGATCGGCGCCCATCTCCAGCCGGGTTAAGCCCAACCCGAGCGTCGGCGGCTAGAATTCACGCGACAGGTGTGCGGGCGCGGCCCTGGAAATGACCTTGTGCCGCCCTGGAACCCGAGCAAGGCCGCGGGTCACGATCGTGCTACGACCAGAACTCCCCGGTCGCGTCGGGGTCGGCCGGATGTGTCCAGATCTCGGTCACTTTGCCGTTCTGGACGTGGGCGACCTGCACAAGGTTGTCCTGATAATGCTTGCCCGCCCGCTCTGCGCTGATTGTTGCCAGCGTGACAGTGTGGTTATCGTTGGCCAGGATGTCATGCAGCTCAAGACGTGCCGTGCCCCCGGAGAGCTCGGAGATCTTGCTCAACATCCCCATCACCTGAGCGATGCCTTCGTGGTGGCCAGCGAGAGATCCTCGGCCGGGGATGTGCCAGCGGATGTCCTCGGCGAAGTAACTCTGCAGGGCATTGAGGTCGCCGCGGCCGAAGGCGGCATTGGCCTCCCGCCCCAGGCTCTCGTTTGGATGCGTCATGGGAGCCTCCTCGGATTGACGTATCGCACCAATGGTGTGGGCCGCTCGGCAGGCCGTCAAGCGCTGTAAGAGACGGCCGTGCCTGTCCACAGCGAGGCCGGTCAGGCTGCGCATTCCGGTGATACCGATCAGCCGGTCCGGGGTTTCGATCGGGATGTCGGAGGCCCGCAGCGCCCGACGCTGAGGGGCGGCTCGGTGGGCTGGCTGGCCACCAGTGCCCATCTGGCGCCACTCCAGCGCACGGCATGAGAAAGAGTAGTCACTGGCCGTCGCGGGCGGAGTAGGGGCGTCCAGGCCAGTAAGGCCACTCCTCGAACCAGTTGCAGCGGCCGTCGTCACGCAGCCGGATAACCCACAGGTCGCGGTACTCCTGGCGAGGCGGATCCCCGTACCGGATCTCGGCCCGCACGATCGCGGTGGCGCCGTCGACGGCGAGAATGTCGGTGGCGAGGGTGAACACCTCGTCGGGGCCGTCCCTGTCCTCGTCCCACATCCGCCGGATCGCGCCCAGGCCCACCACGGGTTCTGCGTAAGGGGAGTGAAGGTAGGCGGCGTCGTCGGTGAAGATCTCCGCGACGCCATCGGTGCCCGGCGCTCGCCATGCGG
>WNGK01012632.1_pt1 | contig 13596 bp, 12 predicted proteins | sample 5400601 | NCBI WGS metagenome assembly WNGK01 (sample SAMN13153376, study PRJNA577476) | soil metagenome | isolation source: 60 cm soil or saprolite under Garry oak tree replicate 1 | place: USA:California | collected 2016-06-15 | reverse complement strand
CGCCCGGACGGTCCCGACTACCCGACCACGCAGTGGCAGAACGTCTTCTTGTCCAGCCGGGCGGGCACGATCTACTCGGGCACCAGCGAGATCCAGCGCAACATCGTGGGCGAGCGGGCGCTTGGCCTGCCGAAGGAGCCACGGGGCCGGCCAGACAAGCCACGGGCCGCAGCCAATGGCCGCTGACCAGGGCTGGGCGGCACCGCCGCTGACGCCGCCGACGGCGCCGCCCAGGACTAAGAGGGCGCGTCGGACGGCTCCGGGGCCGGGGGACGCGCAGCGGACGGCGGCCAGGCGTGCGCAGGCGCCGGGCGAAGGCGAGCGGCAGGATGCCCCGAGCGCCGCCGGGCCGGAGTCGCCCGCCGGGCCTGGGCTGGAGTCGCCCGCCGGGCCTGGGCTGGAGTCGCTGGTCGGTCCGGGACGGCTCGCGGAGTTCTTCGCGCCGCGCAGCATCGCGGTCGTGGGCGCCTCCGACCACTCGGCATGGGCGCGTTTCGTGCTGGCCGCCGCGGCGGCGACCGGCTTCACCGGCGACCTGATCCCGGTGCACCACGTGCGCCGGACCGTGTTCGGCAGGCCGGCCGCGGGCAGCCTGCGCGACCTGGACGTCCCGGCCGACCTGGCGTTCATCATGGTGCCCACCGACGCCGTCGAGTCCGTGCTCGACGACGCGGGCGCGGCCGGCGTGCGCGGCGCGGTCGTGCTCGCCTCCGGCTACCGGGAGACCGGCGCGCGGGGCAGGGCGCTCGAGGAAAAGCTGGCCGCCCGCGCGGCCTCGCACGGGATCACCCTGCTCGGGCCGAACTGCCTCGGCTTCCTCAACGCGCACGCCAAGGCGGGCCCGTTCGCCCTCACGGTGCCGCAGCCGCTGCTCGCCGGGCCGGTCGGGATCGCGCTGCAGAGCGGCGCGCTGGCCAGCGTGATCCTGAACTTCGCCCGGTCCAGGGCAATCGGCGTGAGCACGCTCGCCACGCTGGGCAACGAGGCGATGATCACGGCGACCGACGTGATCAACTACCTGGCCGAAGACGAGCAGACCCGGGTCATCTGCCTGTTCCTCGAGCAGATCGGCGACCCGGTCGCGTTCGCCGCCGCTGCGCAGAAGGCTGGCCGGGCCGGCAAGCCGGTCGTCGCGCTCAAGGCCGGGTCAAGCGCGGCCGGCAGCCAGGCGGCGCTCGCCCACACCGGGGCCATCGCGGGGGACGACGCCGTGGTCGACGCCGCGCTCCGCCAGCTCAACGTGATCCGCGTGACCAGCATCGAGGAACTGCTGTGCACGGCGGCGCTGCTCGGCTACGGCCGGGTGCCGGCCGGCCGGCGGATGGGCGTGCTGTCCGCGTCGGGCGGCGCGTGCGACATCATCGCGGACCGGGCCTCGGTCCAGGGCATCGAGATCCCGCCGTTCGCGCCGCCGACCGCGGCCGCCATCGCGCCGCACATCCCGCCGTTCGCCCAGGTGCGCAACCCGCTGGACGTGACCGGCTACTTCCTGGCCAACCAGCGCACGTCGGCGCTCACCGCGATCGACCACGCGCTGGACGCGGCGGTCGAGGACCCCGGGCTGGACTTCGTGTTCTTCTCCGGGCTGACACTGCCCGACACCAAGCCGGCCGACGACAAGCTCGCCGGGCTGCTCGAGGAGCGGGTGGCCTGGGTCGGCTGGCGAATGGCATCGGCGCCGATCCCGGTCGTCCCGGTCGGCTTGACCTGCGTCGACGTGACCGAGTACGGCCGCGACCTGCTCGGCAGGAACGGCATCCAGCTTCTCGGCGGGATGGAGCTCGGCGTCCAGGCGATCGGCAACGCGATCCGCTGGGCCGAGCGACGCGACCAGCTCTGGCCGGGTCCGGTGGCCCGGACCGCGCCCGGCGGCGGATCCGCTGCCGGGTCCGGTCCCGGGTCGGGCGCGGCGGCCGGCGCCGACGCTGACGCCGCGGACCGCTCCGCGGCGGGCCTGCCGTGGCGGGAGGCCGACGCGCGGGACCTGCTCGGCGCGTTTGGCGTGCCCGTCGTGCCCGCGGTGCTGGCGGACTCGGCGGAGGCGGCGACGGGCGCGGCCAAGCGGCTCGGCTACCCCGTCGCGCTGCGGATCAGCTCGGCGCAGATCACCCACAAGTCCGATGTCGGCGGCGTGGCACTCGGGCTGCGCACGATCGCGCAGCTACGCGCCGGGTACAAGCGCGTGCGCGCCGCCGCCGACGCACTGCCGCCCGGCAGCCTCGACGGCATCATGGTCAGCCCGATGCGCGCCGGCGGGGTCGAGCTGCTGGCCGGGGTCAGCGTCGATCCGGTGTTCGGGCCCGTGCTCGCGGTCGGCCTCGGCGGCATCTGGGTCGAGGTGCTCGGCGAGGTCAGCCTGCGGGTCCTGCCGGTCGGGCGGGACGACGTGACCAGGATGCTGGGCGAACTGCGCGGCGCGCCGCTGCTGCGCGGCGCGCGCGGCGGGCGCCAGGCCGACCTCGACGCGCTGGTCCGCACGATCGGCCGGATCGCCGACGCGGCCCTGTCGCTCGGCGACTCGCTCCGCTCGCTGGAAGTCAACCCGCTGTTGGTGAACGGGGATCAGATCGAGGCGCTCGACGTCCTGGTCGTCACGGCGCCGCCGGGACAGGCGCCGGGACACCACCAGGACAGCCGCCGGGGCAGGACAGACCAGGCATGAGCAGAACGGAACAGCCAACATGAAGCTCGCCTACAGCACCGAGCAGCGGGAGCTGCGGGAGTCGGTCCGGCGCTTCCTGGCGGACCGGATGCCGCTGCAACGGGTCCGCGAGCTGATGGAGTCCGCCGACGGCTCGGACGAGAAGGTCTGGAGCTACGCGGGCAGCCAGCTCGGGCTCCAGGGAATCGCTATTCCCGAGGAGTACGGCGGCGCCGGATTCACGTTCGTCGAGCAGGCGATCGTGCTCGAGGAACTGGGGGCCGCGCTCTACCCGGGGCCCTACCTGGCCAGCGCCGTGCTGGCCGCGACCGCGCTGCTGGCGAGCTCCGACGAGGCAGCGAAACGGGAACTGATGCCCGGAATCGCCAGCGGTGAAACGGTGGCGACGCTGGCGTTCACCGAGGACGACGGCTCGTGGGAACCCGACGCGATCAGGCTCACCGCCACCCGCGAAGGCGACGCATGGAAGCTGGACGGGCACAAGAGCTTCGTGCTCGACGGGCACACCGCCGGCCTGATCCTGGTGGTGGCGCGGACCGGCGAGGGCATGTCCCTGTTCGCCGTCCGCGCCGGCGCTGCCGCCGACCCTGGCCCGGGCGGCCTGGTGAGGAAGGAACTGCAGGCGCTCGACCAGACGCGCAGGCTCGGCCGACTGGAGTTCAACGCGGCCCCGGCGCGGCTGATCGGCGCGCCCGGCGAGGCCTCCGCGATCCTGAACCGGACGCTCGACGTGGCCGCGGTCGCGCTGGCCGCCGAGCAGCTCGGCGGCGCGCAGCGCGCGCTCGACATGGCCGTGGCGTACGCCAAGATCAGGCACCAGTTCGGCCGGCCGATCGGCAGCTTCCAGGCGATCAAGCACCGTTGCGCCGACCTGCTGCTCGAGGTGGAGTCGCTGCGCTCGGCCGTCGGGTACGCGGCCGCCGCCGTGGCCGAGGACTCGGCCGAGGTTCCGGTGGTCGCCGCGCTGGTGAAGGCGCTGGCCTCGGACACCTGCTTCCATGTCGCCGCCGAGAACATCCAGATCCACGGCGGCATCGGCTTCACCTGGGAACACGACGCGCACTTGTACTTCAAGCGCGCCAAGGCCAGCGAGCTGTTCCTCGGGGACGCCAGCTACCACCGCGAGCGGCTGGCCACCAGGATCGGCGTCTGACGAGCGCGGTCAGCCAGGCACCGGCACGCCGAGCTCGGTGAGCAGTTCCTGCGAGTAGGCGATCCGCCCGGTCCTGGTCAGCGGATCGGCGTGGCACAGCATCAGCGCTGCCTCCGCCATGACCGCGGGCGGCTCCGCGTTCTCATCATCGGTGGAGGTCAGCTTGTGGAAGATCGTCCCCGGCGTGGGCACGACCTTGGTCGGCGACAGGGCGTTCACCGCGATGTTGTCCGCGTACAGCTCGGCGGCCAGGCCGGTGGAGAACCGCTCGATCGCGGCCTTGCACATCCCGTAGACGGTGCCGCCGCGCGCGGCCCACGGCGAAGGGGGCAGCGCGGGATGCCGGGCGGCGCCCGAGGAGATGTTCAGTATCCAGCCGCGGCCGTGGCCGCGCATCGGTGGCAGCACCAGCGTCGCGAGGTGGAACGAGGCCTCGACCTGGACCGCGAACATCAGCTCGTACCGGCGCGGCGTGAAGTCTTCCACCCGGGTGAAGTAGGTGACTGCCGCGTTGTTGACCAGGATGTCCGGCGCGCCGAGCCGACGGACGGTCTCGGCGACCAGGTGCTCGCGGGCGGCGGGCTTGGACAGGTCGGCCGGGATCGCGGCCGCGGTCCCGCCTGCCGCCTCGATCGAGGCGGCCGTCTCGCCGATCGTCCCGGCCAGCGGCGACTGGCCGGGACCCGTCGTGCGCGCCGCGACCGCGACGGCCGCTCCCTCGGCGCCGAACCGCCTGGCGATCTCCGCGCCGATCCCGCGGCTCGCGCCGGTCACGATGGCGACCTTTCCGTCCAGCATGCCCATGGCCATCTCCTCGTCGCCGTTGACACGACCGCGCTCCTCCGGACAATAATTCTAGAACTAAGTTCTAATACCGGGCTAGAACGAAATTCCCAGGAGGCCAGCATGGCACTCGACCACAGCTTGGTGGGCGAACCAGGAGCGCCGCAGGAGCGCTCCTGGACGTCGAAGGACGCGCTGCTCTACGCGGTCGGGGTCGGCGCCGGGCTCGGTGATCCGCTCAGCGAGCTCGAGTTCACCACGGAGAACTCCGAGGGCATTACCCAGCAGGTGCTGCCCACGTTCGCGGTGCTGATCTCGCAGGCAGTGACGCGCAGGAAGCTGGGCGACTTCGACTGGGCGCTGCTCGTGCACGCCGAGCAGTCGTTCGAGCTGCACCGCCCGCTGCCGGTCGAGGGGACGGCGCGCACGGTCGCGACCGTGCGCGGGATCTACGACAAGGGTTCTGGCGCCCTCGTGGTGACCGAGAACGAGGCGGTCGACGCGGCAACAGGCGAGCCGCTGGTCACCGCGCGCAGCGGAGCGTTCATCCGCGGCGAGGGCGGCTTCGGCGGCGAACGCGGCGGCAGCGAGCCCTGGCAACGCCCGGAACGCCCGGCCGATCACCAGGTCACCCTGGCCACCCGGCCGGAGCAGGCGCTGATCTACCGGCTCTCCGGCGACCGCAATCCGCTGCACGTCGACCCCAAGTTCGCGGCCAGGGGCGGCTTCGCCCGGCCGATCCTGCACGGCCTGTGTACCTACGGCGTGACCGGCCGGGCGCTGCTGCACGCGCTGTGCGGCTCGGACCCGGCGCGGTTCGCCGCCATGTCCGGCCGGTTCACCCGCCCGGTCCTGCCGGGCGACTCGCTGACGATCTCGATCTGGCTGCCCGACGCCGCGGACGACGGCGGCGACTCGGGCGGCGGCGGGACGGGCGGCGGCGGGACGGCCCGGTTCCAGACCGCGACGCAGGACGGCACGGTCGTGATCGACCGCGGCCTGATGCGGTTCCGCGGCTAGGCCGAAGTTACGTCTGGCTAGGACGGCCCCGCGGCCCTGGCGACGCGGACCGCCTCGTCCGCTCCCCCGGTCCACGTGAACAGGACGCCGCGCTCTTCGAGGAGCAGCACGGCGCTGCCATCGGTGTGGCCGGGGGAGCGGATGACCCGCGGGCGCCCCAGAACGTCGAGCGTCTCGCCATCGCCGAACGTGGCGAGGTCCCTGATCGGGATGCCCCTCATGGCGCCGCCGCGGCCGAGCACCCACACCGTCCGGTACAGTTCGCGTTTCAGCAGGTAGGACACGATGTTCCCGTCGTTCCTACCGTGCGCCTTGCCGGTCCGCGCCTCCTGCTCGTCGGCCTGGTGGCCGAGCGCCTGCACCGCCAGCACGAACAGGTTCCAGTCCTTGGGCGTGCCCGCGTCGACGAGGACAAGCTTCCCGGTGCTCTCGACCAGGTAGAAGTTCGCGACTCCCGTGGTCAGCCGATGAACGCCGTCTGCGGCATCGTCAAGCGCGATTTGTCAGGGCGGCAGGTGCCTCCTCCACGCCCCGGCCAATGGATCTGTATCGTGCCGGCGCGACGAAATCCCCTCGCCCCGGCCGACGGCGGTGCGACAGGGTGGTGTTCATGACAGCCGACTTCTTCGCCGGGCCCGTCGCCTTCCCTGAGCCGACCGCGCCGGCCAGCTCTCGGAGCGAAGTGTTCCTGCGATACCTCGCGTACTTCCGCTCGCGCCTCGTGACCAGGCTCGCCGGGATTCCCGCCAGCGAGCTCACTCGCAGCCGCCTGCCATCTGGCTGGACGCCGCTCGAGCTGATCAAGCACCTGCGGTACGTCGAGATGCGCTGGCTGGAGTGGGGATTCGAGGGCCGCGACGTGGCCGACCCCTGGGGCGACGACGCGGACGGTCGCTGGCACGTCGCCGACGACGAGACCCTCGACGGGCTGGTCGCCGCGCTCGCGGCGCAGGCCGAGCGGAGTCGTGCGGTCATCGAGGCGCACGACCTCGCCGACATCGGGCAGCCGGGCGAACGCTGGGACGGCGACGACCCGCCGCCGCTGGAGCGGATCCTGTTCCACCTGCTCCAGGAGTACGCCAGGCACGTCGGGCACCTTGACATCGTCGCCGAAATCGCGGGCGGCCAGACCGGCGAGTGATCCGGGCGGAACTCAGCGGTCCGGGCAGAACTCAGCGGTCCGGCGGAACTCAGCGGTCCGGCGGAACTCAGCGGTCCGGCGGTACTCAGCCCAGGCGCTCGATGATCGTCACGTTGGCCTGGCCGCTGCCCTCGCACATGGTCTGCAGGCCGAGCCGGCCGCCGGTCCGCCGCAGCCCGTGCAGCAGCGTCGTCATCAGCCGGGCGCCGGTCGCCCCGAGCGGATGACCGAGCGCGATCGCGCCGCCGCTCACGTTCAACCGGCTCAGGCCGGCGCCGGTCTCCCGCTGCCAGGCGAGTCTTTCTCCGGCCGCAACGAAACCAGCCGAGCCGCCGGACGGGTCGTCGTGGCCGAACGCCCGGCCGGCCGTCATCGCGGCGGCGATCGGGATCTGGCTCATGTTCTGCACCCCGCCCGCCACCACCAGGTCGGCGGTCCCGCTCAGCACCGCCTGCGCCGCGAAGTGCACGGCCTGCTGGGAGGAGCCGCACTGCCGGTCCACGGTCACGCCGGGCACGGACTCGGGCAGCCCGGCGGCCAGCCAGGCCGTCCGCGCGATGTCGCCGGCCTGCGGGCCGATCGTATCGACGCAGCCGAGGATGACGTCGTCGACCGCGCCGGGATCGATGCCCGTCCGCCCGACCAGCGACAAGATCACGTGCGCTCCGAGGTCGGCCGGGTGTGCGCCGGCCAGCCCGCCGCCGCGACGGCCGACCGGCGTCCTGACCGCGTCGACGACGAACGCCTCAGACACTCCTGCCAGCCTTCCTCGCCAGGAACCGACCCTGCATCAGATTAGAACACGTTCTACCTGCGGACCGACCTGGAGGATCGGTCTCGTGTCGCGTTCCAGCCGAACTCACACGAAACTCACGCGATATCGGGCTGGAACGCTCGGCTCGGTACAGGAGGATGCCAGGCATGGATGCACCGGTGCAGGTCCGAAGCGGAGCGAGTGCGGTCCGGGCGTCTCGGCCCGGCTGGGCGGAGATCACGTTCGCCGCGACCGCTTTCGCCGTGCTCTGCATCGCGGTGCTGAGCGTGGCACCCCAGTTGGTCGAGCCCGACGACTATGCCTATCGCGGGTCGATCGTAGCCATGACCCAGGGGCACTTCCTGACCCTGTCTGCGGCTCAGTTCCACGCTCTGTCCGCAAAGCTGGACCGCTCGTCTGGGCCGAGACCCCAGGTCAGGGCCGTTGGCCCGGCCGGCGGGCGGCCCGGCGTCCGGGTCGTCGGCCAGGCCGGCGGGCCGCCCGGCGTCGCGCAGTGGGTCCGGCTGCCCGACGGCCGGTGGATCAGCGAGAAGGACCCGGGCTACCCGTTCCTGGCCGCGCCCTTCCAGTTGCTCGGCGTCATCCGCCTCGCGCCGCTGTTCTACGGGGCACTCGGCTGCCTCGGCCTGTTCTTCGGCGCCCGGCGCTGGCTTGGCCGTCTCGGCGGCGCGGCGGCGGTCGGACTGTTCTGCACGTCAGGGGCGGCGCTGCTGTTCGCATGGCGCGACTACATGCCCACGTTCACCGAAGCCGGGCTGATCGCGGCCGGAACGGGCGCCCTGCTCTGGACCCTTGCGGTGCTCGCGCTGCGGCTGCGGCGGCCGGAGATCCTGCCGCGCCGGGCGCTGTGGTGGTGGCTGGCATCGGCCGTCCTGTTCGCCGCCGGGGTGGCCGTGTTCAACGACCTGGTCTACGGCGGGCCACTGCGGACCGGATACCGGCCGGGCGAGATCAGGTTCGGCCTCGGCTCGGTCCTGCCCAACCTCAGGTACATGCCCGGCCACCTGATCCAGGCCATGCCCATGCTCGTGCTCGGGCTCGCGGGACTGGCGTGGATCGGCGCGCGTTGGCTGAGGCTGGCGCCGCGACACGGCCGACCGAGATCCGCCCGCCGCGACACCGCCGGCCGCCGCGACCCAGCCGACGCCCGCCGCGACCCGGCCGACGCCCGCCGCGACGCCGCGGTCGGGCTCGCCCTGGCGGCCTCGTGGTTCAGCGTGTGGGGGCTGTATGCCGCCTACTCCTGGACCGCCGGGCCTGGCCTCAGCACGCTGCAGGCCGCCAGGTTCTACGTCCCCGTAATCGGCGCCATCGCTCTGCTCGGTGCCTGGCTGCTGACTCACCTGCCGCTACGGGCCTCGATGACCGCACTGACGTCAGCCGCTGTCGTGGCGGCGATGGCCGGGCTGGGTATCTGGTCGTTCACCAACACGGCGCAGTTCAGGCTCGGGCCGCCGCACATCCTGCACGGGCCACCAGGCAAGCCTCCGCCTGGAGGAAAACGGCCGCCGGGAGCGGCGGGAGCGCCAGCCGCCGGCGGTCCCTATAACCGATCCGCCGGGCCGTCCGGGCAACCCGGCTAACTTGCCGCCACCGTTCCCACTAGCAGGCCGCCGTTCCCGGCTAGCAGGCCGCCGTTCCCGCGAGATCGCTGACTGGCATTTCGGCGCCCGACGCGGCTGCCTGGTCGCCGTGCCTGCTCGCGTCGTCGCGCCGCAGCCCGCGAGGCAGGTAGACCGCCCCCGGTCCGCCCGTGCGAGCGGAGTCTGCGGGGTTGGAGATCGCGCACCTGTCGAGCGACAGGCAGCCGCACCCGATGCAGGAATCGAGTCCGTCGCGCAACGCGACCAGCGCCTCGATCTGGTCGTCCAGCCGCCGCCGCCAGCCGCTGGACAGCCGGGACCAGTCGGACCTGGTCGGCGTCCGCCCGGCAGGCAGGGACGCGAGGGCGGCCGCCACCTCGTCCAGGCTCAGCCCGATGTTGCGGGCGGCCCTGATGAACGCCAGCCGCCGCAGCGTGCTCCGCTCGAACCGGCGCTGGCCGCCTGACGTCCTGGTCGCGGGCAGCAGGCCGAGTCCCTCGTAGTACCGCACCGCCGAGTCGGCGAAGCCGCTCCGTCGCGCGATCTCGCCGACCGTCAGCAAGTCTGTCGTGTGCACCGTCCGCTCCTCCCGGCTCGACGCCCAGAATACCCTTGACTTAAAGTTGACTTCAACTGTCAGTATGGCGGGCATCCGACAGTAAGGAGTGACAAGATGCCTGTCGCATTGATCACCGGGGCGTCCCGGGGGCTGGGTCGCGTGACCGCACGCGCACTCGCCGACCGCGGCTGGTCGCTGGTTGTCGACGCGCGCCGCGATGCCGACCTTGCCGACGCGACCAGGGAAATCCCCCGCGTCGTCGCGATTCCCGGCGACGTGACCGACCCGGGCCACCGCGCGGACCTCGTTGCGGCCGTCCAGCGCCTCGGCCCGCTGGACGTGCTGGTCAACAACGCGAGCTCGCTCGGCCCGAGCCCGCTGCCGCCGCTGCGCGAGTACGGCCTCGGGCAGTTGCGGCGCGTGTACGAGACCAACGTCCTCGCTCCGCTCGCGCTGATCCAGTTGCTCGCGGACTCGCTGGGCGCCGCCTCGGGCGCCGTCATCAACGTCAGCTCGGACGCCGCGGTCGAGGCCTACCAGGGCTGGGGCGGCTACGGCTCGGCGAAGGCCGCGCTCGACCAGGTCACCGCCGTGTTGGCCGCGGAGGAGCCAGGCCTGCGCTGGTACGCGTTCGACCCGGGCGACATGAGAACGGAGATGGCCCAGCAGGCCTTCCCTGGCGAGGACATCTCCGACCGGCCCGAGCCGGAGACCGTCGTGCCGGCGCTGCTGCGCCTGATCGACGAGCGCCCCCCGAGCGGGCGCTACCGGGCCGCCGACCTGGCCATCGCAGCCCCCGCGGAGGTGCGCTCATGAGACTCGCCGCAAGCAGACCAGCAGAACGGCGCGGTCAGTCCCGCGACGGCGTCAGGATGCTCGTCGCCACGACCGATGGCCTAGCGCACGCCAGGTTCACCGACCTGCCGCGCTTCCTGGCGCCCGGCGACCTCCTGGTCGTCAACACCTCCGCGACGCTGGCCGCGGCGGTCGACGGGCACCGCGCCGACGGCCGGGCCGTGACCGTGCACTTCTCGACACCGCTTGACGACGGCACCTGGCTGGTAGAACTGCGCGAGGCCGACACCGGTCGCGCCCGGGTCACCGACGCGGGACCGGGCGACCGGGTCGCGCTGCCCGACGGCGGCGGGCTCACGCTGCGCTACCGGTACCCGGACCCCGCCGCCGACCGGCTGTGGGCGGCCTCGGTCCGCACGCGCGCCGGCGCGAACGGCGACGTGACCGCGTTCCTGGCCAGCAACGGCAGGCCGATCAGGTACTCCTACGTCCCCGAGCGGTGGCCCCTGGCGGACTACCAGACCGTGTTCTCCCGGGAACCGGGAAGCGCGGAGATGCCGAGCGCGGGCCGGCCGTTCACCGCCGAACTCGTGCTCGACCTGATCACATCCGGAGTGATCGTGGCGCCGGTCACGCTGCACGCCGGGGTGGCGTCCCTGGAGGCGGGCGAGCCGCCGCTGCCCGAGCGGTTCTCGGTCCCCCGGCCGACCGCGGACCTCGTCAACCTGACCAGGTCGGCCGGCCGCCGGGTGGTGGCGGTCGGCACGACGGTCACCAGGGCGCTGGAAAGCGCGGTCGGCCCCGACGGCACGGTCCTGCCCAGTCACGGCTGGACCGACCTCGTGCTCGGGGCCGACCGGCCAGCCCGGGCGGTCACCGGCCTGGTCACCGGCTGGCACGACCCGGAGGCGTCGCACCTGGCTCTGCTCGAGGCCGTGGCCGGAGCCGCCCTCGTCCGGGCGGCCTACGCCGAAGCGGACAACGCAAACTATCTCGGGCACGAGTTCGGCGATAGCTGCCTCCTGCTCCCCGCATTCTGAAGATCGCGAAGGATTTTCCCGCGCCGGCGAGGAAAATCCTTCGCGATCACCGCCTGGTCGACCCGGCACCACGGCAGCAGCGGGCTAGACGGGCTAGACTAGAACGTGTTCTAGTCTAGCTAAGGGGCGACCCGGACCGGCGCGCCGGACACGCAGCGGAGGACCGTGTGCACCTGACCTACACGCCGGAACAGGACAAGCTCCGCGCCGAGCTGCGGGAGTACTTCGCCGGGCTGATGACGCCCGAGCGACGGGCCGGCCTGGACAGGACCGGCGGCGACTACGGCGACGGCGTCGCCTACCGGGAGATCGTCCGCCAGCTCGGCGCGGACGGCTGGCTGACGCTGAGCTGGCCGGCCGCCTACGGGGGCCGCGGCGGCAGCGCTACCGACCAGCTCATCTTCACCGACGAGGCGGCCGTGGCCGGCGTGCCAGTGCCGTTTCTCACGATCAACACCGTCGGGCCGACGATCATGCGGTTCGGCACCGAGCAGCAGAAGTCGTTCTACCTGCCGAAGATCGCCGCCGGGGAGCTGCACTTCTCGATCGGCTACTCCGAGCCCGAGGCCGGAACCGATCTCGCCGCGCTGCGCACCCGCGCGGTGCGGGACGGCGACGACTACGTGATCAACGGCCAGAAGATGTGGACCTCGCTGATCGGCTACGCCGACTACGTCTGGCTGGCCTGCCGGACCGGCCCGGCGGCGCCGCAAGCGGCCGGGCCCCGGCACAAGGGCCTGTCGATCATCATCGTCCCCACCGACTCCCCCGGCTTCTCGTGGACGCCGGTGCCCACCGTCGCCGGAGTCTCCACCAGCGCGACCTACTACTCCGATGTCCGCGTCCCGGCGGCCAACCTGGTCGGCGAGGAGAACCGCGGCTGGCCGCTGATCACCAACCAGCTCAACCACGAGCGCGTCGCGCTGACCTCGGCCGCGCCGCTCCAGACGGCGCTGCGCGAGGTGCGGGACTGGGCCGCGCGGGCGACGACCCCCGACGGCGCCCGGCTGGTCGACGCCGAGTGGGTGCGGCTCAACCTGGCCCGGGTGCACGCCAGGACCGAGGTGCTCAAGCTGCTGAACTGGCAGATCGCGGCGCGGTCCGACACCGGCCAGGCACTCGGGCGGTTCGCCCGGCGCGCTGCTGGCCGGCCGGATCGAGCGCATGCACCGGTCGGCCCTGGTCCTGACGTTCGGCGGCGGCACGAACGAGATCCAGCGGGACATGATCGCGATGCTCGCGCTCGGCCAGCCCTACCGGCGGTGACGGAGGATCTGTGGATTTTTCTGCTACGCAAGCGCAGGACGAGCTGTCGGCACTAGGCCGGCGTATCCTCACCGACCGCGTGACCGCCGACCGGCTGGCCGAGCTCGAGCGGGGCGGCCAGGGCTTCGACGCCGACCTGTGGGCGGAGCTCGCGGCGGCGGGCATGCTCGGCGCCGCGCTGCCCGACAGCGTCGGGGGCGACGGCTTCGGGCTCGCCGAGCAGTGCTCGATCCTGGCCGAGGTCGGGCGCGCCGTGGCGCCCGTCCCTTACCTGGAGACCATCGTGCTCGGCGCCGGCGCGATCGCCAGGTTCGGCTCGGCCGGGCAGGTCACCCGCTGGGCCGTCCCGGCCGCAACCGGGCGCCTGGTCATCACGGCGGCCCTCGCCGAGCCGGACGGCGACGACCCGCGGGCGCCGTCGGTGCGGGCCGAGCGGACCGAGCGGGCCTGGCGGCTGCGGGGAACGAAGACCACGGTGCCGGCCGGACTGCCCGCAGCGCTCTTCCTCGTCCCGGCCGCGACCCGCAGCGGCACGGCCGTGTTCTGCGTCGAGCCAGCCGACCGCGGGGTAACCGTGGAGCCCCAGCAGCTCACCGACGGGGCCGGCCCCGCTCAGCTCGACCTCTGCGCGGTCGAGCTGAGCGACGACCGCCTGCTCGGCGCCGCCGACGGTACGGTCACGGGCTGGCTCGCCGCCCGCGCCACCGTCGGGATCTGCGCGCTCCAGCTCGGCGTCACCGAGCGGGCGCTCGAGCTGACCGCCGAGTACGCCAGGACCCGGCAGCAGTTCGGCCGGCCGATCGGGGCGTTCCAGGCGGT
>WNGK01012973.1_pt1 | contig 13597 bp, 14 predicted proteins | sample 5400601 | NCBI WGS metagenome assembly WNGK01 (sample SAMN13153376, study PRJNA577476) | soil metagenome | isolation source: 60 cm soil or saprolite under Garry oak tree replicate 1 | place: USA:California | collected 2016-06-15 | reverse complement strand
AGATGGAGACATATTGGACGCGCTATGGCGGAAGAAAAAACCGGATTCTCGCGTCTCTCTATTTGTTGCTTCCGGAGGAACGCCGGAGAGAGATCGGACAAAAGCAATTCGAGACCTACTTCAAGTTTGGATTTGTTCGTAACCCATGGGACCGCATCGTCTCCCTCTACGAACGCGCGGAAGCCTTACAGCTCAGAGACAAAATGACTTTCGAAGAATTTGTCGATTGGATTCAATACAGCAGTGCCACCTGCGTTCATTCATCCCCGCATCGTTATCAATTGGATTGGTTTGTGGACCCGAATGGAAAAGTGCTCGCCGATTTCATCGGGAAATTCGAAGGACTCGACGAGGACTGGGAGTTTGTCGCCCAAAAGCTCGGGATCAACGAGAAACTGCCGCATCGAAGAGCCAATCCGCGCGCGCGACACTACACAGAATATTACCATGCGCGGACTCGAGAGGTGATCGCCAACAAGTTCCGAGTAGACATCGAGCGTTTTGGCTATGAGTTCGGCAGATAAAATAAAAGCTATCGTTCTCACCTGCGATCGATATCGGGTGATGACGCAGCACCTGATCGTTCAATACGAGCGATTGTGGCCAGATCATCCGTTCGTCTTTCATATTCCCTATCAGGAGCTTGGCGGCATCGATAGCGAACGGATCAAATATCTGACCTCGCCCGCAGATATTAAGGCAACGGTTCTGCATTTGCTTGCGAACATCGATGATGAGGAATGGATTTATTGGTGCGTGGACGACAAATATCCGATTCAGCTCGTTACGGACAAGATTGCGAGCCTGATTTCCCACGCCATGCGTTCGCCAGAAGTAGACGGTCTTTTGTTCTGCAGATGCAGGGCGACGTTGAACAGTCCCAAACTTGCTCTTTACCCTCGCAAAATTAAGAACCCCTTCGGCGACGTTTACTTCGAGCGTAAGGCTTGGTTCCAGATTTGGATTCATCAGCTCCTGCGCGCCAAGGTGCTGCGATACCTGTTCACTCATCTGCCCGATCACATTCCCAGTGCCAAGGCAATGGATGAACTAAAAGACGACGTACCGAAGTTGCTTGAGCACAGGCTATTTGTGACCAAGGAAAATTTCGCAGTCTTTGGAGAAAGCACCCAGAGGGGCGTGATTACCCAAAATTGCTACGAGAGCATGCTGGCGAGCGGCATCAAGTTGCCGGAATGGTTTCAACATCCAAACGGGGAATATGTAACGCTTGGAAAATTGTAGGATTCTTGTTGCTCAATCAAACGTGTAGCCAAAGCGTTCGATCTCGGGTGCAAAGCGCTCTCTTACCAACTCACGAAGCTCATCGTTGTAATATTTCGAATAATGTTCGCGGTTCGAACGGTTATACTGCGGCAGCGACGCCGTCGGAATCCCCAGTGTCGTGCAGACCGATCGGAAGTCATTGGCCAAATTTTCGAAGCGCATAACGTAGTCGACGTTTCCGAACGGGTCCTCTTCGCCCTTATCAAGCCGCAAATAGTCTGCAACCGACAAGCCTTTTGAAATCATTTTTCTAAACTCCTTTCGATCCCAGGCTCCCACCTGCTGTGTTGGCGTGAAATAATATGAGACCATCCGGTCCCAGGGATTTCGTACACAGGTGAATTTGTATAGACTGCGAAACTGTTCATCTCTTAGAACGGCGCGATACTCGGCCAGCGTTGAATGTTTCTTGATTTTGTATTTCGGATTGCGCAGCCCAAAGCGCTCGATCCCGTCCTGTTCGCCCCGTAAAGCTACGAGTTCATCCTCTGAATAATCTCGGAGAATGCTTTGAATCGAATTACCAGCCGTCCCATGATCATTTCTCACAAATACAAGTTTATCTTTATCAAAACGGCAAAGACCGCAGGCACGAGCATTGAGGTTTTTCTGTCGAAACAGTGCGGCCCCACAGACATCGTGACACCGATTGCTCCTCCCGTCGAAGGGCATCGGCCTCGCAATTACCTGGGGTTCATCAACCCGATTCCTGAAATTCTTGAGAGGCCGCACAAAGTCGTGTCCGCGTTGAGACATTCAATCACCAGTCGCGAGAGATTTTATAATCACATGCCGGCGTATGAGGTCAGAAACCGCGTTCCTCCTGACGTCTGGAACAGCTACTTCAAATTTTGCGTCGAAAGAAATCCTTGGGACAAAGTTTTATCGCACTACCACATGCATAACGCCCGGGAAGGCGGCTCGCTCTCCCTCGATGAGTATCTCGCTCGCGGCAGGTTTCCCATTAACTACTTCCGATATACCGACCGCTCCGGAAAAAAAAACCTCGTCGATCGCGTTCTTCGGTACGAGAACCTTCTTACCGATCTTAGTGAAGTGTTCTCGCAGTTAAGGATCCCCTTCGACGGTAAGCTTGGCGTCAAAGCAAAGTCGGAATACCGGACCGATCGTAGACTGTATAAGCAGGTGTTTAATGACAAGCAACGAAGGATCGTTGAGAAGGCGTTTGCCAGAGAAATCGAATTGCACGGGTATCGTTTTGAGCCATAGCTGTGCTATTCGCCTAGTCAGATTTTCAGCTTATCATTTGCAGCTTCTTGCCAACGGCGAATTTCACCGGCGTAACGCGAAATCACCGAAGCATATTGCTGGTCCCGGTACAGATTGCGTGTCTCCCGCGGATCATCATGCAAGTTATATAATTCGTTCAAATCTTTGTCGCGCAGACAAAGCTTCCACCCGTCCGGAGAAACAACAGCCCGAGTAGACTCATCGACGGCACGCTTAATCATGCGCCGCGGAGCTAACGATGTTCCTTTCTTAATTTTCGTCCGGTTCGGAGCCCACTCGATGAAACTACTTTCCGGCGACATCGCCTCTTCGCGGATTTGCGGCACCAGACTTTTGCCGGCGCACTGGGGATGTGTCGGCTGGCCGAGAAGATCGAGCAATGTCGGCACGAAATCGATGTGACTCACCGGCTGCGAAATGGCTTTGCCGTGTCTCTGATCAGGCAACCGAATCACGAACGGAACGCGCGCGGCTTCTTCGAACATTACTTCTTTCCCAAACAAATGATGCGCACCCAAACTATCGCCATGGTCGCTCGTATGAACGACGATCGTATCATCACGTAAGCCAAATCGTTCCAGGCAGCCAAGGATAGCGCCGATGCTTTGATCCACCAGCGTGACTAGGCCGAGGTAGCGCTGTTTGATGCTTCGATATTCCTCGGGAGTGATCCCGAAGAACAACTGAGTGGGCAGGCGTCCCCGGTCTAAGACTGCTTCCGTTTGTTGCCATTCCCGCATCAGCCGATAGCGCAACGGAATATTTTCACTCTCTGGAAGCGTTGCAGTAAGATCGAGATCCACCTCATTGAGCGAATGCTCATTATTGAGCGGACCGTTGTACGGCGAGTGAGGTTCGACAAATGCGACAACCAGAATGAATGGACTGCGTTGCTGTTTTTCGATGAACTCGCACGCGTGCCTTTCGAGAAATTTTGGTCTCGATAGCTCCAGCGGGAGGTTGCTGACGGCCAGTTCGGAAAATCCTCCATTTTGTTTGTCAGGGGTCAGGCCCCTTGAAATGAGGAAATTCGCATAGTCACCCCGCGGTTCAGTGGAAATCCATTCCTGAAATCCGCGTCCGGCCGGTCCTTCCTCGCCAAGGTGCCACTTACCCACGTATGCGGTGTGATAATCCTTGTCCTCCATCAGCTCTGGGAAAACGCGAAATCTCCGATCGAGTGGAACGCTGTTCCTGTTACATCCGTTGATGTGTGGCCACGTTCCGGTCATGAGCGAAGAGCGTGAAGGCGTGCAGACCGGATGGGTCACATAGGTTCGCTCGAAAACCACGGACTCCGAAGCAAGTTTGTTCAGATTCGGCGCGTGAACTTTTACGCCTCCGTAACAAGCGAGCGTATCCGCTCTTTGCTGGTCAGGCAAAAAGACGATCAAGTTCGGCTTCCGCGGAAGTTTGGCTGGTTGCGAAACCATTGGATTTTGCGGCTACGAACTAAATCAGTCCTGGGCAATCTCTGCGATCAATAGCGGTTTAGCTTCGCCTCGCCCTTCAAAAGCGAGAAGTAGGGTGAGGGTTGACATCCTAAGCAAGCTACAACTGCGAACCCCTCACCTCAATCCTCTCCCCTTTTTGAAGGAGCGAGGCGGATTATCGCCGGGTGGGCGCTCCGGTAAAGAGTTCGTTCGGGGAGCGCACGCGCCCGGCGTGCAAGTTTCGGCGCCCTCGCCGAAACACCCCTGTTGCGGTCACACCAATAATATTGCAAAGTCAAAAAGTTCGCGATCGCGAGGCGCGATCGCCAGCACGCGAGGGGCGCGTGCGCTCCCGAAGCGAAAATCTTTGGCGTCGCAACATTCGCAATTTCGATGTTTCATGATTCGCATGAAACGGTTTTTGATCTTGCAGGTGTTTGGCGCGTTAATCGCTGCGATGGCGCATGGCGCAATAGACTTCGACTCGGCGGCAAAGGCGACGAACGAGCTCGCAGTCGATCTTCACCGGCAGCTTGCCACCGGCAACGAGAATCTTTGCGTCTCACCCTATTCGATCGAAAGCGCTCTGGCCATGACGTTCGCTGGTGCGGACGGCGAAACACGGACGGAGATGGCGCGGGTTCTGCATTTTCCAGGCGACGCGGGCGCAGTGCCCGCCTCGTTCGCGTCGCTCCAGCGTTCGCTGGAAGAGATGAGCGTGAAGACAGCGGATCTTGTAAAGGAAGCCAAGAGATTCGGCGGCCCGAGCGAACCGATCACGCTCACGATTGCCAATCGGCTGTTTGCGCAAAAGGGCTACGAATTCCGCCAGGCTTTCCTGGCACTTGTAAAACAGAATTACGGTGCGGCGTTTGAACCTCTCGATTTTGTTACGGATGCCTCCGGAGCAACGCAGCATATCAATCACTGGGTCGCCGACCAGACGCGCGATCGGATCCGCGATCTCATCCCCGCGAACGCATTGAATAAGATGACGCGCCTCGTCCTGGCGAACGCGCTTTATCTAAAGGCGCCCTGGGCTGATTCATTTTCTGAAAAGGCAACACAACCCGAGCCGTTTCATGTTCGCGGGGGCGCGCCCGTCGATGTTCCAACGATGAGAAAGGAGGCGCCATTTGGTTTCGCTAGGCGCGAGGGATTCAGCGCGGTAAGCCTTCCCTACGTTGGCAACGATCTTCAGTTTCTCGTTCTTCTTCCCGACGACGTGAATGGTCTGCGCGCGCTCGAATCGAAGCTGACTGCAAGCATGCTGGCAGAATGCGCAAAGCTCGAAAGGCGAGAGGAAGTCGATCTTCATCTGCCAAAGTTCAAATTCGAGCCGCCGACGATAGCACTAGCAGAAAAACTTCAGGCGCTTGGAATGAAAAGCGCGTTCGATGTCCCACGAGGCATCGCGAATTTCGATGGGATCGCGCCGCGGAAGCCGGATGATTATCTCTACATCTCCAATGTTTTTCACAAAACTTTCATCGCAGTTGATGAAAAGGGAACAGAAGCGGCCGCAGCCACGGCGGTGGTGATGATGAAAGCGACAGCGATAGCCGGGCCAAAACCAAAACCGATCGAGGTGAGAGTCGATCGGCCATTCGTTTACGCAATCCAGCACGTGCCCAGTGGGGTGTGTTTCTTCCTGGGCCGCGTAACCGATCCGCGCTGAAGTGGACATCTCGACCCTTGCAAATCTAATCAACGCCTTTGCGGTTACCGCCGGCGTCATCTTCGCGGCCGCCCAGATTCGTTATTACCGCCAGCGGAGACGAAGAGAATCGATGCTCGAGCTGGTGAGATCATTCCAAAGCCCAGCTTTTACTAGCGCACTTCGTCGCGTGCTATCATTGCCGGATGGCGCGGATGCAGCGAAAATCCGCGAAGTCCTTGGACCTGACGGTGAAGATGCCGTTTACCTGGTTTCGCTGACTTGGGAAAGCCTCGGTGTACTGGTTTTTCGCCGCGAAGTGACGCTTGATCTGGTGGATGATTTTTTTAGTGGGCCAATTCTCTTGTCGTGGCAAAAGCTTCGTGTGTACGGGGAGGACTGGCGGCGCGCGCAGAATCGTGAGACCGGCTCAGAATGGTTTCAGTGGCTGGCCGAGCGCATGATGGAGCGCGAGAGACTCTCGCCGCCGGTGCCGGCTTACATTGCACACCGCAGATGGCGTGAACCTCGCCGACGTTTAGCCAGAGATGGATCAGCCGCGTCCGATTCGCGCTTAAACTAAACGATCTCTCTCGCTCCCGTAGCCAAGCGCGCCGTCGACGATGCGCGCTGCCGACGTGAATGGATGCGGCTCGGTCTTGTTTGCATCGACAATGTGAATCACATCAACGCCGTCCGCTTTCAGGTAATCGGAAATCAGCCCGCGATGGCAACGCCACCAGACGGCTTCCGCACACATGATCGCTGTTGGGCCGATATCGTTTGTCCGCCGTTCGGACGGATTCGTCCCGTGGCGAACAAGATCGACAAGCCGTTTCACACCTTTGCGAAATTCCTCCGTCTCCATGTAATCGGCGTAACCGCGAAAGGAAGCGTTTCGCCAGGCCGTATTGCGCGAATCTGGTCTAGGTTTCCGCCGTCCGCCCAGCTCAGCAAAATGTTCATAATGAATTCCGTGTTCCTTCAGTGACTTTGCCAGCGCCTCTTTATTGAACTGGGGGATAGCGTTTCGAACCCGGCAAGGTTCGAACATCAACAAGCAACTTGATCCCATAGGCTTCAAGAGCCGCAATGAAATCCTGAATGGGTCGTGTCGAATGCCCGATCGTCCAGACGCGCGAGATCAATGCGTCGGTTTTGTTGGAGCCGTTGCTTCCGCCATCGATTTGAGCATTCGGCCTAGATCGCTGTTGGTAGAAATGACAGCGGTCGTATCTTTTTCAAACGCGACGCGCATCACGTCGAGGCTGCGGAGAAAAGAGTAAAGTTCCTGCGCGTCGGGAGGATTGAATGCTGCGGCATAAATGGAAGCGGCTTCGGCGTCGGCTTTGCCTTCGGTCTCGAGCGCGTTCTTCGTGGCAGTGGAACTGATCGATGCAACGTCGCTTTCTTTTTGGCCGCTAATATTCGCAGCTTCACCACGGCCTTCGGAACGGAAGCGCGCGGCGATCTGGTGCCGCTCGCTCGACATGCGTTCGATGATTTTCTCGGCGACCGCTGGATTATACTTGCTGCGCTTAAAGCGTTCATCGAGTAATTCGATGCCGAAGTCGGCGATCTTTTGCCGCGTGCGTTCGGTGATCTGTTTCTCGATTTTGCCGCGGCCAAACTCGATATCAGGAATGGAGCTGGGTAGAAGCGTGCCGCTTTTCTCAAGCTCCTCGTCGCGCAAGGGTTTTCGCCCTTTGGTTACCCGAATAATCTCGACGAGATCGTGCGCGGCGACGGCAGTGCGCGTTTCGCTACCGAGGATGTCATCGAGACGTGAGAGCGCACTGCGTTCGTCATTGAGGCGATTGTAATAGAGGAATGGATCGCTGATGCGCCACCGGGCGAAGCAATCGACGATGATGTAGAGCTTGTCTTTCGTGGGACATTCGGTTGGCGGTCCGTCCCAAGCGAGGATGCGTTTATCGAAACGCTGCAGTTTGTCGATGATCGGAAGTTTTATCTTCAGTCCAGGCGTCGTGACGGTGCGAATGATTTTGCCGAAACGCGTGACGATGGCCGTTTCGTATTGATGGACAATGAACAGCAACGTTCCCCATTTTAGCGCGGTCAAAATGAAAAGAACGCCCAGGATCGACATCAACCGGCTTTGCAAAACTCGCACGATGGCCGAGAGGGCCGCAGGTCGTGGAGTCACATCGATTACATTCATGGCGATGTCTTGGGCTGCTCCGATGGCAGCAGCGGCAATGTCTGGAGAATGCTCTTCAAGCTGTCATCGATGATGATTTTCTTTTGCAAGCTCGGCAGAATCGCTTGCATTGCTTCAAGATAAAGACGGCGACGCGTGACCTCGGGCGCTTTGCGATACTCGGCGAGCAACAGGGAAAATTTTTGCGCTCCGCCCCTGGCCTCGTTCACGCGACGGAAGGCATACGCTTCGGCTTGCTTCTCTCGCTCCTTCGCCTGTCCCCGCGCGTTCGGCACAGCATCGTTATAAACGGCCCAAGCCTGGTTGATCGCAGTCTGCTTTTCCTGTTGCGCCTGGTTGACCTCGTTGAACGCGGCTTGCACGACCGGCGGTGGACGCACTGTTGCCAGTTGCACTTGTTGGATCTGAATTCCCAAGCCGTACTGCGAGCAAAGATCGGCCAAACGTTTTAGAGTCGACGTTTCAATATCGTGTCGTCCGATCGTGAGGACTTCGTCCACGGTGCGGTCGCCGATCACCTCGCGCATCACGCTTTCGGACAGATCGCGCAACGTTTTCTCAGGCTCGCGAGCGCCAAACAGGTACATTTTCGGATCGGTGATGCGATACTGGACGACCCATGGCACGAGCGCAGTGTTGAGGTCGCCTGTGATCATCGTCTCGGTTTCGCCCGGCTCCATATCGCCCTGGTAGATATTGGTCGCGTTCGGCGAGGTAAAACCGAACTCGAGCTTCAAGAGACGTTGCGTCGGCACGATGTGAATCTCGTCGATGTACGGAATGGCATAGGCCAGACCAGGGTTTACGAGATCATGGTAGGCGCCGAAGCGCGTCTTCACACCGACGGAATTTGCGGGAATAGACGCGAAACCAAACAGCAGGGTGAAAAAAGTGGCGGCGATTCCTACGCAGGCAATCAAGCCCAAGAGTAAACGCACCGGATTGATTGGAACGTTCTCGGCGATCATCGGCCTTGACATAATCGAACCCTTATTGACTCAAATCTGACCGGGAGAGCAAGCTTTCAATCGGAGCCGAATAAAATACCGTAAATGATCAAACGATTCCTCGCGGTTAGTGCAGCGGCGGCAATCGTTGGAGTCGCCGTCGTGTTTGCGATTGGATGGGCGCTCGCCGCGCCAGTTCAGACGCATGTCGGAAAACCGCCGGAGGATTTAGGAGCTCGGGCGGTTGAAATCAAAAGCAATTCAGGCGCAACGGTTCACGGCTGGTGGTGCCCGACCACAACCAGCCGCGGCGCAGTTCTGCTTTTGCCAGGCATACGCGCCAATCGATTGAGCATGGTTGACAGGGCACGCTTTCTTCGTGGCGCCGGTTATTCGGTTTTACTGATTGATTTCCAGGCAACCGGCGAAACCAAAGGCGATCACATTACGTTTGGCTGGAAAGAAAGTGGGGATGTTCTTGGTGCCGTCGATTTTGTTCACGGTGCCGCTCCGAGCAATGACGTTGCAATTATCGGCAGTTCGTTAGGCGGCGTAGCCGCGTTGCTCGCGACTCCGCCGCTTAAAGTCGATGGGCTTGTTCTCGAGGCAGTCTATCCGACCATCGAAATCGCAACTCGCAACCGGTTGGAAAATTATCTCGGTCGTTTTGGCCGAATGCTGACCCCGCTGGCAATGAAACAGATGCAGTGGCGGCTTGGTGTCTCATCAGCGCAATTGCGGCCGGTCGATCACATTGCCGACGTCAAGTGCCCAATGCTCATTATGAGCGGCGAAAAAGATAGAAGAACCACGCCTGCTGACACGCAGATTTTGTTTGAACGTGCGCGATCTCCCAAGCAGCTCTGGTTCGTGCCGAACGCCGGGCACGTCGATCTTCATCGGACATCGCGAGAGAAATATGAAACGCGGGTCTTGGCATTTCTGCAGCACATGGCAGAATCTCGATGAAATGAACAAAATATTCTTATCTGGATTCGTTGGTCTCGTTACATTGGCGTTGGTGCAAGCAGCCGAGACGCAAAAGCAACCCGAAACGGGAGCGCCGGCGCCGGATTTCAGTCTGACGACCGGTGACGGCAGCCAGGTCAGCTTGAAAGACTATCGCGGCAAATGGGTAGTGCTTTACTTTTATCCGAAAGATTTCACGAGCGGTTGCACGATGGAAGCAAGGAATTTCCAGCGCGATCTTACGAAGTATGAACAAGCCGGCGCAATAGTTCTTGGAGTAAGTGTCGATACGGCGCAATCGCACAAGGAGTTTTGCACGAAGGAAGGACTCAATTTCAAATTACTAGCCGATCCCAATGCTAAGGTCTCGACTGATTACGGATCAGTCATGGATTACAAAGGGAGCAAACTGGCCGCGCGCAACACGTTTATCATTAACCCGCGCGCAACACGTTTATCATTAACCCAAAAGGTGAAATCGCCAAGGTGTACACTGGCGTCAAGCCGGCGGACCACAGCGAGCAAGTGCTGAAGGATTTGACAGAGTTAAAGAAGAGTTAATCAAACTGGAGGTCACAATGGCAGCCCAAAGAAAATCAATCGATTGCCGGAATTATCCGAGTGAAAAAAATTGCTCGCTGAAGATGTCCGGACCGGAAGAAGAAGTGCTTGATGCGGCGGTTCAACATGCCGTTTCAGCCCACGGGCACAAGAATTCGCCCGAGTTGCGCGATCAGATCAAGTCGATGCTTAAAGACGAAGCCGATTGAGTTTCCAGAAAGTTTTTGGGGGAAATGAGGACGGCGCCAGCGGCCCTGGCAACGGAAGCTCGTTGCCCACGTGTTCTGTCCTAGGTGAATAAATCCGTTCCCGTTAGTTAGAGAATGGTAAGTCCATGCGCAAAACGCGCATTGCGCTCGCAATTGTTGCTGCGTATTTCATTTTGATCTTTTTCGCGCATCTGCCCGATCATTTAATTCTCTTTCCGACGAAGGCTCCGATTGACGCGGGCGGGGCCGTCCGAAAAACGGTGCCGTTCCAAAGTGGCGAATTAGAATTATGGACGGCCGTATCGCAGCGAGCGCAACAAAACGGCCGTGCGGATATTTACATTTTGCGGTTCTACGGCAATGCGGATCGTGCGGAGCGCTGGGTCGCAGCCGAAGCCGACGAATGGAACGATCGAGCCGTGGAGATCTGGGGAATGAATTATCCCGGGTTCGGCAGTAGCACGGGTCCGTCGCGACTTTCGCGGATCGGGCCGGCAGCGCTCACGGCGTTCGACGAATTGCAACGCCATGCGAATAGCCAGCCAATCGTGCTCTACGGAGCGAGTCTCGGCGCATGCGCCGCGCTCCATGTTGCGGCGCAGCGGCCTGCCGCGGGGCTCATCCTGCACAACCCTCCGCCCCTGCGCCAAATGATCTTGCGTCAGTTTGGCTGGTGGAATCTTTGGTTGCTGGCGGGTCCCATCGCGTTGCAGATTCCAAGAGAGCTCGACAGCATTTCAAACGCGAAGGCGATTCATGCGCCCGCAGTGTTTCTGCTTGCGGAGAAAGATGAAGTGGTTGCACCTCGCTTTCACCGGCTGGTGGTTGCCGCTTACGCTGGCAAAAAGCGCGTGATTTCACTGCCTGGCGCTTATCACAACACGCCGATAGAGGAGGCCGGTCTGGCAGATTTGAATCGTGCGCTCGACTGGTTACTGCCGAAGACCAATTCACCTCGCGCGTTATAGCGGTGCATCCGGGTAGGGCACGCGTCTCGCGTGTTGGCGATGGTGTCCCGCCATTGCGGACTTTTCTAGACCGCGCCCGGATTCCATGGTCCAGCGCAAGAAAAAGATTGTTGCGGCGAGACACCGGGGGTCACCGACCCGGCTACAACTATTTGCCAAGTCCCTCGATCACGTTCCGCATGCCGCTGACGACAAGCGCGAAACGATCGTAATCGAGTTTATCGGGCGTGTCGCTCGCGCTGTGATAATGCGGATAACGAAATGGAGCGGTGTCCGTGACCATGATGCCGGGATAACCGTGCTGCCAGAATGACCACTGATCCGACCAACTGACACCCGGAATGAACGCAGGAAGAGCAGCTCCTTCAGAAGGAATTCCTGCATGTTTACGAAAGAAAGCTATGGAACGGCGCAGCAACGCGCGTGAATGAACGTTGGCGACGAATCCAATAAAGTTACCAACACTGGGATAAAAGACACCGAGTCCGGGTGCGGGATACGTTTGCGAGTGTGGCGCGTCAGAAAAATATCCGATCGTTTCCAAACTGATCATGGCGGAGATTTGGTCGCCGCGCGCTTTGCATCGGCCAGCGTAAACAAAACTTCCCATTTGCTCACTCAGAAAATAAGGCGGTTCCTCGTTCACAAATGCAACGAAGCGCAGCGTGCATTGTGCCGGTGTTTGAGCGAAACGGCGCGCCAGCGCGAGCATCGCAGCAACGCCACTGCCATTGTCATTGGCACCGGGGGATCCGAAGACCGAGTCGTAATGCGCGCCGATAAGAAGAATCTCGGAGCGAGCACCACGAATTTCCGCCTCGATGTTGTGACAAGCTCTTCCGTGCAAATCGTATGTGTCGCGCCGCGGATGCAACCCAGCGCGGGAAAACGAATTCTCGATAAAATCCGCAGCGGCATTGAGCTGCGGATACCGCGCCATGTTTCGCTCGCCGATTTCGGCGCCAAGGATTCGCACGTCGGCGATCAGTTCGTCACGCAACTTGATCTCCGCCGATGAGAGTGGCGCCGCGCTCGAGATATTTTTTCCCGGCATTTTCACTCCAAACCACCAAAGGAAAAAGAAGACCGCGATAACTGCGACCGTGACACGAAAACCGCCGAGCAATAGGCGCCGAAACATACTGGAGTCACGCGCGTGTGAGCTTACGCGATCTTCTTCCGAAATCGCAAAGCGCAGAAAACAAAAAGCAAGATCGACATCAGGATGAGGATGGCGAGGTGCGGCCAGTATTCGAATAAATTTGCGCCGCGCAGAATAATCGCGCGCATGAGCGCGATAAAATAAGTAGTCGGGAAGAGGGCGCCGAGAGCGTAGAAAATCCACGGCATGGTTTCCCGCGGAAAAATGAAGCCGGAAAAGAAAACACTGGGCAACAGAAACACCATCGACATCTGCAGCGCTTGCATTTGATTCGTAGCCTTCGTTCCGACGAGCAAACCAAGACTGAGCAGCGCGAACACGTAGACCAGTGTTGAAAACATCATCCCGATCACATTGCCTGCGATCGGCACGTCGAATACAAAGCGCATAATCAAGAAAAGAATCACCGCCATGGCCATACCGATGCACAAGTAGGGCACAAGTTTGCCGAGCATGAGGCCCGCGCGGCTTAATGGGCTGACGAGCAATTGCTCGAGCGTTCCGCGTTCCCGCTCACGAACGAGGGCCATGGCAGTAGCCACGGTCGTGCCAATTTGCAACACCACGCCGATTACCCCCGGCACGAAAAAATTCGGACTGCGCATCGCCGGGTTGTAAAGCATTTGCGGGCGAATATCGATCGGCACACCTTGTCGGCCGGTTTCGCGTAAGAGCGTTTCCAGGGACTGGGTCAACGTCACGCCGAGCCCGGTGTTAAGCGCTTGGAGTGCAGTCGTGGAATTCGATCCATCCACAAGCAGTTGCACTTGCGCGGAGTTTCCGGCTCGCAGGTCGCGTGTGAACGTGGGCGGAATTTCCAGTCCGACGTAAGCGCGGCCCTTGCGCATTTCCCTTTTCATTGCTTCCTCGCTCTGCACCTCTCCCACTACGCGAAAAGTCTCTGTGTTTACGAAATGATCGACCAACTGGCGACTCTCGACGGTGCGATCTTCATCCAGAACAATCATCGC
>WNGK01005375.1_pt1 | contig 13597 bp, 15 predicted proteins | sample 5400601 | NCBI WGS metagenome assembly WNGK01 (sample SAMN13153376, study PRJNA577476) | soil metagenome | isolation source: 60 cm soil or saprolite under Garry oak tree replicate 1 | place: USA:California | collected 2016-06-15 | reverse complement strand
GCAGCAGCGTGGCGGTGAACGTGGGTTCGAAATCGAGGTTCACGTAAGCCGGCGTCTTGTAGCCGGTGAACAGCGAACCCATCACACTCTTGTTCAGGCATTCGAGGAACGCCTGCCTGCTGATCCCGCTCTTTTCCGCGAGAACCGTGATCTCGGCGAGCGACTGGGCCACCACGCCGAGGATGAGGTTGTGACAGAGTTTCACCGTCCTGGCCTCCTCGCCGTCACCCACGTAGGTGACGCCGTGGCCCAGCATGTCCAGGTACGGCTCCGCCAGGTCGAACGCGTCGCGCGGGCCGGAGACGGCCGCCGTCATCTTCCCGGCCCGCACCACCTTGGGGTTACCCATCACCGGCGCGGCCAGCAGGGCCGTGCCGCGGCCGGTGATCTCGGCCCGTATCCGGGCCGATGCCTCGGCCGAGACCGTGGAGCAATCGACGAGCACCCGGGGGGCCGCCCCGGGTGCTGACATGAGCCCGTCCGGGCCCAGTACCGCGGACGTGAGATCGTCCGACGAGCCGACGGTGATGAAGACGATGTCCCTGGCCGCCAGTTCCGCGGCGCTGCCCGCGGGCTTGGCGCCCAGCCGGATCAGCGGCTCGGCCTTGCCCATGGAGCGGTTGAAGACAGCGAGGTCACAGCCAGCCTCGAGGAGCCGGCGACCCATCTCCACGCCCATGCGACCGGTGCCCAGCCAGCCGAGCCGGTGCGTGTCATCACGTCCAGCCACGTCGCCAGGTCCCTCCCTCGGTGCCATGACAGATCCAGCTACGGCAATCTGGTCACAATCGTTTGCATCCCCGACACTGGCCCCCCTGCCGATCCTTTGTCAATGCCGGGTGCCCAACCTGTTACCAAAGCCGCATCAGATCGCTTCGGAGAAATATCGGCGGGCCGTTGCCGGGCCCGGTTCAGCGTTTCCGCGGGACGGTCGCCCGTTAGCAATCGATTGCCGCCTGGGCCGCCTAACGCGCCCGGGGAGTGCGGGACGGACGGGTTGACGGCACGTCCGGCCGTGGAGCCGCGGATGACGAGCTCCGGCGCGAGGTAGAGGATCTTCACCGGGCCCTCCTTCCCGCTGATGCGCTCGAGCAGCATCTGCGCGGCCTCGGTACCCAGCTGGTAGTGCGGGAAGCGGACCGTGGTGAGCGGCGGCCGCAGCCGGTCGATGAACGGCATGTCGTTGAAGCCGATCACCGAGATGTCCTCGGGGCATTGCAGCGAGCGCTCGTCGAGCGCGGAGTAGCATCCCACCGCCAGCATGTCGTTGGCGGCGGCCACCGCGGTGAAGTCCCCCGGCCGGGCCAGCAGTTCCCGGCAGCAGCGGGCGCCTTCCTCGACCGTGTACCTGGTGGCGTACGCGATCAGGTCCTCGTCCACCGTCAGGCCGTGCGTGGCCATGCCGTCCCGGAACCCGCGCAGGCGGCTCATGCCGGTGGAGGCCTCCTGCGGGCCCGCGACGTGGGCGATCCTGGTGTGGCCGAGCCGGACCAGGTGGGTGACCGCCATCCGCGCGCCCTGCTCGTTGTCGACCGAGACCGAGGGGAAGCTGTAGTCAGGCGCCAGCCGGTTCATGAGCACCACCGGCACGTCCGCCGCGGCCGCGTCGGCCAGGAGCTGACCGTGCAGGGTAGCGGTGGCCAGCACGAACCCGTCGACGTGCCGGGCCCGCATCTGCTCGAACAGGGTGCGCTCGCGGCTAGCGTCGGCGTCGGTGTTGCCGAGCAGCGCCACGTAGCCCGCGGCGGCCAGCTTGTCCTCCAGGCCGCGCACGATCGGCGGGAACAAGGGGTTGTTCAGGTCGGGGATCAGCACCCCGACCGTGTGCGAGCGCCGGGTCCGCAGGCTCCGGGCGACCGGGTTCGGCCGGTAGCCGAGCCTTGCGGCCGCGTCGGTCACACGGCGCGCGGTGTCCTCGCTGACCAGGATGCGGGTCTCGGGGTTGAGCGCGCGGGAGGCGGTGGCCGGGTGGACGCGAGCGGCGGCCGCGACGTCTCGCAATGTGGCCGGCCGGTCAGGCATCACTCATCTCCGTTCCCCACCCTGCGCGCCCGCGCCGGGCATGACCTGACAAGCCCGGTTTGGACGGACTAACCCTAACCGGGGGGCGCTACCTGCCGCTACTCGCCGCGCTGAGCATCGAGGCAGGCAGATGGCGGGCCAGTACGTCCCGGTGCGTCGGCACGGCCTCGGCATGGCGCCGCTCGCCCGCCTCGGTCAGCACCACGTAGACGCCGCGCCGGTCCACATCACAGCCGCACCGCTCGACCAGGCCGTGCCGGGCCAGACGGTCTACCAGACGGGACAGCGCGCTCTGGCTCAAATGGACGGCCTCGGCCAGGTCCTGGGCGCGGAACTTGCGCCCGTCGCTCTCGGCGAGCCGCTCCAGCACCTCGAAGTCACTGATCCCCAGCCCGTGCCGTTCGCCGAGCTCACGCTCCAGGGCGGCGCAGGCGGCGGCATGGCAGGCCGACATCTCCCGCCAGGCGGTCACCACGCTGTCCTGCCTCACGCTCACGAGCGCATCCTAACGCGCGGTCCAGATATTTGCAAGCACATTAATTGTGCTTGCATCTAGTGCTTGCACATACATATAGTTTGGCTCATGACTTCATCCGAAGCACTTCTCTCCGATGCCCGTCACGGGGACAGCCAGGTCTGGACACCGCAGCTGTGGGCCATCTTGATCGTGCTCGGTGGCGCGCTGTGCCTCGATGCCCTGGATGTCTCGATGATCGGCGTGGCCCTGCCGTCCATCCGGACAGCCCTCGGCCTGAGCACCGCGTCCCTGCAGTGGATCGTCAGCGGCTACGTGCTCGGCTACGGCGGCCTGCTGCTGCTCGGCGGCCGGGCCGCGGACCTGCTCGGCCGCAGACGGGTGTTCCTGATCGCACTGGCCGTCTTCGCGCTCGTGTCCGTGCTGGGCGGGCTGGTCAGCGACCCCGGGCTGCTGATCGCCGCCCGGTTCGTCAAGGGGGCGGCGGCCGCGTTCACCGCGCCGGCCAGCATGTCCCTGCTCACCACCACGTTCCCCGAGGGGCCGATGCGGAACCGTGCGTTCAGCGTGTACACGGTCTTCGGCGCCAGCGGCTTCTCGCTCGGCCTGGTCCTCTCCGGCCTGCTCACCGAGATCAGCTGGCGGTGGACGCTGCTGGTTCCGGCCCCGGTGGCGGCGCTGGTGCTGGTGGCGGCGATCCGGTTCATCCCTCGCGGCGAGCGCGTGGCACGCGCCGGCCGTAAGTTCGACATCCCCGGCGCGCTCACCATCACCGCGGCGATGCTGCTGCTCGTCTACACGGTCGTCTCCGCCCAGCAGGCGGGCTGGGGCTCGGCCAGGACCATCGGCTCGTTCGCGGCCGTCGCCGTCCTGTTCAGCGCGTTCACCGCGATCGAGCGGCGCAGCCGCGACCCGCTGGTGCCGTTCGGCATCTTCGCCTCACGGGCGCTGCGACGCGCGAACATCGGCGCGGTAACCCTGTTCGGCACCTACGTCTCGTTCCAGTTCCTGGTCACGCAGTACCTGCAGACGCTGGCGGGCTGGTCGGCGGTGGGCACGGCGCTCGCGTTCCTCCCGGCAGGCGTGATGGTCGTCCTGCTGTCCACCCGGATGGGCCCGCTGCTCGGCCGGTTCGGCCCCGGGCCGCTTACCGCGCTCGCTTTCACCTGCCTGCTCATCGCCTACGGGGTGTTCTTGCGGGCCGGCGTGCGCCCGGACTACCCGGCGGTGATGCTGCCCGCGATCCTGCTCATCGGGCTGGCCTTCGGGCTCGGCTTCTCCTCGCTCACCGTCGCGGCCACCGCCGGGATTCCCGACGCCGAACAGGGCCTGGCGGCTAGCTTGTTCCAGACGTCATTCCAGGTCGGCGGCGCCGTGGTGCTCGCGGTCGTCACCGCCGTGGTCGACGCCTCCGGCGCGGGCCGGCTGGTCTCCCCCGCGGCCACGCTGACCGCGTACCGGCCTGCGCTCATCCTGATCACCGCCGTGGCCGCGGTCGGGGCGCTGATCGCGCTCAGCGGCCTGCGCGGTCAGCGGGACCTCTCGGTCGCGCCGGGCGGCGTGCCCGTCGTGCGGTCCGGCGGGGAGCTGGCCGACTGCGCCGAGGCGCCCGCGGTGCTCACCGTGCGCGAGCCCGCCCGGGATGGCACGGTGCGCTGACCCTGCTCGCGGTGGTGTCAGGCCGAGCGATGGGCCGAGATGATGATCACCAGGGACGAACCGCGCCGGCCGGCATGGCCGGCGCGGTTCGCGCCCGCCGAGCCCGGCGCGACGGCCGGGACCAGCACGGTCCGGGTCCAGCTGACGTGCCACCGGGGGAACCGGCGCCGGCTGGCCCGGTGGCACGACGCCGAGTCCCGCACGAGCTCATCGCGGTGCTGCGCGACCAGGGCCCTGGCGATTTCCGGATGCATGATGCCTCCTGGTGCCGTTCGGTGCATACTGAGAACGCGTACTAATACGATGTATCTTGAGTTGAGTTTCTGTCAAGATATATCTCGAATTTGGGTTGTGCCTCGGGCTTGGGGGTATGGGCCGCAGGGTGCTCGGATGGGTGTCTGTGGCTACCCGGCTCCGTCATAGACGCGGCCGCCACGCCGACCACGGCGTCCATCCGCGCAGGAGGCGACCGCTACGGCCATAATGGCCGCGTGATCGACGAGTTGATCGCCCGGATGAAGGCGATGCTGGGTCCGCTGGAGGCCAGCGGCGACCAGCGGCGCTACTTCCACGCCACCTACCAGCGGACCACGATCGCGGTGGCCGACCAGATCAAGCGCGGCGGTTTCGCCGATCCCGGGTGGGTGGAGCGGTGGGACGTCGCCTTCGCCGATCTCTACCTGAACGCCCTGGAGACCACGCTAGCGGGCCAGCGGCCGGCGCGGCCCTGGGACATCGCGTTCAGCGCTCCCGCCGACCTGCCCGCGCTCCGGCACGTGCTGCTCGGCATGAACGCCCACATCAACTACGACCTGCCGCAGGCGCTGCTGGCGGTGATTACCGACGAGGAGTTCGGCGACGCGGCGTTGCTGGCCCGCCGGGAGGCCGACCACCAGGCGATCGACGGCGTGCTCGCCTCCCGGGTCGGCGCCGAGGACGACGAGCTAGCCAGGCTTTCCGGTCCCCCTCCCCTGCTCGACCGGCTGCTCAGGCCCTTCAACAGGCTCGGCACCCAGCGGTTCCTGCGCGAGGCGCGGGTCAAGGTATGGGCCAACGCCATCGCGCTGAACCGTACCCGGCGGCAGGGACCGGACGCCTACGCAGCGCGGCTGGCCCAGCTCGAGGAGCTGAGCGCGGCCAAGGTCGCCGACCTGCAGGCCCCCGGCCAGGTTCTGCTGAAGCTGGCCGCCACCGGCTTCGGCGTCCGGCTGCCCGGGTAGGTCCCGACGCGGTCAGGCCGTGACGAGGAACTCGATCAGTTCGGGGACGATGGCCTCGGGCGCCACGTAGTGCGGCTGCCCCTCCAGCACCCGGTGCACGGCTCCGGGTATGGCGCTCACGACGGCCTTTCCGGCGCGACCCATCCACGCCGGGCTGGCACCGCCGTTGAGCACCAGGGTCGGCTGGGCGATACCGGCCAGCAGGCCGGCGGGAAGCTCGTTGTCCGGGCCCATGACGAATGCCTCGTACGCCAGGGTCTGGGCCGCCGCCTCCATGGCCGGCCAGAACGGCTGATCGCGCAGGCCGGCCACGTCCCGCGGGCTGGCCTCGGCCGCCTTCACCAGGAACAGTTCGACCGCCTCCGCGCGTCTGCCCGCCCGGACCAGGCCGTCCAGTTGCACTGCGAAGTCATCCGGCAGCCGGGGCGCGCTGTCGTCGACGTGGTACGGCGGTTCCCACAGGGCCAGCCGGGTGATAGCCGGGTTTCGCGCGGCGGCCTGCAGCACCAGCCTGGCGCCGGACGACCCGCCGAACACCGCGGCCGGCCCGCCTGCCGCCGCGACCGCGGCGGTCGTAGTTCAGTACGGTGAACCAGCGGGACAGGCCGGCCGCGATGCCGGTCATGACGGGATCGGACCGGTTCATCAGCGCCCCCTGCACCAGGATGACTGCCGGGCCCGCGCCGGACTGATCGAAGCCGATGACGGTGCCGTCGGCCGAGGTCACCGTGCCCGTTCGGATACCGCTCATGGTCCGCTCCCGGCTCAGCCGGCCGGGTCGATCAGGCACAGCGCCTCCCAGTGATGCCCGTCGAGGTCGGTGAACCCGCGCTGGTAACGGTAGCCGTCGTCCTTCGGCGTGCCGACGGGGCTGCCGCCCGCCGCCTTGGCCCTATCGGCCAGCTGGTCCACCTGGTCACGGGTTTCCACGCCGAGAACCAGGATTGCCTCGGTACTCGCGGTCGCGTCCACGACGCCGTTCCGGGCGTAGGAGGCGAATACCGTATCGGTCAGCAGCATGACCTGGGTGTGCTCGCTGATGATCACCGACGCCATGTCCTCGGCCTGGCCGAAGAACGCCAGGCCGAGTTCGGTGAAGAAGGCCTTGGACCGGTTCAGGTCCTTGACCGGCAGGTTGACGAAAAGCTTGGTGGCCATGGCCAGCTCCTTCAAAGATGACGGATCCGCGCCGAGCCCGGCCGCGGATGGCTCCCAGTCTGTGCGGCCCGTGCTCCCGCCGTATTGCCTCCCGCTGCCAGCCGGTTGACGTTCCCTGCCAGCCCCGGGGTTAGCCACCTGGCGTCAGGAATGCCCGCCGGTATTCGGCCGGCGGCAGCCCGTAGGTGCGCTTGAACAACCGGTTGAAGTGAGCCGAATCTGGCAGGCCCCAGCGCGCCGCGACGGCGCTGACCGGCGCGCTGCCCAAGGCCGGGTCGGCCAGGTCCGCGCGGCAGCGCTCGAGGCGCCGGTGCCTGATCCAGGCGGCCACCGTCGTCCCCTGCGCCTCGAACAGCCGGTACAGGTAGCGCACCGAGATGTAGTGCGCGGCCGCGACCGGGCCGGGAGCCAGGTCGCAGTCACCGAGGTGCTGCTCGATGAAGGCGTGGATGCGCATCAGCAGTGTGTTCTCCCGCGACTCGGCGGGCAGCGACCCGGCCTGGCCGGCGTGCTCGGCGACGGCCGTGGTGATGAGGTTCATGACCACTGCGGACAGGCGGGCCGCGCTGGCGGGCTGGTAGCCATCCATGTCCAGCGCCACCCGGCGGAGCAGCGGGGCGGTCAGGGCGCCGGTTCCCGTGTCGGTGCGGACCGGGACCGCGGTGAACCTGCCCACCAGATCACCCGGCAGGGCGAGCATCTCGCGCGGGAAGCTGAACACCGCGAGCTGCACGCCCGAGTCATAGGCGAGCTCGTAAGGCCTGGTGAAGTCGTAGAGGGTGAACTCCCCGGGCCCGAGCCGCGCGGTCCGCCCGTCCTGCAGCAGGCAGGCCCGGCCGGACATGGCCAGGGCGACCCGGTAAAGCTCGGGGCTGTCCCGGCGGATCAGGCCCGGCGTCCGGTACACGCTGTGCGGCGTCGAGGTCTCCACCCGGCCGACGCTCACCGGCCCGAGCTGACCGGCCGCGATCTCGCCCTGCAGCGGGATGTCCGGATCGCTGCGGAAGTCCAGCGGACCGAGGGTGTCGCACACGACGGCCCGCCAGGCGTCGCGAAGCTCCTCCGGAGGGACGTCCCTCGTGCGGATCAAGATGGCCATGCCTATCGCCCTTCGCCCGGCCAGACCGCCTACGGCAGTGACGACTCCGCCGGGTGATCATCCTCATCGTCGCACGAAGGCGGGCGCCCGGGCGCGGCCCGGCCGTGATGCCCGCGAGCCGCGGAAAAGGGCAGCCGAATTCCGCCGTATAGTCTCAGCCGGTCACCCGCGAAAACGGGGATCGAATTAGGAAAGCCCCGTAGAAATAAGGAATGACGGCGCGCAATCAACTCAGCGTTCCGTCATGTAACGCCTGGTAGCCTGTTGATGACCTGTGTAGAAGACGGTGGAAAACCACGGTGGAATGCGGATAACCGGCCATATTCTGTGGACAGCGTGTGGACAGCAAAAAAGCCGCAAAAAGATGCCGCGCGGGTCTTGCGCTGTCCCGTGCCGAGGAAGTAGAAATACTTTCACCGTTAGAAACGGGCACTGCCCGGAGGTAACTCCGGGACGTGGGAGGAGCAGGGCAACCTGAGCCTAACGCGGGTTCCTGGCTCTGGCGGGCGGCGCGTCCGCGCCGGGAAGGCCAGGCGACTGGCTGACCTTGATGCGGCGAGGCCAGGCGAGGTCCCCTGCATCTCATACATGGAGGGGACCTTGTCTTATTCTGCCCGGCACAAGCGCTCAGCCCAGGACCGGCACGCCGGCAAGCACTCACACGCCGACCGCAGGCCCGGCCGGAACTCGATGCGCAGCGACCCCGTCGAGACCGACCCGTCGGAGATGCCCCCGGACCAGGACGCACCCGCCCGGCAGCCCCTCGGAGCACCCACCGACGAGTAAAGCGCGGCGGATCAGACGGGCCAGGTTTCCTGGCGATAGCCCATGTCCCAGAACATCCACTCGTAGCGGCTCGTGTTACGGAAGTGGCGGTGTACCCGGGCCCGTTCGGCCGCTCCGAGACCGGGACCCATCTCGTCGGTCACGTCGATCACGGCCTGTACCACCGCGCCGAACTCCTCGCTCCCGTACATGTCGATCCACTGCCGGTAGCGCGGGTCGGGCGAGCCGCGGCGCAGCAATTCCTTGCCCACCTCCCAGTAGATCCAGTAGCAAGGCAGGACCGCGCCGACCCCTTCGGCGTAGGAACCGTTGCCGACGGCGGCGAGCAGGTAGCTGGTGTAGGCGAGGTTCGTCGGGGCGGGTTCGGCCTGCTCCGCGCTCACCGGGTCGATGCCGAGGTCGGCGAGCAGCGACCCGTGCAGGGTCTTCTCGACCGCGATCGCGTCCGCCGCGTGCCGTGCGAACATCTCGGCCTGTGACGGCGTGGGCGCCCGGCTGGCCACGGCGGCCAGCGCATGGGCGTATCCGTGCAGGTAGATCGCGTCCTGTACGACGTAGAACGCGAAGGCGTCATGCGGCAGGCTGCCGTCGGTCAGGCCGGTCAGGAACGGGTGCGCCAGGATCGCGTCGTAGACGCCGGCCACCCCTTGCCACAGCTCAGCGCTGAAGCTGTCGCTCATCGCGTGGTCTCCTCCATCGTTGCCGCGGCCGTCATGGCGCGGTACTCGTGCAGGACGTGGACCGGACCGTCGCCGCCGCCGAGCCAGGGCAGGCCGTGCTCGACCGCCTGGCCGGCGATCACGGCGGCCTGGCGCGCCGCCTCGGCCAGCGGCAGCCCGGCCCCCAGCCCGGCCGCGAGCGCCGCCGAGTGGGTACAGCCGGCGCCGTGGGTGGCGGCGACACCGTGCCGGGCCACCGGGATCGCCATGTGCCGTGATCCGTCGAACAGGTGGTCGACCGGCTCGGCCCCGTGGCCCCCGGTGACGAGGGCCGCGCGCGCTCCCATCGCCACCAGGCGCTCGGCGAGCGCCGCGCGGTCCTCGGTCATCATAGCGGTGAGCTCCTGGGCCTCCGGCAGGTTCGGCGTCACCACCGTGGCCAGCGGGAACAGCCGCCCGACCAGGGTCCCGACGGCGTCCGGGAGCAGCAGCCTGGCCCCGGAACTGGCCAGCATGACCGGATCCACCACCAGTGGCAGGTCGCGTGGCGCTAGCGCCTCGGCGACGGCCTCGATCAGCTCGGCGGAGAACAGCATCCCGGTCTTGGCGGCGTCGGCGCCAATGTCGTCGAGGACCGCGTCGATCTGCGCCCGCACGAAGTCCGGCGGCACCTCGTGGATGCCGCGGACCTCCACGGTGTTCTGCGCGGTCAGCGCGACGACGGCGGCCAGGCCGTGCGCGCCGCAGCGGGCGAAAGCCTTCAGGTCGGCCGCGACGCCGGCCGCGCCGCCCGAGTCCATCCCGGCGATGGTGAGAACACGGGGCACGTGGCGGGCGGTCACGACGGCAGCTCCGGACGCCCGTCCACCGGGCTGGACGCGCGGGCGTGCCAGCGGCGCGGGATGCGCCCCGCGGTCCGGGCAGCGTGCCCGGCCGTCACCGCCAGCCGCATCGCGGTGGCCATCCGCTCCGGGTCGGCCGCCCGGGTGATGGCCGAGGCGATGAGGACCGCGTCGCAGCCCAGCTCCATGGCGAGGGCCGCGTCGCTGGCCGTCCCGATCCCGGCGTCCAGGACGACCGGGACGCCGGCCTGCTCGACGATCATCGCGATGTTGTGCGGATTACGGATGCCGAGGCCGGACCCGATCGGCGCGCCGAGCGGCATGACGGCGGCGCAGCCCGCCCGCTCGAGGTGCCGGGCCAGGATCGGGTCGTCGTTGGTGTAGGGCAGCACGGTGAACCCGTCAGCGACCAGCAGCCGGGCCGCGTCGAGCAGCTCGACCGGGTCGGGGAGCAGGGTGTGGTCGTCGGCCACCACCTCGAGCTTGACCCAGTCGGTGCCCAGGGCTTCCCGGCCCAGCCTGGCCACGAGCCTGGCCTCGCTGGCGGTATGGCAGCCGGCAGTGTTCGGCAGGATGCGCACGCCGGCCTCACGCAGCGTGCCGAGCAGCGAGCCCTCTGCGTCCGGGCTGACCCGCCGCATGGCCACGGTGGTGAGCGCGGTCGCCGAGGCGTCGAGCACCCGGCGCAGCACCTCCAGGCTCTGGACTCCCCCGGTGCCCAGGATCAGCCGCGAGCTCAGCTCCTGCCCGGCCAGCGTCCACGGCTCGGTTTCGGCCGGAGCCTGCGGCTGGCGGCCTGCCGGAGCCCGCGGCCGGCTCAGCACGTCGGCGTCACTCATGATCATCCTCCCTGCACGGCCGTGACGACCTCGACCTGGTCGCCGCGGCACAGCGGCGTGGCGGCCCACGCGCCGCGCGGCACCACCTCGCCGTTGACGGCGGCGGCGACGCCGGACGGGGCCGTGGTCAGCTCGGCGACGGCCTGCGCGACCGAGCTGCCGTCGGGCAGGTCCCGCGGCTCGCCGTTGAGTGTCACGGGGACGCTCACGGCACCCCCTCCCCGGTCAGGAAGCGCCCGGGGCCGAACGGCTCCCATTCCGGCGCGGGCGCCCGGCCGGTAAGGCAGGCGACGGCCGCGTCCGCGGTCGCCGCCGACATCAAGATGCCGTTGCGGTAGTGCCCGGTGGCCAGCAGTAGGCCGCCGGGACCGGCCTCGCCCACGATCGGCCCGTTGTCGGGCGTACCTGGCCGCAGCCCGGAGCACGTCTCGGCGAGGATCAGCTCGCTCGTCACCGGGAGCACGCTCATGGCGTCGTGCAGCAGGTCGTGCACTGCCCCCGCGGTCACCGTCAGGTCCGGCCCGCGCTCTTCCTGGGTGGCGCCCACGATCACCTCGCCGTCGGCCCGCGGCACCAGGTAGACGTCCGCGCCGCGCACCGTGGCCCGGATCGTGTGGGTGAGGACGGGCGGCAGGCCGGCCGGGTGCCGCAACCGCAGCAGCTGTCCCTTGACCGGCCGGACCGCGGACCGCAGCCCCGCGGGCAGGCCGTGCACCGCGCCCGACCAGGAGCCGGCGGCCACCACGACCCGGTCAGCGCCGATCTCGCCGCCTTCCGCCAGCGCGACGCCGCGCACCCGGGCGCCGGCGCCGTCCGCGACGCCCGCGCTGCCCACGCCGTCCGCGCCGTCCGCCGTCAGCACCGCGGTCACCCGGTCCCGCACGACCCGCACCCCGGCAGACGCGGCCGCCTCGCGCAGCGCCGCCGCGTACCGCCGGTTGTCGACCGACCAGTCCCCCGGGAACAGCACCCCGCCGTGGACGTCCGGGGTGAGGAAGGACTCCAGCTTGCGGCAGGCCCGGCTGTCGAGTTCCTCGGCCTCGAGCCCGGCCGAGCGGCGGAACGCCGTCAGCCGCGTGAGCGCGGCATAGTCGCCCGCGTCGTAGGCGACGGCCAGCGTGCCCTCGCGGCGCAGGCCGACCCGGTGGCCGGTCACCTGCTCGAGCTCGGCCGCGAACGACGGGAACCTGGCCAGGGCGAGCAGGTTGACGCGGAGCAGCGCACCCTCGCCGAACAGGGCCTCCGAGACCGGGGCGAGCATCCCGGCCGCCACCAGCGACGCACCGTCACCTTGCGCCGGATCGGCCAGGACGACATCGAGCCCGGCCGCGGCGGCCCGCCAGGCGATAGCGGTTCCGATGACACCGCCGCCCGCGATGACGACATCTGCGGTCACGGCCACGAGCACTCCCTTCGCCGGCATTACCCGGATCAGGTACGACGGTCGGAGGCGCGTGGCCTCCCTCTCAGCCCCTGCGGGCTCCCGTGTTCGGAAATCGTTTCCGACAGTTCACCTTATATCAGCCGCGCTAGCCGGATCGCGGGCCGGGGAGGCAGGCAGGGATGCGGGCCGGGTCCCTGGCCGGGGAGCAGCCGGTGATTGGATGAGCCGGTGACCAGCGATCTGCGGGCGCGGCTGGCGGACGCGCGCCTCTACCTGTGCACGGACTCCCGGCGGTCCCGGGGCGACCTGCCGGAGTTCCTCGACGCGGTCCTCGGCGCCGGAGTGGACATCGTCCAGCTCCGGGAGAAGAACCTGGAGGCGGGCGAGGAACTCGGCCTGCTCGAGGTGTTCGCGGACGCCTGCCGGCGGCACGGCCGGCTGCTGGCCGTGAACGACCGGGCGGACGTCGCGCTCGCCGCCGGGGCCGACGTGCTCCACCTGGGGCAGGACGACCTGCCGGTGCCTGTCGCTCGGCGCATCCTCGGCCCTGGCCCGCTCATCGGCCGCAGCAGCCACAGCCCGGCCCAGTCCGACGCGGCGGCCGCCGAACCCGGCGTGGACTACTTCTGCGCCGGCCCGCTGTGGACCACGCCGACCAAGCCGGGCCGCCCGGCGACCGGGCTGGACCTGCCCCGCCACGTCGCGGGGCAGCACCCGGGCCGGCCGTGGTTCGCGATCGGCGGCATCAGCCTGGACCGGCTGGACGACGTGCTGGCCGCCGGGGCCACCCGGGTGGTCGTGGTCCGCGCCATTACCGAGGCGGACGATCCCGCCGCCGCGACCCGGGCGTTCGCCAGCCGCCTGCGCTGACGCCGCCGCCGGTGACCCGCTGCCCCGGTCGGCGACGTACCAGGCACAGGGAGGGAATCATGGCGAATCCAGCGGGCCGCAGGATGATGGCCGAGATCGACGGCGACTTCGTGGTGTTCCTGATCGGGGCGCGCTTCAACAGCTTCCACCTGCTCAAGACGGTCCTGGACCTCGGCGGCAGGCGCGGCATGAAGCACATGCTCGACTACCTGGTCGCACACCCGGAGAAGGGCCTGCTCGGCTACCAGATGGGGCTGCCCACGATCGTGCAGTACTGGCGGTCCTTCGATCATCTCGAGACGTTCGCGAACGACACCGGCGATCCCCACGTGGCCGCGTGGCGCAACTACTGGCGCCGCGTCGGCACCAGCACCAGGACCGGGATCTGGCACGAGACGTACCTGGTCCGGGCGGGCGAGTACGAGGCGATCTACGGGAACATGCCGCCGTTCGGGCTGGGTAAGGCGGGCCGGCTGGTCCCGCTGACCGAGGGCAAGACCGCGCGCCAGCGGTTCCGCGCCGCCGCGGGCGGGACGGCCGGCTAGAGACTGTTCGGGCCGAACGGGCTGGCAGCCTGCTCGTCT
>WNGK01005374.1_pt1 | contig 13599 bp, 14 predicted proteins | sample 5400601 | NCBI WGS metagenome assembly WNGK01 (sample SAMN13153376, study PRJNA577476) | soil metagenome | isolation source: 60 cm soil or saprolite under Garry oak tree replicate 1 | place: USA:California | collected 2016-06-15 | reverse complement strand
GCCGCCAGTTCGTAGGGATACAGAGGGCGCTCGGTGAGCAGAGATAAGACGGCCAGCGCCAGTAAGTTGGATCGTTTGTGTGGTGCCATCAGCCGTTCTCCTGGCAAAGATATTCTTTCTAGTGTATCCTGAACAGAATATATCAGAGAGAATAGATTTTGTCAAGGGAAGCAGGAGGGCGACAAGTATGACAAGCTGACCTAGTGGAAGCAGTCACACGCACGCTCGCGAGCTGGACTTGTGACTGCTCTAACTACCTCAGCTTGTCACAGGCCATTGGGTTGCCGCACAGGATAGAGTCGTTTGAGTTTGATACGTTCATCTGCCGCGCGAAATTGCCAGTTGACTGTATCGACTCGGCTTTTTGCGCTCATCCTGCCACCGCTTTCCTTGTCAGCAGAGTTCCTCGAGAGGAACCAACGGAACTCGTGAAAAAGGGAGTCATGGAAACCCTCCTCTCGCCTCACGTGATCCTCTCCTGGCCTGCGATGTACTGGTCCTCCTGGTGGTTGTTGGGGAGCACTTGCGGTCGGCGGCTCTTCGGGGTAGAATCAGCGGGAACATGCTGTTGGGTATCAACCCGACACGGAGGAGGAGGCGATGCCAAAAGCTGCCCGGTATACCCTGCGCTGGTCAAGTGAGCACCAGGCCTATCGGTTATTCGCCCAGCACAAGCCCGACCCTCTCCTGCTCGGTGGAGAGGAGGCAGCCTGGTTTGTCTGGCTGGAGGCTCACTCGTCCTTTTCCTTTCACGGGAGCGCTGGCTTCCTCTCCCTCCAGAAAGAGAGCCGCACCCGTGGCAAAGACGGCTATTGGTATGCCTATCATCGCCAGGGCAGGCACATGGTCAAGCAGTATATTGGACCCAGTCGGAATCTCACCATGGCACGGTTAGAGGCCGTGGCCCAGGCGCTTGGTGGGCCAACGCTGCCCTTTCGCCCCACGCCTCCTGCATCAGAGCCGCCGGAAGGGTGGCAGCAAGAGGTCCTCGAGAGAGCTACTCCAGCCGAAGAGCGTACAGAGGAAAGCCTCGTCCACAACGCACCTGTCCCACCGCCCAGAAGCTCGACGTCCCCCCAGGGTCCCCTGCTGCTCGCTAAACTCCGTCCGCCGCGCTTGCTTTCCCATCTCATCGCCCGTGAGCGGTTGCATGTCCTGCTGGATACAGGTCTGGAACGCAAGCTGACGCTTGTGACGGCCCCGACTGGATACGGCAAGACCACGTTGGTCAACCAATGGAGAAGCAAGCGTCGCATCCCTGGACGCTCCGGCTCATTTCCGCCTGTTGCCTGGGTCTCCCTTGAACCAGAAGATAACGATCCGATCCGTTTCTGGCGCTACCTGCTGGCCGCTTGCCAGGCTTTCCAGCAGGATCTGGGACGTTTCTCTCTTGCTCAGCTCCTGGCAGGACCGTCGTCTCCGTTTGCTCCACCAGATTTGCAGTCCATCCTGACCACCTTCCTCAATGAGGTCACCGTACTTTCCTGCCGGGGAGTCCTGATTCTGGAAGATTACCACGTCATTACTTCCTCTCAGATTCATGAGACAGTTGCCTATCTCGTCGATCACCTGCCAGCACCACTGCATATTGTGATGCTGACCCGAACCCTCCCGCCGCTCCCGCTGATCCGCTGGCGGGCCAGAAATGATCTGCTGGAGGTTGGTGCCACCGACCTGTCTTTCTCTCCACAGGAAACGCAGCACTTCCTCCAACAAGTGCTGCCGGATCACGCCTCTCTGTTCACCGCTTCAGTAATCGCTGGTCTCCAATCCCGCCTGGAAGGCTGGGGAGTCGGGCTGCATCTGCTCACGCTTGCGCTGCGGGGACGCAGCGATCCTAGAGAAGTTGAGCATGTTCTCGCTACCTTCACCGGGAACGAGCGGCAAATCCAGGACTATTTGGTGACGGAAGTGCTCTCTGCCCAACCAGAGGAGGTGCAGACCTTTCTTCTGCAGACCAGCCTGCTCTCCCGGCTGACAGCCTCTCTCTGCGAGGCCGTCACCGGAAGGGGCGATAGCGAGCAGGTCCTTGAGCAGATAGCAAGCGCCGGACTCTTCCTCCAGCCCATCGAGGAGGATGAGCAGTGGTATCGCTATCACGCGCTCTTCACCCAGGCCATGCGCGCCCAAGCTTGGCACCGACTCGGCAAAGAGGTCTTGCGTTCGTGCTTGAGCCAAGCGAGCGTCTGGTATGAACAGCAATGGATGCTTGCAGACGCGGTGGAAGCGGCTTTGCAAGCACAGCACTTTGCCCGTGCCGCCTCCTTAATCGAAGACTTCATTGGCCCACAATACTGGGTCCAGGAGTACCAGACGGTGCAGCACTGGCTGAGCCAGTTGTCAGAACCCGTGCTGCACTCCTCCCCTGCCCTCTGTTTCTTCTCTGCTACTATGCTGACCTTCTCCTCAGCCTCCGATCAACTCACCCCGGTAACCCTCGTCCAAGTGGAAACCTTGCTACTCCGAGCGGAGCAGACCTGGCAAGAGACCGGCAATACAGCTCTGCCTGGTATGCTCCTGGCTTTTCGCGCGCTCCTCGCCGTGCGGCAGGAGGCCATCAAAGAGGCCGCACGCCTTGCCAGGCAGGCGCTTGCTCAGCTTTCAGAGGAGCAGCCCACCTGGCAAGGTATCTGTGTGGGAATAGTCGCGGAAGAAGAGCGGTGGCCGGGACAGTTTGACGCCGCGCGGTCGGATCTGCTGAGGGTTCTGTCGCTCTTCGACGCGACCAATAACCACGCAGGCAAGCTTGTCGTCGTTCTCCTGCTCGCTGAGGTCTGCACCGAGCAAGGAGCATTGTACCAGGCGGCCGAACTCTATCAAACTGCGCTCTCCTGGGCAGGCAAGCAGCAGCCAGACCGCGCGAAAGCCTTGATCGGGCTTGCTCAGCTGGCTTACGAATGGAATGAACTGGATCGTGCCACCCAGTTGTTGCAAGAGGTGGCACAACTTCTGGCGCACTTCACCGACGAGACCCTCCAGGTTCAGGCCACCCTCTTGCAGGCGCGTGTCCTGGGGGCCTCGGGCGAAACCGAGCAAGCGGTACGTGCGCTGCAAGCCCTCCTGGCCTGGAGAGAACCCGCCCGCTCGCCACACCTCCTGCGTGAAATTCTGGCCTGGCAGGCACGCCTCGAACTCTCTATCGGGAATCTCCCCGCCGTACACCTCTGGGTCACTTCCCACAGAGAGCACGACGAAGACCTCTCTCACTTGCACTATGAGCGGGAAGAACTGCTCATGGCTCGCTGGCGCCTCTCACAGGGTCAAGAGCAGGTGGCCCTTGGCTTGCTTGAACGCTGGCGCGCTGAAGCGGTGACTGCCGGGAGAACACGCAGTGCATTGGAGAGCCAGCTGCTGATGGTTCTGGCTCATCAGAGGCTCAAACATAGACAAGAAGCCCAACGGATGCTCCGCGAGGTGATCGCGCTCGCCCATACGGAAGGGTATCTCCGCCTCTTCTTAGATGAGGGAGAGGAACTTTCGGCCCTCCTGCGCGCTATCGTCTCCCAGGTGCGCGAGAAGCCCCTGCACACCTACCTTCAGACGATCCTGATGGCTTTTGACGGAGAACGGGAGCGGCAGAGCATGCTCAATCCGCAAGCACCACGCATCGAGGACCTTTCTCCGCAAGAGCAGAACGTGCTGTGTCTGCTGGTGACCGGCCGCCCCAGGCAGCAGATAGCAGAGGAACTGTTCATCAGTATCAATACGGTGAAAACGCACGTGCAGCGGATCTATCAGAAACTGCACGTGACCAATCGCTTCGAGGCGTGCGAGAAGGCACGCGAGTTGCACCTGCACTAACCACCCTCCTCTCCAATCACCCGCACAATCACCCCTGCGGGGGACACACCTCGATCCTTTTCTATCTTAAACTAGTGGCATGGCACAAGGACACCCCCAAACGTCATGTGCGAGATGTGTCTTTGCGTCAAGAAAATAATAGACAAAGGAGCTTGAGTGTGTCAACATCTTCTTTTCACGTGCTCATTATTGGTGGGGGACTCGGCGGGCTGTGCCTGGCACAGGGCTTGAAAAAGGCTGGTATCAGTGTGGCGGTCTATGAGCGGGAGCTTACACCCAGTGACCGTCTGCAGGGCTATCGCATCCACATCGAGCCGCAGGGCAACCTGGCGCTGCATGCCTGTTTGCCGCCGGACCTCTTCGAGATCTATCGGGCCACCGCAGGCACTCCTGGCAATGGTCTTCGCATCGTCACCGAGCAATTGAGCGAGATCAGCTTCTTCCCCAATCCCACCTACGCGGTGTCGGAGCCAGACCTGGCAGAACTCAGCCTTGCCGTGAGTCGGATCACCTTGCGGAAGGTCTTACTGTTCGGATTGGATGACGTGGTCTACTTCAACAAGACCTTCACGCACTACCAGCAGACGCCGGATGGAAAGATCACCGCCTTCTTTGAAGATGGCTCTGAGGCCGTCGGGGATGTGCTGGTCGGAGCCGATGGCGGCCATTCCCAGGTGCGCACGCACCTCCTTCCCCAGGCCTTGCGGGTGGAAACGGGCGTGGTGGCTCTCATGGGGAAACTCCCCTTGACAGAGCAGACCCGCAACGCCATATTCATCCCTGGACGCTTCGATGGACCGACGACCATTCTGGGTCCAAAGGGGCATGGGATGTTCACCGCCCTCTTTGATTTCACCCGTCCGCCGCATGAGCATGCTGGGGAAAGCGAAGGCTCGCAGGATACCACCCCGCAGCTCACTCTGTTTTTCGATACCACTGGCAGCTATCTGTTCTGGGCCTTGATCGCACGCCGCGACAAGTATCCCTTTGAGAAGGACCCATTGCTCCTGGATGGACAGGCGCTCCAACAGGTAGCCCTCTTCGTGGTCCAGGGATGGCATCCGCACCTGCAACAGATGGTTCGCGAGTCTGATCCGACGACCGTGATCTACAAGCGGTTGCATGCGGCGACTCCGGTCTCGGCCTGGGAAACCAAACGCATTACTCTGCTAGGAGACGCCATCCACAGTATGCCGCCGACACGAGGGATCGGGGGCAATACCGCCTTACGCGATGCGAGCCTCCTCGTCTCGCAGCTGATCGCTGCCCGCGATGGTGAGACGCCACTTTTGCAAGCCATTCATGGCTACGAGGCGGAGATGATCACCTATGGATTCGCGGCGGTTCGTGATTCAATCCAAGCGCAGGATATGATCGTTGCGGAGAACAGACACGTTTTCTAGAGCCAGGAGAACAGGTCTTGCAAGGTCTGCTCGCGCTTTGCACATCAACGGGATCACCTTGCATGACCACATGTGGGGAGAAGCCACCGGACAGAACGAGCTGTCTTGCCGGTACATGGCCTGACTGCTAGCAGTCAGGCCATAAGGCAGTTGGGGCCAACCCTGGCAGAATATGGATGGTCTGTCATTACACCGGACCTGCGCGAGCGCGGTCTGAGCGAGAAACTAGCGCATGGGTATGATCTTCCCTACCACGTCGATGAACTCCTCTCGCACACTATCTGGAAGCCCTGAATATCCGCGACCAATCCATTCTCGCCTGGGAGCGTTTTTCGATGAGTGGGATGTGCTCCTGTGCCCGCACTCCATGGTGAGGGCGTTTCCCCACTGCGAAGCGGGATCGCCACAGTATGTTGCCGGTCAAGAGGTAGCATATGGAATGGTCAGTGCCCATGGCACCGTGTTCAATGACACCGGTCACCCGGCAGTTGTGCTGCCGTACAAGTTGGATCGTGCCGGCTTACTCATTGGGGTCCAGCCGGTAGGAAAACGTTGGAGTGAATCGCGCCTGCTAACGATGGCAAAGGCCCCCTCGATCGTTCTCAGCCCATTCCAACGACTCCCGGGCTACTAACGCTCCCCTCTCTTTTGTGAGCTGGATAAGAGCGCGAAATGCCAGGAGAACGTACCCAGAGATGTCATTCAGCCGTGGCGGCAACCACAGGAGATCCAGGCGACGCTGTAGTCTTCCACTTGGGCTTTCCGTGATCGCCACGTGCGGCCATATGAACCCGAACCTCAGTTACCACACCTACAAGCAGAGTGAAGGAGGAAAAGCATGAGAGCCAATCGCTACCGCTATCCGGTGAGATTGAGTGAACAGCAGCGAAGGTTTCTGGAGACGCTGATCCACATGAGCAGTACACCGACCAAGCACTATCTGGTAGCGCGTGTCCTACTGATGAGTGACCAGAGTCAAGGAGAACCGAGTCACTGCTTCAACTAGGTCAAGTTGTCACACGACATAGCCAGGAGGGTGAGAGTCCGGTTGCTGCACGGGATAGAGGCGCTTGAGTTTGATGCGCGCGTCAGCCGTGCGGAATTGCCAGTTGACAGTGCCGACTCGCTGGTTGCGATGCTCTTGCCAACTCTGAACCTGTTGACAGAGATCCTCGATGGTAGCAATATTGTGAGCCAACCCCTGCCGCGCCAGCACACTGAGTTCGATCTCAGCGATGTTGAGCCAACTGGCGTGCTTTGGGGTGTAATGGATCTCCAAACGATCAGCTAAGGCTTTGGCCTGTTCCGGCGGAAAGACCTCGTAGAAAGAAGCTGGTGTGTGTGTATTAAGGTTGTCCATCACTACCACCACCTTCGCGGCATTGGGATACTGTTCTTCAAGAACCTCTTGCATGAAGGAAGCCCAATCCTTCTTGGTGCGGTGCTCGGTTACCTTCACATACCGTTTGCCGATATGGGTTCTCGGACCGGTTTGGTGGAGGTCGCTTGTTATGTGGTAAAATGAAAGAGTAAACGCCTCTTGGCACCATTTCTCTCACGGAGTATGCCCTTGTCTCTAGATATCCTCTTTCCGCATCTTCGCGGCTTCCGTCTGCTTTCCTTCAGCAGAGAGACCAAGCGCTTGGTCCTCACCTGTGAACGGGTAACACAGAGCGCGACCTGTCCGGTATGTGGCACGGCCGCTCATCGGATCCATAGCCGCTACCAACGCACCGTCTGGGATCTCTCGGTTCAGAACGTGCAAGTCCTCCTGCATCTGCACGTCCGCAAGTTCTACTGCGATCAGCCTGACTGTCGGCGGCGCATCTTCACCGAACGGCTCCCCCAGGTGACTTCGCCCCACGGTCGCTTTACCTTCGGTCTTCGTCAGTTCCTCGGTCAGCTTGGTGGGGAACAGGGTGGGGCATCAGCTGCACGTAGCGCCACCCTCCAGGGCATGCAGGTGACGGCGCGAGCGATCTTGCGCTTCATGCATGCCCTTCCCCTGCCTGCCATCGCTCCTCCACGGATCATTGGCCTCGACGAGTGGGCCTGGAAGCGCGGCCAACGCTATGGGGCCATCGTGGTGGATCTGGAACGCAAAAAGCCGATTGCCTTGCTGCCTGATCGCTCAAAGCCGACGGTCGTCCAATGGCTCAAACGCTACCCAACCATCAACATCGTGGCCCGAGATCGGAGCAAGGAGTTTGCTGCCGCTATCACAGAAGCTCTTCCCCACGCCCAGCACGTGGCCGATCGCTGGCACGTCGCGAAAAATCTGACGGAACACCTGGATAAAGTCGTTTCTAGGCGCTGGAAACACCTGACCAAAGCTGGAGGCGAAAGCGAGATGCCACCCGAAGCCATGCCCGTTTCCACTCCGGCCCGTCGGCCCCGCCAGGCTGCTGGTTACGCATGCTATCAGCAAGCGCTCGCGCTCCAAGAGGCAGGTCTTCCCACAGGAACCATTGCCAAGCGGCTGGGAGTGGGGCAACGCACGATCCAGCACTGGCTAGCACAAGAACATGGTCCCTATGCGGGACCTCGCAAAGCACGACGCAGTCCGCTCGATTGGTCGACGCGCTATCTGCGGCAGCGCTGGGAGGCGGGCGAACGCAATGGCACAGTTCTGTGGGAGGAGTTGAAGGCCAAAGGCTACACGGGATCGAGCCGCAGTGTGTATCGGCGCCTGGCGAAATTCCGCGAGCATCCACGCCAGCGGGGTTTGCCTGCTTCGCTTGAGTCAGTCCCTCGCTCGCCTTTCGAAGACGTGACCCCAGGCAAGGTCGTCGGGTGGATGCTGGCCCGTCCAGGGGAACTTCGCCCAGAGGCCGAGGCACAGCTGGATCAGATCACGCAGATGGATGGCACCCTGGCGCAGGCACGAGAGCTGACTCACGACTTCTTGGACCTCATTCGCCACCACAGCGGTGAAGGACTCGACACCTGGCTCAAGGACGTGCGTGCCTCCACGGTCCGGGAATTCCTCCCCTTTGCCCGCAGTATCGAGCGCGACAAAGCCGCGATTCTGGCGGGTCTCACGCTTCCCTACAGTACGGGGCCTGTAGAGGGACACATCAACCGGCTCAAACTCATCAAACGGCAAGCTTATGGCCGAGCTGAGCTTTCTTACTTACAACACCGCTTCTTGCCTGCTGCCTAACTGACTTGGTCTCCGCAGGGCTGGAAGAATGAACCTGACGCTCGAGCGAGAACGGAGGTCTCTCTTGTCGCTCATGGCTCCTGACCAATGGTGAGCCATCGCCCGGCTCGTGCCCCAGTGCTCAAGCGACGAGGATCATCGTAGGAGCTGGTGGTCATTTCCCAGCGGACGCCATAAGGGTCATCGAAGACCAGCAGGGTAGGAGCGTCTTGGACGACCTGACACCCTAGGGTGGGGGCTACTGTGCGGAGGCGTTCCAGCTCCTGAGTATCCACTTGCACGCCAACATGTGAGAGCCGCCCACCTTCACTGCTCACCCCATCCTCCAGGGCAAGGGTGAAGGCATCTCGATGCAGAGAGCACAGCCCAAGAGAGATCCCAGCCGCTTCCGCGTCGTCCCAACTGGCATCGGAGGGCAAGGTGTACCAGCCATCAGCGGCCTCGGCCTCACGGAAGGCAATAGCTAACGCAAATACCGTCCGGTAGAACTCCTCGGCCTGCCGCAGTGGGGTGACAATGAGAGCGATGTGTGTAAATGCCTGATAGGTCATGAGAAGGATCCCTTCGTTCTCTTGCTTTACTCCTCGAGAAAGTCTCCTTGGAGAAATCTCTGTCCTTTCATGAAAGGTAGCACCTCTAGAGAGAAGTTTCTTCGTCCTCACGAACAGAGGTATCGCTGTCCAAAAGGACAGATGCAGATGGCAACCTATGTAGCTTCTCTACACGGATGCTGAGACGTGTATCCATAATAGCATTGAAATGAGTGTTTTGTTGCTCGACGAGCAACGAGAGCATGACGTCAACTCATCAATTCACCAAACGGGTCCGAGAGCCAAGATTTGCGTCATTTTTTCTCTGCTGGGAGATGAACAACGATGATCTGTATGGCTTTTGAGCATGAGCTGGAAACAAGAAAAATTATGTGACAGAACTGATCTTCCTCTCCTTTTGCTTTTCAGGCTTTTCGGGCTCCTTTACACAATATCAACGAAAAGATATGAGTCAGAAAAACGAAAAAAATCTAAACTGCTGACCCACTCACACCGCTTTACACCTTGTTGTCTACGTTGGCGCACATACTCACAAAGAAGAGGAGATCTTTGTGTTCTGTAGTGTAGCATATCTTTGGACAACGTAATAGAGGTGAAGACCAATGGGGTGAGCGTCAGATTTTTGCAGAGGGACTAGACAGCCAGGAAGGAACCGGGTAGGATGGGGCCATCAAAAAGAGGGGGCAGACATGGAGAAGGCAACCGAAGATCACTGGCGAGAACGAAGTCGAGCAGATTCTAACCTTGAAATACCTTGACACTTCGCCTCGTGAGATGTTCGGCCCTGTTACGCTTGGTGTTGTCTGTCGCTCCTCGCTCGCCCTTGGACGCATTGAGGCTTGTGTGTGCTCAACGGGGATCGGTCGCCGACGAGCCATATGTGGCCGAACGGGTCAGTAAAGCCGCCTTGCCGGTGAACGCCCCATGGTGCCTCATGGTCACGAATGTCGTCAACGCTCCCGTCCGCCCCGGCTGCCACGGCGCGTGCAATGAAACGATCGGGATCGTCCACAAAGACCTCGACGCGTACCGTCCTGGTGCCAGCAGTGGCAGGGGTATCCCAGCCGTTGTTCGCAGGTTCGCCCAGGAAGAACGGGGCGCCCTCGACCGTCAGTCCCACGCCGCCGCCCATATTCCACAGCTCGGTAGCCCCGAGTGCCTGTGCGTACCAGTGCGCAGCCGCCGTGGCATCGGGCACGGCAAGCATTACTGAAATTACTGGACCATGAGTGAGCTCAATCGAGTTCTCTGGCTGTCGCCTATTCATGATTTCCAGTATAGTTCACATGTTCCTTGACGTCAAGGGATAGTTGCGAACGGACCAATAGTGCAGATGTGGCTTTTCTCACTGCGCGGTCTTAGACGTGGGAGCCCTTGTCCCAGCCACGAGACCCCCACCGGCTCCCACGTCACGCCCGCGATCTGCGCGCTTGTGCCTCGACTGCCCCACCGCGCCCGGAGCCACCCCACCGCAGTCGATCAAAGCGCGCAGATGTGTCCATCCCCCTGCCTCGTTATCTCGTCTGCTCTATCAGTAGGTCCTCCTGACTCACTATGGCTAGCGGTTTCCCGCAATACTCCAAGGTCGGACCTTCCCCATGATGCACCTCGACGCGCACGGCGTCAAGCTTGAGTTTGAGCACGCAACGGGCCGTATGCATGGCACCAACGAGATCGCGATGAGAGGTGATACGCGTCACGATCTGCCCGGCGGCATCGCGTGCAATCACGATGAGGCCGCTGGATGTGGGTTCACTGCTGCTCATCGTTGGGCCTTCCCTCCTGCCTGCTGGTGGAGCAGTCCATAGGCCACCTCCACTTGTTGTTTCAGTTTTTGAATCTCTGCGGCTTGCTCCTTCACCCGCTTCTGTAGGGCTGCGATCATTGCATTTTTCGAGGCTGAAGAGGCTTGCTCTTTGGGAGGAATCTTGATCTGCGCTTTGGGCGTCTGTTGTGCTCGTAGATGCATGATCCGCTCTTTGATGGCCTCATGCTCATAGAGCCAGGCCGTGGAAATACCCGCCGTTTGGGCCACCGTATTGAAGTTGATGGGGTGCTGTTCTTTGATGAGCAGCGCGATGGCTGCTTCCGCACGTTGTGCTGTTGCCGCTGCCTTCCTTTGGGCGTGAGAGCGCAAGCCATCGGTGTTGCGCTGCCACTGCTTTGTGCTCCGTGTCATGAATATTCCTCCTGCTCTAGGGCAGCGATGAGTGGACGGAGGCTGGCAACAAGCTGTTCACATTTCTCACGCATCCGCACATAGCCACGCGTTTCAAGCAGAGGGATCTGTGCTTCTTCTTCGTGCAATCGCCGTTTGAGTAAAGACAACGCTCTGCTATCGATGCAGGTTCCACACAGATCCAGCAGGTCTTCGGTCACCTCCATCGTTTCCAGACCGAGATACTGCTCCACCAGATAAGCCAAGTCATTCTCTCCAGGAGACTTCCTCTGTTCTGTCATGCGGGTTCCTCCAATGCAGTAATTTTTGCCTTGAGATCAGCAATGGTCCGTTCCAGGTACTTGGCAGTGGGAATCAGCCCATGTTCACCTACCTCTTCCAATGCACTTTCAGCTTCAGCTAGATCAGCTTTGAGTTGCTCGAGCACCTCATCTACGGCAAGGGTCTCATCCATCGAGGGTTCTTCTAAGCTCTTGATACGGACGGAAAGATTCGCGATGATGTGTTCTTGTTGGTTGATGACGAACTGATTCCCACATGTCGTGGCCTGTTGTTTGAGGCGGATAGCTCGCTCGTAGAAGGATTTGAGTTTCGGCAGGTCATCTGTGGAAGTCAGCCACATGGGGCAGGTGAGACACTTGTTGGCATGTGAGCATTCCCCAAGCACGATGAGCCGACCACAGCCTCCAACAGGGAGCGTCTGGCCACGCACGCCTTTGCGAATCATCTGTGCTTCCGGGTCATTGGCACGCGGGTCCCCTTTCACGGTCTGCCCGTGTGCATCCACCGTCTTACGCATGCGTGTAACCCGTTCGAGATCCGTTCGCATTTTGCTGTCTCGCACACGGGCATACACCTGGGTCATCATCAGAGATTTGTGGCCCAACAAACGGCTAATCACCTCAATGGGTACACCGTCATTCAAGAGGCGCATCCCCAGTGTGTGCCGAAACTGATGTGCTGTAATTCGGTAGCGTTTTCCTGTACGATCTCTGACGTCTTGCTGGGCAGCCCATCTGTTAAGCTGCTTCGTAAAGGTCTCTTGTAGATAGGGCTTTGTGTGCGAGGTTGGTGAAGGAAAGAGGTAGGGACAGGTATTTTCCCATCGGTTCCGCATCTCTTGTTGCTGTGCTTGGATCGTTTCTACCACCTTTTCATCTACAAGTGGGATAATATGCTCTTTGGAGAATTTCCTCTGATACAGGCGCAGATACCACTCATGCTTGTCATCACAGATGAGGCAGTCGAGAGGTAATATGCAGAGTTCACCGATCCTCATACCACATTCCAGCAGAATGGTGACCATACGTAAAATCGTCGTTGGCAACGTGTTCAAATGGGTTCTCAGTTGCTCAAGAACCTCTTCAGGAATCTCGCGAGAGAGGGTTTCTGGCTCTTTGGCAAGATCCTCGTTAAAGATGATCTGTTCTCTGGTCAGCTCCTGGATCTGTAAGTAATAGATACAAGTTTCTAAGAAGGTACGAAGGTGTGTAAGGGTTTGGTTGCACCACCTAATGGAGCGTTGGCGTTTTCGCAAAAATCCGAGATACTTGACGATGAGAGCTCGATCAATGTCAGAGGCACAACACGTAGGGGCATCCAGCACGAGAAAGCGCGAGAATTCGCGGATCGCTTGAAGTTTGATCAGGCAATCGCCTGGGCTATGTACTGCTGCGTTGTACTTCAGATATTCCTTTGCCAGCTGTTTGAGCCAGGGCTGTGAAATCGGCGCAAAGTTGAGCCGAAATTGTGAAACAGTCAGGTCAACTTGGAGTCCCATCTTGCGCATATCCCAGCAATCTTTCGCGGTTTCTTCACGATCATCATACGCGGAAGCTACAATCTTGTAGCATTGCCGAAGCAAGCAAATGCGGGTATCCTCGTGCACGTCTTCCACCAGCTCTTGTGAGCCGGTCCATCGTCTGTAGCGACGTTGTCTCAATCGCTTTGTTTCAACAAGATAGGATCTGAGCGAGCATTCCCAATACGTGAGTGGTTTTTCCAAAAGGGATGAAACGGTTGGCGCAACTTGGTTGAACCACGTAAAGAGGCACATGGCATCGCTACAGAAGATAGTTTGCTGTTTTGTCGCGTCTCGTTCCTCTGAAGCAAATTTGGACCAGAGGGCATATTTGAGTTCTGTTTTGAGTGCAGGTGAGATGAGGCGAAAGTGTATGTGCCTGTTCTTGCCATTCGGTCCTCCCAACGCCCACGTATCGAGGGCCCACATGCCAGTAAGATGCCCTTGCAGACCCTGCTGTTTCTCTTCTGACCATTGGACAGGTTCAGTGTTCATCAGCTTGCTTCTTTCTCTCCTCTAATGTCTTTTTCAAGTCTTGTGGAGTCAATTGCAAATAGATGTCGTTGGTCGTTTGGATACTGGTGAAATTTGTAGCATATTGTGGCAAAAAGAGGCGCGATATGCTTCAGGCACAGAACGGCAAGAATTCCTTCACAAGGGTGGTTTGAGTTGAGAGAAGACTGCTACTGATCTCTCGACTG
>WNGK01005373.1_pt1 | contig 13599 bp, 13 predicted proteins | sample 5400601 | NCBI WGS metagenome assembly WNGK01 (sample SAMN13153376, study PRJNA577476) | soil metagenome | isolation source: 60 cm soil or saprolite under Garry oak tree replicate 1 | place: USA:California | collected 2016-06-15 | reverse complement strand
ATTACCAGTCCTAGAGTAAATAAGCCTGGGACAGTAGATGTTATGTTTACTGCGGGCAATGCTCCTCCAATAATACGTGGAGCAATGCATGTTCTGTAGAGGTTCAGCACATGATATATTGTAGCCAGGCGATGTCGTGGTAGCTGACCCCCATTGTTTAAAATATAGGTGATGTTCCTCCAATGATTGGTAGCTCCCCAGTATATCGCAGGAGCAAACCCGATGAGACTTGCAGGGATAGCTGTTACTGCTAGCCGTAGATCCTTCAACGGTGAAAAAACGGAGTGCCAGGATTCTATCACAGTTTGCTGTCGCCGTTTCACAATCTCGGTTAAGCAATATCCTACAATCCAGATTGCTGCTGCAAGAACGGCAGAGATAATTAGCGGATTCACCCAAAGGCCCAGACCAACGAGAAAACCAAGACCCGTCCAGCGCCAGGCAAGTTCGCGAGATGAAACGCCTGTATGCCAACGCTGTGTCAGGCGCAAAGCCGAGAGCAGCAGCATTTGCATAATTACGAACGCTTCAATGTAGCCTCCCAGAAGGCGTAGTTCTGTAACACTATCGTAGAGAGGTGGTACAGCTGCAAAAAGCGCAGCAATGGTCATGAAAGTTCGGCGAGTATAGGGCGTCAATTGTGCTGTTTCTGCCAGTGCGGAAGCCAGTCTCCAGGTGAGCCAGACAACGAAAAGCGAGAGCAAAATAGGTTCGGCACGGAGCGTCCATACAGATGCGCCAGCGATTGCAAACAGAAATGCTATCAAATAGGCCTCTAAGCTACCCATATACTGCTGAGCATAATAGTAGATAGGGACCTCTCCACGCAGGATATGTTGAGCCTGGATACCTACAATGGCTTCATCACCATCGATAACACCATGCGTGTGGACAACTAGCCATACACGTACAAACACTGCAAGCAGGAGGCAAAGCCACAAAGGCGAAGGCTGGAGCACAAGCCAGAGCTTATGCTTTTGCCGGGAGGTATTGTGAGATGAATCTTTTACGGGCGATATGGCTTCAATACCCATACTGAGTGTTAAACGTCTTTCGTCAAATATTTGCTCTTGTATCGTGCAGATTTTACTTCATCGAGAATGATAAAGTAAAGCATTATATGAGATTGATAGGACTAAAGAGTAGCGGATCCTTAAACCCTTCCAGGGAGCATGCGTATCTCTTCGCCATAGAAAAGAGGGTACAGCGCTTGATTGCTGGAATGTTGACAAAGATGTCCCCATCGTGTACTATACATGCGTATAGTGGATGCGATTGTATCTAGATTAGACTATGTTCGGGTGTGGCCAAGCGGTAAGGCGACGGTCTTTTATGACTTGGCTTTACTTCTTCCTGTGGCTATAGTTCCCGTAGTACTCGTGATAGTCGATAGTTTCCTGTTCGACATCGCCGCTATTACCAAACCACTTACTGTAGGCATTCTCCTCTTCTGGACTGACGACCAGGAAGGTGTTGAGTTCCTCGAACTCCCCGGCGATCCCTGGACTGGTTTGCTTTTTATTTCGCTTATTGAAGTGTCGAATAGCGTGGCAGTTGGCACACAAGACGATGCACTTCTTGATCTCTTTCTTGATCTTGTCCAGACTAAATCCCCTACGGACAGCATCAGCAATATTAAACATCTTGTCCTCTGAGTTTAGGTGATGAAAGTGTAACGTCGCGGGATGCCGCTCACCGCAATCTGCACAACTCAGTTGATTTTTGATATCTTGAATGTACTCGTACATAGTCGCCTTTCTCTCGTAGATCAGGGCGAGCCGCTTGGTCTTGTGGCGTTCGTACCAACCACGCTGGTAGTTTCGCTGATATTCCTTCCACTCCTCGGACTGATATCGATCTTTGTCTTTATAGGGCATCGGTTTCCTCCAGTGTAGTCTATTTTCCTCGCACCGTCAAGGCAGATGCGATCGCGATTAGCCTGTTTTTCTGCTGCTTCATTCCTGAGTCGTTAGGTGAATATATGCTTGATTGAGCGGCAAGGTAGCAGCATTGTTTCCCCCTTCAATCATCACCTGTTTTACCCCTGGCACATGAGAAAGGATCTGGATGGCTTGTGCCTTGCTTTTTCCTGCAATCAGCGTGCTGATGGCGTGTAACGCCTGGCTGTCGAAGTGGTAGATCAGGGTTGCCTGATAGCTTGCAGCAAAAAGCAGCATTCCATGCTGTATGTGTGTTTGTAACGGGGTTGTTTGCAGATACGCATACAACCTGTAGTTTTTTCCGACTGCTTGTCTTGCCTGCTGCGAGAGCGCCTGTTGGAGTTTGACCTGGAAATCTTGCGTGAGGTATGCTCCCGCAAGGCACGTCTTTTTGATCGTCACCGTCACTGCGCTTGCTTCATCGCCAACCTGATGATCTGTTGAGGTGTGTTGGGAACACTGAGGGGGGATGAGTGTTTCTGTGGGGTGGACTTGCTCTTGAAGCGTTTGATTGATAGTTTGCGTCACGGTTGGCAGCAAAGAAAAGAGAACACTTTGAATATCCGCCTTCGTGACGGTTTGATAGTCTCTCTGGGCATGTCCACCGTGAAACGGGCCGTTATAGGCAAACACATTCTCTCGACAACAGGCACCACTAATGTCATGTGCTGCTATGTTGCCTTGCGCTCCGGTGTTCACCGCATGAGCCATCACCACGGCTTGTCCTTCTGTTGGGGGGATGGCACCTGGGATCGTCACGGTTTGATCGGTGACGACCTGGATGCCATCTGCACCAACGAGTAACTCTCCGGCGTCAATGGTTTGGCTGACGGTTGCGGCGTTATAAAACGTGATAAGTCCTGTTGCCTGGGTCGCGCTTTGGTGTCCTTTGCCTGTGGTTGCTACGGTGTTGGTTTGGGAGGACGTCACAGGGGTAAAGACACGGCTTTGTACAGTGGTAAGCATAAGCCGTGTCGTCACTGTCCTGCTTTTGGGAACAATGGTAATCGTCACGGTTTGGGTCAAGACGAGGAAAACGTCGAAGAAGAACATAGCTAGAATCATCCCAAGATAAGCGAGAACGACAAAACGTGGAACAAGCACCGCTGTTGTTGTACGCTTGGGCACAAGCGGCGGTGTCTCTCTGTCTGAAACAATATGGTCTTGTTCAACGACGGTCCTTGCTTGAGCTTCTTCATCTTTCTGCGTCCGACGGAACAACTCTTCTTCGGTTAAGTACGTCATTTCCCCCTCAGAGACAAAGAGGTGTATCCGCTGCGGGATGGCTGTCTCTGCGGCTGGTTCTGCTTTCCCTTCCATGCTCGTATCCTTCTGGGTGATGGGGGGATTGCTCCCCCCACGTCTACAGGGTGATGTGTTCTCCTGGCTTTGGTAGCCGAAACTCTGTGCCATCGTTTATCATGACGAAGATGGTTCCCCCGATGGAAAGGATCATATCCGGTTTTCCATCGCCGTTGACATCCCGAAACGAGAGGGTACACACGGTTAACTCTTGTCCAGGCCCGACAAGGGTCGGGCCTTCCTACACCCTTGACTTCGAAGAGTCTCCCCCTGGAAACTCGATCACTTGGATTCGCTTATTCAAGTTAAGACACTGATAGTGACTAGGGTTGGTGGGGCTGTCTGAATGACCGACAACAGCGTCGGTCTGATAAGTTCTTGGCCTCCCATACACCGCATCATCATACCTCGCCTGAAGCCAATTCCCGACAAACGTCAGGATAACATAGCCCACCCACATGGTACACAGGGCCAGCCCTACCCACACCAGCCAATGAAAACGAGATACCTCAAAGGTGCACCGTTGAGGTTGTGCATCGTCTCGAAAAGGAACGTGTTCCTCGGTTTGTCGTTGGGGGGAATTTCGTTTCGCTGGCGGTTGCTGGTTGTGATGGAAGACGACTTCAACCCACTGGCCGCCAACATTGGTACACGGCACACCCTGGACGAGTACAACACCTGGGGGCAAGTGTTGGACGACCTTGCTTCTGGGTGGGACAACCGACTTTCCTGCTCGTGGCGGCTCCTCCGTGAGGACGTCTGCTAGCCGTTGGTAGCGTATCGCGCTGTTTGGCAAACGTGACGGAAACGCGTCGTCATAGTCACCCTCATCGTCTGGTTCTAGATCACGCCCCTTGCTATCCTGGTAGGTGATGGCATCTCCCGCGGGTCGCCTGTTGGTGGAGGTATGGGCGGCTGTACGCCCCTGCCTTCGGTCGAGCCGTTGAACCGGATGCTTTGACCAGCTTTGTTGTCTGTCACTGTTCATGCCTCCCCCTTCCTTCGTCACGACGGTGCAGTGCACACAGCATCAAGCGGGCGTGCGATGGCGGTCGACTCTGACACCCCGGACAGGAGGCATACAGCCCGCACACCAGGCACACTTTCTCTCCCAGCGTGAAGGTGGGATGCCAGCGGTGCCAGTCCTGTGCAAGCGCCCTCTGGCTATTCATCGCGTGCCCTCCTCCCCTACCTGTTGCCCTTCATCATCGTCGTCGTCGAGAAGGTCAGTGGTGATACCGTAGCGCTTGCGATAGTAGGTCACGTCGTCCTGCAAGAGATGCTGCGCAATTGTCCAGACACGCAAGCGCTGGGAGCGAGCATGGAAGATGAGCACCTGCAGATCGTGCTGGAGCGCCTCATCCTGGGGACAGGAGGTAGCATACTGGTTCAGGTACCGAGTCACCTCCAACCAGTGCGTGGCTGCCATGTGGAGCGCGGCCACGGTCCAGCCTTGGCCGGTGAAGGCCTTTTCTCCCAGCCCCTGGTCATCGGCGGCCCAGGCCCGTTGCCGGGGCCCCGGCAACGGGTGCAGCCGGTGACCGGTACCGATGTCGCTGTAGTGCTGGAAGGCGGCACGTTCCTGGGCCAGGGCAGCAAAGGCCTGGCTGGTGGCGTGCAGGACATCTGCCGATTGGGGCACCTCACAGGCGTCGTTGCCGAAGATTGCCCACAACTGAATTAATCCATCGAGCGGCATCCAGGGACAGGGAGGTAAGGAGGATGGCACAGGTGTGGAAAACGTCGATGATATGGCGAGTCGCTGTTGTAGGCTCATGACAGTACCTCCTGTTGGGTCGTGGGGATACTAAGATGCTGGTGCTGCTGGCACACTCCAAGCAGGGGCTTGCCACGCACCTTCGAGACGCAGAGGTGACAGGCGGCAAGAGTACTGCACCGACTGCACTGAAAGTAACCGATGATGATGGTCGGCTGCCAGGTGTGGCCTGGCTCGCACGCCTGGGCCATCGTCTCTACGACCGGCCCAGCAAATGTGCCTTGATAGTTCATCGTGTCGTTTCCTTTCTTGACACTGATGCTCTCAAGTGCCTAAATAGGCATTGAGAGCACAACGAACAGTTTAAAGGGTTTGGGCTGCTCTCATCTGCTGACTCTGGCGACATGCACACGCCAGGGTCAATTTTTTTGTGAGCTTGCCTAAGTGGGGACAAGCTCGTTTGGGTATCACCTCCTTTCACTTCCTGCTAATAAATATCCGCCTTGTGAAATTTGTCGAATACGTCTAGTATTGTAAGATTAGCATATAAAATATCCGTATGTCAATAGTACTGACTTGAATTGTATGAAAGTGTATAGCTAGCCAGTGGATTGACAGGAACTGCCTGAAAGCATTATAGTATCTCCATAATTATTCAGGAGGTTAGTAAAATGCCTAGAGTGGCTGATGGAGAGACTTACTATACTGCTTCGGAAGCAGCACGTTATTTAGGTATTGCCCGTGATACTTTCAATAGAAACGTAAGAGAAAAAATACCAGTCTATTATCTTGGAGCATTAAGACGAGAGTATTTTCGTCAATCTGACTTAGATAGGTATAGAGGTGCTCGTCCTGCTGAGGAGAACTAGCAAGACCAGTGAAAATGAATTATTCGTGCTCATGCACAAAGCTAAAAAGGGGTTGAGCATGTCTAAACTCCAAAAGATGCCACTTGAAGATAATAGATCATATCAAATTTATGCACTCATTGACCCAAGAGACGATATTATACGCTATGTTGGCCTGAGCATCGATGCTCAAATAAGGTATAAAGATCATTTAAAATGTTTGGGTGTTAGCCATAAAGAAAGAAGATGGATTTCGGAATTAAAGCAAATACATCTAAAGCCTCTTTTACGCATATTAGAAACTATAGAGACAGATGAGAATGCCTACACCATTGCTTGTGAACGAGAGCTATACTGGATACGAAAGATGAAAGATTTGGGCAACCCTCTACTTAATCATCTTGGTACTACACAGCCATACGTTCGTGTTCCTCCACCCCGTTTTCCTATTCCTGCACTGAAGAAATACAATTATGACAAAGTGTCTTCCTCCACAGGTACGGCTATGAGCAATGAAGAGTCGTTAACAATACGCGACGTAGTGAGAGAGCTTGACGTTAACGAGAAGACGGTTAGACGATAGATACACAACGGAGAGCTACATGCTACCAGAGATATAGTTGGACGCTACCGAATCTCAAGAACCGATCTTCAAGACTTTGTACGGCGACGCATGGGAAGATATGACGACAATGATGATGATTGATATTTGGCCTGAGTCTTTTGGGGGTGAAAATCTGCAATACAACGCAATAAAACGCTATATTTTCAAACACTAGTTTCACATACTTGTAGATGCACAGCAACTAGTTGTGACGCGAAACCCTGACAAGGCATTGGCATCTTGTCAATAACTTTGCGGCGTGTTATAATCGCAATGTGCTTGAGGCTCTGTGCTTAGGAATACAGTTCTTTCCTGGCCAGTGGAATTGTGAATCCTACAAATCGCCTTTACAGGCTGATTGATGTTCGGGTGTGGCCAAGCGGTAAGGCAGTGGACTTTGGATCCACGATCCTAGGTTCGAATCCTAGCACCCGAGCCAACTATTATGCATACCTATATCAGTTTATATTAGTGTCATAAATCCTGAGCTGGCAATCAATTTATCACGGTCTGGTTGATTATATTGCCCGCTCTTTCCTTACAATAGCAGGAAAACAAAAAAGGTTTGTACATCCAGTTATGAATACATATGCGACCGTAGTGCTTGCCGCAGGCAAAGGTACTCGGATGCGTTCAACATTGCCAAAGGTACTTCATCCATTGGCAGGAATGCCGCTATTAGGGCATGTTCTGAATGCCGTTGAGGCTATCCCTTCCAGTGATCCCCTTGCTTCCTACGTTGCAACTACTACTATCCATCGTCCTGTTGTTGTGCTTGGATATGAAGCTGTCCATGTAGAGGCGGTGTTTGGACCGCATTGCCTTTATGCTCTCCAGGAAGAACAACTCGGTACCGGTCATGCCGTACTGGCAGCACGCCCGGTCATTGATGAACTTGATCCTCTACCTCAAACCATCCTCGTTTGCTATGGCGATACTCCCCTCATCAGCAGTGAGACGCTGGTGCGTGTGCTGGTTGAACACCTGGCACACAAAGCCACCATCACCTTCCTCACTGCGCATACTGAAGCTCCAAGTGACTATGGCCGGGTGGTGCGCAATGCTGATGGGCGCGTACAGGCAATTGTCGAAGTGAAGCGAGCGACTGAAGAGCAGAAACGCATCAGCGAGGTCAACTCGGGCGTGTATTGTTTTGATCGTGCCTGGCTCTGGGCGGCTCTTGACTCCTTGCCTCGTAATCCCTCGGGTGAATACTATCTCACAGATCTTATTGGCATCGCAAGCTCACAAGGTCGAGTGATTGCCACAGTTACTGGAACACTTGAAGAGACCATTGGTATAAACGATCGTGTGCAACTTGCCGCTGCTGAGCAATTGCTCCGCCGCCGTATACTAGAGCAGCATATGTATGCAGGTGTCACTATAATTGATCCCTCTACCACTTACATCGATGCGGGCGTCGTCATTGGCACGGATACTGTTATTCTACCGGGAACGATGATCACAGGTAAAACCAGAATCGGTTCAGACTGTCGCATTGGCCCTGGAACCACCATCGATCAGTCTGCCATCGGAGATCGCTGCGTTATACGTAATTCGGCACTGGAAGAAACAACTCTTGAAGAAGGAGTAAGCATTGGTCCATTTAGCCATTGTCGCCCGGGTGCCCATCTCGCACGTGATGTACGTATGGGAAACTTTGCGGAAGTTAAAAATTCATATATAGGTGCAAAAACAGATATGCACCACTTCAGCTATCTTGGTGATGCCACAGTTGGTGAGCATGTGAATATTGGAGCCGGTACTGTTACTGTTAACTACGATGGAATACGGAAACTCAGAACAACCATTGGCGATGGAGCGTTCATTGGAAGTGATACAATGTTAGTAGCTCCCGTTGCGGTAGGTGAGCACGCTCAAACAGGGGCAGGTTCTGTGGTGCGCCACGATGTACCTCCGGGAGCAGTGGTTGTTGGTGTGCCGGCACGCATCTTGCGTATGCGCATGCCTCAACCTCAACCCGACGGAGGCCCTACGACAGAGGGCAGCGAGAAAGTGTAGGGTTGCTATGGACGGCGCAGGCTTAGCACGTATGGCCGCCGGAATCGATTTTCACATTCCACCATTTGATGCAACAGCGTGGTTACAGCTCACGATCCTGGTGGTCTCTCTCATTCTCTGTGCCACGGCCTCGGCTGCTGAAACCGCTTTTACTTCCATCAGCCGCATTAAACTTAGGAATTTAGTAGAAGAAGGCGATGTAAAGGCTGCTGAGATCGAGAACTTGCTCACCAACCCAAACGTGTTCCTCTCGACCATTCTGGTTATTAATAGCGTGGCTGTTATCGTTGCTTCCAGCATGGCAACCGTCCTGGCCCTGCGTTTCTCGGAAACTTTGGGTGAGCTCATTTCTACCGTTCTTATCTCGCTCGTCGTCTTGATCTTCTGCGAGATAACACCTAAAACCGCTGCTGTTCAAAACCCCATACGCTGGGCGCGTGTGCTTGTTCGTCCCGTGCGTAATGCTGCCTGGTTGCTTCGTCCTATTGTCTGGTCACTCAGTGCCGTAACGAACTTTTTCGTGCGCCTCATAGGAGGACAGATAAAGCATCGTGGCCCATTTGTCACCGAGGAAGAGCTCCGTTTACTTGTGAGTGTGGGTGAAGAGGAAGGCGTACTCGAAGAAGAAGAGACCGAGATGATCCATAGTATCTTCGAGTTTGCCGATACCACCGTGCGTGAAGTGATGGTACCACGTATAGACATGGTGACGTTAGAAGCTGATGCGACTGTTGATGAAGCTGTCGATCTTGCCTTGCAGGCCGGCTTCTCACGTATTCCTGTTTATAAAGAAAGTATCGATGATATCACCGGGGTACTGTATACCAAGGACATGCTCAAACAATTGCGCGAGGACCACAATACCCTCCCCGTACGTGACCTTGTGCGCCCTGCCTACTTCGTCCCTGAAACCAAGAAGCTGGATGACCTGCTGCGAGAAATACAGCAGAAACGCGTGCATATGGTCATTGTCGTTGATGAGTATGGTTCTGTGGCGGGCCTTGTAACCATTGAGGATCTGGTCGAAGAGATCGTTGGAGATATACAAGACGAATATGATCGCGAAGAGAAGTTGTACGAAAAAGTCAGTGAAAATGAATACATCTTTGATGCCAAGATCAACATCGACGAGTTCAATGAACTGATGGATACGAAATTGGATAATACGGGTTACGAAACCCTCGGTGGTTTTCTGTATGCCCAACTCGATAAAATTCCCGTTGTGGGCGATACCATCAAATTCAATAATTTGACCTTCACAGTGCTAACCACTCGTGGACGCCGTATCACCCAGGTGCGCGTGGTGCGTGACCAAAAAGACCAGGTGTCCCCCACCGAGCAAGCAGAAGAGGGGCAAAGGCAAGCTGGCCCTTTGTTGCTGCCTTTACCAGCAGATCGGCGTGAAGCAGATACACATCAGGATAACAGCGGCTCTCCTTCTGAACAACCTTCGCATTATTAGTACAGAGGAGCGAATCGTATGGTACATAACCTTGCTACACTGTCTTCCTCAGTGCGCGTCGTCGAAGTTGGTCCACGGGATGGACTACAAAACGAAAAAGTATTGATTTCAACAGAACAGAAGATACAATTCATCAATATGCTTGCGGAGGCTGGCCTGCCGGTTGTCGAGGCGACATCATTTGTCAGCCCGCGAGCAATACCACAACTCAGTGACGCCAGTGAAGTGATGGCAGGCCTGACACGATTTTCCACAACAGAGTACCCCGTGCTTGTACCTAATTTAAAAGGCATGGAGCGCGCGCTGGCCGCGGGTGTGCGATCCGTTGCCGTCTTTACTGCCGCCAGTGAGAGTTTTACTCGCCACAACATCAATGCCACGATTGCAGAGAGTTTAGCAAACTTCCGACCAGTAGTAGCACTGGCGCAACAAGAAGGGGTACCAGTTCGAGGCTACATATCCACCGTATTTGGCTGTCCCTACGAAGGAACTGTTGCACCAGAGCAGGTATTGACCGTGGCCCAGGCCCTGATAGAGATGGGTATCGGCGAACTCTCACTGGGTGATACCATTGGTGTGGCCACGCCTAACCAGGTGGTAGATGTGCTTGGTCTTTTGATGGATGAAGGCGCTATACCTGTCGAGCGCCTGGAGGTACACTTCCATGATACCCGCGGTACGGCGCTTGCCAATGTTCTGATGGCACTACAACTGGGCATCAGTATCGTTGACTCCTCTGCTGGTGGACTGGGTGGCTGTCCCTATGCCCCCGGCGCCGCAGGCAACCTCGCGACCGAAGACTTGCTCTACATGCTTCATGGCATGGGCATTCACACGGGGGTTAACCTGGAGAAAGTGGTTGCTGCCACCCGATTTATCGCTCCTTTACTGGGCCATGCTCCCACAAGTAAGTATTACCAGGCAGCAGAGAGCACATGTAATTGAATGAAGTGGCTTTTCGGGATTGATGACCATTTTTATGTGCATCGGCTCGTTTGTCAAGAACCCCCGGCTGAAGCACGGGGGCTTGTAGCTAGCGACGTACCGCTGCTACCATTGGGCGCTTGACGGGCGACCAGCGAAATGTTTACCGCGGCATTGTAGTCCGCGTGGCAGCAGAAACCGCACTGCTGGCACAGAAAGGAGGACTGGCTTTGGCGATTGGAAGCCGCACAATACCCACAACGGCTACACGTCTGGCTCGTATAAGCCGGGTCGACCAGCCTGACCTCCACACCTGCCCACGCTGCTTTGTAGGCGAGGAACAGGCGCAGTTGGAAGAAGGCCCAGCAGTGCCGTTCATAGCGGTGTTCGCGCCGAACCATTGTCGAGTCCCGGAGACCAGTGAGGTCTTCCAGGGCCAGTGCCTTGCGCGAGACGACGGCTTTCTTGACCAGGGTCTTCGCTATCTTGTGATTGACCTGTTTCATGTAGCGGCGCTCCCGCCCGCTCATCTTGTGGAGACGGCGTTTAGCCGAACGAGTGCCTACCCGTTGCAGGGCAGCGCGACGGGCGACAAAGTGGCTGCGTTTCGCACGCACGGAGGCCCCCGTAAACTGCTCGCCCGTGCTATCTGTGGCGATATTTACCAGACCCAGGTCTACCCCAATGGTCTCTTCCGCCGGGGTCACAGCAGGGGCCTCTTTGCTCTGGGTGAGATGCAAGAAAGAGGGGCCGTTGCACCACACCAGTTCCGCGCCGCCGATCTTCCAATCAGGGTCTACCAGCATCTCGCGCTGGCGTTGACCTGGGAGCAGGCGGGCGGTAACACGCCCCTCTATGCTATTGAGCGAGACGCGGTCGAGGGGGAGCAGGCGGTAGGTACGCGCATCGTAGCGGATGCTGCTGCGCGAGCCAAACTGCGGACACGTAGCAGGTTCAGGTGGTGGCACGAGCTTCTTGCCTTTCCGCTGCCGTCGGGCGTTCGCTTTGCGCCAGCGGGCCAACTTCTCGGCTTCCTGGGTGCGCACGGCACGGGTAGCTTCCATCGCCTTTGCACGGGCGCAGATCGCCAGTTGCGCGCCCAACCCGAAGCGGGCGCGAGTCTCCCCATAGACGCGGTGATGCGCCGTGTTGGTATTGGTGATGTGTTCATCCCAACACACAGTAACAATCCAGGAGGCGGCCTCGTTGAAACGGCGCTGCGTCTCGGCAAGCGCGGCTTCATGGCCCGTTACATCCAGTTTAATGCAGATGGTTCTTGTGAGCAATTCGTTCATAAGAGAAGTATAGCACAGATGTTCCAGAAAGCCAAGGGAGGAGATAGGCAAGGAGAGGTGTGCTGCGGCACGTGGCAATTCCTCCCCCGCATGCATGACGGGGGTCTCCTTGCCACATCCCTATGAAGCTGAGAGGCTGTGTGTAAAGACTCCAAGCCACTCGCATTCTGTGTGGTATTCTAGAAAGGAGTGAGTCAAAGAAAAGGGGAGAGTCTGATGGGAAACCGAGTCACACATGCTGCCAGGCATCTGTCCGAGGACGCAGTCAACGCCCGGATGCAAAGGGAACAGCGTCCCTGGTGCCGCCAGCATTGGGAGATCATTTATCAAGCGTTGACAGCCCCGCAGAAAGCCGAGGACATTGCCAGAACGGTGGGCGTGTCGGCCTCAACCGTCCACCGTGTGATTGCCGCCTACAACCGAGGGGGAGTGGCTGCCATCGAGACACCTGGGAAAGGGGAGCGACGTCACCAGTACCTCACGCTCTCGCAAGAACGTGCCTTCCTCCAGCCATTCGTGACTCGTGCGGCCCAAGGAGAGAGAACGACGGTAGCCGAGATCCAGCACGCCTTTGAAGAGCGAGTGGGGCACCTGGTCGATGACAGTAGCATCTATCGTTTGCTGAACCGACATGGCTGGAGAAAGCTGGGTGCCGGTGTCAAGGCCAGTTTCGGTTCTGCTCCAGCCCTGGAGAGCACACGTGCGCAAGGGGACAGGGTTGTCATGCGGGAGCGGAGGAAACAGCCGTTTCCCCCAAAGGCGGCCCGTCAACAGTCATCCCGATGCTACCCCAGTGACCTTACCGACCAGGAGTGGGCGATCCTGGAACCATTGATCCCGCCGGCCAAAGAGGGCGGACGCCCGCGCACCACGGACATGCGCGACGTGCTCAACGCGCTGTTCTATGTGGATCGCACCGGATGCCAATGGCGAGCGTTGCCGCACGACTTCCCTCCGTGGTCCACCGTCTGGAGCTACTTCCGCACTTGGCGCAATGAGGGGACCTGGCAACACATGCACACCATCCTTCGTGAACAAGTCCGTGTCAAGCAGGGTCGTGAGCCGACGCCCAGCGCCGCGATCATCGACAGTCAATCGGTGAAAACCAGTCAAAAGGGGGGGCTCGCGGGTATGACGGCGGGAAGAAAGTGAAAGGGCGCAAGCGGCGATATGTAATCGGGACTGTCAGATAATGCCGTACTAACGGCTTCACAGAGTGATTCAGCTACAGCACACTCCGTTAAACTAACAAAGGAGTGTGTGACGAATGAAAATACCTCAACAGTTCCGCGTTGTACGGCGGCCAGAGGGGGTGGTCAGTCGCTACGCGATCATCGTCGTGAATGACAATGGCCTTCCTCATCGACCACTGACGACCTTTTACCACGAACTTCAACAGTATGTCGCCGACGGAACAGCGCGCACGTACCTCAATACTTTGATCCCGTACTTTTCCTACCTTACTACGGATGGGTGGCGTCTGCA
>WNGK01006678.1_pt1 | contig 13600 bp, 14 predicted proteins | sample 5400601 | NCBI WGS metagenome assembly WNGK01 (sample SAMN13153376, study PRJNA577476) | soil metagenome | isolation source: 60 cm soil or saprolite under Garry oak tree replicate 1 | place: USA:California | collected 2016-06-15 | reverse complement strand
ACACACGAGGAATACAACCGTTTTCGGTTTTGATTTTTTCGCGTGTCCGGAGCCTGATCTCTGACCCCTGACTTGCGACTCCTGATTCCTGAGACGGTGGTCCCCTAGTCTCTGGTCTCGTGGTCCGCCGAAGACAGCAAGGAGAGTCAATCAGCTCTCAACTATCGACTCTCCGGCTACTCGGTCACTTCTTCAAGCTGCGTACCGAAGCACATCAACAGTGGGCGGGGTCCGTGTTGTTGTCGACGAAGCTTGACTGCTTTAAACAGTCGAGTTTGGCCACGAATTGCAAAGCAATCGTTGACCGCGAGACTCTATGAAAGGTGCCTATACACGCATGATCGAGCTCGACACTGTTTTCAGTGGTTAGGAACGAAGTGTCAGTAGCCCCGCCACGCGGCGCTACCCCTGAAAAATTGCTATTCGTTTACGACCTCGATCTGCTTGTCGATTACCTGTCCGGTAAACCGGTCAATGGCCACATGCACCCAGTAATGTTGCTCGCCTTCGACGAGGAAGCCTGCGAGACTGTTCGCGGTCGTCGGATAGCGGCCGCTCTGCGCAACAACGTCAATCATGAGGTTCCACGTGCGCGTTTGGCCCGCATCGGAAAAAGCGCGGATAACCAACTCACGGGCCTCTTTGTTGCCCAGGCCGGTAATGGAAGGATCCGCAGCCAGCTGTGTCAGTAGGTCCGTCTTACGGACCATTGGTTGAAGAGCGACGAGAGCGTTGACAATAGCGTCACGCTGCGCCGAAGTGATCAGAGTGAGTCCGGTTGGATCGGTTAAGCGCTTCGTCGCTTTCGATAAGATCGCGGTTAAGACGGGCGTTTGTCTCGTATTGAGCGAGGTTTTACCCGCCTCATTGGCGGACTCGTGCAACGTGAATACGTCGAGGAGACCAGCGTCGGCACCGGGGACTGTGGTCGTGATGAAATCGCCGAAATCGAGCGTCTTCCAAGGCTGGTCACGGAACACCTGCCCGAGTTCTGCAACGCTCTGAAATGGGCGATTCAATATCTGTGGCCGGTCGGGAAAGTCCGTCGGCAACATGGCGGTCGTAGCTCCTGTTGTGAGAAGGTCGCCTTGCCTCTGCAGACCGTCGAGATCAGTATAATGGACAGTCGTGTCTACGTTGTTCGCATACTTATAAAGATCAGTTGAAGTCGGCGAGCTAAACCCAGTTCCGTTCGGCGGCAATGCCGTAATCTTTTCGAAGACCCCCGTCGATGGCTCTAAAGTGGTAAGCACACCAGTTGTATAATCGGCTGGAACGGTGGACTGATTGCCAGCGTTTCCCCATGCACCAAAACGGAGCGTTCGCGGATCAAGAGTGACAAACTCGGGGTCCTGAAGCGTGGGCGCCGTCCAACTGGGCGGCGATTGGAAGATGAGCGGATGGTTTGGACCACACCCCGTCCATCTTTGATACGCTTTCCATACTGCGGGCGATGTGCTGACCTGAACCTGCAATTCGAAATCACAACCCGTCCCGAAGTCAGGATATGCCGTGAGTGAATTACTCGGCGTCACTCCAGTAGTAGTCGCAAAAGTAAAATGAAAGCCGTAATAATTGTCCGGACTTTTAGTGATGGTGCTCTGAGAGTCGGGGGTGGCATTTGTTGGAGCAGATGGAGAGGTTCCAAAATCCTTAGCGTCAACAGTCATGAACTGTCTTGCAGCTCCGGCTACACCGGGCGCGGTCGACGTTATTGAAGAGGGAGTGCCACCATCTGTTAGGGTTGCTGTCATTGACTGCGTCGTGTTGGGCATGGCTATTTGCACATTCTGCGACGCAGGAGGCGCGTTTTGGTTTGGATTCCACAGCGATGGAAGCAACCAGGCAGCAAACTGGTCCTTGCCCTGAGCCTTTATCCAGGCGGGCTTGAAAACGAGTTTGTTTAAGTACGGGAGATTTTCGATACCCGCTAACTCACTGGCGGGATTGCCGAAATTAATAAAGGTTGGAACATTATTGGAATCCCATTGATCGATGATGTTAGCTCCGATCTGCATGATTTGATAGTCGGAGCTCAGTGGAGTGGAGTAGTATTTTGTCTCAGCATTGACGAAGGTTCGTACGTTTCCTGTTCCCGATCCCAACCCCACCGAGCTGCTTAAGATCCCGGCTTTAAGCAGCTCGAAGAAATTCGGTTCTCGATTTTCAGCCGCTACCTGGTCGAGCCGCTCTATCGCAGATTGGACCGTTGACCCGCTGGCTCCCACGTAGTCCCAGTGATTGACATTGCCCGCGTTGTTCCACCGCAAGCCGAAATCGCGCTGAACAGTGGACGTAGATGCCGGTGTCAAAAGGCCATTAACGATCGTAGAATTTCCCGCAGTTACCGGGAAGGTCGGGTCGGCGAGGCCACTGATTCGGCTAAGTGGGAATCGCCGGTTAATCAGAAATTGTCCGTTTTGGAAAGCAGAGCCGTCCGCCCTGATGAACGGATTGCTATCATTATTATTTGTCACGCGCACAGTGAAAAGGTCGCGGTTTATCGCAGTTGAAGTGTCAGCAGTTGGCGTGTTGGCCAGAGTCGCGTAGTCGATTGTGCTTCCAGTAGGGGTCGAAGGCTGCCAACTCGGGGCATTAAGTTCGCGGAGGAAAGTGCACATATATTGAAGGGCGTTCACGTTAAACAGAGTCGCGGCTCGGAACGCGAGTAGCTCTTGTCGGCTTAGAAACATCTGGTCTGTTCGTCCATTCCAAGGATAGGGCGCGGGGCTGGGGTTGCTTCTTACAGTTAGGAATCCGGGGATATTGTTTATTACGGAATTCCAGTATGCCAATGCCGGACCCGAACCAGTCCGGAAGTTCGCTGCAAATGCAGGTGCCGTATCAGGAAAGTTGTTACTTGGTTGGGTAGTTCCGTAGTTGCGCCACCCAACTAGCCTGTCTATCTGATAAGGCGAACTGGAGTTCGGGATGGGATAAGGTAGCGCCGTTAGATCGGCAAAGGCGACAGGCCCTTTACGACCGGCTTGATCCGGCGTCGTGCCGTTGGGGTAGCCCGCAACGTTCATATCCAGCAAACCACCTTCGTCATAGATAGCGTAGGCATAGCGGCCGACGGCATAGTTGTTATTAGTCGGTGTCTGGTCGGCCAAGGCGGCATTCCACGTGGAAAAGGCAACCGGACCGTTGCGAGTAAGAATAACCCAATCCGGTGCGACAAATGACGCTATGGGGTCAGTTTTGTCGTCACCCGTATTCGATTTCGGGATCAAGTAATGGCTGTTCCAGCGCGCGAGACTAATTGAACGTCCATTAGCGGAGGCGTCTGTCGTTGAGTTCATAGCCGAGGCAAAGCTTGAAACACCGGGCGCCAGGATCGGATCTGCGCGGACGCTGCGCCGAACCAAATTGGGGATCGGGTCGGGTACGCCGCTCGGATTTCCGCTGCGCAGCGGAAGCATGTTCGCATTAGTCAGCGGTAAATAGGGAGGTGTCGGTGTGGGAAATGGACCCGTGATCTCCTGCCGGAGACCGCCGATAACAAGGTCCATGCCGCTGGCGGCTACTTGGTCGGCCTTCGACTGATGGAGGCTGCTTTGGGCAACCGGCCGGTCCGATGTTGCACGCGACAAGTAGGCGACGACCAAGCCGGTCAAAAGCACGACGAATGCAAGAACAATAACGAGGGCCGCGCCTCGCTTACGAGGAGAGGTAGCTTTGCGCAGCGCAGCCACCTTAGAAGGTCCTCAGATCAAAATAGCGGCTGTAAATTCGGATCGCCGACGCTGCGGCTCGTGGAACGGGCTTGTTTCTGCTGGTTAGGCCGGTCTGGGAGACGCTAAGAACAACGCTGTTCCATTCGTCCTCAAGTTGACCGGTTTTCTGGTTGCCGAGGTGTTTCCCCTTCTGCGTCGCGAAATCGTCCATGTCCGAGGCGAGATCAAAAAGGCTGGCTGGGGAAATCAATGAACGGCTTGTGGGGTCTATCACGGCGATTGCGACACCGATCGCCTGTACGTCTGCGAGGCCGATACCCGCGATTGATGTGTGGCCCGCGTCGGTGTTCCACGGCGTATCAGTCACGTTGCCGTTCTTTAACAAATAATAATATTCGAAGCGAAAGACCTGGGGACCGATCGTTTCGTAATCTGAATCTTTGCTGGAATTGCTGTTGTCGTTTGTGACTGCGGCTGACCACGACCCAACCCCGGCAATTGTGCCGGGCAAAAAAACAATTGGATAGATGGCGCTGGCGCTGGGATTTATTGCGTTAGAGACGCCATTCCACAGCAGCCCCTTACCCATCCGTTCAAGTTTAAGATAAGACTGCGAATTGCTATCACCGTTGACTCGATAAGCTACGAGCGAAACCGGACTTTGTGCCCCAGACGGGTAGTAGCCCGGCATCTGGCTGAAGAAGGCCATCCAATCGTTCAATTCCTGGCCCGACGATGCTTTTTTTCCTTGACCTTGACTGTGTCCGCCAGAGTTGCCGGGATAGTTTGCCACACCGGGCTGTTTAATAACGTAATCAATGTCGGTTCGTTTCAGCATCTTCCCGAAATCCAGCGCCATACGGTCCAGAATGGCCCTGCCCTGAGTATCGGTATCGATATGTTTGTTAGCGGGGCGCACGACGGTGGCAGCAGTATTGACCACTTGGGTGACAAGCAGAATCAGCAATGCCAGCACAACAATCGAAATGAGCATTTCCACGAGCGTAAAGGCGTGGCAGCTGGCCTGTGCAGCGGCGGTCGAGGATTGCTTTTTCATTATCGATTAACGGCAGCGAACATATCGATCGACCCTGCAACCCTGGTTAAATCACCCTGCGCGGCGGGCCAGCTGACGGTTATTTTTGCTATCGACGTTGTCGCTGTCGGCGGAAACAGATAGGTGACGGTAGCCCTAAAGACGGCGTCCGCCGGGGCAGGCGGAGCAGTGCCCTGAGTGACAGTGCCGGTCTGGTTCCTGTCGTTTGTGAAAAAAAGCGTATCGGGCGTCTCCACCGCCGCCCAATGACCGTGCAGCCCAAACCCCTGCGTTGACTCCTTAGATGCCTGCCCCGGGGGGAGTCGGACATCAGCGCGTAAATCATCGATAATCGCCGAAATAATCAAGTTGGCCTTAGTCTGATTGACACTCGCCTGTTGAACCTTTATCCCCACCGGCAGCATTCCCATGACTGCAATGAGACAAAATGCTGCCACGCCCATGGCCAAGGTTATTTCGACCAGCGAAAACGCAGTCGAAGCTCGAGATCGACAATTCATCGCCTGTAGATTTTTACGTTCCCGCCGATACCGGTAAACTGAATCGCGACAACATTAGGGTTGCTGCCATCGACGGTATCGCCATGCGTCGGTCGTAAGCCAATTTCCGCGGGGTTCCTAAGGGTGTAAGTACTATTGATACTTGCTTCTCCGCGAGGGCTAAAGCGGATCGTCTTGTAAAACGTGTATCCTTGCGCTACGAATGGATAAAGGGTTTGGTTATACGGGCTGTGGGTGTCGTCACTGTTAATACGATTCTGGTAATCCAAGCTAGGGCTCCCCGAGGTGTAGGGCAAGCCGGACCTGGCATCGAGTGAACTAGCTTCGGGCGTGGGGTTTGGAGTGGGCGACGGAGGCGCTCCAATGTCTGTTACATGAATGTTCTCGATCTTCACCAGCTTGTCGATCTGCGTAATTAAGCTTGCTGTCAGTGGAATTCGATTCGACGTAGTAGAATTTGGGTCTTGGCAACTTGTCGTCCCGTCCTTTGAAGCGACGATAGCCAAGAGAACCCGCCCTTTGCCGGGATACGCTGGAGCTGCATTCGTTGGTGCGGTTGCCGTCGTACTTTCTTCATAGAACCCGACCCAAGTATAGGTGTTGTGCGACATCGCGTAAGTGCGCGCTTGGTCGAGGACGCCTTTGACCGTGTAGGCTGCGCCCGTGACGTCGCCCGCGCTTTTCAGGTTCGTGAAAGCGGGTGCCACCAGCACCATTAAGATCGCAATGATGCCCATGACAACGAGCAATTCGATCAGGGTGAACCCGCCTTCGCGCAAGGCTACGGCGTGGCAGGGTCCGCCTTCGCGCAAGGCTACGGCGTGGCAGGGTCCGCCTTCGGGCAAGCCGCCTGCGCGAAATGGCTTCGGCGTGCCAAGGGCTCGGGCGCGACGGGGTCCGGTTTCGGTCGCGGCGGCGATCTTCGGCGCGACAACGGCGCGATTCCGGATGGTTGATCCTCGATGCTGGATACTGAATGGGAAACGGCAACCGGAGACCGGAAGCCGGATATCGGAGGTGCGACGCGGATGGTTCTGTGGGGACAACACGGTTGGCTGCGGAGTTTAGCAGAAATTCAACACACGGGAAGCTTTATGTTTTCACCGGAAAATCCCACTCGGATTCTTGGATCTGCCTTTGCCCCGAGTGGCGAGGCTACGGCGCGACGAAGTGTTGTGGTGGCAGGCGTGTCGCCTGCGAAAGATAAATAATTACACCCGGCTCGCCACGGCACGAGTCCGTCCGACCGGCTGACACGGCTGCCTCTACAGGAGGAAGATTGAATTGATCAAGATCGTTGCCAAAGAAATTGAATACACTCTGTAATCCTGATAGGGTCCCCGTGTGATTGTCGAACGTTTACCGGAAGTTCTCGCGCTTTCGACCCAGGAGAAGGAGATTCTAGCCGAGGAGCTTCTCAATCAGGTGGTGCTCGAGCAAGATAGGGACCCGGCATTGGTCGATTTGTTGCGCCGTCGGCTAAATGAAGACAACGCGAATCCCACAAGCGGTGTGCGTTGGGAAGAGTTACGCGATCGACTTTTGAAACGGGCGCATGCCTGAAATCATTTGGAAGGGCGGCGCGGAGAACGACCTGCTTGAAGTCTTCGCGCAGCTTGAAGATCGCGGCGAAGGAGCGGGAATGCGATTTCTCCACAAACTCGACTTCACTCTTGGGAATCTCCGTGCGCACCCCGAACTCGCACCGGTGTTAGAAGAACCCGTGCGGCGGCTTGTCATCGGCTCGACCGGCTAGGCTTGTTCTATTCGGTCGAATCGCGCGGCATCATCGTGCACGCGCTGATCCATCTAAGTAGAAATCCGCAGGTAATCCGCGACAGGATTCGACGCTTGCTTGGGTTTGATTGAAGATGACAATGCGCCAAAGGCACATCGTTACAGTATTCGCGTGATTCGTGCCCGCCCGCCGTAGTGCTCGCCGAAGGCTACAAATGGCTTTGTGTTGTAGTAAAGTATGCACCGGAGGATGCGTTTGTCCTGACAGCCTATCTCACAGATAAACCGAAGAGAGGAAAACAAATATGGCCGATAAAGTGAAAGTTTGGTACGACTCCGAGGGTGATTTTTTGGAAGTCACCTTTGCTGAGCGGCCTGGTTATATGTGCGAAACGGCGAGTGGCCGGTCGACCGTCGGAGGTATTGCTTTTCGACAAGATTTAACAAAATGGACTGAATGCGATTCGCGCAGACCTGAATGCCGATTCTGTAAAATTCTATTAATTCTGTCTGAACCCTACTGGGGCTGAATTCGGCACCAGCGCGTGAGCAGTGGCCGGTGATTGATCGTCGGTGAGAAATCGGCGATGCAAACGTCGCGGGCAGGTTCAGCGGCGGTACGGGAAACGCACATTAGGCTGATTCGCAGGGAAATGTTTTCGGTTGCGCGATACCAGCAAACAATTTTCCGTTATCGCGGTGGCCAAAATGACCGCATCGGGAAGCTTAAGCCGATGTTTTCGCCGCAAGACCACGGTCTCTTCAGCCACCTCTGATGTCAGCGGCAGGACCAGGAAATGAGTCAAAAATTCGCGACGAGTTTCTTCTTCGGCTGGGGTTTTCGCGCCGACCATTAACTCCATCCATGAGATGATGCTGACGCAGCGTTGACGATAGCGCGCCAGCTCTTCTCCGGCAGGAGCGAACCCGTCGAGGAAATCGAGCAAGACATCGCTGTCGATCAACGCTTTCACAGGCGAGGGCTTTTCGAACTAACCCCGCTGAGCCCATTCCCGCCGCAGCCGGGCCAAATGACGGGAGACATTGCCACGGGTCCTGGAAGCCCCGAAGTAGGCCCGAAGCTCGCGCGCGGCGGTGCTCCGCAGCAATTGTTCGACAGCGCGGCGCACCGCTTCGGCCCGGGAGATTTTTTCCTTTCGGCATAAGAGCGCGAGTTTCCGCACTTGCTCCGCGGGAAGATCGACGATCGTTCGCATACTGATATCGTCGTACGATATCACTGCGAAGTCAATGGATGACGCCTGAGATGCGGAAAGCAAAATCCGAACTCATCCGCAGCGCGCTTCCCAGCGGCTCCATTCCCGCTTGCCGTCCGAAAACCCGGGCAGGCAGGAATGCCTGCCCTACAATAATCATCACCGCGATTTGCTGGCGCTCGTCCCGCTAACTTAGGCGAGCCGCGAATGGCCCCCACGCCGGGAGTTAAGCGCTCAGGGCGCGATCCAGAACTTCGAGGAGAAAATCGGCGTCGTGTTTGTTCACGCACATCGGCGGCGAAAACCGGATCGTCTGCGCGTGCAAACCGCCTTTGCCGAGGAGCAATCCCATTTCTTTGCAAGTTTCCAAGACCTGCGCGCACTCTTCCCTGGCCGGCTCTTTCGATTGTCGATCTTTCACCAGCTCGATGCCGAGCATCAACCCTTTGCCACGCACGTCGCCGATCAAATTGTGTTTCTCCTTCAGTCGGTTCAGTCCAGCGAGAATATGATTACCGATCTTGAGCGCATTTTCTTGCAGCTTCTCCCGCTCGATCACTTCCAGCACAGCTCTTCCCTGCGCGCACGCAACTGGATTTCCGCCAAAGGTATTGAAGTGCGTGCGTTGCCCGAGCGTGGCAGCGATTTTCGGTGTGGTCACGACCGCGCCGAGCGGACAACCATTGCCGATTCCTTTGGCCATTGTCACGATATCGGGAATCACACCTTGCGTTTCGAATCCCCAATAATGCGTGCCGGTGCGGCCGAAGCCGGTCTGCACTTCGTCGGCGATGCACAAACCGCCGGCGCCGCGAACATGTTCGTAAACATGTTTAAGGTAACCATCCGGAAACACCACGCAGCCGCCGACGCCTTGGATTGATTCCGCGATAAACGCAGCGATCTGGCCCGATGTGGCGAAGTCGAGCAGATTCTTCACGTCGGCCGCGTATTTTTTTCCGGCATCGGCGTCGTCGCGCCCCCATAATCCGCGATAAGGATCAGGCGCAATCGCGTGATGCACACCGAAACTGTGCGGCACATTAAATTTCCAGGTGCGATGCGCGGTCAATCCCATCGTCACGGCGTTTCCACCGTGGTACGCATTGCGCAGCGCGATCACATCGTAGTTGCCCGTGTAAACGCGCGCCATGAGCAGCGCCAGATCGTTCGCTTCCGAGCCGGAATTGACGAAGTAGCAGACCTTCAACTCGCCCGGCATCTTTGCGGCAAGCTCGCGCGCGTATTCGGCAATGTTCGGATGCAAATAAATCGTCGTAGAATGTTGCAGCATTTCGTTTTGCTTGCGCGCGACATCGACAACCTCGGGGTGGCAATGACCGACACTCACGGTCACGATTCCACCGAGCGCATCGAGATATCTGTGGCCATGTTCGTCCCAGACGTATTGCATTTTCCCTTCCACCAGCATGATCGGCTTTTTGTAGTAGAGAAAAATTCCGGGGTTCAGGAATTCTTTGCGCAAGCGCAACACTTCGTCGGCCGATGGGCCCCTGTATTTTCTCGGTTGATAATCGAATGGCGGAAGCCCGGGTGTTTTCATTCTTTTGTCATGCTGAGCGAAAGCCTGCCCTGAGCGAAAGTCGAATGGGTCGAAGCATCTCTCTTTATTTCAGAACTTAGGCCGCGCAACGCCAGATAAATCGCAAACGCAATCATGTTTTTATCGACGCGAAAAAGGCAGCCGCCTGAGGAACCGAGCCGGAGCGAATGCGAGCGACAAGTTGTTCGCCGCTAGCTATATACTCCGTACACGGAACAAAGGATTTTATTGACCGCTCTCTGCTGTACCATCATCCTCGCGGAATGAAAAAATCCCTAATCCTCGTTGCCGGCGCCGCGCTGTTCACGGCGTGGGCTGGTCTCTGCTCTGGACAAAGCGACGCCCCTTACACCGAAGGCAGCGTCTGGCAAATAACCATGGTCAAAGCCAAGTACGGCATGGGCGATGAATACCTCAAAGGCCTCGCCAAGACCTTCAAAGGCACGCTCGACGAAGCCAAGAAACAGAACCTCATCATGGATTATAAAATCCTGCTCGGTGATGCCGCCACACCGCACGACTTCGACATTCTGCTGATGGTCGAACAGAAGAACATGGCGTCGTTCGATAACGCGCGGGAAAAGTTCGATCCGATCGCCAGAAAAATCGAGGGCACACCCGACCAGCAGCGCGCCACCGCGACCAAGCGTCTGGAAATTCGCGAGATCATGGGCAACAAGCTCATGCGCGAAATCACGCTGAAGTAATTCCGCCTGCTCGATCAATTCGCTTTTGCCGCCGGTGGTTTGAATCGATCACCGGCGGCAATTTTTCGACGCACGCGATTTTCGATCCAACTGTTGGTAGATCGCGAATCGCGATGAACGGCTTCGCTTTCACGATCCTGCCTCGCGGTGGTCTTGCGAAGCAAGTCCAGAATTCGATCACTCACCGCCATTCCGGCACGCGCGGATCTTTCTTCGCCATAGTCAGGGCGTTGTTCTTTTAACGAGGCAGCCGGTGATCGCCAAATCTTTTTTCGACAACTCCCAACCAGTCGAAATCCCGCGCGGCGACCGCAAAAACGCCTCGGCGTGGCGCGCAAGCAGCTTCTTGTCCCATCGTGCCGCACCCGATTTCCTTTCAATCGGACCTGCGAAGACGCGGACAAGCAGCACTGTTCTGTCTGTTCGTGCTCTTCACTTTTGTCACCACGTCGTCCGACGCAGAGGAGCAAAAACCTCGCGGGCGCCATGCCGAAGAGGCGATCGTTGCGCTCCAACCGTTCTCTCTGGATAAACCGGTACCTGTTCGCCTCGCCTATTACGCGCCACGCGCCATCCCGCGCGCCGAAGCGGTTGCGCGCGATGATGACGAACCAGGCTCGATTCCCAAGATCGACAATAGCGGCCCGGTTGTTCGGGGCAGACGCGCCGTTTTGCGCAATGGGATCGCCTACGCACCAGCGAACGCTCCGGTAACCGTCAAGTCCGCGATTTGGGCGGCGAACTCTCTCCGCCGCAAACCGTACGTTTGGGGCGGTGGCCACGGGTCGTTCGACGATTATGGCTACGACTGTTCCGGCGCCGTTTCCTTCGCCCTTCATCACGCCGGGCTTCTCGGCGCGCCGCTCCCATCGAGCGATTTTCTCCGTTATGGCGAACGGGGCCGTGGAAAATGGATCACGATTTATGCGCGGCCCGGCCACACCTTTGCCATTATTGCCGGCCTGCGACTCGATACGACCGATCTACGCTACGGCACCGACATCGGCCCACGCTGGCGCACGGACTTTCGCGACACTCGCGGCTTTGACGCGCGTCACCCCATCGGTTTGTAACAATCGCTGCCGCGCAATTCACGGTATTCTTTGCGGCAGCTCGAGCCGCCTCCGCCAAACAATAATCGCGCCGACAAGAGTCGTAATTACGAGTCCGATCCCGAACTCGTCGATAATATACTTGGTTATGCCAGTGTTTTTCGTAAGCGGCGAGAGAATGGATTGAATAAAGAGGTTGTGACTGCCATGGAAAATTGCCGCCGGCCAAAGACTTCCCGAACGCAGTGTCAACCACGTCAGGATAAAACTGGAGGCCACCACCATGATCGTGAAACAGATCAGGCCATACCAGGCAGGAGTGCCGGCGTTGTAATCGGCGAAGAGCAGAATTGGATAATGATAAACGGCCCACATTAAACCGCTGATGACCGCGGTTCCCGAGAAACCGACCACTTTCGATAATTCCGGCACGAGAAAGCCGCGCCAGCCGATCTCTTCTCCGAGCGCGCGCGACATTTTGCCGATCATCCCGAGCGTCGCCGTCAAGAGAACGAAAAGCGCGAGCACGAGGCTTGGCGGAAGATTCACCCAGGCGAGGGCATAGCCGATCGGGATGATATAAGCTAGCCAGGCATAGCGGGCGCCGCTCCAGCTCCACGGCAGATCGCCAATTCTTTCGCGAAAGATTCTTTTCGTCGCAAAAGCAGCCAGTGCCGGGCTCCACATCGCGCCAGTGACGTAGAGAAAGTTGCCTGCATCCATTTTGCCGGCGTGCAAAACGAAAGCGTCGAACACGCCGCTGAAAAGCATCGTCAGCGTGTAGAACACCGCGATCTTCTTCCAAACCCGGCCCTGCGCTTCGTTCACGTCGCCGACTGTATCAACAAGTAAGCTTTTTAAGCGTGCAAAAAAAACGCGTTTGCCTCAGAAGAGACGCCATGAACTTCACCAAAAACATCGGTATGCTGCTGCTGGCAATTTATCTCATCCTCGTTGGCATCGTGGCGCTCATCCCCTCGATTGCCATCCCCGGGATAATAATGGGGATTCTTGCCCTCGCGGCCGGCATCTTTATTCTCATCGGCAGGTAATTGATTCGCTCGCTCCCGCTCGCTCACCCTTGCGGGCTGCCCGTCCATGTCGCTCGGCTCCCCGCCTGAGGGCGGGCTCCATTGTGGGTCTTAGGCCAATTAAAAATCACGCAGCGACGTGGCCGCATTTGACAGCCACTCGCTACTTGTTTGGGCCGCACTTAGCTGCATTCTTTCCGGGTGCAACTGTCGCGCAAAATCGAGAAGTTGTTCTCTTTTGAACTGCTCGAGAGTTTTTGGGAGCACCTCTGCCGCTGGACCCATCCCGTAAACGCCCGGCGGATCCTTTCCACGCTTGATCGCGCGGAATTTGTCAGGCTACGCGAACGATGTCCGTATCGGCCAAATGCTCGAAGGATCAACGAGTACGAAGACGCGGCCTACTGGATCGGCGTCAATGTGAAGCGCGCCCAAGATCTTTGGCTGGATCGCACCCCGCCATTACGCATTCTCGATCTTGGCTGCGGCGCCGGCTACTTTCTCTACGTTTGTCGATACCTCGGACATCAAGGGCTCGGCCTCGATACCGGCGACGAGCCGCTTTTCCGCGGCGCGACCGATCTTCTGGGCGTGCGGCGCGTGATATCAAGAATCCATCGCCAAGTCCCCCTGCCCGATCTCGGAGAAAAGTTTGACCTCGTGACCGCGCATCGCGTTTGTTTTCATCGCATAGATCGCGCGGCGGACGATGACTGGAACGAGTGGAAGCCGCCAGACTGGAAATTTTTTATCGACGATGTCCGGGCGCGATTTCTCAGGCCGGACGGCCGTTTGCTCCTGGAGTTCAATCCGCGCCGGGACGGATCTTCGTTTTTCACGCCCGAGCTGCGCGCTCTTTTTCTAGCGCAAGGCGCGCGCATCTTCCGCTCAAAAGCGCTGTTCGCGGCGGACTCAAACCAGCGCCCGCGCTTCAAACAAATTAAGAAGTAGCACGGGCGGCGGACAAGATCGACATTCTGTAGGGGAAGCCGTCGGCTTCCCCTACAGTTTCCAATCCGAGCAATCCCAACCGAGCAACTGCTCGAGCGTTGCGATGT
>WNGK01007193.1_pt1 | contig 13601 bp, 11 predicted proteins | sample 5400601 | NCBI WGS metagenome assembly WNGK01 (sample SAMN13153376, study PRJNA577476) | soil metagenome | isolation source: 60 cm soil or saprolite under Garry oak tree replicate 1 | place: USA:California | collected 2016-06-15 | reverse complement strand
AGGCCGGACACGCCCCCGTACTCATCGACGACGATGGCGATGTGATTGCGATTGGCGCGGAACTCGCGCAACAGCACATTGAGCCGCTTGGACTCGGGCACGAACACGGCCGGGCGCAGCGTGTCGCGGACGTTGAACGACTCGGGATTGGCGTAATAGTTGAGCAGCTCCTTGGCGAGCAGAATGCCGACGACGTCGTCCTTGTTCTCGCCGACAACCGGAAAGCGCGAATGGCGCGTCTCCATCACGAACGGAATGAACTGTGCCGGGTCGTCTTCGATCGACACGACGTCCATCTGCGCCCGCGGAATCATGATGTCGCGCACGGTCATCTCGGAGACCTGCAGCGCACCTTCGATGATCGACAGCGCGTCGGCGTCGAGGAGCTTGCGCTCGAACGCGCCGTGCAGCAGGGCGAGCAGCTCGTCGCGATCTTCCGGCTCGCGGATCAGGAACGCGGAAAGCCGCTCGAGGAGCGTCGGGCGAGGGTTGCCCTCGGGGTCGGCGGGTTCGGTCATCAGGCGAAGCGACGCCCGCGGCTGGCGGCCGGGAGCGCGAGGGCATACGGATCGGCGAAGCCCAGGCGCGCCAGGAGGGCGGTCTCGTGTGCTTCCATCCGCGCTGCCTCGGCTGGGTCTTCGTGGTCGGCGCCCTGCAGGTGGAGCATTCCGTGCACAACGAGATGCGCGCAGTGCGCCGCCAGCGGTATCCCCCACGCCGCGGCCTCGCGGCGCAATACCGGGGCGCACATCACGATGTCGCCTCCACAAATGCCAGGTTGGTCATCGTACACGAACGCGAGCACGTTGGTCGCGCGGTGGCGCGAGCGGTATCGCCGGTTGAGCGCGCGCCCCTCGCCTTCGTCGACGAAGCGCAGCGTGATCTTCGCGCGCGTCGCTGTCGGGGGCAGCGTTGCGCGTACCCAGCGGCGAAGCAAGTCGCGTGCCGGCAGATCGTCGCCGGTGGCCGCGTATTGCACGATGAGCGACAGGCGCGCTCGCTTGCTGCTCATCGCTGGCGCCGGCGCGAGGGCGTCGGAGCGTCGATGCGCTCGCTGTGCGTGTGTTTCTCGTATGCGCTGATGATCCTCTGCACCAGCGGGTGGCGCACCACGTCAGCGCTCGTGAAGTCGGTGAACGCGATCCCGCGCACGTCCGCGAGGATGCGCCGCGCCTCGATCAGGCCACTCCTCTGGCCGCGCGCGAGGTCGATTTGGGTGACGTCGCCGGTGATGACCGCCTTGGTGCCGAAGCCGATCCGCGTCAGAAACATCTTCATCTGCTCGGGCGTCGTGTTCTGCGCCTCGTCGAGAATGATGAACGAATGGTTGAGCGTGCGGCCGCGCATGTAAGCGAGCGGCGCGATCTCGATGGTATTGCGCTCGAAGAGCTTCGCCGTCTTGTCGAAACCCATCAGATCGTACAGGGCGTCGTAGAGCGGGCGCAGGTACGGATCGACTTTCTGCGCGAAGTCGCCTGGAAGGAAGCCCAGTCGCTCGCCCGCCTCCACCGCGGGACGCACAAGCACGATGCGCTTGACCGCGTCGCGCTCCAGGGCGTCGACGGCGCAGGCCACTGCGAGGTACGTCTTGCCGGTGCCGGCGGGTCCGATGCCGAAGGTGATGTCGTGATGCTGGATGTGCGTCAGGTATGCGATCTGATTCGGCGTGCGCCCGTGCAGGTCGGCGCGCCGCGTCCGTAGCACAGGCGATTCGCGCTCGGCGCTCTCCACCGCGGGCGCCCCGCCCGGGGTCGCGCCGGAGAGCTCGATCAAGCCGAGCTGGATGTCGTCGACGGTCAGCGGCTCCTTTGCCTGCGTGTAGAAGCGCTCGAGCGCGTCCGCGGCCCGCTTGACCTGGGGTCCTGCGCCGCGCAACGTGAACGCCGCGCCGCGGCGGGCGATGGTGACGTCGAGTGCCGCCTCGATCTGACGCAGGTTGGCGTCGAGCGCGCCGCAGAGGTTCGCCAGCGCGCGATTGTCGAGCGGTGAGAGCTCCAGGTCGACCGTATCTCGTCTCACGAAGGGGCTGAGCCTATACGCCAGGCCGCTGCAGCGGAGCCTTCAGCGCCTCCTCGAGCGTGTTCTCGCATTCAGCGAGATGCGCTCGTGCCTCCTTCGACAGCGAGGGTTTGGTCTTCGCGACCTTGATGAGCCCGAGCAGTTGTTTCGCGTTCTCGCGTTGCAGTGCACGCGCATCCGCCTGGACCGTTTGCGAAGGACGCAGCAACGTCCCTGCGACGCGCTTCAAATGCTCGCGCTGCAGGTTGCGGCGGAACACCGAGATGTCGCGTCCGGTCTTGAGCTCGCTCCAGATCGAGTTCTGCAGCGTATCGTAGAGCTCGGAGAGCCGGAAGCCCTGTTCAGGCCGCGCCTGGCGATAGGCGCCTTCGGCGATGCGCGTTGCCACGCCATCGCTCATGAGCTGGTCGAGCGCGGATCGCTGCACAGAGAGCATGCGGTTGGTCAGCGAGATGTCAGGGTTGATCGCGCTTGCGCCGGCGTCCTCGCGGAACCGGTCGAACTGATCGATGGTGAGTCTGCGCACAAAGTCCGGGCGCAGCCGGAAGCTATCGACCGAGAGAAGGCCCTCGGCGATCTGCCTCAACGCTTCGCGCTGCCGTCCGGCGGGAATCGGCGTGAATGGCTCACGACCGCTGCCGGCGTGGTCACGCACGTAGACGACGCCGCCGACGTACTTGGCGGAAACCGCGGTGGCGTTCCCGACCTGCGTCAGCCCGGATAGGAAGTTGCGGCGGAGCATGTCGTAGCTCTCACCTTGCTTGAGCTGACGCGTCTGCAGGCGGTCCCACAGCTCGCGCGAGAGCTTCAGGCGTCGCCCGGCGTACTCGAGCGGGTCGCTGCCGAGGTCGCGCCGGTTGACCTGTGGGTCCATGCCCTCCGCCTGACCGCCGAAGCCGGCGTCGATGTCGTTGCCGAAGGCGAGCTGGGGCTCGATGTTGCGCGCCGCAATCTGCGCCAGCTCCTCTTTCTCATGCTCCCGCGCGATCGGCTTGTAGGCGTATTCGATGGCCCAGTAGTCGTATGGGCCGATGGCATGCATGACGTAATCGCCCTGCGGTTCGTCCTGCAGCGCGAGGTTGATCGCGTTGTAATCCATGACCGAGCCGCCGATGCCATTGGCCTTGGTGAACGCCGGGTCGGCGAGCTGCCTCTGGGTGTAGATCGTCGACGCGCGGAAGTTGTGCTGCAGCCCGAGGGTGTGGCCGACCTCATGGGTGACCACGTCCTTGAGCGTGGCTTTGATGTACTCCTGCGCCTCGGGGCCGTCCGGGTCGATCTCCCCGCGCGCGACCAGCAGGTCCAGCGCGAAGGCGAGCTCGTCCATCGCGACGTCGCCATACTCGCAGTACGATTCGGCTCCCGAGGCCGGGACGTGCCGCGGCGGAAACTGCTCGGCCGCCTGGCGGCGCGGGAGGCGGGTCCAGCCGTCCTCGATCTCGATGTCGGCATCGAGGATCTCACCGGTGCGCGGATCGGACCGGCTCGGGCCGATCGCGAGCGCCCCCACCTCGTCGCGCACGACCCAGCGCACGGAGGCGTGGCGTGCATCGGCGGTGTCGAAGTCCGCGTTGTCGGGCTGGACCTCGACGCGGATCGCGTCCTTGAGGCCGATCTTCTCGAACGCCTTGTTCCATTCGAGGATGCCGGCCTTCACCGTTTCGCGGTACTTCTCGGGGATATTGCGGTCAAGCCAGTACACGATTGGCTGTTTGGGCTCCGAAAGCGCCGCGTCGGGATCCTTCTTCTCGAGCCGCCAGCGCTTGACGTAGTAGACCTCCGGAAACGCGGCGAGATCATCCGAGAAATCGAAGCGGGACGTGACGAAATGGCCGAGACGGTCGTCGGCGACCCGTGCGTGCATCGGCGCCGGCAGGGTGGTGAGGCTGTAGTAGTAGCCGAGGAAGAGGCTGCGCGCATCCTCAAGGTGCCCTGGCGGTCGCACGTACGGCGCCGATGGATTGGGCGTAAGCGGTGGCGGCGCCAGCCTGGCGACCGAGTAATGCGCCGAGACCGCGAAACCAGTCAGCTCCACAGTGTTGTGGGTCGCGGTCACGCTCGAGTTGCGGCCATCGAAGGAATACGGCATGCGGTACGCAGCATCGAGCGCGGTCCCGCCGCCGGGGATGTCGATGAGAAGCAGCGCGTTTACGTCGATCAGCACCGATTTCCGTTCAGGGTGCGGCAGGCTGGCGACCTGGACGGCGGAGAGCAGGCTGTCGCTCGTCGACTCGCGCACGGCGCGCGCGAGCGGAGTCCCTTCGCGGGCGAAGAACTGGGTGTTCTTGGCGAGCATCTGCACCAGGTTGCCGAGGCGGTGAAATTCGATGATGTACGAGCGCAACATCGGGCTGATGAAAGGCTCGCGCTCGCCGATGCCGTTGGTGCGGTTGATCTGCAGGAACAGCGGATGATCGAACTGGTCGGGCTTGATCTCCAGCCAGATCCTGTCGTCCTTCGTGTAGAGGTTGAACAGGCCCGGCTGCTCCTTGGCGTCCTTGACGACGTCGGCAAAAGGCTTCTGCTGTCCGGCAGCGGCCGCCGCGGCAGCGGCTGCCGCTGCTGCCACCGCGGTCGTATTGTTAGTCGGTCGCGTCGATGCAGAGCCGGCGGATGCGGGGGAGGCGCCCGCGTCGGTGGGCGCCGCGTTGGTCATGGCGGCGCTGGCGGCGGCCGTCGCGGCGACGGCCGCCGCGGCCACGGTCGCCGAATCGGGCGCCGGAACCGTCGCGCAACCGAAGCTCAGCGCAGACAGCGCGGCGGGAATGATGAGTGCCTGGGAAAAGCCGAAACGTTGGAATGCTGACATCGAGTAGGACCTCTTCAAGAGCATCAAGAAAAAGCGGTGAGGCGTCCCCTGGCGCCTCCGCGACACACACAGACCGTTCAATGCGTCACGAGTTCGCCGCGCAGCGAATGGGGTTGCGCGGCGGTGACCCGCACGTCGGCGTAACGCCCGATCAAGCGGGCATCGCCGGAAAAATTCACCACCCGGTTGTTTTCGGTCCGGGCGGCGAGCTCGCCGGCGCGCCGCACGGCATGGCCGGTGACCAGCACTCGCTCGACGCGCCCAAGCATCCGGGCGCTTGCTGCGCGGTAGCCGGCGTCGATCGCGCTCTGCAGCTGGGCAAGCCGAGCCTGCGCGGTCGGGAGCGGGACCTGATCGGCAAAATCAGCAGCGGGTGTGCCGGGCCGCGGACTGTACAGGAAACTGAAGCTGCCGTCGAAGCGGACCTCATCGACGAGATGCATCGTCTGGGCAAAGTCGGCATCGGTCTCGCCGGGGAAGCCGACGATGAAGTCCGAAGACAGCGACAACTGCGGCCGGATCGCCCGCAGCCTGCGGACGATCGACTTGTACTCGAGCGCGGTGTAGCCGCGCTTCATGGCGGCGAGCACCCGGTCGGAGCCCGATTGCACGGGCAGGTGGAGTTGCGACACGAGCTTCGGAATCCGGGCATAGGCGTCGATCAGTCGCCGGGTCATCTCCTTCGGGTGGGAGGTCGTGAAGCGGATGCGCTCCAGCCCCGGGGTCTCGGCAACATACTCGAGCAGCATCGCGAAGTCGGCGATCTCACCGCTCATTGACGTATCGTGGTCCATCCTGCCGCGGTAGGCGTTCACGTTCTGCCCGAGCAGGGTGATCTCCTTCACGCCCTGATCGGCCAGGTCCGCGACCTCGGTCAGCACGTCCTCGAAGCGCCGCGACACTTCCTCGCCGCGGGTGTACGGGACCACGCAGAACGTGCAGTACTTGCTGCAGCCTTCCATGATCGAGACGAAAGCGCTGGCGCCCTCGACACGCGGGGGCGGGAGATGATCGAATTTCTCGACTTCGGGGAAGCTGATGTCGACCTGAGGTTTTCCCGTGGCGCGGCGCCGCCCGATCAGCTCCGGCAGCCGATGCAGCGTCTGCGGGCCGAACACGATGTCGACGTACGGTGCGCGGCGCACGATCGCTGCGCCTTCCTGACTGGCGACGCAGCCGCCGACCCCGATGATGAGGTCCGGATTGGCTGCCTTGAGCCCGCGCACGCGGCCCAGGTCGTGGAAAACACGCTCCTGCGCCTTCTCGCGCACCGAGCAGGTATTGAACAGGATGACGTCCGCCTCCTCCGGCCGTTCGGTCAGCTCGAACCCTTCGGCGTCGCGCAGCACGTCGGCCATCTTGTCCGAGTCGTACTCGTTCATCTGGCAGCCAAAGGTGCGGATGTACAGCCGGGGATTCACGTGGGCGGTGCGGAGGGGACAGGTCCTTGAAGGGGCGGCGATTATAGCAGTTTCGGTGCGTCGTCGGCGCCTCGCCCCGCGCGCGGGCTCCGTGGTCGCCAACGGCAGGGTGTTCCGTGGACGATCGGCCGCTATAATCGCTTCCGCAGGTGTCCGCCGCGCGTCCAGCGCGGCGGGTGAAACGGGAAGCCGGTCCAGTGGCGGAGCGAAGCTCCGCGCCCATGCCGGCGCTGCCCCCGCAACGGTAGGTCGACCTAGGGCTGTTGATCGGCGCCACTGTTCGCCCCAAGGGCGAGCGGGAAGGCAAGACGGTCCCTGGTTTTCCGTCGACGAGCCCGGAGACCGGCCTGCATCCGGCGCGGCGCCGCATTACCCGCTCGCCGGAAGCCAGGCGTACCGCGGGTGGCGGGTCTACTTCTCCTCCGCGTTGCATCGATCCACCCGCCGTGCGGGGATGCACGGCTCACGCGGAGGAATCGCCATGCGTCTGCTTTCCCACGGGTGTGCAGCTACCCTACTCGGTGCGATGTTCGGCGCGTGTTGCGCCGGGCCCGCCGAAGCGCAAATTGAGCCTAAGACGGCCAGCCTCGAACCGATCATCGTCACCGCCGCACGCTCGCCGCAGCCGCTCACCGATCTCATCGCCGACGTCACCTACATCGGCGCCGAAGACATTGTCCGAGCCGGCGCCCAGAGCGTGGCCGAGCTGCTTGCCCGCGTGCCCGGCGTGGAGATCGCGACCAACGGCGGTCCGGGCTCGACCACTTCGGTGTTCCTGCGCGGCGCTAATCGTGGACACACGCTGGTGCTGATCGACGGGCTGCGCGTCGGCTCCTCAAGCGACGGCGCGACCGCGCTCGAGGCGATTCCGCTCGAGCAGATCGATCACATCGAAATTCTGCGCGGCCCCGCGTCGAGCCTCTACGGCGCCGACGCCATCGGCGGCGTGATCCAGATCTTCACCCGCAGGAGCCACGGCGCGCTTTCCGCGAACGCGAGCGCCGGCTATGGCACCTATGGCACCGGAACCACGAGGGTCGGGATCTCCGGCGCTGCCGGCGAAAGAGGATGGCGGTTCGCCCTGCAGGCAGGGGCACGCCGGAGCGAGGGTTTCAATGCCATCGCGAACCCGGAAAATTTCAGCTACAACCCCGATCGCGACGGATATCGCGACGACAGCGCGAGCGCCAGCATCGGATACCGCTTCGCGGCGGACCAGGAGCTGTCGGCGCAGTTCTTTCGCACCCGCGAGAACGCTCAATTTGACGCGGGTCCGGGCTTCGATGACCGTACGATCACGACGCTGACCGCATACTCGATCACGAGCCGCAACCGGCTGGCATCGTTCTGGATGAGCCGGCTCGAGGCGGGAGAAGGCGACGACGACAGTCTCTCGCAGACCGGATTCGGCCCGGCGCGGTTCAAGACGCGGCAGCGCCAGTACGCGTGGCAGAACGATTTCGCCGTGACGCAGGGCACGCTGTCGGTCGCATTCGAGCGGCGTGAAGAGCGGCTGGCGAGCGACGTCGCCTATGCGGTGACCACGCGCAACACCAACGCGGTGGTGGGCGTATGGCAATGGCGCGACGGCCCGCAGGCGCTGCAGGCCAACCTCCGTCGCGACGACAGCTCGCAGTTCGGCGCGCGCACGACCGGAGCGCTCGCTTACGCCTATGCCTTCGGCGACGGTCTTCGCGCAAGCGCGAGCTACGGCACCGCGTTCAAGGCGCCCACCTTCAACGACCTCTACTATCCGGGCTTCTCCAATCCCGAGCTCCAGCCCGAGACCGCGCACAATGCCGAAGTCGCGCTGCGCTACGCCAAGTCCGATCTCACCGCGGGAATCGTTGCTTATCGCAACCGCGTGCGCGATCTGATCGTCTTTGAATGCGATGCCTCGTTCAATTGCGCGCCGCAGAACGTCGCCGACGCGACCCTCGAGGGCGTGACGCTGGAGCTCGAAGCTCGAGCCGGTGATGCGAGCATCCGGGCCAGTGCGGATTTCCAGCGGCCGGAGGACGACGCCACCGGAAACTTGTTGCCGCGCCGGGCCCGCCGGCACGCGTCGGTTGCGGTCGCCAACGTGTGGAACGCGCTGCGCGTCGGCGCGGAGCTCGTCGCTTCGTCCGCTCGATTCGACGACGCAGCCAATACGCGCCGCATGGGCGGCTATGCGCTCGTCAATTTCACGGCCGACTACGTGCTCGCGCCCGGCTGGACCCTCTTTGCGCGGCTCGATAACGTGCTCGACAAGCATTATGAGCTGGCCGCCGATTACAACACCGCCGGTGCCAGTGTTTTCGCCGGCGTGCGCTACGGGTACTGAACCATGCTCGATGCGGAGCGCCTCACGATCACCGCGCTTCTCGCGGTGTGCGCTGCGGGCGCGGTCGCGGCTCCGGTGTCGGCGGTCGACGCGAACGGTGTGCGAATCGAGCTCGCCACGCCCGCGGCGCGGATCGTGAGCCTCGCACCGCACGCGACCGAGCTGTTGTTTGCCGCCGGCGCCGGCGAGAGCGTTGTCGGCGTGCTCTCGCCGGCGGACTGGCCGCGCGAGGCGAAGCGCGTGCCGCGGATCGGCGGCGCCGCCGGTTTAAATCTCGAGCGCATCGTAGCGCTCAAGCCCGATCTCGCGATCGTATGGCCGTATCTCCCTCCGGGACAGGTCGAGCTGCTGCGCACTCTGGGCGTTCCGATCTTCGTTTCCGATCCCCGCACGCCGGAGGCAATCGCCGAGGATCTCGAACGGCTGGGTGTGCTGGCCGGCACCGGTGAAATGGCCGCTCGTGCGGCGGCGGCGTTCCGTGCGCGGCTGGCCATGCTGGCGCAACGGGGCCGGACGGCGGCGAAGGTGTCCGTGTTCTACGAGATCTGGCCGCGACCGCTCTATACGGTGGGCGGGAAGCATCTGATCACGGCAATGCTCGGGCTCTGTGGCGGCGAGAATGTCTTCGCGCGGCTCGCGGCACCTGCCCCGGCGGTGGGGATCGAGGACGTGCTCGCGGCGCGGCCCGAGGCGATCGTCGCCGGAACCGACGATGCGGTGCGGCCGGCATGGCTCGACGAGTGGCGACGCTGGCGCGAGATTCCCGCGGTTGCCCGTGGGAATCTCTTCGTCGTCGACGCGAACCTTCTGCATCGGGCCGGGCCGCGTTTCGTCGACGGTGCTGAGGAACTCTGCGTCGCGCTCGATCGCGCTCGAGAGAACTTGCGCCGGTAAAAATGCGCGCAAATCACTCTGGCGCGAACACCTTGCCGCGCGGGCCCGCCAGCGCTCGCAGGGGCACGCCGTAAAGGCCGGAGAGGCGCTCGGCCGTAAGAAGGGCGGGCGCGGGCCCGGCGAAGGCCTCGCCGCCGGAAAGCAACAACGCCTGATCGCAGTAGCGCAGCGCGAGATTGACGTCGTGCACGACCATGACCAGCGCCTTGCCGTCGGCGCGAGCCGTCGAGACCAGCCGGTCGAGCAGCCCGAGCTGGTGCGAGAGATCGAGGTGGCTCGACGGCTCGTCCAGGAGGAACAGCCTCGGTTGTTGCGCGAGGAGCGCAGCGAGCGCGACGCGTCGGCGTTCGCCGCCGGAGAGGGTACGCACGTCGCGTCCTTCGGTGCCGCCCATGTCCGCCGCGACGAGCGCCTCGCGTGCAATCCGGATATCGTCCGCGCCTTCCCATTGCCAGCGCGAAAGGTGCGGGTGTCGGCCGACGAGCACCGTTTCGAGCACGGTCGCGGGAAACGCATCGCTATCGTCCTGAGGCAGCACGCCGCGCAGGCGCGCGACGTCGCGGGGGGCGAGAGCCGCGAGCGGCCGTCCGTCGAGCTCGATCACGCCCGCGCCCGCGGCGCGCAGCCCGGCCAGCGTGTGCAGCAGAGTGGTCTTGCCCGCGCCGTTGCGGCCGAGAATCGCCCAGCATTCCCCGGGCTTGACGGCGAGCTCGAGGTCGCTGCATACGCGATGCCCTGCGATCGTCACCGTGAGGCCGCGCGCCGCGAGTAGCGGGTGGGTTGTCATTGGACCCCCACGCTTGCGGCCTCATTGGCCAACTCCGCCGCTGCGCTGCCCCCAAAAGCGGGGGCGCCCGCGCCGTGGAATGGCTCGGCGGCGCTCATCGTGGCTGGCGCCGCAACAGATACAGGAAAACCGGTACGCCGACGAGCGCCGTGATAACACCCGCCGGAAGCTGCGCGGGCGCCGCGATCTGCCGCGCCAGCGTATCGGCGAGCAAGAGCAGCGCACCGCCCGCCAATGCCGAAGCAGGCAGCAGCACGCGCTGGTCGTTGCCGACCACCAGCCGCACCGCATGCGGGACGATGAGGCCCACGAAGCCGATTGCACCGGCGGTCGTCACTGCGGCGGCGGTCAGGAGCGCGGAGAGGGCGAACAGCAGCCAGGGCAGGCGCACTACATCTACACCCAATGCTGCGGCGGTGGCCTCGCCGCGCGCAAACGCGTTGAGATCGCGTCCGAACGGCAGCGCCGCGGCCATGGCCAGCGCCAGCACGCCGAGGGTCGACCACGCGACCGGAGGCGCCGAGAGATCGCCGATCAGCCAGAACAACATGCCGCGTAGCTGCGCTTCGGGTGCGATGGACAGGATGAGCGCGACGAGGGCGCCCCATCCGGCGGCGATCACCACGCCGGTGAGCAGGAGTCGCGTCGGCGACCAGGCGCCGGTGCCGCGCGCCAGGCCGAACACGAGCAGCGTCGAGGCGAGCGCACCGCCGAACGCACCGGCGGAGACCAGCCACGCCGCGGCGCCCGCCAGCATCATCGACAGTGCACCGACCGCTGCCCCGCCCGAGACGCCGAGCACGTAGGGATCGGCGAGCGCGTTGCGCAGGAGCACTTGCAACAGCGCGCCCGCGAGCGCGAGGCAGCCGCCCGACGCAAATGCCGCGACGGCGCGCGGCAGGCGGAGCTCGCGCACGATTGCGCGTTGCGTTTCGTCGCCGGAAGCGAAGAGCGCGCGCAGCACCAATCCGGGGTCGATCGCGACGCTGCCCATCGAGAGCGCCAGCGCGAATACGACCAAGGCGAGCGCGAGCAGCGCGAGCAATGCGGGAACCGCGGAAATCCGGGCCATCGCGACGAGCGCGGCGAGAAGGGAAGAAAGCGGGGCGAACCGGAAGGGGTACGCGCCGATTATAGCTTGCGCTCGCCAAGCCTATAATTCAGGTCGTCACGCGGGTTGTCGGGAGCGGTTTCGCTCCACCGCGGTCGAACGCTCATGAGCAAGGCCTTTACGCGCGGCAGTCGCAACTACATGACGCCCGGCGGCTTTGCGCGCCTCAAGGCGGAGTTGGCTTCGCTCGTCGAGAAAGAGCGTCCGGAAACCGTCGCCACCGTCGCCTGGGCCGCGAGCAACGGCGATCGCTCCGAGAACGGCGATTACATCTACGGCAAGAAGCGCTTGCGCGAGATCGACCGCCGCATCCGCTTTCTCATCCGGCGGCTGGACAACGCCGAGGTCGTCGATCCGCGGGCCCGCCGCGAATCCGACAACGCAGACCAGATCTTCTTCGGCGCGACGGTGACCGTGAGCAATGCGCGCGGCGAGGAGCGCACGGTGAGCATCGTGGGTGTGGATGAGATCGATACTGCGCGCGGCTACATCAGCTGGGTGTCGCCGATGGCGCGGGCACTGATCAAGGCGCGCGAAGGCGATAACGTCACGCTGAGCACGCCGGGCGGCGTCGAGGAGCTCGAAATTCTCGACGTGCGCTACGAGCCGATTGCCGCAGACTGATGATCCGCGTTTTGGGCGCCGACCGAGAGAACACGGCGCAGGTTGACGCGGCCGAAATGTTCCGCCTATAGTTCCTCATGGACGCTGAACTTGCCGGACTCGAGCAGAAGCTCGCATCGCTGCTGGCCGACTATCATCGCGCTCGCGCCGAGAACGAGTCGCTCAAGCGCGAGCTCGCCCGCGCTCAGGAGCGGTACCGGGTACTGGCGGCGCGCATGGCTGCCGCGACCACGCGCCTGGATTCGCTCCTGCAACAATTGCCCGAGTCCACCAACTAATGGACGATCGTTCGCTCACACTCGATGTTTCGATCCTCGGCCGCGAATACCGGGTCGCGTGCAAGGAATCGGAACGCGCGGAATTGCTTCAGGCGGTGCAGTTTCTCGACCGCCGGATGCGCGAGATTCGCGACACGGGAAAGGTCGTCGGCAGCGAACGCATTGCCGTGATGGCGGCACTCAACATCACCCACGAACTTCTGGGCCTGAAAAGCGGGGTGCCGGCGACGAGCGGTTTTGACAGCACGGCCGTTCAGCGTAGAATTTCTGCGATGCAAACAGCCATCGATCGTGCGATGGCGGAGCAGGACAAGTTGTTTTGATTCGGGACTGGTTCAACGGGCGTCAAGACGATCTGTCCTGCTGCAACGTTCGTCCCCTGCGGTGTTCGCGCTGGCCAAATACTCTTTGGACCAATGCTACTCAGCAGGTTGCCGCGCCTCATGCGGACCGGTGTGCGCTCCCTACGCGGAAGTGCCTGATGGTCCAGGTAGGCGACCCTCTTGAACCCAGGTTCAAGATGACGGTCAGCACGGCACAGGCGGGGGGCCTATCCTGACGCGGCGCCGCGTACGTGGCGCCGCGTTCTTTTCGTGCCGATGCGCTACTGCCAAGAACTGCACGAGCCGATCTCGCGCTCGTCGTGGCTCGACTGCGGCCCAAGGACGTGAAAGGGCGCCCCGAACTCCAGGACGAAGAACCCGCGCGGCGAGAATCGATAGGCGATCGGCATGACGTGCGCTCCGGTCTTGAGCGCGAGCTCGGCGAACCCGGTGGCGATCCCGCGCTGCCGCCCGAAGAACTCCACCGAACGGGAATTGTCGAGGTTCTGGCGGGCATCCGGCACGTTGAAGACTATTCCGCCTCGGGTAAGCAGATGCTTGGCTGCGTGCATCTGCCGCGCGAGCTCGAACCGTTTCGCGACCGGCGTCCGGAAACCCTTCTCCTCGAGCTTGTCGTTCGTGATACCGACCTCGAGGCCATCGTGTCCTCGATGGCGAAGATACGGCTGGAACAGGCGGGAGAACTGGCCGTGGACCGGCAGGAGGATGAGCCCGGCTCCGTCTCGTCGGCATCGATCGAAATGCTCCCATCCCGTGACGCGCGTAAGTCGCGCCACGAGCTTGGGCGGCCCTTTCGCGAGATCATCGAAACACCCAGCTCGCCAAAGCCGTCCCAGCAAGCTCAGGCCAATGAATTCGCGCGTCGCGGCGGGCGGCAACCCGAAGACCGTCGCGAAGTGACGAAGGAAATCGGCGTCCTTGGGCCAAATGTCCCTTTGAACGGGCGTGCGGCTACAAAGGAACTTGAGCCACCGCGCGTTCATGCGAT
>WNGK01012331.1_pt1 | contig 13603 bp, 12 predicted proteins | sample 5400601 | NCBI WGS metagenome assembly WNGK01 (sample SAMN13153376, study PRJNA577476) | soil metagenome | isolation source: 60 cm soil or saprolite under Garry oak tree replicate 1 | place: USA:California | collected 2016-06-15 | reverse complement strand
CATGCACCAGGTGCGTCGCCGTGTGGTTCCGACGCGTGGCGTCGCGCTTCTCGAGATCGACTTGAGCGAGCACCTTACTTTTGACTACTTCACCCTCCGGTACGTCTTCTTGGCATTGGGCAACGACCTTATGGATGATAAGTCCGTCAGCACCCAGCGTGTCATTAACTATGAATCTTACTTTGTCGTGAATTATTAATCCGGTATCACCAACTTGGCCTCCAGATTCAGCATAGAACGGACTCCTATCCAATATTATTCCGTATTTCTCGCCGTCCTGGATCTCATCGGGCGAGTCCAAGGCTGTATCATCGTCGTAGAAGACAGCGAGAACAGTGGCATCGTTCTCTGAGGTGCCTTCGTAACCCGTAAACTTTGTCTCCCCGAGCTGTTTTCTAACTCGAGACCACTGCGTATTCCGTACTCTTGCTTCTGTACCCGGGCCTCGCAAGTCTGATTTCTGAATCGAGCGAATATGGAAATCAAAATAGACGGCGAACGTTTCCTCTGGGATGACGAGCCCTCGTTCTTCAAGGCCAACCCGGATCAGATCGCGGGACAGACCGTGCGTATCGTTGAGTGGTGCCAGCCTCTTAAACAGTCTTTGGAACTGCTTATTGGATCCCAAATGTTTCAAATTATTCGGAGTCCGTAACTGCACGGCCAAATCAGCAACTAGATCCGCCATTTCTTTCTCAGACAAAAGTTCGTCAAGTCTTTGAAGTCCTTCAGTAAAGGTGGAACTGAAACTTTCCTCTTCAATCCTCACAATGCGATCTACATACTCACGGTGTATCTGCAACTCTGGGTAAATCTCAAGTAAGTGCACTGTTAGATCATGACCACCAACGTCTCGAATCACTTGTGGATACAACAATTCCCCGGCAACAGTTCCCACGTAATCGTCGAGCGGTTTTGAGTTCTGCTCAGGTATAGATCGCATTCTCCTTATAACTTCGTCGGTTACCTTGTGAAAAAACAGCCCTTCAAATCCCAGAGTATGACGGCCGTAATAAATCGCGCGCCGCATAATTTTGCGCAGAACATAATTCCGCTTTTCGTTGCCAGGCAGAATTCCATCAGCAATCGAGAATGCCGTAGCGCGCGCGTGATCGGCGATGACGCGCATGGCAAAACCTTCCTGTGTTTCTGGTTCGTACTTGCGTCCGGCGAGCTCGGCAGTGAACTCAACAATGTTCTTCAGCAGATCCGTCTCGTAGTTGGACTTCACACCCTGCAAGACTACCGTGAGACGCTCCAAACCCATTCCAGTATCAACAGAGGGTTTGGGCAATGGATTCAAGCGATATCCTCCCTTTTGGAAGGATCCCTTACCGGTGTCGTCGTACACCACGTTGTGGATTTCGATTCGGGCGAACTGCATGAACACAAGGTTCCAAAGCTCAGTGATCGTGTCGCCGGGAGCGTTGACGTTCGTGGCGCAGTTTTCCGGGTCGTTCGGATCGTCGCCCATGTAGTAATGAATCTCGCTGCAAGGGCCGCATGGTCCGGTCTCGCCCATCTGCCAGAAGTTGTCCTTGCGTCCAAAGCGTAGGATTCGTTCACGCGGCGCGCCGACTTGCCCCCAGAATCTTTCCGCGTCTTCGTCAGGGCCAACTTCCTCATCGCCCTCGAAAACCGTTAACCACATGCGTGCCGGATCTAATTTGAATTCATTGACGAGCAGGTCCCAGGCGAATTTGATCGCGTCCTCTTTAAAGTAATCGCCGAAGGAAAAATTCCCGAGCATCTCGAAAAATGTCTGATGCCGCGCCGTCTTTCCTACTTCGTCGAGATCGTTATGCTTGCCGCCGGCGCGCAGACACTTCTGCGAGGAACACGCCCGCACATAATCACGCTTCTCGAGACCGAGAAACGTATCCTTGAACTGGTTCATGCCGGCGTTGGCAAACAGCAGCGTCGGATCGTTGGCGGGCAGCAGAGGACTGGAGCGCACGCGCGTATGGCCGCGCCGCTCGAAGTACTCCAAAAACTTTTCGCGAATCTCGGAACCTTTCATAACCTTCTCGAAAGTTTAGCACGTCGTTAGGTCGGGGCCTTAGCCCGCGCGTCAGCAAGGGCTCATATAATCGAAGCCCTCCCTTACGGTCGGGCTACTGCACCCCGTTCTCGATGTCGCTCTTCGTTAACGCGCGAACCTTATCGGCCACCAAGTCAAACGAAAATCCCTGGCGCAGCAAATGATCGAAAAGTTTCTTCGCGTCCGCACGGCTGTTTGGACGGCCGCGCAGGCGGATGCGCTTTTCAATCGCGCGGTCGATCAGTTCCTCTTCGGAAGTTTCAGCAAACACGGCCTCAAGTGCTTCATCGGCAACCGCGCGATCAACTTTCTTGAGCTGAAGATCGCGCTGCAAGCGCCGCTTGCCGACGGGTCTTTGGCGTACTTTCAATGAGGCGTAACCATAGGCGAAGCGCTCGTCGTCGAGATAGCCGTACTCGCGCAGTCGCGCAATGACGATTTCCACTACGGCTTGGTTCGAGCCCCGTCCTTGCATCAGGCGTTCGCGCAACTCAGCAATCGAACGCGGTTTTGCGGCGAGTAGTTTCACCGCGCGTTGGAAGGTGCGCTCGCGCATCTGTTCCGGGCTGACAGAACTCGCAGCCTTTTCGTCTTCTGGTTTCCTGGCACGCCGTCTTTGCATGAAACGGTATTTAACCACAGAGGACACGGAGGACCACAGAGATTAAACAGAGAAAGATCGCCAATCGGCAAGCAAAAATCTAAAATACTTTCATGGACGGCGTCTTAATTGTCGATAAGCCCGCGGGACTGACGTCGCATGATGTCATAGCGCGCGTGCGGCGAATTCTCGGAGAAAAACGAGTCGGGCATACAGGCACGCTCGATCCGTTTGCGACGGGAGTGCTCGTTGTGCTGGTGGGTCGCGCGACACGTTTGGCTCAATTTCTCAGTGCTGCAGATAAAGAATATGAAGCGGTGATTCGACTCGGTTTCGCAACCGATACCGGAGACGCGACGGGCGAGCGCGTGAATAAGGCAAGCGAATTTCACGCAAAGGCGCAAAGCACGCAAAGTCTGAGCAGAGAAGATATTGAATCAGCGCTCGCCAGCTTGCGTGGCGAGATCGATCAGGTGCCGCCGATGTATTCGGCCAAGAAACACGAGGGCCAAAGACTTTATGAATTGGCGCGACGCGGCGAAACGATTGAAAGAGCACCAGCGAGCGTTACGATCCAGCAATTCGAAGCTCTAAAGCGCAACGGCCCGCTACTGACGCAAAACACCGACGCCACCAGCGATCTTGCCGTGCGAGTTGTGTGTTCTGCCGGCACTTACGTTCGCACGTTGGCCGAAGACTTTGGCAAACAACTGGGCACGGGAGCGCATCTGGTCGCGCTCCGCCGCACGCGGGCGGGCGAGTTCCGCATTGACAGCGCGGTGACGCTGGACGATTTGCAAAAGCGAGCGAAAGCAGGCACGCTCGCTCTCGTCCTACTTACTCCTGACACAGCGCTCTCGCGCATGCCTTTCCTGGATCTGGATGTTGCCGTCGCGCGCCGGACACGGAACGGGATGGACGTTTCCGTCAGCGTTGAGGTTGGAGCGAAATGGGCCGAAGGCGAGCAAGTGAGAATGCGCGATGCAGATGGCAGCCTGATCGCCGTCGGTTTTTTTGACGCGACCAAGCGATTGTTACATCCGCGAGTGGTTGTTGCGGGAGTAGAATAGATGTTGTGACTCTGGAGGCGAGACTCGTTGAATGAAGAAGCGTTACTGGATTGCCGGCGCATCGGGTTTGGTTACCGCGGCTGTGGCTACTAAGTTACTCGCGCGGCCGCGCGATGTTGACTGGGAGAAAAACCGTGGCGTCGTATTTCATTCCGATCACTCACGCTTCGCTGAAGTCGATGGCGTGCGGGTGCATTATCAGGAAGCCGGTGACCAAGATGCACCTGTAGTAGTTCTCGTTCACGGTTTCGCCTCGTCAACTCTGGTGTGGAGCAGTGTGCTCTTGAAGATAGCCGGCCAGGGCTTTCATGTGATTGCGCTGGATCTGCTTGGTTATGGTTATTCGGCCAAGCCGCGCAAGGGCAAGTACACGATTGCCGCGCAGGCCCGCATGATTGTCGGTCTGTTGGACTCGCTGGGAATCGAACGCGCAAACGTTGTGGGCAGCTCTTATGGTGGGGCAGTCGCGGCTACCTGCGCGCTGGATTATCCAGACCGAGTTGAGAACTTAATCCTGGTTGGCGCGGTCACCAACAACGAGCCAACGAGGTATCTGTTGTTACGTGTATTCGGGTCGCCAGTGATTGGCGACATCGTTTCGCCGCTGCTGATTGGGTCGCGTAGTTTGCTGCGAATGCGAATGAAGCGAGTTTACGATCGGCACTCTTGCGTGCTCGACGAGAGGCGAGTGGAAGCGCGCCATTTACCTCTGCGGGCGGCAAACACCCATCGCGCGATCATCCGGACGGTGCGGCAGTGGGACGCGGATCGAATTGAACGCGACGCGCATCTGATTAAGCAGCCTACGTTGCTTGTGTGGGGCGAGGGCGATCGGGAAGTGCCGCTTAGAAACGGCGAATATCTCAACCAGCGGATCAAGAACTCGCGTTTGATCGTGTTTCGCAACTGCGGCCACCTGCCGCATGAAGAGTATCCGCTGGGATTCACAGAATTGATTGCCGGGTTTTGCGATGCGAATTGATCAATCCATCTTAAGCGCTTTGCCCACGGATGGATCGCGGCGAATGCGCCAGATCTTTGAATCGAGATAGTAGTGGATGAAGGCGTAGCCCCAGAGGAACGAGATGCCCAGTTGCACGGCAAATGATTGTTCGTTTGCGCCGCCAACGCTCAGGTGGTTCTTGAGGGTGAGATAACCGAGATACTGACGCGGGCCCTGATAGATCAACACTGAGTGATGCGTCTACATCTCCCGAGGAGCCCTCCCTCACCGTCCCACCCCCGCCTGGCTGCCCGGCTGGGGACCCCGGGGTCGGGCTACTGCCCCGTACGATCGAGCTCGCAGTGTTATATTTCTTATTGTGAAACCAGATTAGGCGATGGTATTGCAGGTTGTGATAGATGGTCAAAATTGCGACGATCGCAATCGGCTTGTTGGGCATCGGCGTCAGCAAAACGATCCAGTGCATCGGAATTGCCGCAGCCAGCAGCAAATATTTCGGCACGTCGAGTGGTTGGCCAAGAATCGCGCGTTGGACCTGACGCGCCAGCCAGGCGACGCCGAGGATTACAGTGCCGGCAAGTAAGAAAATGGCCACCATGTTCACGCTCGATTGCAGTACGCTCGGGACCCGGGCCATTGCCTGTGGATCCTGCGCGATGAAGGCAACGAACGGGTAGTTGAAAGCAAACAGCAGCAGCAGGCGATCGAGCGCGTTATCCACAGGCGCCAGATCGCCGTTTTTCTTTTTGTAAAGCACCATGAAGCCGTAATGCTGCTTGACGAGATGGTAGTAAGCCCAGAGCGCGGCGATAAAGAAGAAGACAAACCCCGCCCCCGCCCAGACCATCAATGGTCCAACGACGAAGAAAAGCAGCGAGCCCCACAGCAAACGCGCGCGGTTGTGACGTTCGGTGCGATCGAAATAGGTGCGCGAGAAAGTGCCAAAGACATGCGGCGCGTCGATCAGAATGGCCCAGGCGGCGACCATTGGCACCAGCGGCACGACGCCGCTGACGTAAAGCGCGAGTAGCGCGTAGCTCGACGCAACTGAGCCGATAAACCAGACGAGATCGTCTTGCGCAGAGATGATCCAGCGTAGCGAGACTGCGCGTGGGCGGGCTTCAGCGATTACGTTTGCGGTTGCAGCCATCAATCGTTCTTCATTTCCTCCGTTTAGAGGCGGGCGTTGCCCGCCGTTTCAACGCTGAACGTCAATTACTCTATCCATTTCCTCCAGCTTGAACCGGCGGGCAACGCCCGCCTCTAAACACCTGGTTTGAAAGTGTCCGCGTTGAAAAGGATCTCTGCGAGCGTTAGGATTCTATCATCGACGGCAGGTCGCGCGGAAAAGAGTCGCGCCAGGGAGGAGCCCGACCGATGTCAGCTGAAGATACTGCGCTTCGAGATCTATTGCATCTGCTTTTTCAGGCGCATCCGTGGCATGGCGTGTCGCCGGGGGAAGACGCGCCCGCGATTGTTAGCGCCTACATCGAGATCGTGCCGACGGATGCAGTGAAGTATGAACTCGACAAAGCGTCGGGCCACCTGCGCGTTGACCGACCGCAGAGATTTTCTTCGATGTGCCCGACGCTCTACGGTTTCATTCCTCAGACTTTTTGCGGCGAAGAAATCGCGGCGCTTTGCGCGCAACGAACAGGCGCAACAGCCATTCAGGGCGACGGCGATCCGATGGACATCTGCGTGCTGACGGAAAAGTCGTTTGCGCACGGCAGCCTCTTCGTGCGCGCGCAGCCGATTGGCGGACTACGAATGATTGACGGTGAACAGGCCGACGACAAGATCATTGCCGTGCTCGAATCGGATGTGGCCTACGGCCAGATCAAAGACATCAGCGAGTGCCCGCGTGGGCTGGTCGATCGCTTGAAGCATTACTTTCTCAGTTACAAACAGTTTCCCGGCGAGGCGCCGCGACGCGTGGAGATCCCGCATGTTTACGATCGAACGGAAGCTGTAGAGGTGATCGCGCGGAGTATGCTTGATTACCGGAAGAAGTTTGGCGAGCCGGAGAAGAGGATCGCTGAACTGCGGCGGTTAGTTGGAGGTACCGCGAAGCGGTAACGACCTCAGCCCAACGTTGCCGCTCGGCGGCTACGTTGGGTACGCAGTCAATCCCAGGGTAGCCGCGCGGCGCGTCAACCCTGGGCTAGATTGCTTAACCGCTTTGCGGTTGTTGCGGCCGGAAGAATCTTGAACTTGATCAGATCTTCCTTCAGGTTGTCGCGGGTTACTGGGTGCCTCGGCCGCTACAAGCTAAAGCTTGTCGGACTTACGTTCGTCGTTACCGGACCACGCGTCTTGAATCCGGAGCTTCCGTCAAGCGCACCGGCACTCTTGCACGCCTGCCATTGCGCATAACTTCTACACTGATCGTGTCGCCGACCTGATGCTTGTCGAGTATGCGCGACAGATCGTCCGTGCTGCCGATCTTTTCGCCGTCAATACCAACTATGATGTCGCCAAGTTCAATGTTGCCTTCTTCAGTTTGCGTCAGGCCGCGCAGGCCCGCACTGGCAGCCGCGCCTCCCTGGAGGACGTTCCAGATTAGCACGCCGTCCGAGACCGGCAGCTCAACCTGGTTCTTGATCGATTCAACATCGCGGCTGGTGATTCCGAGTCTTGGCCGGCGTACGCCTCCGTGTTGCACTAATTGCGGCACGATCCGCTTTGCGATGTTCACCGGGATAGCAAAGCCCAGGCCAGACGAAGTACCGGTCGGCGAAAGAATCTGTGAATTAATACCAATCATTCGACCGTGGGAGTCGAGCAATGGTCCACCTGAGTTTCCGCGATTGATAGCGGCGTCAGTTTGAATCGCGCCCTCGATCAAACGATTGTTAGGCGCGCGAATCGGGCGCTGCAAAGCGCTGATAACGCCCGTCGTTAAGGTGCGATCGAGTCTGAACGGATTGCCAATCGCCAGAACTTTTTGGCCGACTTCCAACTTGTCGGAATCGCCAAGCGGTACGATGGTCAGGGGTTCTCGCGGCTTCTCGACCAGGCGAATGACGGCGAGATCTGTATCTGGATCTTCCCCGATCTTTTTGGCTGCGTATGTCTTTTCACCGCCCAAGCTCACGGTAAGTTTCTGGGAGCCTTCGACGACGTGATAGTTAGTCAAAATGTCGCCCTCCTGATCGATGATCGATCCGGACCCTGAGCCTTCTTGCGGCTCGACGAACCCAAAAAAGTCGCGCGCATAGGAGGTGGAATTAATATTAACTACCCCCGGCGCAATGGCGCGGTAGATTTCGATGTTGTTCTGCTCGTCCGTGGCTACCGCAGGATCAGTGATTCCCGGCGGCGCCTTTTCCGAAAAGGCAGAGCCTGAGGGTTGAAAACGATTCGAGATACGGTCAAGGATCGCAACCGTTGTGGCCGCGAAAATGCCAGAGACCAAAGCGATAATCAGGATTTGACGTGCTGAGATTTTATACATAGCTTTTTCCTACCTTATGAATTTAAACTCGTAAAAACGAGCCGTTTGTCAGATGCGAAGGGAATGATGACGGTTGCGCGCCGCACGCCCTCGGTGAACTGCTGAACGAACCGCCAAAGCCTCGGATTCCGATTAACTAATTTAGGCCTTCACGGGTTTTCTCTGCAAGCGCAGATCCGCCTTTTCCCCGCCAGACAAAACCCTTGAACGCTGGAGATCGATGAAGGGTTCCCTTGAATGATTAATGAGGGTGGAACGAGATAGCGGATACCAACCGCGCGACTCTGGAACGATCTTGGAACTCAGGTGTTTAGGAGAAGAGGGCGAAGACCGCCTTTGGGAAGCTAAGGAAATATGCAAGCACCGTCCCTGGCGCGCGCCAGCCCAGAGCTGAAAAGCCCGTGGCCGCGTGGATGCACATCAAGGCGCAGTAGATTCCAAGCACCAGCTTCATGCCGCGTCTGGCCAGTGTCATGTGAGCACAGCGATAAAGAGTGTACGCTGCAAAGGCGCCGATGGTTAGCTTCGCGGCAAGAAAGGGAGCCTCACCGAGATTCAACAGTCGGGCCATCGCTCCATTGCCTTCGCTCGCGATATGCAAGCGTATCCAGAGAATTGTCAATTGCGCATCGAGCCAATTCATGACGAATAGGAGAAGGCTTTTGGAGATCGCATTCACGCGTTGGGGCTCCTTAACGTGTCAAACTCTGTTGAACTATGGTTCCCTATTACGCCAGAACCCCCGAACCGCATTGGTCCGGAGGTTCTGTCGCCACGGGAGGAAACGAGACTCGTTACCGTTGTCTAAAAGAAACTTCCAATCGAACTACCGTTCCGAAAAGTGGCCGCTAATCTGCGATCTCAGATCTGAGATTACAACACTGCGATTCTCTATACCGGCGCGGTGCGGCGTATTATAGGGCCACTGCGGAAAAGCGGCTAGAGCGGATCGCCGACTACCGAAAGACCAGGTCAAAAACCACAGGTCAAAGCATGTCGATTTCCATTGCCGAAGCCATCCTCGAAGCGACGCAAGTCTTTCGTAGGGTAGGTGTCCCCGAGGCAAGGAGAGAAGCGGGGTTGCTGCTGGCACATGCTATCGCCAGAGATCGAACATTTCTAATCACGCATGCGGAAGACACGCTGAGGTCCGAGGAACTGGAAACCTTTCGTCATTACGTCGAGCGGCGCGCGCAGGGCGAGCCGGTGCAGTACATCACCGGTCACCAGGAGTTCTTCGGTCTCGACTTCGAAGTTAGCCGCGATGTACTGATACCACGGCCAGAAACGGAAATACTGGTCGAGATCGCTCTTGAATTGATCGGCAACAATGACGCGACTCCGTTCATCTGTGATGTCGGCACAGGTTCAGGCTGCATTGCCATCACACTGCTTCACGAGCGGGCAAAGGCACGCGCCATTGCAGTCGATATTTCTGAGACGGCTTTGAGTGTCGCCACGCGCAACGCGGCGCGACACAATGTTATCGAACGAATTACTTTTGTAGCGTCAGACTGCTTTGCCGCGCTTGAAAAAAAATCTTGTTTCGATCTCGTGCTTTCCAACCCGCCCTACGTTGCGGATAAGGATCTGTCCGGCCTGCAGAGGGAAGTGCGCGAGCATGAACCGCGCGTGGCCCTGACGCCGGGAGATGACGGACTTTCCGTGATTCGATGCTTGCTGGTGGATGCTGCCGCGTTTTTGGTCGACGGCGGCCATCTGGTGATTGAGATTGGTTTCGACCAGCGAGCAGCGGTCGAGCGATTGATCGACCCCGGTATATGGAACGTGATCGATGTGCGGCAGGACCTCCAGGGCATACCGCGAACGATCGTGTTGCAGAAGTCGACTTCGTCAGTGCCCACCCCACTAACATCTGGCTCCTAACTGAGCCGGCCGAAGCCAGCGAAAAACTTTCTGCCACAAGGTTCGGGCCAGCGGTGTTTACCTCCTTAGAACCAGGAAACTGTGCGTTGCCCGTGTAATCCGAAACAATTTTCAAGTTCAGGAGAGGCAGCTATGAAAAGATGGCTTGGACACACTCTGTTGGTCGTCGCCTTGATCGCGCTGGCGAACGGCGCCGCAATGGCTCAGAAGGATTCCAAAAGCTCGCTTGACTGTCGCGACAGTTGGTGGGATGGCGGCAGATTGGAGAATCACTGTGAGGTCAGAGAGCAAACCCTGGCCGCAGGTGGAACGATTACTGTTGACGCCGGACAAAACGGCGGCATCTCGGTAAAAGGCTCGGACCGCGGTGACATCCTGGTGCGCTCTCGCATCCAGACTGCCGCGCGGTCACAGAGCGAAGCTGACGAACTGGCAAAGCAGATCCTTATCGAAACGGGCGGCCTCCGGATTCACGCCGCTGGACCAGAACAGCGTCGCGATCTTAATTGGTCGGTAAGTTTCGAGATCCTTGTGCCGCGCCGATCCGATCTTTCGCTCGAGGCACACAACGGCGGCATCGCGATCGCGGAGGTAAACGGCCGGATCGAATTCAATTGCGTCAATGGCGGCGTGGTCTTACGGCGCGTCGGTGGCAGGGTGCACGGTGGAACGACTAACGGCGGACTCGTCGTCGAGCTCGCCGGTGATCACTGGGATGGGGAAGAGCTGGATGTCAGGACAACCAATGGGGGAGTCATCATGTCCGTGCCCGAAAACTACTCAGCGCATCTCGAAACGGGCACCGTCAACGGCAACGTCAGTGTCGATTTTCCGGTCACGGTGCAAGGGCGGATCACCAGAGAGCTCTCCGTCAATCTTGGTTCCGGCGGCGCGACCGTGCGCGCGATGACCACTAACGGCGGCGTGCGACTCAGGCGTACAGGCACAAACGAATAACGTCTAAGCCGATGAATGATCCAACGTCCAAAGTTTGGTGTGCGGCACCGGCTTTGGACGTTGGAATGCGCAACGTTGTATTCCTTAAGTTCTATCACCCTACCCGCGACTTTAACCTTTCCGGTTTTTAATCTAATCTGTCGGAGTCGTGGATAAATTCCGGATTACCGGCGGGCGTTCGCTCAAAGGACGGATTTCGATTAGCGGCGCAAAGAATTCCGCGCTGCCGTGTATGGCCGCGGCGCTGCTGACGCCGGAAACAGTAACTCTTCACAACATCCCTTACGTTCGCGACATCATCACGCAACGTCGCTTGCTCGAAGACATCGGCGCGACCGTGCTAACCCCGGAATTGCGCACGCATAAGATCTCTGCGTCGCATATCGAACTGTTTGAAGCGCCGTACGAACTGGTGAAGACGATGCGCGCTTCAGTGCTGGCGCTGGGTCCGCTGCTGGCTCGATTTGGCAAAGCGAAAGTTTCGCTGCCCGGTGGCTGCGCGATCGGCACGCGCCCGATCGATCTTCATCTCGCCGGGTTTCAGCAGCTCGGCGCGGAAGTAAAACTCGAAGCCGGCAACGTTGTCGCCCGCGCACCAAAAGATGGGGGCCTGCGCGGCGCGGAGGTCCACTTCGAGAAGTCCACTGTTACGGGAACCGAAAACTTGATCATGGCTGCATCGCTCGCGCGCGGCCGGACAACGCTTTACAACGCGGCCCGGGAGCCGGAGATCGCCGATCTTGCTGAGTTGCTGAACAAGATGGGCGCACGCATTCGCGGCGCGGGCACGCCCACAATTCAGATCGAAGGGGTCGAAGCTCTTGGCGGCGCCGAGCACACAATCATTCCCGATCGCATCGAAACCGGAACATTCATCGTGGCGGCGGCGATTACCAAGAGCGAGCTGGAAATCAAAGACTGCCGGCCCGAACATTCTGCGGCACTGATCGCAAAGCTGCGTGAAGTCGGTGTTGAAATCAAAGAGCTGAATCAGAGCACGCTGCACGTTGCAGGTGCCGGGAAGCTTGCCGGTAGTGATGTGACGACCGAACCGCATCCCGGTTTTCCGACCGACATGCAGGCGCAATACATGACCCTCATGACGCAGGCCGAAGGCCGCGCAGCCGTAACCGAAACCGTTTTCGAGAACCGTTTCATGCACACATCAGAGTTGCAGCGCATGGGCGCGCGCATTCACATCGATGGCCGCACTGCTACCGTCGAAGGCGCGGCGCGATTGACCGGCGCCCCCGTGCTGGCTTCCGATCTGCGGGCCTCCGCATCGCTCGTGCTCGCCGGTCTGGTCGCGGAAGGAGAGACGATGATCCATCGCGTCTACCACATCGACCGGGGCTACGAAAGGATTGAAGCCAAATTGCAATCAGTCGGCGCCGATATCGAAAGGATAAGAGATTCGGTGACTGCGCCGCTGTCACAGAATTCTGAAGCGGATGTCGCATCCGAAGTGGCCTAAAAGACCGTCCTAAATCGAAATGGCTAGCCCGCCCATTAAACGTTAGTGTAAAGTAGCCGACATGCCCGAAAACGATTGCTTATTCTGCCGCATCATCGCCGGTGAAATTCCCGCCGACCTTGTCCATCAGGACGAGAGTTGCATCGTCATTCGCGACCTCAATCCGCAAGCACCGACGCATGTGCTGATTATTCCGCGGGAGCACATGGAGTCGCTGGACGATGCTTCGCACCGCGATGAACCCTTACTCGGGCATCTCTTGCGCGTTGCCGCTCGCACTGCGAACGATGAAGGACTTGCGGAGGGCGGCTATCGCGCAGTAATCAACACTGGAGCCGGCGCCGGGCAATCGGTGTTTCATCTGCACGTGCATCTGCTAGGCGGCAGGCCGATGCACTGGCCTCCGGGTTGAGCGGGAAATCAAGAAAAGCTTTATGCAAATTGCCCTCATCAATTAGACACAAGAGCCGCTCTTTGTCTCGCTCAAGCCGATCAAGATAGTTGCCGTCTATACCCTGGAGGGCGTACCTCTGCTTGAAGATACGAAAGAAATCACAGCTGGACAAAAGGCATCGCGATTCGAGACCGTTTGCAATAGTACTTTTGGAAGTCGAAGGATCTTTTGTTTTCTAGTTGAAAGTCAAACGCAGCTTTAGCCACTTTTCTAGTGGTCCGTTTCGTTAGTAGACCTGAGACTCGACTCTTAATAGCCTCCTTCTTAGTCTCGAAGTAGGGTAAAAGAATCGAGTCGATATTCACTCCCGGCATCAAGTACGCCCACACCTTTCGTGCTTGAAATTGTCGTTGAAGTGTAAGGTTGAATCCAACCGCGGCTCTGCCGCCGCACAGTGCGGTAAGCCTCCGGCTTACCGTTGACCCGCCCAAAAAACTAGGAGGCTCCGCCTCCAGCTTCCGAGGCGCAGCCTCAGGAAGAGAAGAAGGAATCCACGCCGGTCAGGCATAGCCTGACCGCACTGCGCTGCGGCAGAGCCGCAAAAGACACGAAGCAACGAACAGGGTACTTAATGACTGCGCTATTTTATTCGGTCAATATCCATTAGCAGCGGTTCGTCCTCAAGCACTCTGCCACTCCAACACCTCACGCTAGACCACCGGTAGTCTTCAGACTTGCGCGCTTCGTCGAGGGCCGAA
>WNGK01010554.1_pt1 | contig 13612 bp, 13 predicted proteins | sample 5400601 | NCBI WGS metagenome assembly WNGK01 (sample SAMN13153376, study PRJNA577476) | soil metagenome | isolation source: 60 cm soil or saprolite under Garry oak tree replicate 1 | place: USA:California | collected 2016-06-15 | reverse complement strand
AACGTGATCGTTTGACTTGTTTGGGGCAGGGCTGGCGTAAACGTGAAGCTCGCTCTCAGTCCAGAGGACGGATTGGAGACTGTGATTGTATGCTGAGAATTTGCTGTCTCCTGTGGAGACCCGCTATCCTTCACCGATAACGTTACTGTGAAGTTCCCGGCGGATGTGTACTTGTGAGATGTGGAAGAGCCTGTTGCTGTCGAGCCATCGCCGAAACTCCACTGGTACGAGTACAGAGGTGTCCCGCCGCTGACCGTTGCCGTGAATAGTACTGCCTGCCCCGATGAGGGGGAGGATGGACTGTAGTTGAAGCCCGCGGTCAGGGAGGCGGATACTGTGAGACTCTGTGAAGTCGTAACTTTATTGCTGGAGGAATCTGTCGCTGTGAGAATAACGTTGTACTGACCCCCAATCGTGTAAACATGGGACGTATTTTGTCCAGATCCATTGGATCCATCTCCGAAAATCCAGGAATATGTGTAGGGGGAGACTCCTCCATTCGCAGAGGCTGTGAAGCTGATGGTCTGTCCAGTCCGAGGATTGGAAGGTGTAACGGTGAAAACTGTAGAGAAAGGAGGCGGGCCCGTTGAGGTAAAGAACTCTGTCATCGGGGTTGCTGTAGTATCATTCGCTGACAGCGTTGCGAGCCCCCAGTTTGATTCGAGTGTTTTCGAGTAGGCGTAGTGGTTGTATGATCCAGTTCCGGTGTAGTGGGTCTTGACGACTGGCCCTGACCATGAAGCGTAGATGTAGTCGTAAGGGTAGGTGTAGTTACTGGGCCCCTCATCGTATACTATGAACAGGGCAGCTCTCTGCGTCTGGAACAGCGCGCTAGCGAGAATCTTAGGAACGAGACTCGAAAGATAACTATCGCCTGCAGCCGCTCCACTGCTGTGCCCGTTGTCGTCGTTGGTTGGCGTGAGCCAGAGATAGTTGGGCCAGCTACTTGCCTGGTTTAGGATGGTGAGGAATTCAGAATCACTAGGCGAGGTTGCTGTCACAAAATTGGCGCACCGCGCGGTTGTATTCATATCCTTGAAGTTCAGGAATGGAAAATGGTTGCTATTGCTTGGCGGACTGAAGCCGCATGTCCCAGAGCCGGCGGCATCCTCAGCAAACGCCTTCCACTTCAATCCCGCTGACTCCAGCCTATCTACAAGGTTGGGTCCCGTGTCCTGGAAGCAGCAGACCCCGTCATCTGTTGCACAGTTCACATATTCCGCTCCGAACAGGGCGCAGTAGTTAGGCTCGCTGGGATGGCTTACAGCTGTATAGCCGCCTTTCGAGCATAAGCTATCGCTTGTACAGAGACCGGCGAGCGAGTAGTTCGACGCTAGACCGGTCTCATAGGGTCCGAGACCGCCGCATGTTGTGATAATGTCGCAGTAGCCGTCGTTCTCCATAAGAATCGTCACCATATAATCGAACGATGCTCCCGATGGAGCAGTCAAAAGTGTCTTGATGAGACCTGTGGGAGATGTTCTCGCATGGACGGTCGAGAAATCTGTGTGATATGCTAGGGATCCGGCGAGGAGAATCGTCAAAAGGATGAGAAGTGGTCTGGGCTGGAGGCTCGACCGGTGTTCTCGCTTCTGCTGATCCAACTTGTCCACATACTCTCAGGCATAAGCCTCACCTCCGCGTTCTGGCAAGAGCAATTCGGGATCGGAACGGAGAGCCAGGCTCTCCATCCAGCGGGCTTCTGGAACATTTAAGATCTACTATGTTCATGGGTCCCTTCACCTGATCGCGTTGTGGAGAGTAAATCTTGGCGCCAATTCTCGCTCTGTGACTTCTCGACCCGTCAAATCGTTCCGTTTTAGGAAGCGCCGTTAATTCTTCTCGAATAACTTTGGCACGTCTTTCATCATCAATCTCCGAAGGCTTTCAAGTTGCTGAAACGGAGGGTGACCGCCGTTTCGTCTGATGGCGCATAGGACTCATCGTCATCTCTAGGCATGGTGGAAACGAAGGCTGGGTCCGGCTCGTCCTTCGTGACGATTCTCGTTCTCGTCGACCAAAACGTTTCCCGCATCATTTCTCTCCTGTATCTCGTTTGAGAAATCGCGAATAACTATATGGCCGACTGAGTGTAAGGCCAGGATACGATGGCTACGGACCACAGGGTTAATCCGTATGCTACTTGCGTGCCGCTCGTTCTCCGGATACGATGTACGGGACCGTTTCCGCCACATAGGTAGCGTGATCCGCAATCCTCTCCAAATATCGGAGAATCAGCGTCCCAGAAACGACACATTTCAGATTCCCCTCGCGCTCGTTTGCAGACTTTTTGACAAAGTCAAGATAGAGATTGTCGACCACATCATCCATCTTCTTCACCTTGGCCGCAAGCTCAATGTTGCGCTCAGTAAACGCCTTGATGCTCAAAGTTATCATATCCTTGGCCTGGGTCCCCGCATTTTGAACTGCCGATCTGTCACAGTTGGATAGATCTCCAAAGATCCCCATCACATCGGAAATATCGTGAGCGTATCTCCCAAATCTGGAAAAGCCATAGGCCACCTCCATACACGACTTGATGAACCGTAGGTCAGAAGCTACGGGCTGATATCGTGCAATAATTTCGACGGCAAGCTCGCTCACTTCATCTTGCAACATCCGGAGCTCTTCTGACCAGCCATAGATTCTGTCTCGGAGATCTCGTCCTTGTACGTACGCGTCAATGGCGGTGGAGACAGTGTTCTGGGACAGCTCCGCCATGTCGAGAACCATGTTTCGAAGCTTCTCAAGGCCTAAATCCATCAGTCTCGGCAAATTCTCGTCCCCGATTCTAGCCGAATTTTCCGGTAAGATATCTTTCCGTCAGCTCTTCCTTTGGGTTCTCAAAAAGACTCGTCGTGTCGCTATACTCGATTAACTGGCCAAGGTAAAGGAATGCAGTAAAGTCGGAAACTCTAGCTGCCTGTTGCATGTTATGAGTGACAATCACCACAGTGTAAGATTCCTTGAGGCTTGCGATGAGCTCTTCTATTTTTGCTGTGGCGATTGGGTCCAGAGCCGAGCACGGCTCATCCATCAAGATTACTTCTGGCTCAACTGCTAGTGCGCGCGCAATACACAGTCGCTGTTGCTGACCGCCCGAGAGACTAGTGCCAGACTTGTCCAAGTCACCTTTGACCTCATCCCAGAGAAAGGCGCGTTCAAGGCTGCGTTGAACTGCGCGGTCGAGTATTGTATTGTTCCTCTCACCGTTAAGTTTGAGGCCGGCAGCAACATTATCGTAGACTGACATTGTTGGAAAAGGGTTTGGTTTCTGGAAAACCATGCCCACCCGTCTTCTGATGGTTACAGGGTCGACTCCTTTCGTGTAGATGTTTGACTTGTCTAGGAGAACTGTGCCTGTCGATCGAGCTCCCGGCACGAGTTCGTGCATCCGGTTAAGACATCGTATCAGCGTGGATTTTCCGCATCCGGAGGGCCCTATGATTGCCATTGCTTCATTCGCTCTTACCTTCATCGAGATGTCTTTCAGCACATGGTTTGATCCGAACCAAGCGTTCAGTTTCTCTGTTTCGACCTTGTAGGTTTCCATTTGGTGGATCCTGACGGATGATGGCTTATTTTCAGCTTTCAACTCTTCAAGCTGGATGCCCAAAGTCAATTTCTCGACCGGTTTGAATCGTATCGCTCCCTAGTCGCGAGTCTCACTCCTACGTTCAAAGTCAGGACGATTAGTATCAAGACTAGGGCCGCTCCCCAGGCTTGTTGATGGCTGACGGAGTCTGGGAGAAATGCGTCCCTGTATATTCTAATGGGGAGTGCGTCGATGGGTTGGTTCCAGCTGGAAAGGAAGAAGTTGCTTCCGAAGATCGTAAGCAGGAGTGGGGCGGTTTCTCCTGAGATTCGAGCTATAGATAGAAGAACTCCGGTAATCACACCGCTCTTTGCTGTGCTTAGTACAACGCTTATGGTCGACCTCCACCGCCTAATCCCGAGCGCCATCGCGGCGTCGCGGATTGAGCTTGGGACCGTCTTGATGGACTCTTCAGTAGTCCTGGTCACTATTGGCACCATGATGATCGAGAGCGCCGCGGCTCCGGCGACCGGAGAATATTCGTGAGTAGCCACCACGAGGAGAACCCAAACGAGGACGCCGACCACGATGGAAGGGAATTCCGTAAGGACGTCGTTTAGAAAACGGATGGTCCTTCCGAACTTGTTGTCTCCAAACTCAGCCAGGTAAATTCCCGACATTACACCCAATGGGACACCGAAGAGGCTTGTTAGTCCAATGAGCAACAAAGTTCCCTGAATGGCTGGAGCGATACCCCCGATGGTCTCTCCTGGAACTCCAGGAACACTCGTCAAGAATTGCCAGTTAATAGTCGAAATTCCATTTCTTACAACCTCCACTAGTATGCTCGCCAGAGGAACGATCGCAACGAGTAAGCAAGAGAGACCTAACCCATAGGCCAGCTTGTCCTTGATTCTCCTCATCGTACCGTGCTTCATTTTCACTCCACAGCCCCCGCCTTGAGCCTCAGAACTCTTGAAACCATGAGCTGGGCGAAGACATTGATGACAAGAGCTAGACCAAAGAGAACCAGCCCAGCCCCGACCACCGCGGACAGCTGGAGGGACTCTGCCTCATAGTATTGCCCAGCAATCAGCGAGGCCAATGTCTGACCGGGAATGAACAGGGATGTCGGCAACGCGGCTGGACCCAAGGCCCCACCAATGACCAAAGTAATGGCCATGGTTTCCCCGATGGCTCTTCCCAATCCCAGAATGGTCGCTCCGAAAATTCCTGATCGTGCATAGCTCAAGACCCCGATTCTAACCACTTCCCACCTTGTGGCGCCGATACTATAGGCCGCTTCTCTCTGAGAAGCGGGGACAGCCATCATTACTTCTTTCGAGATCGATGAGATCGTTGGAATTATCATGATGGCGAGTATGAGCCCTCCCATGAGGATATCGTATCCGTGAGGCGCTCCGTTGAATATGGGGATAGATGCAAACGTACTGTTGAGAGGTATCTCAACGTAGTTCACTATCCAATTCCTGAGGACTAGGCGTCCCCAGAATCCGTAGATAATGCTGGGGACCGCTGCGAGTAGTTCAACGAGTTGTGACAGTGGGGCCCTTACTGAGACAGGTGACATTTCTGAAAGGAAAATCGCGATTCCTAGACTGACGGGAATCCCGATGGCAATGGCAATGCCCGACGTAACCAGCGTTCCGAGAATGTATGGGAGCACGCCGTACGATTCTTGGCCGAGCGTTGTGTTCCAATCTACCCCAGTGACGAACCCGATGCCAAAAGTTGAGACAGCTTGAAACGAACCGCGGCTTAGTACGACCGCGGTTAGAACAATGATTACTATGGCTGTACAAGCGAAAATGTTCGAGAAGATTTCAAAGATGCTGTCGCCAGACGGGTGCGTGAGTCTGCGAAAAATGTAATGACCGAGGCCTTGCCCTCTAGTGTTGGATGCAACGATTTCCTCTGTCTTGGACATAATTCCTTTGTCTGTGCTTCGTCAATTTTCGATGTTGCGGAAGCTTCCCTCAGCTGTGCAGGGTTTGACCGTTGTATGTTATCGAACGAATAGTTGCTTCGGCGTTTGCCACTACCGAAGAGGGAAGCGCAACGTATGAGAGTATTGTTGCTTGGTTCTGCCCTTCGTGCACAACGAACCAGAGATAGTTGACGAGGGCCTGGGCTCTGGCTTGGCTCATGGAGCCACCGTACACGTTCAACTCTTGGAAGACCATGATGTAGCTGAAGGTAACTATGGGGTACGCTGCGGGGTTACTTGAGTTTAGCAGCTTGACTGACGTCCAATTTCCACTTCCTGCCGGAAGAGAGGGAAGGCTTGAAGCAGCAAGGCCACTGGAGGAGAGTGTAGGTTCAATGAACGAGCCTGAACCGTTCGGGTTCCAGAGGAATGCGTATGTCATCGCAGGGTTGGCCGAAAGGGCATAATTCAATTCGACATATCCGATCGTATCTGGGACTGTTTGGATGGTGCTAGCCACGCCCGCATTTTGAGGACTCGCCAATGCGTTGGCAGCCCAAGCAGTAGCCTTTGGTTGCTTGCTCTGACCACCCAGCCAGACGGGGCTAGAGCTGAGATAGCCAGTGAAGACGAATGTCGTTCCTGAAGAGTCGAACCGGTGAACAACAGTAATCGCAGTATGAGGGAGAACTACGCCCGCAGGGATGTGGGGGTTGTTCTGATTAAGCTGCACAATACCGACGTCGTCCCAATACATCGTACCTCCAGGAGATAATCCTCCCTGAAAGATTTCGGCGGCCAACGTAACGTTGAGGTAGAGTCCCTTACGAATTGTGTAGCTGGTCCCGTTCGAGAATTGAGCCGGGATGTTGTAGGCAATAGCTACTGCGCCAATCGTGTCCGGAATTGTGAGCGCATTGGGAACGGACACCACTTGAGTGGATGTCAGCGGAGCGTCTGAAGCTCCGAAATCTACGGTCTTCTGTCCGAGCGCGGTTATTCCCGCCCCGCTACCTATCGACTGATAGTTGATCTGAACATTACTATTGATCTTAGTGTAGTTCGCATCAACAGCCGTAATAAACGGGAATACGAACGACGACCCCGCGCCGTTCAGAGTTGTCGTCGGTGGGGGCGGATGCAGAATCCCCTGAATAACATAGCCAGTGACGCCGCTCACCGCGGCTACGATCACCAGACCGATAACAAATACTGTTCTACTTATTCCGCCCCTTCTTACTATTGCTCCCGGAGTTCCCGACATGCTAATCCGAGGATAAGAAGAGACCACAGGATAATTAGCGATCTCACTGATTCTACTGACGGCCTACGTATATCCATATATCACAATAGGCAGTTAGGAGAGTCATCTCAACTTGCTGCAGTGGGAGACCGTGGGCGTTAGAGGTGGCCGCTTCCTTCTCGCGAGAACGCTTCAACGTCATAAGTCTCACCGCTCTCACCTGTGTCCAGATATGAGCGACTAACTTTCTTGAACGAGACGAAACCTGAGCTTGAGCCGTGCATCGATCTCTCGGAGGTCGTTAATTCCCTTGGATCGATCTGCTCGAGAGGCGACTCTTGCGGTTGGATACGCCCCATAGTTGGTTGTCCTTCCTTGATGGTTTTCAGAACTAAGCTGCGTCTCGCCTTCGGCAATTCGAAGATACGGTCCACCACGGGTCCACTCATAAATGGTTCGGAAAGATGCGTATAAGTAGATCCCGAGCTGAGTATATAGTCAGCGTAAATATATCCATAGTGCACAATAGTTGCAACCGCTTTGAACTCAGTTGAGCTCCGAAAATTGCAGATGACTGGGGGTGCGAGCTACACCGTCTCTCTACCGAAAGACTGGGTTAAGGAGCAGGGTCTCAAGGTTGGTGACGTTGTGGCGGTGATGCCTCGATCGGATTCGTCACTCACGCTGATGCCGCACGAGAAAGTTCCCGCAGGCAAAGATAAAGGCGCTGAAGTGACGGTTGCTCCTCAGAAGGATCAAGACAAGGAACAGATCCTTCGGACGGTCTTGGCCCAGTACCTGGCCGGATATGACATCATTAAAATTCGATTTCCTATTTCAGCCAAGCCCGACCTCAGAACGTATCTGAGAGAATCCGCCAGAAAGATGTTTGTAGGTTCCGAGATAATCGAAGAGTCAAAGGACGAGCTGATAGTACAGTGCTTGTCCAGCTATGGTGATCTTCCCGCGCCTAAGGTTATCTCACGAATGAGCCTCATAGCGAAGCTGATGCTAAGAGACGCGGTTGATTCTCTCAAGGGCCGGGACCCAGCCATGGCCGAGGAAATTGTCCGCAGAGATGAAGAGGTGGACCGATTCTATCTGTTCCTCATACGGCAACTGACAATGGCGGTTCTCAATCGAAGCCTCATCCTTGAGATAGGCTTGGCCGATCCCAGAGACTGCCTCGTTTATCGTGTCGTTTCCAAGAGTCTGGAGAGAATCGCTGACCACGCTACGACTATTGCGAAGATGGCCGCGAGCCTAGAAAGCCCGCTGCCTCCCCGCCTCGCAGACGAAATCTCCAAGGCAAGCGACATCACGATCAGCGTCTTGGAAGATTCGTTCAAGGCTCTGGCCAAGAGCGACGGGACCCTCGCCAATAGCTCGATAGTTTCCGCTGAGAAGGTCGAGAGAGAAGCCGAGAATGTGATGGACAAGCTCTTCACATTCAAGCTCAGCCAGAAGTCGATCGTTGCAGTTCGCCTCGCTTTGGAAAGTCTCAAGAGAATCTCGGAATATTCCGAAGATGTCGCAGAAATGGCCATAAACCTGACAGCTAGAAGAACAGAACTCTACTAACCCGTAATCCACAGGTCCACACCGCGATTCATAAGTCTCGACGAACGTTTGACCTAACCATGGGTTTTGACGGTGGAGAAGCTGCTCTCAGGTATCACGAAGCCACGAAACATTCAGAACTCACCCTCAGAATGTCTGCACACTACCTAGACTGGAACAACAAACCTTCCCCCTTCAAAGCATACAAGAATCTACCTTCGATACCTCTACCACACGAATTTCCGCACCCAACGCAAGAATCCCTGAGAACGATCAAGAGCCAAGATTCCCTCGGCACTAGCAGACCCGTGGATCTCCAAAAGCTCGCCGAGATCCTGTTCTTCTCCGGGGGCATTACGAGGAAGGTGAGGATTGGAAGCGAAACGCACTACATGCGCGCAGCCTCTGCGACGGGCGCTCTTTACCCAATCGAACTATACGTCGTCAGCTTCAGCATTTCTGGACTGGACGCTGGCGTATATCACTTCAATCCTCTTGGCTTCTCTCTCGCCAAGATACGTGATGGTGACTACTCCTCCAAACTCGGTGCTATCACAGGCGAGGCTGCTAGATCCTCAAGCGCAACAATAGTTCTCACATCTATGGCATGGAGAAATGCATGGAAGTACGAGGCGAGGTCCTACCGTCACTGGTTCTGGGATGCAGGAGTCATTGCTGCAAACCTTCTCGCAACGTGCTACTCGGAAACTGTCCCTGCGAGAATCTTGATGGGATTCATTGACAAGGAGGTCGATCAGCTTCTAGGTCTCAGACAAGAACAAGAAGCAACTGTCGCCCTGGCCACAATAGGCCAACGTACGACGACGCAAGATAAGCAAGAACCGACTGAAGTCTCGCAGCTTAGCCTGGAAGATGAACCCTTGTCGAAAGAAGAGGTTGAGTATCCGGTGATATGGGATGCGAACAGGGCATCAGAGCTTCATAGCGAGGCCGAGATTGAGTCCGCCTCTGGAAGAAGTTGTCCTACGTCGAGGCTCGACACGAAGGTTTGCTCAGAAATCTATTTCTTTCGAAGCACTCTCCACAATAATCGATGCCGCGACTTCTCCCCTTCCTCTGGATTTTCTCTCTAACGATGACTCGCTGACAGAATTCTACTTCATCGCAAACGACGTCGACGAACTCCCTCCTGGGGCATACTATTTTGATCGAGGAACAAAATCTCTGGAACAGTTGAAGGAGGGTAAATTGAGGTACGTGTCTGGGTATCTGTGTCTTGAACAGCTTCTCTTCAGCGACGCCAGCGTTGTATTCTTCCTAATGACCGATCTTTACAGGGTTCTCGAGCCTCTCGGAAGCAGAGGTTACCGGGCTGCTGAATTCGAAGCAGGAATGCGCGCAGGAAAAATCTACCTCTCAGCATACGCCCTAGGAATTGGAGCCTCAGGATCAACATTCTACGATGATGCTGTCACGGAATTCTTTTCGCCCCACTCTAGGAACATGAGTCCGATGATAGCAGTTGGAGCTGGAGTACCGGCCTACAGCGCCAGACCAGGCAGGATTCTGCCACAATTTGAGGCCTCCCATAAAAGTAGGAAACCCAAAACTGTGTGACAGAATTCCAGCTTTCTCTTCGGAACAATTATATTGACAGAGCTTCTGCAGCATAGTGTTTAGAATCATGCTAGCAACTGAGAATTTGTATGATGATATGTCGAAGGGAAAAGTTGACCCTTCAAAATGGAAGATCCTGAGCTTCCCCATGGGAAACGGTGAGACATGGACATGGGAGGAGCCGACGGCTCGAATCGAGCCCAAAAAGGGCGGCCTAGCTGTCACGGTAGATCCCTTCACTCGCAAACATGACCAAGTTCACATGTTCGACGACCCCAAACAACTCTACGGATCGACCAGAACCTTTCCCATCTCGCCAGATCGCGTGACGGTGTTTGAAGTCGAAATGGGCTGCGAGACCTACCGTAGTAACGCGGACGATCTTCGGGACGCGTTCGCAGGCTTCATCCTAATGGACTTCTCTACCGGCATGATATTCGACTTCATATCGACAGGACGAAAGATCGGAGCAATCTACGAAAGGCTCCTTATTCCTGGAGTGACAGACGAGAAGACCGCCTTCACCTATCTCATCGAGTCGCCGTTTTCAGGCGTCCGAACAGAGCCAGGAAAACTTCACCGCTATACTGTACGAATAGATGCCTCCAACCGACGCGCTCAATGGCTGACAGACGGAAAGACGTTCTTCAAAACAGAAGGACTACCGGTAGCGCCCAAGGAGATAATGATAGGCTTTGGTCTCTTCACGCTGAATCCCGTGGACCCGGCAAAAGGAAGCAAATCGATCCATGGGCAGGGCGCGACTGGGACTTGGAAAAACTTTGGATACTTCATCGAGTAAACGAAGCGTTCGGTCCAACCCTCAGTTTCGGGTCGACAACTTCACTGAACATTATTAACAGCCAAGCGACGAGTATCTGCAGATGCCAACCAACGCTGCCAACCTAGAGGCTCCACCGTCAGCCTCCAAACTTCCGTCCGGAATAACCGGTCTCGACAGCATGCTTGCCGGCGGGTTTCCAGAAGGCAAGGTAATCCTCGTCTTGGGAGAACCTGGCACCGGAAAGACCATCCTATGCTCCCAGTTCCTCCATTGGGGAGCAGCAGAGAAGAACGAGAAAGGAATCTTCATCGGAATGAACGAGCCGAAGGCCCGTCTGACTACCGAAATGCGCGAGCTAGGAATGGACTTTGAACGCCTTGAGAGCACTGGAAAATTTGGCTATGTGGACGCGACCGAGGTTCGACGGATACCTGAACAGGCCAGGGTGGGTCGCATTCCTGTCGGAGGTCGAGAACTAGGTCTGGCGAATCTGATAGAGCTGATGCAGGAAGGAATCGAGAAGCTGTCGCCAAAGAGGATCGTCATAGACTCGATTTCAGACCTAGTCTTCCGCTTCCCAAGGCTCGAGGACAGACGTCCAGCGGTACTGGACATTGTCGAAGCGCTCCGATCGACTGGTGCAACCTGTCTCTTGACAAGTGAACTCCTGTCGACTGGAGACAGTCGAAGGCTGCAGCCTGAGGAGTACTTGGCCGAGGGTGTGATAATGCTGAGGATTGTCAAGAAAGGAGTGCGGACCCTTCAGATTACGAAGATGCGGGGTGCCAAGATCGACACTGTCGCCCGTCCCTTCGTGATCAGAGACAGTGGCATAGAAGTCTTAGCAAGAGAAGAAGTCTACGCCTAACCAGAAATGGAAAATGCACCAATCCCGGAAGAAGTCACAGACGTTCTCAAGACAACAAACATCGGATATCTGACCACAATCTCCAAGAAGGGCGACCTCTACAGCTACCCCGTAGCCTTCTACTATTCCGACCTGCGAGTCTATTTTGTCACACCAATCAGCGCAGCAAAATACAAGATGATCAAAGAAAATCCGACAGTCTCGCTGATCGTTGACAACAAACAACTCACGACCAACGCCTGTGGAGCGATGATCCAGGGAAGAGCAAAAACATTCAGCATTACAAAAACAATCGTCTCGATACTCTCCCTCGGACCAAAAGTCGCAGGCTTCTCGAAGAAGTATCCTGGAATGCTAAGCTTCTACGCGAAAGGAAAAGGACTGCCAGACGAGCGAAAATTGTACAAGTATCGGATCATACAGATCACGCCGACAAAGATCCTTTACTGGATAGGATACTCTTTCGGGAGATACATTCCAAAGAAGGAGAAAACTATCGGCAGCCGGGTGGGTTTGGCCAGAGACGACGAAAATGCTTCAGCAATTGCACAACTAGTTTCATCAGCCGACGAAGAACTCGCACCAACCAAAGGCCCGGTCGACCATGATTGGCTTGCCAAACTGGATCGTCAGGTCTCAAGCGGATTCTTGACTCAAGATGAGCGCGAGCTGATAGACTCGTACAAGACCCAGACAGGGGGCTCGTCCAAGCTGACTAAGGGGGAGAAGAAGTTATTGGACAGATGGAAAGGACGTGCCTAGCTTCTGTAATTGCGGCCCTGTGCCGAACCTGATCTGATTCCGACTGGCTATTGGATCGGAGCTGCAGGAGGAGAGGGAGTAATGTCTAGGTTCGAGTCGGTAGCCTTGAAGTGTCCTAGCGGGATGAGAGATCTGGCGCTTCGATAGAGACAGTACGCCCCGGCTAAGACCAGAGGCCACGTCAACGATTGGGCCAGATAGGGGTCGGCAATATGATACGATAGAGGTTGCTGAACCTGACTCCCCAGCCATAACAGGAAGATGCAGAGACCCGTCCATCTCAGATGTCTTCGAAGAGTCTTGTCTCCCGACCTTTTCGCGCTTAGCAGCAGTGCGATAGCGCCGAACAATAGCGCTCCTCCGAAAGGTGTTGCTGCTGCAAACCCGGAATAGATAGATGTGAAAAATGCCCCGACTGCTCCCCCCAGAGTTACGAACCAGAACAGGTATCGGAGCTTGCTCCAATGAAGAGTATCTCTGAATAACGGGTCTGACCTTCGAGCAATGCGAACGGTCGAGTCGATCCACAGGAATATGAGAGTGAAACCTAACGAGATTATCAGGGCTCCGAGCAGATTCACATAGAAAGCGTTGAGCTCGAAGGTTAGAGCGATCGATAGGAAGGCTGAGAGAGACACGAAATATATTCCCATTGCCCCTACCCAGAAGGCTTGCCTCCGGTAGAGGCTGGTCAACAGTACTCTTCTGATCGTGAACGCCCAGAACGCCGAGTAGAGGAAGAGACCGACCACGGAGAGCCAGAGCACGAGAAAGATTATCGAAAATTCACTTGGCATAGGGGGTGACCTCCGTTCGTCCGTGCGAAAGTGTGAACCGGAAATATCCTAGCTGGGGAGGAATCCCTCTCATCTTCGTGATTCTGAGTAGCGGTACGATTCTGAAGCCTTCCTCGTATACTTTGAACTCTAATACTCCATCGAAGATCTGTTCCATCGCTGCCAGAACCTCTTGCCGATGCATTCCCTCCTCCACGGTGGCTAGGAAGACGGACTCGTACTGCTTTGCTTCAGCGAAGAGTTGGGAAAGAAAACGATAGATTGTGTCCGCGGGGTTGAGCATCAGCAACGAAGATAAGACATCAGTAACAACTCTAACCCGCCGATCCTCGGCCTTTCGAATAGTCTCCTTGATACTAAACGATAGGCCTGCCAGATCATTGACGTTCAGCACCTCATGGCTTCCTCGGCTGGCGAGCCATGCGGGTTCAAGCCACGGTTCGACCTTGTAGGCTCTCACATCTTGCAAAACCTCGGAGACAGAAAGCCTGGTCACGTAGAGGCAATGGTCTCCCTGAAGCATTCCTGACTGGGTGA
>WNGK01005672.1_pt1 | contig 13612 bp, 7 predicted proteins | sample 5400601 | NCBI WGS metagenome assembly WNGK01 (sample SAMN13153376, study PRJNA577476) | soil metagenome | isolation source: 60 cm soil or saprolite under Garry oak tree replicate 1 | place: USA:California | collected 2016-06-15 | reverse complement strand
TGGTGGAACCGTAGACCGTGTTGCAGCCGGTGTGGGCGGCCATGGCCATGACGGACATGCCATTGGCCAGGCGGCCGTCGATGGGCTGCAGGGACTTGTGGTTGAAGGCCTCAGTGAGCAGGACGGCGGCGATGGCCTCAACGAGCTGGGCATCGGTGATGTGGCCGTTGGAAGCCTCGTAGGCGGCGATGCGGTCGCGGGTGTCGTCTTCGTCTTCACCGCCCAGGCCCATGACGAGGTGCGCAATGGACTGGCGAAGAAGCTGGTAGCCGGCGGCGTCCTTTTCCTTGAGGGCGGCCAGCTTGGCAACGCCAGTCTTCTCGAGGTCGCCGGCCTTGGCGACGAATCGATCGGACTTGGCGTGGAAGACGGGGCGCATGTAGGCCTCGGTGACGGCGGCGATGGAGCGGAGGACGGATTTTTCACCGCAACCGGCGCAGGCGCCGTCGCCGGAGACCAGGGCGTCGTAGTTGCGGCGGACCATGAGCATGTTGCGCAGGGTTGCGGTCTTGGAGTCGGCTGGGTTGGCGGCGTTGAAGAGGCCGAGGTACTTCTGCGAGGTGTCAGGCAGCAGGTTGAGGAAGGCGGTGCCGGTTTCGTGCTCGGCGTTGACATCTTCGGTCTCCTGAACCATGCGGAGGGCATTGTGATCGCCGCAAGCGGTGACGCAGGCGGCGCAGCCCTTGCAGAGGTCGCTGACAAAGATGGAGAAGACGCCACCGGAGCCGGGGGTTTTGCGCTCGGGCGAGGAGAAGATGGCGTTGACCTTTTGATAGGCCATGGGCACCTTCTCAATGATGTTGTAGAACTGCGTCTTAGCCTCGGTCGAGAAGCCGTCGACGGATTCCGTGACTTCGCGGAGGATCTTCTGGATCGGGGTGCCGGTCTTCATTTCGGCAACCATGCGCTGGCGGGTCTGCTTCTCGATTTCCGGAAGCTTCGCAATCATCTTGCGGCGCTCGTCTGAACTCGTGACGTAGCGGGTGATGGCCGTGGAGAGGACGGTCGCCAGGTCCTGCGAGGTGTTGGGCAGGGCGGTGTCAGGGCAGACCGAGATGCACTCCATGCACTGGGTGCAGTTTTCGGGGATGTAGAGCGGGGTTTCGCGGCGGGCGACGTACTTGGAAGCGGTGTCGCCGGTGGCCGCGGCGATGACGCCCAAGGCGCTGAGCGGGGTGGCAGGCTGGTCGTAGCCCATGCCGGAGCGGAATTCGGCGTCGAATGCGGCAATGGTGGAGACGGGCGGACGGGAGGCCTGGCCCTCGGGCGGCGGGGTAGTGCGGCAGCCACCGGTAGTGCACGAAGAGCCTGCGCCGCCTTCCGCAGCGTATGCGGGGACTTCTTCAAGGATGGGCAGGAGAGCTACGCCACGCAGGGAGGAGCGGTCGGCGGCGGCAACGTCTCCGATGGCGATTTCCCTGACGCGCTCCCAGCCCTGGAGCATGACCTCCATGTTGGACTGAACGACGGCTTCGCCCTGCTTGCCGAACTTCTTGACGTACTGCTTGTAGACGACGTCGCGGAATTGCTCCTGGGTGATGCCGAACTCGTCGAGCAGGCCGGAGCAGGCGAAGAAGGCGCCGAGGAAGGCGTTGCCTTGCATGCGGAGCTGGAGGTCGCCGCGGTTGGTAGCCTTGCGGGCGATGTCGAAGCCGGGAAGGGTGAAGACGCGGATGTTCTTCTCGATGATCTGCTTGCGAGCCCAGATGGGGAGGTTCTGCCAGGCGCGCTCGCCTTCCTCATCGGATTCCCAGACGAGGCTGCCCCCTTCCTGCATGCCGTCGAGCGGGTTGCAGTGGGTGAAGGCCTTGGGATCGCAGCAGAGGACCGTGGTGACGTGGCGCAGGTCGCAGTTGACGCGAATGCGCTCCTTGGCGGCCACCATGAAGTAGCTGGTCGGCGCGCCCTTCTTCTCAGAGCCGTACTTGGGGTTGGCGCTGACGTGGATGATTTCCTTGGGGTTGCCGCGCTCGTCGGTCAGGCCGTCGCGCTCATAGAGGAGATCGTTGAGATCGCCAAGGATGGCGCCGAGGTTTTTGCCGGTGGTGATGGCGCCCCATCCACCGATGGAATGGAAGCGGACGGCGACCGCACCCTCGGGAAGCAGGGACGGGGCTTCGTCCCCGACGACGGAGTAGGGGTGGTCGATGCCGAGGACGATGAAGCTTTCACCGTCGGCCAGGGTCTTGCCGTCTTTGCGAGCGCGGCCGGCGGTGGCATATTCGTACGCGCCGAAGATGTGTTCGGGGCGGAAGTCGCGCGAGCCAAGGCCGTAAGTGCCGGCGATGATGCGGGGGACCTCTTCGAGAGAGATCTTCGGGATGCCAGCAGTGCCCTGCACAGCTTTGGACAATGCGGTGCGGATGTCGCGGCCGAGCGGGTTGTCACCGGACAGGGCTTCGTCTGTCCGCTCCACAATGATGATGTTCTTCTTGCCGCGCACGGCTTCGACGATCGCCGCTTCGGGGAAGGGGCGGATGACGTTGACGTGGATGGATCCGACGCTCGAGTTGCGGGTTTTGCGTAGGTGATCGACGGCGGCCTCAATGTTTTCAGCCGCGGACCCGAGAGAGATGAAGATGGTGTCGGCGTCGTCGGTTTTGTACTGGGTGACCAGGCCGTAGTAACGGCCAGTCAGGTCGCCGAAGTCCTTGTAGGCGGCTTCGAGGAAATCCAAAATGGGCTCGGCGAAGTTGTTGCGCCGCGCCACGATGCCCTGCATGTAATGTTCCTGGTTCTGGACCGGGCCGAGGAGGATGGGGTTGGTGAGGTCCATCATCTTGGGGACGCGGCGGCGGGTGGGTCCAAAGAGGACGCGCTGGGCTTCGGTAGGACAGTCGATTATGTCTTCGGGGGAACCAAGGTACTCGCGGATCAGCTCGGACTCGTGCTTGTAGAAGGTCCGCTCGAGGTGGCTGGTCAGGAACCCGTCCATGATGTTCATGCCGGGGGTGAGCGAGAGCTCGGTGACGCGGCGGAGGATGAGGGCCTGGTCGGCCGTCTGCTGGGCATCCTTGCCGAAGATCATGATCCAGCCGGTATCGAGGGCGCCGTAGATGTCGTCGTGTCCGCAGTGCACGTTGAGGGCGTGCTTGGTGAGCGCGCGGGCGCCTACCTCCAGCACCATGGTGGAACCCTTACCGGGAGCGTGGTAGTACTGCTCGACGCCGTAGACGACGCCCTGACCAGAAGTAAAGTTGACCACGCGTTTGCCGCACACCGAGTGGGCGATGGCGCCACCCTGGGCAGCGTGCTCGCCTTCCGTCTCGATGGCGATGGTGTTGTGGCCGAAGACGTTGAGATGGCCCTCAGCGTAAGCCTGCTGGAAGAGCTCGCCGCCCTCGGTGGAGGGCGTGATGGGGTAGAACACGCCGGCGTCGGCGATGCGCGTCTCGGTGTGGTAGGAGACGAGCTGGTTTCCGTTGGCGGTGACCCGGATTCCGGGATAGCGAGCTGACTTCATAGTGTGAACCCCCTCAGTGCGAACGACTGAAACTTGCAATGCTTGAATCTTTTGCCGCTGCGGTGGAGAACCATTGTAGTGATTGATTCGCATGATCCGCAACGAAGGCCGCGCTGGGCGCGGCGAATACTGTGTCGATCTGTATGCGGGGCGGCCGGCGAACGACGATCTTTCGTCCTGGAAATTCCGGCGAGCCAGGCAGAGCGCAGGGAAGCAAAACCGTTCCCTTCTAGTCTATTGGCGGGCGAAGTGCGCCGGGAAGCCGGGTGAAGATTTGAATCCCGCATTGCAAACTCATAGACAAGTATGCACCCATAACGTGAGATGATGTACCGTATTATGATATAACTTCTTTGTCGACCAAAAGAAGAATATTGCAGCTGATTCGGCGGCGATTCGAAAGCGATTCCATGGGGAGCAAACTGGGGTTTCCAGAGCCGTGTTAGTCTGTCGCCGACATGCGCCTTCTTCCTTCCCTGCTTTGCATTGGCGCTGCCGTGTCTCAACTGAATGTTTGCTTGCACTCGGCGCCCGTGGAACCCGATTCGGGGAATGGCCCGGCAGCGGTTCTTGCCAAGGCGTGGCCCTTCTATGACTTTACGAGTACCAATGTGAAACCGTGGCACCTGAAGGCCACGTACCTGCTTTATGACGCCAACGGTAAACATCCCCAGACGGGGGTGTACGAGTATTGGTGGGCTTCTCCCAACCAGTCCAGAAGCACCTGGATGCGAGCCGGCATGAGCCACACAGACTGGCACCTTGCGAACGGGCATCTTGCGTACAAATCGAGCGGGAGCCCACTCAGCCTGTTTGAATACAAGCTCGAGGCGGCACTGATTGCGCCGCTGCCGCGGGCCAGGGATCTGGATCCGGCAAAGTTCCGGCTGGACAGGGATGGCGCAACGAGGGATGGAGTGTCGGGAGAAGGAGCAAAGACAGAAGGAGCGGCTGCGGAGGTCAAGACAGGGCGCGAATCCTGCTTAACGATCGTTCCCGTAGACGAAGCCGGGGGGCCGACACCAGGGGCCACGGAGGATCGAGCCCCGGAGACCGCTGAGGATGAGCCGTTTCCGACGTATTGCTTCGACGTGGAAGCGCCGGTTTTGAGGAGTGTGTACTCATTTGAACGTGTTCTCATGCAGTTCAGCAGAGTACGGCAGATGCAGGGCCGCTTTCTCGCGCGCCGGGTCCTGATCAGCGAGGGAGATAGCAAGCTGCTGACCGCCAGGGTCGACGTGGTGGAGCCGATCAGTCCTTCCAATCCGGCGTTGAACCCGCCGGCATCTGCCTTGAAGACCGAGGTCTTTGTTAGCCGGGATGTGAGCCTCAAGGACGTGGAACTGGACATGGAGGTTGCGCGGCGCATGCTGATCAAGAAGACTGATCCTGCTTACCCCGTTGAGGCCAGAAAGGCGGGCATCGAGGGCAAGGTGGAGCTGGAGGCGATGATCGGCACGGATGGCAAGATCCACGACCTGCGCGTGATCTCCGCACCAGCGGCATCGTTGGCGGCGGCGTCATTCGCGGCGGTGTCGCAGTGGGTGTATCGTCCTTATTTGCTGAAGGGACGGGCGGTTCCAGTGCAGACGAAGATGATGGTGACGTTCTCACTGGACCGTTAGGCGCTTACAAGACAGGACAGGAAGATGCCAGGGACGAATGGGCAGTATGCGACTTATCCGAGCCTGAGGGATCGGGTGGTGCTGGTGACGGGCGGGGCAACGGGGATCGGGGAGTCGCTGGTGAGGCACTTTGCGCACCAGGGCGCGCGGGTGGCGTTCTTCGATGTGCAGGACGAGCCAGCGGTGGTGCTGCGCAACGAGTTGTCGACGGCGGGGTGCAAGGCTCCGCTGTACCTGCACTGCGACCTGACCGATGTGGCGGCGCTGAAGGAGAGCGTGGGGCGCGTGCTGGCGGCACACGGCACGGTGGACGTGCTGGTGAACAATGCGGGGAACGACCGGAGGCACAGCATCGATGAGGTAACGCCAGAGTTGTGGGATCGGACGATTGCGGTGAATCTGCGGCCGCATTTTTTTATGGCGCAGGCGGTGATTCCGGCGATGAAGGCGGCGGGGAGGGGGACAATCATCAATCTCAGCTCGATTGCCTGGATGATCCCATCGACGGGGCTGCCAGTGTACGTGACGGCGAAGGCGGCGATTGTGGGACTGACGCGCACGCTGGCGCACGAACTTGGGCCGGCGGGTATTCGCGTGAACGCGGTGCTGCCAGGGGCGATTGCGACGGAGAAGCAGAAACGACTGGTGTACACGCCGGAGTACAAGGCGGAGATACTGGCGAGCCAGGCGCTGAAGCAGGACATTCTGCCCGAGGATGTGGCGCGGCTGGTTCTGTTTCTGGCCGCGGATGATTCGAGCGGGATTACTAATCAGAGTCATGTGGTGGATGGGGGATGGGTATAGGCACCCCAGCGACGCACCCAGAGCGTACCCGCTGTCGCAGGGGACCCCGGTGTGAGCGGCGGAGCCGCTCAAGGACGCGTGCTTTCGTAAAAAAATGAGACTCCGGCTCCGCAGTTGCGGGGTGTTCTGAGACAATTTGGAATCGTTACCACTTTTCACTGCCGCGGGCGAGAAGTGGCCGAGACCGTGCGTCGATGCCGTAAGATTCTCCGCGAAAGGATTCCCTCATGAGCTGGCACCCTAAGAAATTCTGGAACTCGCCTTTGATTTGTTGCATTGGACTATTTGCGGTTGGAGCCGCATTGTGTGCCGGGCCCGCTCACGGGCAAACGGCCGTCGAGGCCGCCAAGGTGGCTGCGGAGATTGACCGTGTCGCCTCCAACCTGCCGCCCGAGTCGCGGACTGTGATTAAGCGCCTCACGCTATTACGAGAGCTGCCCGATGGCGCCTGGAAGACGCATACCGGCGACTTGGCGCATGGCGAAGCGACCAACCTGGATGAGTCCGATTGGAAGACTGTTGCGCTGGATAGCAAAGTTCCCTTTGAGTCGGTTTGGTTTCGGCAGACGTATGAGGTGCCGCAGTCGTTGGGAGGATATGACCTTACGGGCGCACGGATATGGTTCCAGTTCCACGCAGAAGCCAACGGGCCCATGCCGGAGATTCTTTACTTCAACGGCCGGAGGGTGGCCTTAGGCGACGACCTCGAACCAGTGATTCTGTTTGAGAACGCGAAGCCGGGCGAGAAAGTGACTGTGGCGGTCAAGCTGCTGCTCACGGTTGATGTCAAGACGATCAGGGGGGCCACGCTCAAGATCGACGGCCCTGAGAGCCGGCCGAGTCCCGAAGATCTTCGCGAGGAATTTCTCGCCGCGGCGGTTCTGGTGCCGTCGTTGGCAAAGAACGACGAGAGCCCGATGGCCACGCTGAACGACGCGATCCACGCGGTTGACCTGAAGGCGCTGGATGGGAAGGACCAGAGCGGGTTTGATGCCAGCCTGAAGTCAGCGCACAGCAAGCTTGAACCGCTGCTGCCGCTTATGCAGACAGCGACCTGGCACCTGACTGGCAACTCGCACATCGACGCCGCGTGGCTGTGGCCATGGACCGAGACCGTCGATGTGGTCAAGCGCACATTCGGCACCGCGCTACAGCTGATGGACGAGTATCCGAAGTACACCTATACGCAGTCTGCCGCGGCCTATAACGATTGGATAGCCCAGAAGTATCCGAACATGAACAGCGAGATTGCGCGGCGCGTCAAGGATGGCCGCTGGGAGATTGTCGGCGGCATGTGGGTGGAGCCCGATCTGAACATGCCCGATGGCGAATCGCTGGTCCGCCAGCTGCTCGTCGGCAAGCGCTGGTACAAGCAGGCGTACGGCGTAGACGTGCGGATTGGCTGGAATCCGGACTCGTTTGGGTACACGTGGCAGCTTCCGCAGATCTACAAGAAGAGCGGCGTGGACTACTTCGTGACGCAGAAGATGACGTGGAACGACACCAACCAGCTGCCGTTCAAGCTGTTCTGGTGGGAGTCGCCGGACGGCTCAAAGGTGCTTTCGTATTTCCCTCACGACTACGCGAACAACAACCTGAGCCCGATGCGCCTTGCCGCCGACACGGTGCAGGCGCGCCAGCGCGCCACGGGCATGGCGGAGTTGATGGACCTCTACGGCATTGGCGATCACGGCGGCGGCCCGACGCGCGCGATTTTGGACGAGGGATTTCACTGGGCCGATCCTTCGACGCCCCCGAAAGTGATGCCGAAGATCAATTTCGGCGTTGCGCAGAGCTACTTCACGAGTGTGGAGAAGCAGATTGCGCAGGAGAGCCGCGAGTGGAACTACCAGTCGATTGCCAAGGGCTATGAGCCACCGGCTGCAGTCGAAGGCAAGGTTTCGATTCCCACGTGGAAGAGCGAGATGTACTTCGAGTATCACCGCGGGGTGATGACCACCCAGGCAAACCACAAGAAGAATATGCGCGACAGCGAAGAGCAGGTGCTGAACGCGGAGAAGTGGGCATCGCTGGCTTGGCTGGATGGAAAAAAGTATCCCGGAGCGGAGATTACGGAAGACTGGAAGAAGGTGCTGTTCAATCAATTCCACGATCTGGCGGCGGGGTCGGGGATTGGCGTGATCTACAAGGATGCGCAAATGGATTATGACGTAGTCCGGTGGTCGACGAACGAGATCAAGACCAAGTCGCTGCAAACGGTAGATGAACGCGTGAATACAGAGGGGAACGGCATTCCTGTTGTGGTTCACAATCCGCTGGCCTGGGAGCGCTCGGGCGAGGTCAAGGTTCACGTGGTGGGAACGAAGGGCGGCGTGAGCGCGACGGGCGCACAAGTGGTGGAAACGAAGACGGACCCGACGACCGGCGCATCCGATGTGCGGCTGCACGTGATGAAGGTGCCGGCTCTGGGTTACAAGGTTGTATGGATCGGCGGCAAAGCGGCTGCGCAGAAGAGCGAGAGCGATGCGGACGCGAAGGACAGCGGCAGCGCGATCACTTTGGAGGATGCGACCCTGCGGTTGACAGTCGACAAGGGGACGGGATGTATCACGAGCCTCTATCAGAAGAAGACCGCGTTCGAGACGCTGGCTTCCGGTGCATGCGGAAATCAGCTGCAGTTCTTCAAGGACACGCCGAAAGACTACGATGCGTGGAACATCGATCCGGGCACGCTGGACGTTCCGCCGATGACGATTGAGCACCCCGATGCCGTGGAGCTGGTGAAGACAGCGGAACCGGGTATTCGCGTGACGCGCCACTGGCAGAACTCGAAGTTCGTGCAGACCTTCAGTCTGTCGGCCGAGGGCGACACGGTCGATATCGATAACGAGATCGACTGGCATGAGACGCACGTGCTACTGAAGGCGGCGTTTCCGCTGGCCGCCTCGGGCCCGTTCGCCACATACGAAATTCCTTACGGTACCATCGATCGGCCGACGACGCGCAACAACTCGTGGGAGAAGGCGCAGTTTGAAGTGCCGGCGATGCGCTGGGCGGACCTGTCTGGTCAAACGGCCGATGGCAAGCAACACGGGCTGAGCCTGCTGAACAACTCGAAGTATGGGTACGACGCGGCAGGGAATGTGTTGCGGCTGACGCTGCTGCGCTCGCCCACGTGGCCCGATCCCGAGGCAGACCGCGGGCATCATCACTTCCACTACGCGCTGTATCCGCATGCGGGCACGTGGAAGGACGCGATGACAGTGCGGCATGGGTGGGAGTACAACTACCCGCTCACTGCGGCCGTGACGACCGCGCACTCCGGATCGCTGCCGGCGGAGCACTCGTTCGCGTCGGTGACGCCGGAGAACGTGGTGCTGACGGCGGTCAAGAAGGCCGAGGATACGAACGGCCTCATCTTCCGCGTGTACGAGTGGGCGGGGAAGGATGCAACGGTCGCGTTCCATGTGCCGCCGGGTGCGAAGGGCGCGAGCGTGACGAACATGATGGAGACGCCTGAGGGTTCGCCGCTCGAAGTCAGCGGCGACGTGGTAAAGGCGCCCATCAAGCCTTATGAGATTCTGACTATTCGCGTGGATTATCCGGAGGGCGGACCGAAGGAGTAAGTCACGCTGCATCGAGCCGGCTTGAGGATGACAGGCGGGGCTTCGGCTCCGCCTCTTTTTTTGGGCGGCATAACTTATCAACTAACCGGGGGTAGTAACTCGGGTGCGTGAGCAACTTAGAAATCCGATTGTCGTTGAATGACGAGAAGGCGCTCGAATGCTTGCTTAGTAACAGTGGTACCGTGACCACGGTCACATATTTCTCTTTCGCATCGGATGATGCTGTAGGAGTTTCAGAGGAATGCGCGCATCGGATTTGATTCGCGTTTTCCTCCGGGCAGTAGAAGAGACTCAATTCTCCTCGGGCTGCTTTTTCCTGGTATCGCTTTGTTGCTGGTTCTCTCAAAGGCGGCTTCACTCATCCAGAGCACGAGGAGCACGCCATGGTGGGCCGCTGGTGGCCATGCTTCAACCTGGGGGGCCGACGGTCCATCGATAAACTAAAAATATTGAACCTACTGTGTAGTATCCAAGCCCGGACCGGGGCAAAAGCCCGGTCTGGGCTTTGGTATTCTGGGGACAGGGAGCTCGTCATGAACATTACTTCCCCGTTTTTTGTCGTTCCGCTTATTGTGGCCGTTTTCACCGTCTGCATCCTCTGGGGCACCAACACCAAAGAAGATGGTTCCGCCGACCACGACGGACACGCCACACACTGATCCGGCGCCCACGGCATGCCGCGAACCGTCTTTTCTGCATTCCGCCTTCTTCATCCGGTTCGAAACATGGTAGAAAGAAGTCGCCTCGGGAAGACGCTCGGCGGCGTTCCGGCAGGAACTATTTCGTAGAGCCGCGCGTACCTTTGGGGAGAGGGCGATTGCCATGACCATAAAATCGGTGAGTTTACTGGCCGCTTCACTGGCGCTGGCTGCGGGAGCCGCGGGGTGTCGCGTCCATGTGGACAAGGGTGCGAACGGAGAAGATAAGACCGTGCAAGTGGACACACCATTCGGCGGAGTGCACGTGAACACGGACCAGGTTTCCGCGTCAGACCTGGGGCTGCCGGTGTATCCAGGCGCCGCGCAGGTAAAGAACGACGACAAGCACAAGTCGGCCGATGTGCACCTGGGATTTGGCGAGTGGCAGTTGCGCGTGCGCGCGGTGAACTACGAGACTTCCGACTCGAAGGAACAGGTGGCGGCGTTCTACAAGAAGGCGCTGGGACGCTACGGCGATGTTCTTACGTGCGAGAACAAGGTGCCCGTGGGCTCGCCCACAGCGACTGGCGAAGGACTAACGTGTTCCGACGACGGCAAGGGCTCGAATGTGAAGATCGACAATGATGATTTTGGCTCCAAGGAGGGTCTGCAGTTGAAGGCCGGCTCCAAGCGCCATCAGCACATTGTGGGGTTTGAGCACGCCAAGGACGGCAAGACGATGTTCGCGCTGGTGGCGCTCGATCTGCCGGCTGGGACGGAAAAGAGTTCCGACAAGAGCGACTAAGCACTCGCAGAGCGCGGGGAATCGGGCGGCCTGCGGGCCGCCCATTTTCGTGGTCGCCATTTCGAGTCGATGGCCTACAATTCCCCAAGTAGAAGCACATCCTGGACCGTGGAGCCGATTTCGAATGCATAACCTGCACCTTCGTTGTCTTGCAGCGACCCTTCTTGGAGCAGCAGTAAGCCTTTACGCGGCGGAGAAGCCAAGGCCCGCGCCGGCAGCACCCGCGGCAACCGATCCTTACGCCGAGATTCAACCCACGACCGAGACCCTGGACCTGGCAATGTACCAGCGGATCCGCGATGAGGGCCTGAACCACTCGCACGTGATGGAGTTTGGCTCGGCGCTGATGGACGGGATTGGGCCGCGGCTGACGGGGTCGCCGAACGCGATGAAGGCAAACGAGTGGACGCGCGACACGCTCACGAAGATAGGCCTCGAGAATGCGCACCTGGAAGACTGGGGTGAGTTCGGCGTCGGCTGGCAGCAGCTCAACACCTGGGCGCGCCTGGTGACTCCGGATACGGCGGTGTTGATTGTGGAGGCGACGCCGTGGTCGCCCGCGACGAACGGGCCGGTCACCGGCGACGTGGTGTGGGTGAGCATCCAGGACGACAAGGATTTCGACAAATTCAAAGGCAAGCTGGAAGGCAAAGTGGTGCTGTACGGGCCCATGCGCGACGTGCCGCCGGTGGACAAGGCGCTGTTCGAGCGCTACACGGAAAAGGAACTGGAAGACCTGGCCGAGTTCCCGGTGAGCGCGAATGCAGGCGGGATTCCGCCGGAGATGCAGGCGCGCATTCGCACCTTCATGGAACGGATGCGCATGATTGACAAGGTGGCCCAGTTCTTCGCTGACGAGAAGGTAGTGGCGGTGATTGAGCCTAGCCGTGACGCACGCAACGGCGGGGGATCGGGCGGGACGTTTTTCGACGACAACGGCGCAGCGCTGGGCCGGACGCCGTACATCGCGGAGAAGCGGGTGAAGGTGCCGGTGGTGGTCGCGGCGATCGAGAGCTACGGTCGGCTCTATCGGCTGACGCAGGTGCACGCACCGTGCAGTGTGGAGATCCAAGTGGACACCAAGTTCACCGGCGAGCACGAGCATGGATTCGACACAGTGGCGGAGATTCCGGGCACCGACCCGAAGCTGAAGGACCAGGTGGTGATGGTGGGCGGGCACCTGGACAGCTGGATTGCGGGCACCGGCGCCACCGATAACGGCGCGGGAACGATTGTTGCCATGGAAGCGGTGCGCATCCTGAAGGCGTTGGGCGTAAAGCCGCGGCGCACGATTCGCATTGCGCTGTGGACCGGCGAGGAGCAGGGGCTGTTCGGGTCAAAGGGATATGTGACACAACACTTCGGCTCGGCGAAGACATCGACAGCGCCGGACCAGATGCAGCTGCCGGAGTTCATGCGCCGGGCGGCTGGGCCGCTGGAGGTAAAGCCGGAACAGAAGGTCATCTCGGGTTACTTCAACGTGGATAACGGCAGCGGGAAAATCCGCGGCATCTACACCCAGGGGAATGCTGCGATTGCATCGATCTTTGCGCAGTGGATTGCACCGCTGAAGGATCTGGACGTGACCACGATCACGAACCGCAACACCGGCGGCACCGATCACCTGAGCTTCGACGCAGTGGGGATTCCGGGGTTCCAATTCATCCAGGACTCGCTGGACTACGAAACGCGCACGCATCACTCCAATCAGGATGTGTACGAGCGGCTGCAGGCGGCGGATTTGAAGCAGATTGCGACGGTGGAGGCGATCTTCCTTTACAACACGGCGCAGCGCGACCAGATGCTTCCGCGCAAGCCGCTGCCGAATCCGGAGCTGGAGCAGAAGTTGCGCGAGCCACTGCCGGGAATTTTTCCCGGGGCGGTAATGCCGGAAGAGAAGAAGTAATCCAGGCGCGCAAAGTTCAAACAGCAACGGCGTTCCTCGCGGGGAACACCGTTATTTTTGGGCTCTCTGCCGCGAAGGGGAAAGGTCAGGCAGCGGTGCCCTCATCCACCTTGCGATCGGCGATGACCTCGTCTCGAGGCTCGTCCAGGTTGCCTTCCACTACGTCCTCGGCGCGCGCTATCCCTGTGTTCGGGTGGTGCCTGCGGAGCGTGGCGCTGGTATTGTCGCGACGCGACCCGGAGCAACGCTGTCTACGCCCTTGTCACCCAGATCGGGCCCAACCTCGGTCATTCCCTCAATCTGATCCCGGGCGACATCATCGCCGATGAGGCCGGTGCCGTCCTCGGGATCGCGAACGTCGTCGCCGTCTTGAACCAGGTTAACCTCGAGAGCGTCGATCTCCTCGGCGTTCGAGGCGTCGAACTTATCTACTTCATTCGCATTGGATTTTCGTGGCATCTGCCTTCCCTTCTGAGGCTTAGCACTCGGGCACGTCTGCGTGTGCGGAGCAGGTCCGGTTGCCGCGTCAGTGAGTTGAGATGCCGATCGCTCCCGGCTCGTTGATTGGCGGTTGGGCGCCAGAGCCGGGAGCGAATGGGAGGGTCAAAGCGACTACTGTTTGGGTTGAGGGGCCTGTTGGGCTGGCTGCGAAGACGGCTGAGAAGTTGCGGGTGCGCTCGAACCGCTGGGAGGGGCCTGGCCGGCCGGGGAGGCGGGATGAGCAGGCGCAGGAGCGGCGCCCATGGGCGGTTGAGGCTGCTGCTGCGGAAGTTCCGATATATCC
>WNGK01008301.1_pt1 | contig 13613 bp, 15 predicted proteins | sample 5400601 | NCBI WGS metagenome assembly WNGK01 (sample SAMN13153376, study PRJNA577476) | soil metagenome | isolation source: 60 cm soil or saprolite under Garry oak tree replicate 1 | place: USA:California | collected 2016-06-15 | reverse complement strand
GCGGGCCGAGCTGGACCAACTCGTCGACGAGGAGTTGCGAGGCGCATGTGCCTCGATGATCGACGTGCTCGCGTCGCTGCACGCAGTGGATCCGAACGCCGTCGGGCTGGAGGACTTCGGCCGTCCGCAGGGCTTCGTCGTTCGCCAGGTCGCGCTGTGGCGGCGGCAGTGGGAACAGGTGAAGACCCGTGAGCTCGCAGACCTCGAGCGTCTGCACTCCCGGCTGGAGCTGCGACTGCCGGTGTCGGCCGAGTCGGCGATCCTGCACGGGGACTATCGGATCGACAACCTGATCCTCGACCCGGGCGACCCGGCACGGGTCCGTACTGTCCTCGACTGGGAGCTCTCTGCGTTCGGTGAACCGCGCACCGACGTGGCATTGATGTGCACCTACCGTCACCCGGCCCTCGACGCGGTCCTCGGGATCCCGGCGGCCTGGGCGAGCCCGCGGCTGCCCTCCGCCGAGGACCTGGCGACCGCGTACGTCGACCGTTCCGGCCGGGACCTCGGTGACTGGGGCTTCTACCTGGGGCTGGCGCACCTGAAGCTCGCCGTCATCGCCGAGGGAATCGCCTACCGGGCGATGGCGGGAGCCGATGCGGGCCGGAACGCGAGGGCGGCGGCCGATGCGGTGCCGGAGCTGGTCGCGGCGGGGCTGGCCTGCCTGGCGGACTGAGTGGCTCCTTCGGCTTGCGGCAGAGCGCGATCATGGTCGGCCTAGTTGGTAGACGCGCGCAGGGCGTTCTTGTCCGGCTTGCCCACGCTCGTCCGCGGGATGGTCGAGGTGAAGATCCAGCGGTCAGGGATCCACCACTTGGCCACCCTGTACCGCTCGCTGAGGAAGCTCGTGAGGTCGTCCTCGGTCAGCTCGGCCCCTTCCACGAGAACCACGAAGGCGTGCGGTCGCTCCTCCCACTTCGGGTCCGGGACGCCGATCACGGCGACTTCCGCGACGGCGGGATGCTCGGCGATCGCGTTCTCGAGTTCGATGCTGGAGATCCACTCGCCGCCACTCTTGATGCCGTCCTTGAGCCGGTCCTTCAGCTGGACCCAGCCCCCCGGATCGATCACGCCCAGATCCCCGGTTCGCAGCCAGCCGTCGCGGAACTTGGTGCTGTCCGCGTTGCCGAAATAGGCGCCGGTGATCGTGTTGCCGGCCACCTCGACCTCACCCTGCGACAGGCCGTCCCACGGCTGTACGACGCCCTGCTCGTCGACGATCCGTGCGCGAACTCCCGGCATGACTCTTCCCGTCCGGGTGGTCCAGCCGATCACCTCGTCCGGCGAGGTGCCGGCTGGGGGGCGAGAGTAGGTGAGCAGGGGAGAGGTCTCGGTCATGCCCCAGCCCTGGGTGATCTGGAGGCCGTTCGTCTCGTGGATCTTCCGCGCAAGCGCCGGTGAGAGCGGTGAGCCGCCGGAAACTGCGACCCGAAGGAAGGTCAGGTCAACTCCGTTCGCATGGGCATGCTCGCCCAGCTGGCTCCAGATCGTCGGCACGGCGGCGAGCATGGTGGGGCGTGTCTGCTCGATCATGGCTGCCAGGTGCGGCGCTTGGAGGAACCTTCCGGTCATCACCAAGCGCGACCCCGCTACCCACGCGGCGTGGATCCAACCCCAGGCGTTGGCGTGGAACATCGGCACCACCGGCAGCGCGGTGTCGGCATCCGTGAAGCCATAGGCACTGCCCGTCGAGATCATCAGGGTGTGCAGGTAGGTCGATCGATGGCTGTAGGCCACGCCCTTGGGGTCGCCCGTCGTGCCCGTCGTGTAGCACAGCACCGCCGCCTCATCCTCTTGCACCTCGACCAGTTCAGTCGTCGGTTCCGCCGCCGCGATCAGATCGACATAGCGGTGGAAGGTGACGCCCTCCACATTGAGCGAGCCTAGATCCAGCTCGCCGGTGCAGACGACGTGGCGGACGCTCGGCACTTCGGTGAGGAACTCCAGCAGCAGGGGCAGGAGGTCGGCGTCGACGAGAACCACCTGATCCTCGGCGTGCTGTGCGATATAGGACAGTTGGGACGAGTGCAGTCGCAGGTTCAGCGTGTGCAGCACCGCGCCCATGCCGGGGACAGCGAAGTACGCGGCGATGTGGTGGGAGCTGTTCCAGCACAGGGTCGCGACGACGTCACCACGGCCGACGCCAAGGGCAGCCAGGGCAGTCGCGAGTCGGCGGCTCTCGTCGGCTACCTCGGCAAACGTGCGGTGCACGAGTACGCCGTCCTCGTAGTCGGTCACGGTCGCGCCAGCATGGATGCGCTCGCCGTGCTCGAACAGGTCGGAGATGCGGAGCGGGTGGTGCTGCATCGTGGCGTCCACGGTCGGTCTCCCTTTGGATGTCGGGGCGTCCTCTCCATGGATGGCGTCCCTTCCGCCCATAGGCTATCGTAGAAACCGTACGTACGGTCAAGGAGTGCAATTTGGCGGCGATCGCGGGGCTCGGCCTCACCGAGGTGGGGAAGGTGTTCGGCAGGACGTCCTTCGAGTTCGCTGCCGAGGCGGTCGACCTGGCGGCGCGGGACGCCGGACTCTCCCTCGGTGACATCGACGGGCTGCTCATCAACCCTGCACTCACCCCACCCGCCCTCGACTTGACCCTTGCTCGGCGCATGGGCCTGCGCGACCTGCGCCTGCTGACCCAATTGACCGCGTACGGCGCCTCGGCTGGTGTGATGGTCGCCCAGGCCGCTCAAGCAGTCGACAGCGGTGCAGCCGACGTTGTCGCCTGCGTGTTCTCGGACACTCCTCGATCCGAGTCCAGCTCCGGCGCGGACGCGTATCGGGCCACCTCGCTGCAGGCGCGAGGGGTTCGGAGCGCGGAGACGGCAGCCGGGCTCACGAGCACGACCCATCGGTACGCCCTCGCTGCGGACCGGTACATGTCGACCTTCGGCGTGACGCACGACGAGCTCGGATCGGTCGCGGTTGGCCAGCGACAGTGGGCCGAGCTCAACCCTGTCGCCGCTGTGCGCACGCCGCTCACCCTCGACGACTACCACGCCTCCCGCTGGGTGGTGGAGCCACTGCACCTGCTCGACTGCTGCCTGGTTTCCAACGGCGGTGCCGCTGTCATCGTGACCAAGGCCGAGCGGGCCCGCGACCTGCGCCAGCCGCCGGTACACGTCCGGGGCTGGGGGCAGGCCCACCCAGCGCCGCCGCTGCGGGCGAACAGCGCGTTCGGCCTGACAACTGGAGCGAAGGCCTCCGGCCGGGCCGCCCTCGCGATGGCGGGCCTGGGGGTGGATGACATCCAGCTGCGCGAGATCTATGACTGTTACACCTACACGGTTCTCGTCACGCTCGAGGACTACGGGTTCTGCAAGCCCGGGGAGGCGGGCGCCCTCGCCGCCTCAGGGGCGTTGGGACCGGGCGGCGACCTGCCCACCAACACCGGCGGGGGCCAGCTCTCGTCCTTCTACCTGTGGGGCATGACGCCTCTGCACGAGGCTGTTACCCAGGTCCGGGGACAGGCCGGCCGTCGACAGGTGGCTGCGCATGATACGGCGATCGTGAGCGGCAATGGCGGCATCCTCGAGCATCACTCGACCCTCGTCCTGACCTCGGAGGCGGCAGCATGAGTACTTCCACCCGCGCGCCCGCGCGGCGCGATGAGATGACCGCGGAATGGTTCGACGGCCTGCGCGCCGGCCGGCTGTTGCTCCGGACCTGTCCGCTCGGTCATCGCAGTCGACCCGACGTACTGGCGTGCGATGTCTGCGGTGCCACCGACCTCGGCTGGGCCGAGGCAAGCGGGCACGGGTCGGTCCTCGCCCTTGCTGCGGATCACTCCACGCGGCCGGTCACCCGTTTGGTCATCGTCGAGCTCGCCGAGGGTCCGTGGCTGATCACCAGGCTCGAGGGGACCTTGGTCCAGCGCGGTGAGGATGTCGTCGTTCGTTACGTCGGAGACGGCGAGGGCGAGGCCTATCCAGTGGTCACCGCAGTCCACCGGAATGACACGTGACGGCTATTGACCGTACGTACGGTCTGTGACAGTGTGGGGTCTCTAGATGCAGAACCGACTGGGGTCTGCTCCCGCCAAACAGGAGGATCAGATGAGCTACTTCAAGGACGACGCGGAGGTCTACAAGTACCTCGGAGGGGTGTTCCGGGTCGCCAACGATGTGGAAGGCGTGGGATCGAACCTGCGTGCGGCCGACATCGTGCTTCGCCTGGACTACAGCAACCCCACGTCGAGCATCACCGTGGTGCTGAAGGAGCCCGCCATCGAGGTCATCGAGGGCGACTCCGACCTCGACCCGGACGTGCGCATGTCGATGTCGGCCGACCACGGAAACCAGTTCTGGCGCGGTGAGTACAACGTCGCCGTCGGCCTGGCCAAGGGCCAGGTCAAGGCCAAGGGCCCGGTCACCAAGATCCTGAAGCTCATCCCGGCGGCAAAGCCCGTCTTCCCGATCTACCGGGACCTGGTCGGCGAGAAGGACGTCGTCTAATGACCGCGTCGACGGCATCCGTGCCGCACTTCCGGATGTACATCGGCGGTCAGTGGGTCGACACGGATGATCGCTACGAGCTGGCCAACCCTGCGAACGAGCAGCTCGTCGCGACCGCTGCCAGGGGGACCGTCGAGCACGCCGACCAGGCGGTCGCCGCGGCTCTCGCCGCGCACCGCCGGGGGGAGTGGCGCAACGCCACCCCGGAAGAGCGGGCAGCGACGATGACGCGGATCGTCGAGATCCTCAACGAGCGCATGGATGAGCTGGTCGAACTGCACGTCGCCGAGAACGGCGTCACCATCCGACAGGCGATGGCGTTTCACGTCGGCTACTCGATCTCGCACCTGCAGTACTTCGCAGACCTGGCACGCAGTTACTCGTTCGAGTCACCTGGGCCGATGTTGGGCTATCCGACGATGGCTACGGGAATCACCCGGCGGGAGCCGATCGGCGTCGTGGCCGGCATCGTGCCGTGGAACTTTCCCCTCCTGCTGGCCGTGTGGAAGCTCGGTCCTGCGCTGGCTGCGGGAAACTGCGTGGTCATCAAGCCGGACGAGAAGACGCCCGCGACGCTGCTCGAGCTCGCCCGCGCTGCGCACGACGCGGGGCTGCCTCCGGGCGTCCTGAACATCGTCACCGGAGAGGGCGAGGAGGTGGGCAAGCGGCTGTCAGCTCACCCCGATGTCCGCAAGATCGCGTTCACCGGGTCGACCGCGGTGGGCCGGCTCATCGCCCAGCAGGCGGCGGAGAACGTCAAGAAGGTCACGCTCGAGCTCGGTGGCAAGGGACCGAACATCATCCTGCCCGACGCCGACCTGGACACGGCGGTCGACGCTGCGCTCTTCGCGTTCTGCCTCTACCAGGGGCAGGCCTGCGAGTCGGGCACCCGACTGCTCCTGCCGGATTCGCTCCACGATGAGTTCGTCGGACGAATGATCGAGCGGGCGAAGGCCATCAAGGTGGGCGACCCCGCGGACTTCGACACGGACATGGGGCCGATCATCTCTGCCGAACAGAAGGCCCGTATCGAGTCCTACCTCAAGCTCGCCCCCAAGGAGGGAGCCACCGTCGCGTTCCAGGGCGAGGTGCCCGAGGGGCCTGGCCACTGGGTCCCCGTCACCATCCTGACCGACGTCACCAACGACATGCGTATCGCTCAGGAAGAGATCTTCGGCCCGGTCCTTTGCGTGTTGCGCTACTCCGACGTCCAGGAGGCGATCGACATCGCCAACGACACCGAGTACGGGCTGTCCGCCGGGGTCTGGAGCGAGGACATCGACGCCGCGATGGAGGTGGCCCGCCAGATCGATTCCGGGACGGTGTGGATCAACGACTGGCACATGGTCAACGCTCTCTACCCCTTCGGCGGGTTCAAGCAGAGCGGAATGGGCCGAGAGCTCGGCCCGCACGCATTGGACGAGTACACCGAGGAGAAGTTCGTGCACGTCGACCTCTCCCGTTCACGAGAGCGCCGGGTCTATGACCTCGTCGTACCGGCCGAGGAGGGCTGAGCCATGCGGGTAGCGATCTTCGAGGAAGCAGGGGCTGCTCCAGCCCTGCAGGAGGCAGAGCACACCCCGTTGCAGGACAACGAGGTGCTCGTCCGGATCGCCGGCGTCGGCGTCTGCCACACCGACCTCACTGGCCTGAACGGCAACGTGCCGCTGCCGACACCTGCGGTGCTCGGTCACGAGGGCGCAGGGGTCGTCGAGGCTATCGGCGCCGACATCCAGGACCTGGAGGTGGGCGATCACGTCGTGCTGACCTTCGACACCTGCGGGGACTGCCGCGCATGCAGCGCCGGCCACCCGGCGTACTGCGAGCTCTTCGCGCCCTTGAACTACTTCGGCACGCGGCTGGACGGCACGACAACCATGGTCCAGGGCGATCGGGAGGTCCACGGCAGCTGGTTCGGCCAGTCCTCATGGGGCACCCACGCCGTCGCGAGCGCGCACAATGCCGTCAAGGTCGACAAGGATGCGCCGCTCCACCTGCTCGGACCGCTCGGATGTGGCCTCCTGACCGGGGCAGGCACGGTCCTCAACGTGCTTCGCCCGCAGCCGGGGCAGAGCATCGGATTCTGGGGCATGGGGACCGTCGGCCTCGCCGGTCTGATGGCCGCGAAGGCGCTGGGCTGCGAGAACATCGTCGCGGTCGACCTCAACGACGGCCGGCTGGCCCTCGCGCGGGAATTGGGGGCGACTCACACCTTCAACCCGTCCTCCACCAAGGACGTGGTGTGGGAGATCCTCGAGGCCACCGGGGGACTCGACTGCTCGATGGAAGCGGTCGGCCTCGGCAGCGTGGTCCGGGAGGCCCTCGCGTCGCTGCGCTCACCCGGCGTCTGCGCAACCGTGGGCCTGCAGACCCTCGAGAACGACATCACCATCGATCAGGGGCACCTCCTCATCGGTCGCACCCTGACCGGTGTCATCGAGGGAGACGCTGACCCGCACCAGCTGATCCCCCGGCTGATCCAGATGTGGCAAGACGAGCAGTTCCCGTTCGACCGGCTAGTGGCCGAGTACCCCCTTGAGGCCATCAACGTGGCGCTCGACGACTTCCACGCCGGAAAGGTGATCAAGCCGATTCTCATCCCCGGCGCTCCCACGACCGGTGACGACAATGACGTAAAAGAGGAGAAGTGACATGCAAGGCACCGCATCGGCGGTCACGGGCCGCGCCGCCTGGATCGAGGAGTTCTTCCGGCGCGTGGACGCCCACGACTTCGAATGGGTCGAGGCGGCGCTGGCACCAGCGTGCGTGATCGACGCCCCGGGGTTCAAGCAGGAGGGGGCGGAGGTGGTGGTGCTCTGGATGGCCGGGTTCTTCGCTGCCTTCCCGGACCTCCGCCACCGCCCTCATCGCGTCACCGCCGATGGCGGGGAGGCAGCCTTCCTCGTCGAGGTGACCGGCACCCACACCGAGGATCTCGCTCTCCCCGACGGCGGCGCGCTGCCGCCGACCGGCAAATCGATCCGGGTGGAGCTCGCCGAGTTCTGGAGGTTCGAGGCGGACCAGGTCGCCGAGTACAAGGTGATCTACGACCAAGCCGGCTTCCTTGCCCAGCTCGGAGTCGGAGTCTGATCGAGAGCGGATTCTGACGAGTTCCTCGATGAGGGCGCTGGGCCGTGCTGAACGGCCGAGCTCGCGACCGAGGCCGGATCCCTTGACCCCCCGAACGGCGCCCCCAGATCGAGGTCGAAGAAGTTCACTCCGACCGCCCCCCGCCTCAACTCGGCGTGCCACTTCCAGGCCCCGGGCGACGTCCCTCGTCCAGACGGTCCCGCCGAGACCGTGGTCCGAATCGTTCGCGAGGCTCACCGCGTGGTCGATGTCGTCGTACGGGAGGACAGCGAGCACGGGCCCGAAGATCTCCTCCCTGACGGGGGTGGCGTTCGGGGCCAGATCAGCAAGGACGGTGGGCTCGATGTACCAACCCCTGTCGAGGTCCTTCGGACGTCCGCCGCCCGCAACGACGCGGGCGCCTTCGGCGCGGCCGGCTGTGATGAAGCCTTCCACGCGCTCGCGCTGCTGCTGCGTGACCAGCGGTCCGACGCGCGTGGTCGGGGCGAGCGGGTCGCCCACCCGGAGCGACCGGGCGAGGTCCGCAACGGCGTCAACGACCTCGTCGTACCTGGTCCGTGCGCGAGGATGCGACTGCTGAGGTAGCAGGTCTGCCCGTTGTTGAGCAGGCTCGCCCACGAGAGTCCACGGACGGTCTCTGCCAGGTCCGCATCGTCCAGCACGATGGCGGCGCTCTTCCCGCCGAGCTCGAGGGTCACGGGTCGCAGGAGCCGTCCACAGATCTCGCCGATGGCCCGCCCGGCAGCCGTCGAGCCGGTGAACGCGACCTTGTTCACCAGTGGATGGGCGACAAGGTAGGCCCCGACGTCCCGGCCGCCGGTGATCACGTTGATCACCCCTGGCGGGAAGCCGCAGGCCTCAGCGGCTGAGGCGAAGGCGAACGCGTCCAGGGCGGTCTCGAAGGCGGGCTTGATCACCACGGTGCACCCGGAGCCGGCGCCAGCTTGAACATGGTGAGCGACTGGGGGAAATTCCAGGGCACCACGAGGGCGACGACTCCCCAGGCTCGCGTCGGACGACGGTGACCCGGCCCGGCTGGTTGGCGGGGCGCCGCTCCTCCGCGGGCATGGCTTCGGCGAGACCCGCGTAGTAGCGCAGCGTCGCTGCCGGTCCCTGCCCCTCGGCCACGCGGGCGAGGCTGATCGGCATGCCGTTCTCATTGCTGACCAGTCGGGCCGTGTCGTCGCCTCGGGCGGCCGGCTCGTCGGCCAGCGCCCGCATCCACTGGGCGCGTTGCGCTCCAGTCGAGTCGGCCCAAGGTGCTGTCCGCAGGGCATGCCGGGCCGCGTCGATCGCACGGTTGGCGTCGGTGAAGGTGCCAGTCGGGGCGGCGCCGAACGGTTCCTCGGTGGCTGGGCAGATGATCGGGGTGAGTTCCTGGTCGCTCGACGGCTGCCACGCGCCTCCGATGAAGAGGTCCGTGCGCTCGTGGGTGAGGGTGCTCATGTCGTTGCTCCTGGGATGAGGACGGCCTTGATGGTGTGGCCGCTGGCCATGTCGGCCTCGGCCTGGTTGATGTCACTCATTGGGTAGGTCCGGATGAGGCGGTCGAAGGGGAGTCGGCCTTGTCGCCACAGATCGATGAGCTCGGGAATGAGCGCACGTGGGACGGCGTCGCCCTCGAGGATGCCGGTGACGGTCTTGCCGGTAGCGAGGGCGTCGCCCGGCAACTCGATGGGGCCGGCAACGGCGGCGACGAGGCCGAGTGTGCCCTGAGCGCACAGCGCCGCGACTGCGGCCGCGACGACGGAGGGCGCTCCCGTGGTGTCCAGGGCAGTGTCAGTGCCACCCATGGCGATCCCCTTGACCTGGTTGGCGATCTCCCCCACGGGCAGGCCAGTGGAATCGACTACATGCGTTGCGCCGAGCTCCAGGGCAAGGTCGAGCCGGGAGCGGTGCCGGTCGACCGCGATGACGTACTCGGCTTCCGCTGCTGCGCCGCCATGACGGCCGAGAGTCCGACCGTCCCGGCACCATAGATCGCCGTGCTTGTGCCGCCGGCGACCCGGAGGACCCGAAATACCGAGCCGGCGCCGGTGAGTACTCCACAGGCGAGGGGACCGAGAAGCTCCAACGGGACGTCGTCCGGCACGGGGACGACGTTGCGCGCCCCGACCAGGGCGTGGCTGGCGAACGACGACTGTCCGAACCAACGGGCACCGATCGGCGTTCCCTCGATGTCTTGTGCTCGGGTTTCAACGGTGCTGCGGCGGCCGACCATGTTTCGCCCCCAGAAGGAGCGGCAGTAGGCGGGATGCCCGTCGCTGCAGGCGGGACACGTGCCGCAGTGGTCGAAGGAGAGCACGACGCTGCTGCCGACGGCTACGTCGGTGACGCCTGTTCCTGTCGCGGCCACCACGCCGGCGCCCTCGTGACCCAGGATCAGTGGCGGCTCCGCCATGAACCCGTCGATGCGTGGGAGCAGATCGGTGTGGCAGAACCCTGTGCCGGCTATCTCGACGAGTACCTCGCCCGGGCCGGGCTCGGCGAGCTCGACGTCCTCGATCTTGAAGGCGCCACCGCGTTCGCGCAATACTGCAGCCTGGATATGCAATCGAACCCCTAGTTGACCGTTCGTACGTCAAGGGTTGGGCGGCGTTGGGCACTCCGCCAGAACGGCGCCTTCGCGCGCGTCAGGAATCGGCTGCGCCCTCGTCCTCCGCGACGGCCTCGATGGCGTCCCGGACAGCCTTGGCAGACCGCCCGGCCGGGTCGCTGAGCTCCGCCACGCGGTCGCGGTCGATGAGCAGGCTGCCAAGGACGAGATCGACCAGAGCGCTCCCGATGACGTCGATGGAGCGGTCACCGTCCGGGTGGAACCAGGTCCACGCCCACTGTGCCGAACCGAACATCAGCAGGGCATCGACTGTGGGATCGACCTTTCGGAAGACCCCGTCGTCGATACCGGCCTGGATGACGTCGCGAACGCGGGTGAAGTACTGCTGACGCAGCTCTGCTCCCTTGGCCATCGACTCCTGGTCGGCCAGTCGGACGACTTCACGCTGGAACGCGACGGTCGCGGCGCGATCCTCGACGTGGTAGATCATGAAGGCGTGGAGCGCGGCCGCGAGCTGCTCGGCCGGGTCCTCGAGGCGGTCGAGCATGTAGTCGAGCTCGGCTAGCCGGTGTAGTCGAGCTCGGCTAGCCGGCGCGTCATGTAGGACTCATGCAGGGCAGCGAGGATCCTGTCCTTGGTTCCGAAGTGGTGCACGATCGTGCCCTTGGACACGCCGAGCTCCTTCGCGACCAGCCCGAAGTTGACGCCGTCATACCCGATCTCGGCGATGTGTCGCGTGAACGTGTCGAGGATTTCGTTGTACCGTCCAGCACCAGCCGCCATCAGGTTCTCCTTCTGTCCGCGGGGTGTCGCCGAGTCGTTCTTCAGCCGAGTTTAGAAGAGCCTGACCGCACAAGTGGTCAGGCGAACTTCGCCCTGAGGTCGCGCTTGAGGATCTTCCCGTGGGGTTGCGGGGAAGGGCATCGACGAAGGTGATGCCCGTCGGACACTTGTAGTGGGCCAGTCGCTCGCGCGCGTACGCGATCAGCTCGGCGGCCTCGGGCTCGGAGCCGCTCTCGGGGGTGACGATCGCGTGCACGGTCTCACCCCGCTTCTCGTCAGGCATACCGGTGACCGTCACTTCAGCAACCGCGGGGTGCTGGATCAGTACGCGTTCCACCTCTGCTGGGTAGACGTTCTCGCCGCCGGTGATGACCATGTCCTTAACCCGGTCCTCGATGTAGAGATAGCCCTCCTCGTCCATCCGGCCCGCGTCTCCCGTCCGCAGCCACCCGTCCACAATCGATTCGGCCGACGCATCGGGTCTGTTCCAGTAGCCGACCATCATCTGGGGCGATTTGACCCAGAACTCGCCGGGGTCGCGGCAGGTCCTGCCATGATGACGTCCCGCACACTCAGGCACCGGGGCAGGATGCGGGCGAGTTGCCGGACGAGGTCACCGCCGACGATCACCACCCGGTCGCCCGCGTGGTTGACGATGTAGGCCAGCTGGTCGTCCGACAGGCGCAGGTTGAGGGTGTGCAGCACCGCCCCTATCGACGGCACCGCGAAGTACGCCGCGAGGTGCGCCGCGGTGTTCCAGCACAACGTCGCCACCACGTCATCGCGGCCCACGCCCAGTCCCTGCAGCGCCCCCGCCAGGCGCCCGGCTCGCGCGGCAAGGTCGGCGAAGGACGTGCTGCTCGTCGTTGCTCCATGGAACTCAGCGACGGCAGCGTCTGGATGCACGCGCTGGCCGTGGATGAGCATGTCGGAGACCAGCGCATCGGCATCTTGCATGGTGCTGTCCGTGGATGTCCTCCGTCGTGGTGAGGTAGGCTGCCAATATTTAACCGTACGTACGGTCAATATACATGAACCAGCCCGCGGTCAGGAAGCCAGCGAGCGCGTCGTTTCCGATGCTGCCTCCCGGAGGGTCTGCGCCGCCGGGCCGTCCGGGGATACCAGCCCGGGCAGCGCAGCGCGGTCCACCAGCAGGCTGCCCAGGATCAGGTCGACGAGCGCGCTGCCCACCTGTCCGGCGGTCTTCGGGCCGGCGGGGCGGAACCAGGTCCAGGCCCACTGCGCCGATCCGAACATCAGCAACGCGTCGATATCGACGTCCACGCGGCGGAAGAGATCAGCGTCGACCCCGGCCCGGATGACCTCGCGTACCGTGTCGAGGTACCGCTGCCGCAGCGCCGTTCCCGCAGCCATGGCTTCCCGGCCATCCAGGCGGACGATCTCACGCTGGACCGCTACCGTCGCCTCGCGGTCGTCAACCTGGTACCGCACGAACGCGTGCAGGATGGCTGCGAGCTGCTCGCTGGGGCTATCCAGCCACTCGAGGATCATGTCCAGCTCCGCGAGCCGGCGTCGCATGTATGACTCGTGAATGGCGGCGAGTATCCGCTCTTTCGTGCCGAAGTGGTGCACGATCGTGCCCTTGGAGATCCCCAGCTCGGCCGCGACCATGCCGAAGTTCACGTCGTGGTAGCCGATCTCGGCGATGTGCCGGGTGAAGGACTCCAAGATCTCGTGGTAGCGCCCGGGGTGGCTGGCCATCCGCGTCCTCTTTCGTTTCTTGCGCTCGGTCCCTGCCAGGGCGCGGGCAGAGTGCATCCCGCAGTTGCCGCACCGAGCCGGTTCACCGGTCAGCTATGGCCGCGGCACGTGCCGGACCGCGACGGGGGTCCGGTCGCTGCGTCCGGGCCCGCGGCTTTGATCCGCGTGAAGCTCTCATGTTGACCGTTCGTACGGTCAACATATCACGTATGGATGCTCGTGGCTCAAGCGCTGCTGAGCGGACAGCAGGCGGTGATACCGCGAACCACGGCGAAGGCGGGAATCGGCTCGCTCTCGTCCGGCTTCAGGATCTGGAGGTTCACCCGGCTGCCGGGCGATGGCGGCGGCCCAGCGATGAGCCGGGCAGCCAGCCACGCGCCCTCGTCCAGCTCGATGAGGCCGAGGGATACCGGATCCTCCCCGCCGTGATCGAATACCACGGACACCACCGTCCCCGTGCCCAGGGCGGCGACCCACTCCAGTTCATCGGCCTGGCAGGTCGGGCACGTGGCGGCGTCCGGGCGGCTGTGGTGCCGCACCGAGGGCAGCGGCGGACCAGCAGTATGTCACGGGCGAGGGCGTCGAACCACGGCGTGGAGCGGTCGTCACGGCGGGCCGTCACCGTCGTCCGTTCTGCCGGGGCGGTCATCGCGCCGCTCCGAGGATAAGGGTCGCGTGGTGGTCGAGCACTCCGCCGTTGCCGCTGACGATCGCGGTCTCGTGCCGGCGGACCTGCCGCGGGCCGGCCTGGCCCCCGGACCTGCGTGACGGCTTCCAGCAACGGCGTCATTCCCCATAGGTAGAACGAAGACAGCTGGCCGCCGCCGGTGTTGGTGGGCAGCGTTCCGCCGGGTGCCAGCGCTCCGCTGGCGGCGAGCTCGCCGCCTTCGCCCTTGCCGCAGAAGCCGTAGTCCTCCAGCGTGACCAGGACGGTGTAGGTGTAGCAGTCGTAAATCTCCCGGGCGTCGATGTCTGCGGGAGTCAGCCCGGCCTTCTTGTACGCCGCG
>WNGK01017532.1_pt1 | contig 13614 bp, 15 predicted proteins | sample 5400601 | NCBI WGS metagenome assembly WNGK01 (sample SAMN13153376, study PRJNA577476) | soil metagenome | isolation source: 60 cm soil or saprolite under Garry oak tree replicate 1 | place: USA:California | collected 2016-06-15 | reverse complement strand
GACGCCATGCATGCCGCTGCCGCGGGCGGCCGCGCCGTGCTCGCGCAGTTCCCACAGCCCGAGACGCCCACGAGCCGCGCCGTGGCCTCCGAGTGCCGGGCACACGCGGCGCTCGTCGTGCGCGCCGGGGCAAGGGCATCGCTGCCGCTCGCGGTGATCCAAGCGTGGCGTCGCGCGGGAGCGCTCGGCCGCCGTCGCTGGATTCCCGGTGGGGGAGCGCATCCCCGCGGGGTGGTGGGCCACTTGCTCGCGGGATTGGAACTCGCCTCGCAGGTCGCCTCGCCGCCGGACACGATCGTCCTCCCGCTCGGCACCGGCGGCACGGCGGGGGGCCTGGCGCTCGCCGTCGCCGCGCTCGGCTGGCCGACGCGCGTCGTGGGCGTCCGCGTGGCACCGGTGATCGTCGCGAACCGCTGGCGAACGACGTGGCTCGCGCACGCCGCGCGGCGGCTGCTCGCGCACCGAGGGGTACCGCTCCCCGCTCCCCGGTCCCTCGACATCATGGATGGGCTGGGGCAGGGTTACGGTCACCCGACGCCGGAGGGGGAGACGGCCGCGCGACTCGCGTCGCAACACGGCCTCATCCTCGATCCCACCTACGGGGCAAAGGCCTTCGCCGTTCTCTTGCAACGTGCAACGTGCAAGGTGCGACGGGTGGTGTTCTGGCATACGTTTGCGGTCCCCGTTCCCCAGCCGGAGAGTGTACCGTGACGCCGTTCGGGACGGTCGAGCTGACCGTGTATCCCTACGAATGCGATGCGTTCGGCCATTTAAACCAGGCGGCGTTGCTCACGCTGCTCGAGCGTGCGCGCTGGGACGCGCTCGCCCGCGGTCCGGGGATGGACCTGTTCGACCGCAACGGCGTGTGGCCGGCGGTGCGCAAGGCGACGATCGAGTACCATGCCCCGGCGTTCGCGCGCGACGTGCTGCGCGTGGAGACGACGGTCGCGGGCCGCGGCACCACCAGCATGACCCTGCGCCACGTGGTGAGGCGGATCTCCGACGATGCAGGCATCGCGGAGGCGGAGATGGTGTTCGTGTGCATCGATCGACTGGGGCGCGCCACGCCGATTCCGGAGGAGATCGCCCGCTTTCTCGGACCGCGGTCGTCGGGAGGCCATCAGCCCATCCAGGTGCCGGTGGGGGACGTGGAGCTTGCGGTGGACGTGCGCGGCGAAGGCGTCCCAGTGCTGTTCGTGCACGGCTTCCCGTTCGATCGCACCGTGTGGCGACACCAGCTCGCCACCCTGTCGCGAGCGCGGCGCATCGCCCTCGATCTGCGCGGCGTGGGCGGCTCTGGGGTGCCCCCCGGGGCCGACGGGTATTCGCTGTCGCGCTACGCCGACGATCTGGTGGCCGTGCTCGATGCTCTGGGAGTGCGGGAGGCCGTGCTGTGCGGCCTCTCGATGGGTGGCTACGTCATCTTCGAGCTGTTGCGCCGGCATCCGGAGCGCGTGAGAGCTCTGATCCTCGCCGATACCAAGCCTCAGGCGGACTCGGCCGACGCGAAGCGAGGGCGCGAGGAACTCACACGAGTGGCGGCGCAGCAGGGCCAGGATGCCGTGATCGAGCGCCTGCTCCCACAGCTGCTCGCGCCAGCCACCCAGGCCACACAGCCTGAGGTGGCCCAACAGGTGCGCGAGATGGCGCGCCGTTGGTCGGTACCCGGACTCGTGGGCGCGCTGCGGGCGTTGCGCGACCGACCGGACTCCACCGAGACCCTCCGGGGAGTGCGGGTGCCGACCCTCGTGCTGGTGGGGAGCGACGACGAGATCGCGCCACCCGAGACGGCGCGCGCCATGGCGCAGCTCATCCCCGACGCCCAGTGTCACGTCGTCCCCGCCGCCGGCCACATCGCACCCCTCGAACAGCCCCTCGCGGCCGGCCGGCTGTTGGCCGATTTCTTGAGTGCACTGCCCTTCCCCTGAAGCGCGAACCCCGGGGCGACGACCCCGGGGCGCTGTTCACGATCCCTTGCGCTGCGGCTTGCCGGGCGGGCTCGCGCTCTGGAACACGTCCCGGTTCTTGGCGATGTAGGACTTCCACTGCGGCGGCGTGTCTTCCTCCGGGAAGATCGCGGTGACGGGGCACTCCGGCTCGCATGCGCCGCAATCGATGCATTCGTCAGGATGAATGTAGAGCTGATCCTCACCCTCGTAGATGCAGTCCACGGGGCAGACATCCACGCATGATCGATCTTTCAGATTGATACAGGGTTCTGCGATGATGTACGGCATTCAGGCTCCAGGCATTTCGCGTCGCTCCGGCCACGAGACCCGGGCCGAACCGCAAACATAGAATGGGTCCCACCGCCGTTCAAGGCCCGGTGGCAGGGACCGCGATCCACGTCATCAGCGACAAGACGCCCACGAGGAGCGCGTACTGCAGCAGAGCGGTGTGATCCGCATCTTCTGCCGCGCGACCGAACCCGGCGGCCGCCGCGGCGGCGAGGCCGAGCAGCACCAGCAACCCCTCGGACGTCACGAACCACATCAACGCGATGATTGCGACCGCGATCCAGCGCTGTTGGCGGGTCAGCGCGCGAAAGCCGCGCGCCCCGTCGAGCTGCCACACTGGGACCAGGTTGAAGAGGTTCACCCAGGCGCCGAAGTGGGCGATCGCGCCCCACACGCCGACGTTGGTGACGCGATACACGCCGTAGGCCGCGAGTGCGGCGCTCAGCCCCCACAGCGGACCGGCGAGCCCGACTCGCGCGTCTTCTCGCGCGTCCGCCGGGTACTGCTTCAACCGGATCACGGCGCCGATGCCGGGAATGAACATCGGCGCTGTGGCCTTGATGCCGTAGCGTTGCAGTGCCTGCACGTGACCCATTTCGTGGATATAGATGGAAAGGACCAGGCCGAACGCGAACTTCCAGCCCCAGATGGTCCAGTACAAGCCCGCCGAGAGCAGCATGCTGGCGAGCGTCCCTGCCTTCGTCAGGCCGAGCAGGAGCAGCTTGCCTTTCGTGAGGACGAACACGAGCGCGAACTTGAACTTGAGGAGCAGGGCGCCGAGTGCGCCGACACCAGCCGCCCCTTTGCCCCAGGGTGACCTGCGCTGCCCCGTCGCGGGCCCACCGTCCAGCGAGCGGCTCAAGGCGGTTATCCGGGCAGACACGACCTGGTGCTGGGTCGCGTCCGTCGGCAGTAGCTCGAGTGCCTGGCGCCAGGCGGCCAACGCGGCGCTCGGGTCGCCGACCCGCGCCGCGCGCTCCGCGGTGGCGGCTAAATGCTTGAGCTCTTCGCCGTGAACCAGGCGTTGGCAGGACGGGCAGGCAAGAAAGGTGGGCGCGATCTGTGTGCCGCACTGCGCGCACACGGACGGCGCCCGCCCGGGTCCTTCGGCGTGGGTCATCGACGCTCAGCTACGCCGCCGCGGGGCGAGCGGCGGCTTGGTACGGTCCCGTGACTTGGAGTGTGACGCCCCGGTTGAGCTTCCACGCCTCGTACAGCGCGAACCCTGCGATCAGCAGGTGGAGCGGACTCGCAATCCCGATCATGATTGGGGCCGCGTACGCGAGCGCCGCGATCAGCGCGAGGCCGAGGGCGACCGCCAGGGGCCGCGGCAGATGCGAAGTCCCAGGCGCCCGGTCGGTGGATGTGTTGAGCACCGCGGGTTGGGCAGCGGACGACGCACTGCTCACGGCCTGCGCCGAATCCGCCTGGACTCGCCATTCCTTCTTCAGCTCGCGGGCGATCAGTGAGGAGTCGGTCACCACGACGGCGGTGTAGGTGAGAAACATGGCGAGCAGCTGGTAGCGCCAGCCGCCACGGCCGTTCGAACCCTTGCGCACCGCGCCGCCCACCAGCACGCCGACGACGATCGCCACGAGGCCGAACTCGTACCCGGTCAGCGCCGCGACGCCGAAGTAGATCCCCGCCCCCAGCGCGGCCGCAGCAAACCCGAGTCCCAAGGCCTTCGCAAAGCGCCGGCCCGAGGAGCCGCGGTTCCACCGCGCCATGACCTGGTTGCGGCACCGCTGGCACGACACGTTGCCGTTCACTTCGTAGTAGGACGTCGCGACGGGCTGGCTGCAGAGCGCGCACGTAAGTGTGGACGCGGAGCCGTCGCGCTCGGCGTGCTCGAACTGCAGACTCCCTTCAGCCGAGCTAGCGGATGGTTGAGTCACAGGTTCCCTCCTGGAAACCGTAATGGGGCTTCGGGCGCGGCCCTATCTTTGGAAGGGGGATGTGACCGGTTCAGTGAGAAACGACCACAGGGCAGGAACGCCTTATCCGAGTTGGAGATCCGCCTCATTGAGATACCAGTGAGTATCTCAACACCGCACCGCACAGCGTCAACTTGCCCGATACGATTCCAATGGGTATCGTAGATTCCGATGGGTATCAGACAGAGGCGAACCGCCGAGACTAAAGCCCTGCTCCTCCAGGCGGCACTCAGCGTCTTCGCGGAGCGCGGCATCGAGTTCGCCACCCTCCACGACATCGCTCAAACGGCCGGCTTCACCAAGGGTGCCCTCTACCGGCAGTTTCCTTCGAAGGGCGCGTTTCTCCTCGCCCTATTCGAGCAATACGCCGCCGTGGCCCGGTCGGGCGCAGGAGCGCGCCAGGCAGCGTGGTTCATCCCCCTCACGCTGCAGTTCGCCGCCCACGCGATGCGCGATCCGTTGCTTAGGCGGCGCTTCGCCGTTGTGCTCGCCGAGGCGCCTGACGGCGGCACCCCCGACGGGCAGCTGCTCAAGGCGCTCGCACGAGTGCTCCCGCCGGCACAACCTTCCCCACGCCGAGCGCCCTAGCAGTTCGCGAGGCCTGCATGGTTTATCTGGCTTGGCTCGTCATACTGCTCGTTCCATACTGGCTTGGGCCTATCGTCGTGTGGCTCACCCAGCGGGTTGGCGCCCCTCCGGTCTTCGAGCCTTTCACTCCGGGGCGGTACCCCGTGCCCGAGGGCGTCGCCGCGGCGTTCCGGCAGACCTGCGACGCCCTCACCACCGAGGGCTTTCACGTGGTCTCCGATCTGTTTCAGACCGGCCAGGTGAAGCACATCAGCACGCGGGTCGCGTTGCTCGAGAACCCCGCGACGGCGGAGCTGGCGCTCGCCGTCGCGATGTTCACCGTGGCGCGTCCCACCGCGCGCTCGAACGGCTCGCGGGCGGGAAGGCCACGCCGCTTGTCGGCACCGACTCGGTGGGCGACTCCCTCCGTACCGAGGGTTTCGCGGTGAGCGTCCCGTCGGCGCGGGCGGAGCGGCTCGTGGCCGCGGCGCAGCCGCGCTTCCTTGAGAAGGGATACTATCTGTTCCGCTCGGAGCAACACTTCGGCATCGGCGGCCACCCCGACCGGGTTGCGCTGTTCCCGCGGCGCGATCCGTACGAGATTCTCCGGCTCATGGGGACGAACGGCTGGAACTACGACATCGGCCCCGACAGCATCGTCGCGTGGCTCAAAGCACTCGAGCGCGACCACCCGTTCGTCCTCACCGGGATGGGGTTCGATTGGGTAGAGGGCCAGTTCCGCTCGGCGATCGGCGACGCGGACGCCCTGGCCCGGCGGGTTTATGCGTTCTGCCCCGACGTCGTGGATCAGGGAACGGAAACGGTCGAGGCGCTGGCACAGGAGCTCGTGGCGTCGCAAGGACTCTACTGTTGGTGGGACTAGTATGGAGCTGCTCGCCGTCGTCGCCGTGGTGTTCGTTCTCATCGTCCTGGGATACGTCGGGGCGTCGGCCGTCTTGCGCCGCCTTCCGGCGACGTCGCTCCGGCTGCCGACGGGTTCGATCCCCGACACCTGGTACGGCATCGTGGAGCACAACGTCCCGCTCGCACGCTCGCTGACTCCGGACGAGCGGGCGCGGTTGCTCCGGTTGGTTCAGGTGTTTCTGGCGGACAAACACTTCGAGGGATGCGGCGGCCTCACCCTCACCGAGGAGATGAAAGTCACGATCGCGGCGGGAGCGTGCCTGTTGCTGCTCCATCTCGAAGGCCCGTGGTACCCGACGCTCCGCACGGTGCTCGTGTACCCTCATGGATTCGTTCCGAAGCTCGCCCGGTCTCCGCGGACGGGCGAAGTCGCATCACCCCCTGTCCCCCTGATAGGCGAATCGTGGCGCGATGGCGTGGTCGTGATCTCGTGGGACGACGTCGTCCGCGGGGCACGCAATCCCATCGACGGGGAGAACGTCGTGCTGCATGAGTTCGCGCACCAGCTGGATGCGGAAGACGGCGTCACCGACGGCGTGCCGATCCTGCGGCCGAGCGCACTGCGCACGTGGGGCGGCGTGCTCTCGGCGGAGTACGAGCGGTTGCGCCAGGACGCCGCGCACGATCGACCGTCGGCGCTCGACAGCTACGGGGCGACCAACCGGGCCGAGTTCTTTGCGGTCGCGACCGAGACGTTCTTCGAGAAGCCGGACCAGCTCGAGCGCGAGCATCCGGCGCTGTACGCGCAGCTGCAGCAGTTCTATCGGCAGGATCCTGCGCGGCGAACGCCGGGCCCGACCATATCCCCGCCCGCTCCTCCCGCCTCGTGACACCGTCGCCCGGCCGGCTGATCGATCTGAGCCATACGATCGAGCACGGGATGGTCACCTATCCCGGCCTCCCCGTGCCCGTGATCGGTGACTGGCTGTCGCGTGACGCATCTCAATCCCGCTATGCGCCCGGCACGACCTTCCAGATCGGGAAGATCGAGCTCCTGGCCAACACGGGCACTTACATCGATGCGCCGTTCCATCGGTACGACGGCGGCAAGGACATTTCTGACTACCCGCTTCAGGCCATCGCGCATCTCGAGGGCATCGTAGTCCGCGCAACGGAGCGCGCCGGCCGGGCGCTCGACGAGGGGCTGTTCCGCGGGCGGGACGTGAGGGGCAAGGCGGTGCTCGTACACACGGGCTGGGACGTCCACTGGCGCACCGAGCGGTACGGCGCCGGCCATCCTTTCGTGACGCGCGCCACGGCGGAGCATCTCGTAGCCGCGGGTGCCGCCCTGGTCGGGATCGACTCGCTCAACATTGACGACGCGGCCGACGGTGCGCGACCAGTGCACTCGATCCTCCTCGCGGCGGGGATCCCCATCGTCGAGCACCTGTGCCACCTGGGCGAGCTGCCGGAACGTGGCCTGTGCCACCTGGGCGAGCTGCCGGAACGTGGGTTCCGGTTCTATGCAGTTCCGCCGCGTGTGAAGGGGATGGGAAGCTTTCCGGTGCGGGCGTTTGCCGTGCTGGAGGAGTGACAGCAAGCGCACAGCATTGCGACACTTCTACCGACAATGCAGAGGGCCCGGCGCTTCGCCGGACCCTGTTGCTTCACGGTCCCATCCGCCGCTAGAAGGTCGGGTTGTTGTTCTTCTCCAGCGCCGGCAGCGGCATGCACAGCTGAGAGGCGTACGTTCCGCCCCCGTTGAACACCGTCCCGGCCGGGGGGTTCGGGGTCTTGCGGAAGCGGATTAAGTCGAAGAGATGCTGCCCTTCCAGGAAGAATTCACGCTTGCGCTGGTCGAACAGCGAGTCCGACGCCGTCGCCGAATCGGGGCTGGTGATCGCGCCCTGGCCGCCGCGCGCTCGGAAACTGTTGATGATGCTGTCCGCCTCCGCGAAGCCGCCGGTGCCGATGTTCGCCTCCGCGATGATAAGCCGGGCCTCGGACGAATTCCTGCGCGATGTCGCCCTTGTAGAACCGGTCGTAGGCGGCCAGGATCGCGTCTCTTCGATTTTCACTTTCCAGCTCGCCAGGTTCCTGCCCGCGTTCTACCGCTCGAAGGGGATGCGCTTCCCGCCCGAGTACGGCCCGTCTACCAGGCGATGAGCCTCGCGTTCGCGGACCGCGACTTCTACTACGGCGACCCCGCGTTCCCGCCGGAGGAGCCGATCCGGGGCTTGCTCTCGAAGGACTACGCCCGAAAACGGGCGCAGCTGATCAATCCCGACCGCAACGATCCGGGCATCAAGCCGGGCGATCCCTATCCCTTCCAGGGTGGGACGAACCCGTACCTCGACCTGCTCCGCGGCTGGCCCCCGCCCCCGCCGGCGCGGGCTCCAACGACGTCCGGTGGAGGGAGCCAAACGGAGCAGCAGCAGCTGGAGGGAGCGGCGCTGGCGGCGTTCGATGAGGCGTTCACTCGCGGCACGACGTCCATTGAGGCCGCGGACACATCAGGATGGGTCGTGTCGATCACGCCGTCGGGGGGGTGGATCCCCGCCGTCATCGCGGGGCGCACCGGGGTCGGCGCGAGCCAGCGGGCGCAGCAGTTCGTCGTCGACTCCCTCGACAATCCGTTCAACGTGATCGCACCGGGGAAGCGCCCGCGGGTTACGCTCACGCCGGGCCTTGCCTGAAAGACGGGAAGCCGTTCCTGGCGTCCGCGGTGCAGGGGGGCGACACGCAGGATCAGAACCTGCTGCAGTGCTTTCTCGACGTGGTCGAGTTCGGGATGACCGTGCAGGAGGCGGTCGAGGCGGCGAACATCACCAGCTACCAGATGAGGAACTCGTTCGGCGACCACGAGTCCCAGCCCGGCCGGCTCACGCTGCGGTCGGACACGCCGCCCTGGGTGCGCCGCGACCTGTCCAGGATGGGCTACCGGCTCGATTTCCAGGAGCGCACATCGGGCCCCATCAACGCCATTTTCTTCGACTGGAAGCACGGCTCCTTTTAGGGCGGCTCCTCGAACCACGGCGAGGATTACGGGATCGCGTGGTGACACGATCCCGACACTAATCCGTCAGTCTGCCGGCACCGCCTCGCGGGTCGGCTTCTGCTCCGGCTCCCGCAGCCCCGCCTTGCGCTCGATCTCCCGCGTGATGTGCATCGAGCAGAACTTCGGTCCGCACATCGCGCAGAACTCGGCGCTCTTGAAGTACTCGGCGGGCAGCGCTTCATCGTGCAGCTCGCGCGCCCGGTCGGGATCGAGCGACAGCCGGAACTGCTCGTTCCAGTCGAACGCGTAGCGCGCCCGTGACAGCGCGTCGTCCCGGTCGCGCGCGCCCGCCCGGCCGCGCGCGATGTCGGCGGCGTGCGCGGCGATCTTGTAGGCGATCACGCCTTCGCGCACCTCCTCGGCGTTCGGCAGGCCGAGGTGCTCCTTGCGCGTCACGTAGCACAGCATGTCGGCGCCGTACCAGCCGATCATCGCCGCGCCGATCGCCGACGTGATGTGGTCGTAGCCCGGCGCGATGTCGGTCACGAGCGGCCCGAGCGTGTAGAACGGCGCCTCGTGACAGATCTCTTTCTCCTTCCGGACGTTGATCTCGATCAAGTGCATCGGGATGTGGCCTGGTCCCTCGATCATCACCTGCACGTCCTTCGCCCAGGCCCGCGTCGTCAGCTCGCCCAACGTCTCGAGCTCGGCGAATTGGGCGCGGTCGTTCGCGTCCGCGACCGAGCCCGGCCGCAGCGCGTCGCCCAGCGAGAGCGTCACGTCGTACTTGCGGGCGATCTCGAGGATGCGGTCGAAGCGCGTGTAGAACGGATTCTGCTTGTCGTGATGCATCATCCAGTACGCGTGCAGCGAACCCCCGCGCGACACGATCCCCGTCACCCGGCCCAGCGCGAGCCCCACGTACTCGCGCAGGATCCCGCAATGCACCGTCACGTAATCCACCCCCTGTTGCGCCTGGTGCTCGATCATGTCGAGCAGGTCGTCTTCCGTGAGATCCTCGACCTGCTTCACTTCGGTGACCGCCTGATAGATCGGCACCGTGCCGATCGGCACCGGCGATGCATCGATGATCGCCTGGCGGATCGCGTCGATGTCGCCGCCCGTGGAGAGATCCATCACCGTGTCGGCGCCGTAATGCACGGCATGGTGCAGCTTCTCGAGCTCCTGGTCGATGTTCGACTCGACCGCCGAATTGCCGATATTGGCGTTGATCTTCACGTGGGCCACCTTGCCGATCGCCATCGGATCCAGTCGCTGCGCGAGGTGATGCACGTTCGCGGGGATGATGAGCCGCCCACGGGCGACCTCTTCGCGCACCAGCTCGACGGGGAGCCCTTCCCGCTCCGCGACGCGCTGCATCTGGGGGGTGACGGTGCCCTGACGGGCGAAGTGCATCTGGGTGAGGCAGGTCATACGGAGCTCCCTTCGCCGGTGCGAACCGGATCAGGTTCAAAGGGTGTGATCTCAGCCCGCCGGGCGTGTGCTACTGGCGGGCACCCCTGTCACCGGTCAATCTAACGTCGCTGCGTCTCCGTCACACCTCCCGCGGCTTGGGCGGCCCGTAGCGCTCGTCCGGTTTGTGTAGCTTATCCCATTCCGAGCGGAATGCGAACGGATCGACCCCGCTGGCCCGATCGAGCGCGAGGATCCCGTCCAGGTGGTCGATCTCGTGCTGCACCAGCTCCGCCATCGGCCCCTCGAGCTCCATCGTGTGCTGCTTGCCCTTCGGGTCGGTGTAGCTCACCGTGATCTGGTAGGCCCGGGTCACGCGAACGAGCAGGTTGGGAAACGAAAAGCAATCGTCCCACACCAGAAAGTCGTCCCGCCCCACGTCCGTGATCTCGGGGTTGATCATGGTCCAGCGCTGCTTGTCCGTTTGGACGAACACGATCCGCACCGGCGCGCCGATCTGCGGCGCCGCGAGCGCCCGTCCCATCTTGTATTTCTTCCTGGCGACGGCGAGCGAATCCCGCAGGTCGTCCGCGACGAGCCGCGTCGCGGCGGACTTCGGGTTCTGGACCCGCTCGCAGCGGACCCGCAGGATCGGATCGCCTAGTTGGCGGATGTGTCGTACGGCCATGGCGGGCCAATTTGGGGGTTTAGCGGCGGGGTGCAACTCGCGATAACGTAAACGTATGGGTCTAGCCGGGGTGGTGCTGGCGGCCGGGGCCTCAGAGCGAATGGGTAGGCCCAAGGCACTCTTGGACTTCCGAGGTCGGCCCTTCGCCGTCCGCATCCTCGAAGCCCTGGAGGCGCTGGACGTGAAGTCCCGCGTCGTGGTGCTCGGCCCCGACGCCCCGCGCATCCGACCCTCCCTCGCCACCCACGACTGCATCATCGTAGAGAACCCCGACCTCGCCGGCGAGGCGATCGGATCGCTACGCGCCGCCCTCGCCGCCTTGGAAGCGATCCGTCCCTCAGGGGTCGTGGCGTGGCCGGTGGACCTGCCGCACGTGCGCGTCGCCACCCTCGAGCGCCTACTCGAGGCGCACCGCCGCACCGGCGCGCCCGCCGTCATGCCCAGCTTTGCCGAGCGGCGCGGGCACCCGGTGATCTGGGATCAGGCCTTGTTTCCTGAGCTCGTGACCAGCGACGCCGCCACCCGGCACGGCGCGCGGGCCGTGCTCACTGCCCACGAGCAGGACATCATCACGGTGCCAGTCGACGACCCGGCGGTGATCGACGATTTGAACACGCCGGAGGACTACGAGAGGCTGGTGCGGGGGCTGAATCGGGACATTTACTGAAAGGGGCTAGGGGTTAGGGGCTAGGGTGCAGATGCGTGCCCGCTTTTCCCAACACCTAATCCCTAGCCCCTAGCCCCTGCTTCTCAAGTTGACAATCCCGAGTAATTCCTGTAGGATTCGCTTTCGCGCCGGCCACATCTTCGCAACTTATGATGCACAAAGGACTTCGGGAGTTCCCATGAGCAGTGGTATCGAAGCCCAGGTCCTGCAGCCGTATAAATACGGCTTCGTCACGGACATCGAGTCGGAGACCGTCCCCCCCGGCTTGAGCGAGGACGTCATCCGACTCATCTCCGAGAAGAAGAGTGAGCCGGCGTGGATGCTCGAGTGGCGGCTCAAGGCCTATCGCAACTGGCTGAAGATGCCTGAGCCGCACTGGGCCAACGTGCAGTACGGTCCGATCGACTACCAAGCCATCAGCTACTACGCGGCTCCCAAGCAGCGGCCCAAGCTGGACAGCCTGGAGCAGGTCGATCCCAAGCTGCTCGAGACGTTCGAGAAGCTCGGGATCCCGATCGAGGAGCGGAAGCGGCTCGCGGGCGTGGCGGTGGACGCCGTGTTCGATTCGGTGTCCGTCGCGACCACGTTCCGCGAGGAGCTCAAGAAGCACGGCGTGATCTTCTGCGCCATCTCGGAAGCGATCCGGGAGTATCCCGAGCTGGTACAGCAATACCTCGGTTCCGTGGTTCCGTACAACGACAACTTCTTCGCCGCCCTCAACTCGGCCGTGTTCACGGACGGCTCCTTCGTGTACGTGCCGAAGGGAGTGCGCTGTCCCATGGAGCTGTCCACCTACTTCCGGATCAACGCGGAGTCGACCGGCCAGTTCGAGCGCACGCTGATCGTCGCGGACGAGGGGAGCTATGTGAGCTACCTCGAGGGCTGCTCGGCGCCGGTGCGCGACGAAAACCAGCTGCACGCGGCGGTGGTGGAGCTCGTCGCGCTCGACCGTGCGACCATCAAGTACTCGACGATTCAGAACTGGTACCCGGGCGACGAAGCGGGGCGGGGCGGGATCTACAATTTCGTGACCAAACGCGGTGCCTGTCGCGGCCGGAGCTCGAAGATCTCCTGGACGCAGGTGGAGACGGGCTCGGCGATCACCTGGAAATATCCCGGCTGCATCCTGCAGGGCGACGACTCCATCGGCGAGTTCTATTCGGTGGCGGTGACCAACCACCGCCAGCAGGCGGACACGGGCACCAAGATGATCCACATGGGCAAGAACACCCGCTCGACGATCGTCTCGAAGGGCATCTCGGCGGGCCGCGGCCAGAATACCTATCGCGGCCTCGTGAAGATCCTGAAGGGCGCCGAACAGGCGCGCAACTATTCGCAGTGCGACTCGATGCTGATCGGTGACCAGTGCGGCGCGCACACCTTCCCCTACATCGACGTGCGCAACAGCACCGCCATCATGGAGCACGAGGCCTCGACGTCCAAGATCGGCGAGGACCAGATCTTTTACGCGAAGCAGCGCGGGCTGTCCGCCGAAGACGCCGTATCGATGATCGTGAACGGCTTCTGCAAAGAAGTCTTCAAGGAGCTGCCGATGGAGTTCGCCGTCGAAGCGCAGCGGCTCCTCGGAATCAGTCTCGAAGGGAGCGTGGGATGACGGGAAAGGGGAAACGGCAAACGGGAAGGGTCCTGCTCGAGATCAAAAATCTTCACGCGACCGTGGAGGGGAGAGAAATCCTCAAAGGAGTCGACCTCACGGTGCGCACCGGTGAGGTGCACGCGATCATGGGGCCGAACGGTTCGGGAAAGAGCACACTCGCCCAGGTTCTCGCCGGTCATCCCGCGTACGCGGTCACCGCGGGCCAGGTGCTGTACCAGGGGAATGATCTGCTCGCGATGGCCCCGGAGGCGCGGGCGCGCGAGGGCGTGTTCCTCGCGTTCCAGTACCCGGTGGCCATCCGTGGCATCACCAACGCCTATTTCCTGCGCGCTGCCGTGAATGCGATCCGCAAGCACCGGGGCGAAGAAGAGCTCGGGCCGGTCGAGTTCATGGACGCGCTCGAGGAGAAGCTCAAGGTGATCGGCTGGGACTCGAGCTACCTGACCCGGCCGGTGAACGAAGGCTTCTCGGGCGGGGAGAAGAAGCGCAACGAGATCCTGCAGCTCGCCGTGCTCGATCCCAAGCTTGCGATCCTGGACGAGACCGATTCCGGACTCGACATCGACGCGCTCAAGACCGTGGCCCAGACCGTGGACAAGCTGCGGCGGCCCGACAATGCGACGGTGCT
>WNGK01015760.1_pt1 | contig 13616 bp, 13 predicted proteins | sample 5400601 | NCBI WGS metagenome assembly WNGK01 (sample SAMN13153376, study PRJNA577476) | soil metagenome | isolation source: 60 cm soil or saprolite under Garry oak tree replicate 1 | place: USA:California | collected 2016-06-15 | reverse complement strand
GCCTGACGAACAAGGAGATCGCGGCCCATATCGAGCGTGACGAGTCGGTCGTATGCCGGGAGATTGCCCGTAATGGCGGGCGGGAGAAATACCGGGCGCACCGGGCGCAGGCGCGGGCGGAGGAGGAGCGATGCCGCCCAAAAGCCCGGAAGATGGACGCCGATCCGGTGCTGCGCCGCCGGGTGGTGTCCGGTTTGCGCAGCGGGTTCTCCGCGGATCAGGTGGCGGGCCGGTTGAAGTACGACCGGTCCTGCGGGCAGGCTGGGCAGGTGGTGTCGCACGAGGCGATTTACACCTGGATGTACGCCCTGCCGAAAGGCGAGCTGGCCCGCCTGGGCGTTGAACTGCGGTCCGGCCGCGAGCAGCGTAAGCCGCGCGGGCGGAAGAAGACTCCCGGCGCCCGGATTGTGGGGATGCGTTCCATCGAGGACCGCCCTGCCGAGGTCGCGGATCGCGAGGTTCCCGGGCACTGGGAGGGTGATCTCATCGTGGGCAAGAACGGGGCAACCGCGGCGGGGACCCTGGTGGAGCGCAAGAGCCGGTTCACGGCGATTGTCCCGCTTCCGTTCGGCCGTACCGCTGGTCATATGCGCACGGCGCTGATCGAGTCGGTCGCGGATCTTCCAGCCCAGCTGGTGAAATCGCTGACCTGGGACCAGGGGTCGGAGATGGCAGATCATGCAGCTTTCTCCCTGGCGACGAAGATCGATGTGTATTTCGCCCTTCCTCATTCGCCGTGGGAGCGGGGCACGAATGAGAACACGAACGGGCTCATCCGGGAATACATTCCGAAAGGGACACCGGTTCCTTCCGATTCTGTGTTCCTGAATTCTGTGTCTCACTCACTTAACATCCGGCCGAGGCGTATACTAGGTTAGAGAACACCAGCCGAAGTGTTCGCCGAGATGCTCAGCGAAGTTGCTTCCACCGGTTGACACCGCCGTCTACTGTCCTCTAACCGCTGTCATGTAGGCAAGGGCAGACCAAAGCCGTTTGCACATGCCTGGATCAGGGCTGGTGCGGCGGATTACCGCAGAAGACGGTTCCGTCGAGGAATGCCGCCGCGCGACGCCAGGCTGTCCGTTCTGCACCACCTGCCTCATGCCGGTGCGCCCACGTGTTCTTGCGGAACGCCTCTGCTAGCTCGTCAAGGAGCATGTCGGCGCGGTCTACCACGCCGCGGACTATCATTTGCGCGGCCCAAGGGTCCACCGCGCGCAAGCTGAGGACATGCCTGACGCACAGCGTCGCGAGCCGGCCAAGGGGAGGTTGATCATCCCGCAGGATCTGACGGAACTCATCGATCGCACGCTGGCTGGCCGCACCCTTGGTCCGACAGGCAGCGCACTCCGGCGAGCGTCGCCGCGACGGCCGGATCCGGCTGAGTGCGGACGGCGACTTTGCTCGTGATGATAGCCCGGAGCGCCCAACCTTCGTCGTGATGTGTCCGCTAGCCTGCCAAGCCAGCAGCAATGCTAGCGGTGCACCGCGTTCCGCCAGCGTCGCGGCGTCAGCGAGATGGCTCGCGCACAGCAGCAATTCGTGATCGGCTGGAAGGCCTTCGCGGCTGAGATGAACAACGCGGATGATGCAGGCGCTCTCGGCCCGTGCTCCGGCCAGGCATGCGGCGCAGACATAGGATCCGGGCAATGACCGCACCGGCATCGAACGCCGCAGGACGGCGCGCATGTCTGAGTCATGGTCGGTGTCCCCGGCCAGCCATTCGAGGGGGGGAGAATGTCTGATCAATGTCGCCGTCATGGTCTCGGTGAGCCACGCGATCGTGTCTCGGCGCCCCGAGGTCGATGCGGCATTCAGGTGCGGAACGCACAATCCGCCGAGCTCGCGGCAGCGCAGCCGGACGAACTCGTCGTCGAGGCCGTCGAGCAGCGTGTCGAGTGCCCTGCTCGCCGCGGCGGCGGCGTGCTCACACATCGGGCATGCGGTCACGGGCGCTGTGCGGCCGGCCAGAGTCTCTCTGGCGGCCCGAAGGATGTACTGGTAGACGGCGGTGAGCCTGACTGCTGCACCGGGCTGGCTCATGAGCCGGCGGGTATGCCGGGCGCACATCCCCAGCGACCCGGCCAGCCGGTGAATGGCGGCGGCGTCCGAATGCCCCTCCAGCCCGAACCAGGTCAGGTAGCGATCACTGGCCTCGCCGACATAGCGGCACACCGGGCATCCAGGCCCGGTGAGCAGGCCACTCACGCCATCCAACGTGAGCACAGACGGATACCGAGGCAGCGGAGCAGCGGCCGGCATCCTAACCGGCCAGCCTTGACGCGGCCTGGCCGGTTAGCCAGCGGCGCCGGAAAGGGGATCTGCCCCCGCTAGGGCGCAGCGTGACCCCGGATGCACTCAGCTGACGTCTGATTGACGCGGCCGGCTGACCGGTCAGAAGCTCGATGTGAGTGGTGGCCAGGCCGCATGACTCGTATAGCTCTGCCGTCAGATCGGCGCTGATCGGTGCGGGAGCCGGGAATCGCTCCCAGATTGCCCCTCCGGCTGGCACCGCCGGCAGGCGGTATCTGGTGAGGGTCATCCGGACAAGGCCCTCATCATGGGCGGCGCGGAGAACGACCCGATGCGAAACGCCGAGGGTGGTGCCGACTTCTGCCGCCGACATCCCGGCCCGCAGGTAGAGCTCGGCGAGAAGGTGCGGCTCGACTGCGCGCCGGTCCTCGCGGTTGCCGCGGCCCTTTGACCGCATCCGGATGCCGTTGCTGACGAGCCGGTCCCTGATGGTCCTCGCCGGAACGCCAGAGAGGAGCGAGATCTGAGCGCAGGTCAGCCGCTGGCGTGTATAGAGGTCGGCCAGGACGGTCTCGGAGAAGGGCAGCTGAATGCGTTCGGGTCGCCGTCGGCCTGCGCCATTCGGCTTGACCGGCGCCCCGGCGCGGTGCGGCAGCCGGGTGACTCGCTGCCGGCTGATCCCCACAATGCCGGCGATGCGATATGTCGACAGTCCCAGGCACATGTTGAGATGCATGACGCGCTCATCCAGGCCAGTCTCAGGCACTACGAACGCCCGCGGCGCCGGGGGCACGTTCCGGCCCTGTGCTCTGATCATGCGGGCAGCAGCCCGCCAGGCAGCCCTGGCTCATTCCGTCGGCCTCCGCTGTCAGGCAGGGACCGTTGGCGGCGTTTCCGCGAATGTGACGGCGAGCCCCTCCGCCGCTATGGCTCATCATAGGCGGCTCGCGGCAGTATGCCCACGTCACAGAGCGCCGATGAGGTAGGCGATGAGGATGACCACGAACACGTACAGCAGGTAGAGGTTGACGTCTCCGGACTGGATGGGCCGGACTGCGTCGGCGAGCCACTCCACCGCCTGGACCACGGGCCGGTACAGGTAGCGCTGGAAGACCGGCGTCATCTCGGTCTCGTAATGCACGGGACCTGAGCGTCCGGCCGGGTCATCCGATGCCCGGTGCAGTGATACCGACGGCCGGTACAGCGCGTCGAACGTGACCCTGGTCGGCGCGGCGAAGGTCATCGCTGAGTACTGCATCCGGGGCCGGAACGCGACCATCCCGCCGTCCCAGACCGGCACCGTGACCAGGTCCGCTCGCGGGCGGCCGGCCAGGTAGATGAGCACCGGCACGACGGTCACGGCGACGAGGAACACGGTCAGGTAGGTTGGCGAGAACGCGGAGAAATCGGTGTGCGCCGGGATGATGGTCAGGTTGCCGGGCAACAGCTTCGGGCGCAGCGCCACGCTGGTGATAGTGCCGACAGCCCGGGCCAGCGCCAGTACCACCAGCGGCGCGCCGACGGCCAGCGCGACGCAGCTGACGGCGAGCAGGGCCGGTCCGGCCACGGGCTGGCCTCGCTCGCTCGCTTCGGCGGCCGGCCGGGTGCGCGGCATGCCGAGGAAGGGGATGCCGTAGCCGCGCACGAACGCGTAGATGGCCAGGCCGCCGGTCAGGCCGAGCGCGGCTGCCGCCAGGACGATGAGGATGCCGATCAGGTGGCTTCCGGTCCGGAAGCCCTGGAACAGCCCCTGGAAGATCAGCCACTCGCTGACGAACCCGTTCAGCGGCGGCAGCGCCGCGATGCCGAGCGTGCCTACCAGGGCGATGACTGCGCTTCGCGGCAGCCGGTGCACCAGGCCGCCGAGCCGGTCCATGTCCCGCGTTCCTGCCGCGTGCTCGACGACTCCGGCCTCCAGGAAGAGCAAGGTCTTGTAGGTGCCGTGATTGGCGACGTGGTACAGCCCGGCGAGCAGCAGGAATGCCCACAGGCCGCGCTGGCCATACGCTCCGAACGTCATCGCCGCGCCGAACGCGGTGACGATGATCCCGGTGTTCTCGATCGTGGAGAACGCCAGGAACCGCTTGATGTCACGCTCGCTCATCGCATAGAGAATGCCGATGGCGGCGGTGACCGCCCCGGCACCCATGGTGAGCAGTCCCACCCAGGCCGGGCCGACGGGCAGCAGCCGGAACGCGAACAGCGCGATTCCGTAGGCGCCGAGCTTGACCACCAGGCCGGACAGGAATGCGGACCCGTCCGCGGGCGCGACCGGGTGCGCCTCGGGGAGCCAGACATGGAGCGGGACCAGGCCCGCCTTGAAGCCGAAGCCGGTCAGCGCCAGCAGGTAGGCTGTGTCCCGCCAGCCCGAGGACACGAGCGGCGCGCGGGCGGCGATGACGTCGAGTTGCATGGAGTGCGTTTTGGTCGCCAGGATCACGAACGCGGCCACCGCCAGCACGAACCCGGTCTCCGACAGCGCGAGGAACCAGAACGCCCCGGCGGCGACCTCCCGCCGCTGCGGGTGCCGGAGGATCAGCAGATAGCACAGCAGCGCGACGGATTCCCAGGCGACCAGAAAGGTCACCACGTTGGCGGCCGCAAGGACGCCCAGGCAGGCCAGCAGCGCCAGGTTGAGCACACCGAGGTAGAGCCCGGCGGCGGGACCGGCCTGATGGTAGCGCGGAGCGTAGGCGGCCATCGCGACGGCCACCAGCCCGAGCAGCGCGACGAACACGCCGCCCAGGCTGGTCGCCTGAGTTCCCCCACCACAGGCACGACACCCCGCCCGCTACCGCCGCGGCGCCGGCCAGCGCCGAGAGCAGGCACGAGGCCCGCAATGCCAGCGCCGCTCCGCGCCCGGCCACCACCACGACCGCCGCCGCGCCCCAGCCCGCCGCGGCGAGGTAGAACCAGGTCAGCGCGCTCATCCCGATTCCTTCCCAGAGGCGCTGTCGCTGGCGAAGCTGAGTTCGGGCACCTTCTCGGCCAGCCTGTCCACGGCGACGAGCAGTCCGTGCAGCAGCGCCAGCGGGCTTGGCGGGCAGCCAGGGATCCACACGTCAACCGGCAAGATCCGGTCGACCGCACCGTGCACGAACGCATCAGCCGGGTAGACGCCACCCAGTGCGCACGCGCCCGTCGCGACGACCACCTTGGGACCTGGCATCGCGTCGTACGTCTTGCGGGCTGCGATGTCGAACGCCCTGATCATCGGGCCCGTCACCATCAGCAGGTCCGCGTGCCGGGGCGCGGGGGTGAAGAAGAATCCGAGCCTGTGCAGGTCGTAGTGCGGCGCGGCGAGCAACCGGATCTCCTGCTCGCAGGCGGCGCACGAGCCGGTGTCGAGGGTGCGGATGTGCAGGCTGCGGCCGAACTGGCTGGCTATCCGCTGCCTGAGTGCGGCTGCGGCCTGGTCCTCGGTTGCCGGATCGCCGCGCTCGCCTTGCGGTGCGGAAGTCTGCTGAACGTTTGGTTGCGAAGGAATGGGCAGCTCGCCCTGGCTCATGTCCTGCCCCTCTCAGGCTTGAGCGGAATCCGCTTGACCAGGTGCGCGCGCGACGTGACGGCCAGCTCGAAGACGCCGCTGGGCTGGACAGCCCAGGACGCCGCCTCGCGGCACCGGCCGCACGCCGTGCAGGCGCCGACGTCGAAGACCAGCTCGTCATCCTCGCGGTCCAGAGCCTGGCTCGGGCACACTTCAACGAGGCGGTCGGCGAGCGCGCGGCCGATGGCCCGAGCGGCGAAGACCGGCGGCGTCGGCAGGTCAGCGGCGGAGCCGTCCGGCCGGGCCGGATAGCGGGTCGTGACGACGCCCCGGCGCAGTCCTCGCAGGAACCACACGGTCATCGGCATGCACCTCGTCTCATCGCGCGGTCCCGGCCACGGTCAGCCAGAAGCTGGCCTCGATGATGGGGATGTCGGTAAATACGTTCTGGGACCGGCACGCGTCATCGAAGCCGCGCCAGTTCCTGACCGAGGCCGGCCGCATCCGGGCCCGCGCGATCCGCCCGTCATCGTCGAGGCTGACCCACGCCAGTGCCTCGCCCCGGGACGACTCGGCCCAGCCGAGCCCGGACCTCGACCTGCCGCCGCCCGGCCGCAAGTCCGCCGCGCCCGCGCCGGCACCGGCGTCTAGCAGGTCCCCGATGAGCCGTACCGAGTCGGCGGCTTCGTCTTGCATCACGCCGAACCTGGCCAGCACATCGCCCGCGGTCCGCGCGGCGACGACGGGCGGATTTTCGAGGTACGGCGGCGCCGGATGATCCCGGCGGGTATCGTGCGCCAGCCCGGCCGCACGGGCGACAGGGCCGACCAGCCCGAGTCGGCGGGCCTGCTCGCCGGTCACGACGCCGGCCGCCTCCAGCCTGTCCAGGAACGAGTTCGTGGTCAGCAGCGCCTCGGCCGCGCGCCGCAGCTCGGCGTGCGCGGCCGGCAGCGCGGCCCGCAGTGCGTCGGCGTCCGGGGCCCGCCGCGCGCCGCCTGCTTCGATCACGCCGAAGAGGTACCGATGGCCGAAGACGGCCGCGTTGAGGCGGAGCAGCTGCTCCAGCGCGATCTCAGCGGCGGACTGGCCCACGCTCAGGCCGGTGGCCTGGCACAGGGCAGCAGTCGCCGCCGCGTGGTTGTACAGCCGCTCCAGCTCCAGCGCGACCGCCCTGGTCCGCTGAGCGGCAGGCGGCGGGCTCGCGTCGAGCGCCGCCTCCACCGCCGCCGCGAACGCCCAGCTCAGCGCGATGGCACTGAGACCCTCGGTGCGCTCGACGTAGAACAGCGCCGCGCGAGGCGCCTGACCGCGCAGCCGCCATTCCAGGCCGCGGTGCTTGTGCCAGGTGAACAGGTACAGGTCGACGACTTCCTCGCCGCTCGTGACAAGCCCGTAGTAGAGAGACTCCACGCCGACCTGACGGACCGGGCCGAACGGGAACTCGAACGCATGGCCGCCCACCGTGTGCGGCGCGTGAACCTCAGCCGGGGCCTGCCGCGGCTGGCGCCCGAGCCGGGGGAAGTCAGGCCCGGCATGCGGCGGCAGCGCCACCCGGTTGAGCGGCTTGCCAGTCGCCGGCCGGATGCCGAACTGCTCGTAGATCTCGCACTCCTCGTAGAAAGCGGCCGGAGCGAGGTCGGACAGCGGCGGGTAATCCTCACCGTCTACCTCAGCCCGGACCACCAGATACTGGTGCTCCTCATCGAGCGCCCACACCAGGTGCAGGACTGCCGGATCCTGCCCGGCCGCGAACAGGTCAGCGAGCCTGGCACCGGCCCTCGTCAGGTGGTCGACCGCGGGCTCTAGCTCCGCGGCGGGCAACTGGAGCGTGACCGCGTTACCCACCCCGGCCACGCTCGCGCCCTTGATGCTGCCGAGGAGGCCGGCCAGTGTTTCCCGGGAGCCGGGCCTGACTGCGGTCACCGGATCGCCGCCAGCGAGTGCATGATGGCGGTGTTCAGGCCGGCCGGGATCCAGAGTCCCAGCGCGAGCAGCGCGACCAGGCCGACGGCGAGCGGGACGACCCTGCCCCAGTGCGCCGCGCGCCCCTGGTAGGGATCGGGCGGTGCTGGTCCGGCCCCGGTGACCATACCCAGAGTCGTGCGGGCGAAGGCGACAAAGGCGACGGCCAGCAGGCCGAGCAGGACCAGCGGCAGCGCCGGGCTGACCTGCGCGAAGCCGGCCCGCACAATGGTCAGCTCGGACAAGAAGAGGCCGAACGGCGGCGAGCCGAGTACCGCGAGCGATCCGAGCAGGAGCGCCCCGCCGGCGACAGGGACGGCCGTCAGGAGGCCGCTGACTCCGGCCGCCTCGCGCGTGCGGTACCGCTGCGACACATCACCGCTGCCGAGGAATAGCACCGCCTTGGCGATGGCGTGGTTCAGGGTATGCAACAGGGCTCCGTACAACCCGAGCACGCCGCCGAACCCGAGTGCCACGGCGATGATCCCCATGTGCTCGACCGAAGAGTAGGCGAAAAGGCGCTTGAAGTTCCCTCGCCTGACCATGAACAGCACTCCGATGAGCACCGAGGCGAAGCCAAAGGTCAGCAGCACGACATGCGGGAACGTCGTGCCGAGCCTGGCCTGGGTGATCGCGAGGAAACGGATGATCGCGTACATGCCCGTGTTGAGCAGGGCAGCGGAGAGCATCGCGCTGGCCGGGCTGGGTGCCTCGGCGTGGGCGTCAGGAAGCCAGGTATGCATCGGCGCGAGGCCGACCTTGGTGCCGTAGCCGACGACGGCGAGCAGGAATGCGAGCCGGAGCGGCTGCGGCGCCAGCGAAGCTGCGTGCGCGAACAGATAGGGCCAGGTCAGCCGCTGGTCCGAGGTGAGGTGCAGGGCGCTGCCAGCGTAGAACAGGAACAGCGTCCCGGCCAGCGCGATCGTCACCCCCAGGGAGCTGATGATCACGTACTTCCAGGCGGCCTCCAGCGACCGCGCTTTGCCTTCCAGCCCGACCAGCGCAGCGCTTGCCAGCGTGCTGGCCTCGATCAGCACGAACAGCAGGCCGAGGTTCCCGGTCTCCAGCGACGCGAGCATCAGCGAGGCGAACAGGCCGAAGAAGATGAAGTACAGCCGGATCTGCAGGGTGCTCAGCGTTCCCGCGTCCTCCTCCGCCGACACGTAGGCCACCGAGCCGATGGCGGCGAGGACGGTCACGCCCGCGACGGTGAGCAGGAAGAAGCCGCTGAGCGAGTCCACGTACAGGAACCCGGCCCAGCCACGCAGCGGAGCGTGGTGCAGCTCGGCCGCGAGAAGGGCGACGGCAGCGCCGAGCGCGACCAGGGCGCCGGCCACGCTGGCCAGCCCGGCCGCCCTGGCCCGCGCGCGCAGCGCAGTGGCGACCGGCCCGGCCAGCGGGCCCGCCACGATGAGTACCGCCAGCGTGGTCATCCGCGCAGCCCCCTCAGCTCGGCCGCGCTCGCCTGGGCTAGCTCACGAGTCAGGCCGGACACGAACACGAGCATGATCAGCACCGCCGCGGCGATGTCCAGGAAGATGCCAGCCTCGACGATGAACGGGAACGTCGCGACCAGCGTGATCGCGCCGAGGAACACGCCGTTCTCGACGATCAGCCAGCCGATCAGCTGCGCCACCGTATGACGGCGCACCACCATGGCCAGCGCGCCCAGCAGGATAACCGCCGTCGAAAGCGGGACCACCGCCGCGGCGACGACGCCGTGCGGGAGAAGCTGAGGCGTGGTCACCAGGTAGGCGAAGGCAGTCAGGCCGCCGCCAGCGATAAGGGAGGTCGACAGGCCGGTGGAGATCGCCGCGTCACGGCTGAGGGAAAGGCGGCGCAGCAGCAGCCGGCGCGCAGCCAGCGGGATCGCGATTCCCTTGACGGCAAGCGTGAACGCGGCAAGCACCCACAGCTGCGCGCTATGGAATGTCCAGGCCGCTACCCCGGCCGCGAACGCGAGCACCACCGACTGGGCGCCGTAGTAGGCCACGTACCTGTTGAACAGCTTCGATCCCAGGCACGCGAACGCCAGCAGGAGGATCAGCACACCGGAAAGGTCCAGGAGCACTCCAGCCGGGCTGGCCGCTGCCAGCTTCTCTGCCACCGCTCACACCCCGATCACGTACGACGTCGCGACGCCTACCAGGGCGAGCAGGAATGCCGCACCCAGGAACTCGGCGATCCGGAAGAACCGCAGCTTGGCGAAGGAGGTATCGACGATCACGATCGCCAGGCCGCAGAGCGCGAGCTTGCCGAGCAGGGCGGGAATCGCCAGCACAGCTCCAGCCAGGGCTGTGGCGGATCCCAGTCCCCACGGCAGGACGAACACGTTCATGAAGACGGACGACAGCAGGAAGAATTTCATCCAGCTGCCCCACTTGACCAGCGCATACTCCCGCCCGGAGTACTCCAGCACCCGCCCTTCCTCGATCATCGAGATCTCGGTGCTCACGCCGGGGTTCTCGATCGGGATCCGGCCGTTCTCCACCAGAACGATCATGAAGAACGCGATAAGGCCAAGCAGATGGGTCGGCAGCACCAGCGCGAACGGCGAGCCGGCGATCGCATGGTTCATCAGGTACGGATTATCGGAGGCGGAAACCGCGCCGACGGTGAAGAACACCAGAATGAGCGCGGGCTCGGCCATGCTGCCGATCCAGCTCGCCCGGCTCGCCCCCAGGCCCCCGTACGGGCTGGCCGTGTCCAGCCCGGCCAGCGAGATGACGAAACTCGCCAGCGTCAGCACGAAGGCCCCGCCGATCAGGTCGGCGAGGAAAGCCAGCGGCAGCGGTTCATTGGTGATCACCGGCACGATGGCTGACACCGTCAGGTAGCAGGCGAACGCGACGAACGGCGCACCCCGCGATACCCAGGACGCCTGGTCGCTGACAACACTGCCCTTGCGCAGCAGCTTCGCCAGGTCCCGGTAAGGCTGCAGCACGCTCGGACCGCGCTTGGATCCCACGATGGCCTCGGCCCGGGTGATCGCGCCCGCGTACAGCGGAGCGAACACGAGGACAACCAGGCTTTGCAGCACCTGAATGAGGTAAGGCAAGAACTCCTCCGCCTGTCGGGGCCGGCCGATGCCGGTCGCTCACAGGTAGAGGCCATCAGCCGGACCGGCTAAATCCGGCGGTACGCGAGCCTCATCGCGTTATCGCCTTTACCGTACACGTGCCGCACCGGGCGCGCCACAGACTCGCCAGTCCCCGGCGGCTGCCATCAGGACCCGATCCTGGTCAGGTCGGGCGATAGCAGGTCGAGCAGCCTGCTGCACGGCCAGCCTGCCCGCCTGCGCTCGGATCGCTCGAGGGTCTCCTCGAGGCTCGCCTGCCAGTCGTCGGGCTGACCACGCCAGCGCGGACAGCGATCGTAGAGCGGGCAACCGCTACGGGCGGGACGCCCCCGAGGGGCGCACCCTGGCCTCCGGCCCGACCGGAATGCCCGCAGCGATCGCCATAGCAGCAGAACTTCGTTCTCACTAACCCCTGACATCAACTCAGTCCTTATCAAGACTCCCGGATGCAGGGACTGTCAGCGGCCGATACCGCGTTCGGGGCGAGCCCCATCGCCCGGCTGTGAGTCTGGCAACCACGAGAGATGAGGTCAAGCGAACAGCCGGCCCCGGCTTCGCCGCGGCACTGGCGCCGATCACGGGCCCGTGCCGCGATGCCGAGGGACTTCTGCCCGGGCGCCTGGTCGCTGAGAGGCCGCTGGCGGGAGCTAGAATGCGGGTGGTGATGAGGCCCGCCGTTAAGCGCACGGCCAGGTGCTGATGGTCTCTGCGGACGCAAGCGTTGCGCGGAGGCACCGATGTTCGGACACCACCGTGAACGGCCGCCGGACTGTGGCGGGGACGAGGCGTAACCGTGGTCGCGCCGTATTCTTCCTCCTGGACCCGGGCGCTGGACCGGCTCTACTGGCTCCCGGCCGGCGGGATAGGCAACGGCCTCGACGCGGAGACCTGGGCCGTCATCGTCGACGCGGACATCACCGAGGTCCGGGCGCTGCTGGCCGCTCTGCGCCGGGCGGGCATTCCCGGCTACGCCGCCCGCCTGACCTGGCGCGGCCCTGGGGTGCCATGGCTGTTCCGGATCTGGGTGGACACCTGGGCGTGGTCCCGGGCCCAGGATGTGGTCAGCCGGACACTCGACCGCAGGTGATGCTCCTCACCGGCGCGGCCGGCCTATCTCACGAGTGAGCTCGAGGCCCAGAACCCGGTCTGCATACGCGACGGCCTCGAAGCCGGCGCCCGCCGGCATTGTGGCATCGGTCGCGAGGCTGCCGAGCAGCGCGACCACGGCCGCAGTGTCCAGGTCGTCGAACGCGGCACGCATGGAGGCTGCCACATGCGCGGGCACCGGCGCGGAACGCGATTCGGCCCATTCGGCAACCGAGCGCCGCAGACTGGTGAGCGTCCTGGCCGCGTCGATCAGCGCGGCCTTGGTCAAGTCCGCCTGCCGGCCCAACGGAACCGAGAGCAACGCGAGCCTGAGCGCGAGCGGATCGTCCAAGGCGGTCAGGTCCTGCACGGATGCCTCAGTGCCGTGGTCATCTGCGACGTGTGCGGCGGCGACGTGAAGCAGGAGTCCGTCCCGGCTATCGGCCAGTGCGCCTAGGCGAAGGATATGCACATCCACCACCCGGGCCAGCACGTCGGCGGTCAGCAGCACGCGCACCGTGCCGGCATCGACGTCGGAGCGGTTCTCGGCTACGTGCGCGCACAGCCGCACGATGCCCTGGCGGAATGGTCTGATCTCGGTGTAGGAGCCGGTGCGGGCGTCCAACAGTCGAACCACATCCCCAGCCTAGAGCGCCACTCGGCAGCCTAGAGCCTGCTCGCTGGCTGGCCCGGTGGCCTGCCGGCGATAAGGACTCGCGGCCATCCCGACCGCGGACGTAAGATGCATTGCGGGCTCAGCGCCCAGACTGGCCCTGCGGCCGCAGGACCTGTCCGCCGGGCCGGCCGAGGTGACAACATCTGGTCTTCCCCGGGTGTTCTGGATATACCTGGTCGGCGCGACGCTGGTGGCGGCCGGGCTGGCGGACTTCCCGCTGGTCGCGTTTCACTTCCAGCAGGCGCACACGGTGTCGGCGCCGATCGTGCCGGTGTTCTACGCGGTGGCGATGGCGGTCAGCGGCACAGGCTCGCTGATCTTCGGGCGGCTGTATGACAAGGCGGGGATCGGCGTTCTGATACCGCTGACAGTCGCCGGGGCCGCGTACGCACCGCTGGTGTTCTTGGGCGGGGTATGGGCAGCGGTGGCCGGGGTGGCGCTGTGGGGCCTGAGCATGGGAGTACAGGAGTCGATCATCCCGGCCGCGGTGGCGCCGATGGTGTCGCCGGACCGCAGGGCCTCGGCGTACGGCCTGTTCACCGGTGTCTATGGCACCGCATGGGTGCTGGGCAGCATCGTGATCGGGGTGCTCTTCGGCGTGTCGCTCGGAGCGGTGACGGCGTTCGCCGTCGCTGCGCAGCTTGGTGCGATCCCGTTCATCGTGCTGACCCGGCGCCGCGTCAGCACGCGACCGCCGGCTGAGTCTCCGCAGGCGCCAGCGTAGCCAGGCGGACAATGACCGACGAAAGGCTGACCGGCTACCAGCAGCGCCGGCTCGAGATGGCTGATACGCTCCGGGCGATACTGCCGATCGCGCACCGCTCGGGAGATGTGCGGCGCGAGCAGGAAATCAGAGCGCTGCTGGCCAGGCTCGCGGCCGGCCGGTTTCAGCTTGCGGTGGCGGGCCAGTTCAGCCGCGGTAAGACGACCCTGATGAACGCGCTGCTCGGCGGCTCGTACCTGCTGATGGGCGCGGTGCCGCACCTCGGGCCTTCCGGTCGAGGTGCCCGTGACGGACGTTGCCAGGTTCGTGGCCCAGGCTAGCGCCGACCGGACCCGGATGCAGGTCGCCT
>WNGK01005362.1_pt1 | contig 13617 bp, 12 predicted proteins | sample 5400601 | NCBI WGS metagenome assembly WNGK01 (sample SAMN13153376, study PRJNA577476) | soil metagenome | isolation source: 60 cm soil or saprolite under Garry oak tree replicate 1 | place: USA:California | collected 2016-06-15 | reverse complement strand
ACGAACAGGATCCAGGCGAACGCCGCCAGGAGCAGCGCCGCCACCGCTCCGGTGACGATCCAGGGTCGGACACGTCGCCGGCGGCGGGTCGGCGACGGCGGCCCGCCCACCGCCGGGAGCACAGCGGTCCCGCCGTCCGGTTCGATGACTTCGGTGGCGTCGCCGGCGGCCGGCGCCGTCGCCGGCGCTGGCGCCGCCGGCGGGGTCCGAGCGAAGCGAAGGAGCATCGACCTGAACTCGGCCGCGCTCCTCGGCCGGTCGTGGGGGTCCTTCGACAGGGCGAGTTCGCACGCCTCGGCGAGCGGCGCGGGCACGCCCGGCGCGAGGTCAACGACCGACGGCGGCCGTTCCTGCACGTGGGCCAGCGCGAGGCCGACCGGGGTCTCGGCCTCGAAGGGCGTCCGGCCGGTGAGCATCTCGAAGAGCACCACGCCGAGCGAGTACACGTCGGAGGAGGGTGTGGCCCGTTCGCCGCGCACCCGTTCGGGCGACACGTAGGCCGCGGTCCCGATCATGCTGCCCGTCGCGGTGAGCGAGCTGGCGCCGACCGCCGCGGCGATGCCGAAGTCCATCACCTTGACCTCGCCCCGCGGGGTGATCATCACGTTGGCGGGTTTCACGTCCCGGTGGACGAGCCCCGAGCGGTGGGCGGCCTCGAGCGCCGCGGCCACCTCCGCCGCGATCCGGGCTGCCTCGTCCGGAGGGAGCCGGCCCCGCCGATGCAGCGCCGACGCGAGCGTCTCGCCTTCCACCAGCTCCATCACCAGGAAGGCCACGTGGCCGGGCCGGCCGGCGCTGCCGTCCTCGCCGTAGTCGAACACGCTCGCCACGTTGGGGTGCGCCAGGCCCGCCGACGCCCGGGCCTCGCGACGGAACCGGTCCACGAACGCCGCGTCGTCGGCCAGCGCCTCGGACAGCACCTTCACTGCCACCCGGCGGCCGAGCACGGTGTCCTCGGCCTTCCACACCGTCCCCATGCCGCCCGTGGCCATCCGCTCGAGCAACCGGTACCGCCCCCCGAGCACCACGTCGGCGTTCACCTGCGACATCGTTCCTCCATCACTTCCCCAAAGCGGCCTGGAGTACCGCCTTCGCGATGGGCGCGGCTACCTGTCCGCCGGTGGCCTCGCTCCCCATGCTGCCGCCGTTCAGGACGACGACGGCCACGACGATCCGCGGGTTCTGGGCAGGAGCGAAGCACACGAACCACGCGTGCGGGTTGTTCCCCCCGGCGTGCTGGGCCGTGCCCGTCTTGCCGGCCACCGCCACCCCGGGGATCTGGGCTGCCGTCCCCGTGCCCGACTGCACGACCTGGACCATCATGCTGGTCATCTGGGCCGCGGTCTGCGGCGAGATCGGTCGCGCGTAGACCTGCGGGAGGGTCGTGTTCACCACGCGGCCCTGCGGGTCCAGGATCCGGCGGACCAGGTGCGGCTGCATCTCCACCCCACCGTTCGCGATGGCCTCGCCGACCATCGCCATCTGCAACGGGTTGGCCGCCACGCTGGCCTGCCCGATGGCCGAGTACGCCACCAGCGGCAGGTTGTCCTTGAACGACGACGCCGGCGGGATCTGCCCCTCCGCGAAGGGGAGGTCGAACGGCACGTGCTGACCGAAGCCGAACCGCTGCGCCTGGGCCACCAGCTTGTCCGCGCCCAGCCGCAGCCCGACCTCGCCGAACACGACGTTGCAGGAGACCGTCAGCGCTTGGGCCAGCGTGATCTGGGGGACGCCGCCGAGGCAGTGCTCGCCGCCGAAGTTCTGGAGCGTGTTCGTCGTCTGGGGCAGATCGAGCAGCGGCGGGTTGGGGAACAGCGTTGCGGGCATCAGGCCGTTCTGGAGGGCGGCCGAGGCCGTGACCATCTTGAAGGTCGAGCCGGGCGGGTACACCTCCTGGAACGCCCGGGCGAGGAGCGGCTTCGACGGCGAGTGCGTCAGGCGGTTCCACGCGGCCCGTTGCTTCGCGCCGATGTGCGACGCGAGCGGGCTCGGGTCGAACGACGGGTTCGACACCATGGCCAGCACCTCGCCGGTCCGAGGGTCCAGGGCCACCACGGCGCCGGGGAGGCTGCCGAGGGCGTGCGCCGCGGCTTGCTGCAGCTTCGGGTCGATCGTGGTCACGACGGTCGCCCCCCGCTTGGCGCGACCCAGGATCTCGTCCACCAGGTTCTGGGGCTGCAGGGCCGACGCCCGCCCCGACAGGTAGTCGTCGTACGCGGACTCCAGCCCGCTCCGGCCGTAGATCAGCGAGTAGTACCCGGTGATCTGGCCGTACAGCGCGCCGCCCGGATAGACCCGCAGGTACTTGAGCGAGTCGTTCGTCGGCACGCTCTTGGCCAGGACGGTCCGCTCGTCGCGGGCGAGGATCGCGCCGCGCTGCGTGCTGTACTCCTGCAGGATGATCCGGCGGTTCGCCGGGTTCTCGGAGATGCGCTGGGCGGCGAACACCTGCAGGTAGTTCACCTGGCCGAACAGCAGCAGGAACAGGATCACGAAGGCGAGGCCGAGCCGCCGGATCTGCCGGTCGATCACGGCGGTCCGCCCCTCGCCGCCACGGGGTCCGACGGCGTGCCCGCCGACGCCGGGGCCCGTGGGGCGGCGCGCTCCCTCCGCCCGGTCGCCGACACCCGCACCAGCAGCGCCAGCAACACGAAGTTCGTCACCAGGCTCGAGCCCCCGTAGGAGACGAACGGCAGGGTCACCCCGGTGAGTGGGATCAGCCGGGTGACGCCGCCCACGATGACGAACGCCTGCAGGCCGAGCGCGGCCGACAGGCCGGTGGCGAGGAGCTTGCTGAACCCGTCGTCGCGGGCCAGCGCCGCCCGCAGCCCCCGACCCACCAGGACGACGTACAGCAGCAGCACGGCCGTGGTGCCGAACAGCCCCAGCTCCTCGCCGATCGCGGCGAAGATGAAGTCCGTCGAGGCGAACGGGATCAACCCCGGGTGCCCCAGTCCGATCCCCGTCCCGGCGACCCCGCCCGTGGCCATCGCGAACTCTGACTGGGCCAGTTGCCCGTACCCGAACGCCTGCACGTTCTTCGGCTGTAGGGCGTGCAACCAGATGTCGACCCGCAGCTGAACGTGGTGGATCGCCAGGTACCCGACGAACGCCCCGACCGCGAACAGGATCACGCCGAACGCCAGGTACGTGCCGCGCGCCGTGGCGACCCACAGCATGACGACGAAGATGCCGAAGAACAGCAGCGACGAGCCCAGGTCGTTCTCCACGAACAGCACGGCCAGCGAGGCGAACCAGGCCACCAGCAGCGGGCCCATGTACCGGGGCTCGGGAAGCCGGATCGGCCCGATCCGGCGGGTGGCGATCGCCAGCAGCTCCTTCTTCTGGTTCAGGTAGGACGCCAGGAACAGCACGACCAGCACCTTGCCGATCTCGGACGGCTGGAAGCTGATCGGACCGACGCTCACCCACAGGCGTGCGCCGTTGATCGTGGTCCCGATGCCCGGCACGATCGGCAGCAGGAGGAACCCGAAGCCCACCAGGCCGATCGTGTACGTGTAGGCCTCCAGCGTGCGGTGATCGCGGACCACCGCGAGGGTCAGGCAGTACAGGCCCAGCCCGATCACCAGCCACACGAACTGCGATGGAGCCTGGAGGTGCTGGCCGGCGGGGACGTTGGCGTCGAGCCGGAACACCATGGCGTACCCCAGCCCGGCGAGCACGGCGGCCGTCGGCAGGAACGAGGGGTCGGCGCCCGGCGCCAGCCGGACCGTCACCGCGTGCGCCACCAGATAGGCGAGCCCGATCACGCCGACGAAGAAGATCGTGTTCGTCGGCGTCCTGCCCGTGGTCCCCAGCGTGGCCAGCACGTACGCACCGACGGCCAGGACGACCGCGAAGATCGTCAGCGCCAGCTGCGTGAGCGAGCGTGAGCGGGCTTCGTAGGCGAGTGGTTCGTCCATCACGGCGAGCCGTTCGAGGACGGCGTGGTTGACGTGGCCGTGGGCCCCGGGGACGGGCCGTTGCCGGGCGACGGGCCCAGGACGCCGGTCACGCCGAGGTCTTGACCGATCCGGTCGACGAGGTTCAACGCGTCCAGGCGACTGCGCGCGGTGACGCCGTCCTTCAGCCCCTGCCACGGCTGGAGCTGCTCCGCCGTCGACGCGGAGAGCTGCGGGAACACCCGATCCACGTGCGACAGGTGGACCCCGAGGACCGTGGCCGGGATGCCGTTGTAGATCGCCACGCTGCCGTCCGAGTCCCCGACGTACCACTGGCGGTCGACGTACCAGCGGGTCCCCCCGAGGGCCGCCGTCAGCACGACGACGGCCGCCGCCGCCCACACCGCCACCCGCCGCCATCGCCGCCGCCGGGCGGGTGGGTGCGGGGCCGCCCTGGCGGCGACGTCCTCGGCCGCTTCCGGTCCGGGCGCGTCGCCGTCCACGGCGCCGTCCGGGCTCTCGGTCACGACGTCCAGGACGATCACCGTGATGTTGTCGTCGCCTCCGGCGCCGTTCGCCAGGTCCACCAGGGAGTCGCTGGCGGCCTGGGGGTCGGTCTCGGTCGCCAGCACGTCGCGGATCGTCGTCTCGTCGAGCATCCCGCTGAGGCCGTCCGAGCACAGCAGGATGCGGTCGCCTTCGTGCAGATCCAGGGTGAGCTCGTCCACAGCGATGTCGCCCTCCACCCCGACCGTGCGGGTGAGGATGCTTCGCGCCTGATGCCGCTCGGCCTCCTCGGGCTGGAGCCGGCCCTCGTCCACCCACCGCTGGACGAGCGTGTGATCCTTCGTCAGCCGCTGGATCTCACCGTCCCGCAGGAGGTACGCGCGCGAATCACCGACGTGGGCGATATGGCCGGTGGCGCCCTCCATCAGGAACGCGGTGACGGTGGTCCCCATCCCGGACAGGTGCTGCTCGGCCTCGCCGCGCTCGAACACCGCTCGGTTCGCGTGCTTGACGGCCTCGACCAGCGCCGGGAGCCCCCCTTCCCGCGGCAGGTCGAGCGCTTCCAGCCTCTCCACCGACATCGCTGAGGCCACGTTGCCCCCTCGATGCCCGCCCATGCCGTCGGCCACGGCGAACAGCGGATCCCGAACGAGGAACGAGTCCTCGTTCCGCTTGCGGGCCCGCCCGATGTCCGAGCGCGCCCCGACCTGCACCTTCATGGGCGTGTCCTCGTCATGACCGGAGCTCCAACACGGTCTTCCCCATCCGCAGCTTGTCTCCGCCCCGCAGCTCGGACGGCGCGGTCACCTTCCGCTGGTTCAGGAAGGTCCCGTTCGTCGAGCCCAGGTCCTCGACGAACCAGGCTCCGTCCTTCGGGAACACCCGGGCGTGGAACTGCGACACGTACGTGTCGGACAGCTTGACGTGGCACGCGTCGGCCCGCCCGACCTGCATCGCACCCTCCAACCGGAAGGACGCGGCCTTCTTGCCGCGCTCGTCGACAAGCAGGAGCTCGCGCGGCCGCTTGCCCCTTCGCTCGGCGGGCGGGGACGACGGGCGGGCTTCGGCCTTCGACGATCGTGGGACCGCACCGCGAGCGGCCGTGCCCCGGACGTCCACGACCACCGACCGAACGGCTCGATAGACGAAGAAGTAGAGCAGCGCCAGGAAGAGGAACTTGAGGACGGTGAGCGCGAACGCCGGCACGATCACCGGCTCCGGAACTCGATGACGGTCCTCCCGATCGTGATGCGATCACCGTCCTCGAGGGGCCGCTCGGTCACGGTCGACTCGTTCACCAGGGTCCCGTTCGTCGATCCCAGGTCCGTGAGGACGAACCGGCCGTCCTCCCTCCGGATCTCGGCGTGGCGACGGCTGGCCCCCGGGTCTGCCAGGACGACGTCGGAGTCCGCCAGCCGTCCCAGCCGGGTCACGTCGCCGGTGATGGGGTGGCGCGTCCCCGGCTCCCCTCCGGCGATGAACACGAGCTCGGCCGCCTCGGGTTCGGGCGGCGGGCCGGGGGAGGGCGATCCGGCTCCGGGCGGCGGAGACGTCCCGGTGGCCCCTTCGACCAGCGCGGCCTGGCAGTCGAACTCCCCCTGCTTGAGCGACGGGTCGGTCTCGAAGTCCACCTCGGCCGGCCCCACCAGATCCCATCCGCGCTCCTTCGCCCCATCGCGGACCACCTGCTCGAGCTCCCGGCGGAGGGAGCGTTCGGTCTTCTCGAACCGCTCGCGGTCGGCGGGGGACAGGCGGAACACGAACCGGTTCGGCACCCAGACCTGGCGGACCCCGACGGTCTTGCCGGCCTCCAGCTCCTTGAGGATCCGCGTGGCCAGCTCGACCGGATGGACGCCGGTCCGGAAGGCCTTGGTGAAGATGCCCTCGATCGCGCCTTCGAGGCGCCGCTCGAACTCGTTCAGGATGCCCAACGGGAGTCCGTTTCCGCAGGTAGGTGGCGGTGCGCCTTCACGCGGATTATATCCAGGGGGTCTCCGGACCATCCCTCGGGTCGCGTGGAGAGCCCGTGACGGATGCCCCAGGTGGCGCTCGCGGGACGTCTCCGGCGGCGCCGACCAGCGCATTTGCTAGCATCGGGACGCTCTCGGGCGAGTGGCGGAAATGGCAGACGCGCAGGATTCAGGATCCTGTCCGGGCAACCGGGTGGGGGTTCAACTCCCCCCTCGCCCACCAGAGTCCCCTTACTTGAACCCACCCCAGAAAGAATCAGCTCCCGCGGCTCCCTGGCGTACGTCCGGGAGTAGCCAGGCGGCAGACCCTTCCGGGCCCTCAAACCTCGCTCAGCCTGTTCGGCAGTTCCCAGTAGCTCGGGCCGCCGGCCTTCAAACCGCTCCACCAGGTCATCGCGCAACACACTCCTAAAGGCCGGGGTGACCTGGGCTCCGGCCACTCCTCCAACATCGATCAGGAACATGTCGAAAAAAGCCTGGTTGAGCTGCCTGCGGACCTGATCCGAGGCCTTCCCGTAGGCTCGGCCCCAGTTGGCGGCCAGTTCGATGGCCTCGGTCACCGTCCGTTCGGTCTCCTTGAATTGGTAGTCACGCTGTTTCAGGATGGCCTTGGCATCTTCCATGGCCGCGGAGATCCGCTGCTGCTCCCTCCGGAACAGATCGAGCGGCAGCGCCTCGGCGTAGTACGCCTGGAGCAGCTTGTCGCGCTCGCGGGTCAGGCGCGCCACCCGGGCAGCCTGCCGCTTGAGTTCCTTAGCGCTCTGGCGCCGCTTCTCGGCCAGCTCGTGAACGAGTTGGTCGCGGACGGCAGCCGCATCCTTGGGTGCCAGCTGGACCGTGGTGTAGTGGTTGGTGATCCAGTCCACTACCTTCTCCACCCTCACGTACGGCGCGTCGCAACCATAATGCAGGCGAGCCAAGCACACGACGTAGAGATAGGTGCCGCCCCGGCCGGTCTGCTCGGCCAAGGTCAGACGGGCCGTGCAGCGAGCGCAGTACAGCGAACCCTTCAGGTAATGCTGGTGCGTTCGATAGCGCTCACCGGACCGGTTGTGGGCGGCCAGGACCTGCTGGACCTTGTCGAAGGTCTCCTTGGAGACGAAGGTCGGATGCTTGCCCCGGTATTCCACGCCCATGTAGGTGACGATCCCGATGTAGTAGGGGTTCCGGAGCATCCTGTGCAGATAGGACACGTTTAGCGGGCGAACGGGCTGGCGCTTGGTGGCTCGCTGCATCAGCCCTTTCCTTGTGACTTCAGCCAGGAGCCGGTTCAAGGCATACTCGCCCGTGGCGTAGGCCTCAAAGGCCCATTGCACCAGCGGCGCCCGTTCCGGGTCGAGTTCGACCGTGCTGATGATCTGACCCTCCACGATCTTCTTGACGTTCAGGTAGCCGATCGGGGCCATGTTGGGCGTCTGGCCGTTCCTGGCCTTCTGGATGGCGCCTTTGACGACTTCGCCGGCTAGGTTGTCGATCTCGAACTCCCCCATCCCGACGATGATGGTCTTCATGAACTTGCCGCCCGGCGTGTCGTCGATGTGCTCGATGACGCTCACCAGGCTGCAGTCGGCCGCTTCCAGCTGGGCATCGACTGTGGCCAAGTCGCGGATGCGCCGGATCAGGCGGTTGAGCTTGTGAACGATCACCATGTCGATATCCTTGTCGGCGCGGATGCGTTCAAGGAAGGCCTTCAGTTTCGGGCGATCAGCGGTCTTGGCGCTCTCGCCCGCATCGACATACTCGGCCACGACGTCGGCCCCGAGTTCCTGGGCCCGGCGCAGGCAGGCCTCTCGCTGGTAAGGGATGGAATAGCCCTCCGGCTCGCCGTTACGGGTGGCCTGCTCATAGGTCGAGACCCGGATGTAGATGGCGGCCCGTTTCCGGGGGGTTGCCAGTGCCGTGCTCATGCGGCCTCCTTTGCGGTTGCAGAGTGCTGTGAGGAAGCGGGTTGGCCCTCCAGTTCCTCGGCGAGTTCCGCCCGGAGTGGCCTGAGCAGCTCCGTGAACTCCGAGGCGTTGCGCGCCGCCGACGCCGAGACCAGCTTGGCCCGGCTCTTGCCGACGGCGTCAGCAATCCGAATGCGCTCAGCCGGCGAGTCGGCCAGCAGGTCCAGCCGGGCCACCACGACGTGGTCGAGGTCATCCGTCCTGCGCAACCTGCGCAAGGCTGCTTGTCGCCGGTCCCGGTTCGGTCCCCGGTCGAGGTACTCGGCCACAATCTCTCCGCCGAGCGCCCTGCTCTGGATATGGCAGATTCGGCGTTGCAGCACGGTCAGGTGCTGCTCAACAGGCGGATCAAGCGGTGGGCCCGGCAGGTAGACGTAGCTGGCTACCCGCTTCTTATTGATATTTGGTCTGGCATGTTCGTTCATGCCACCTCCTTTGCTCTTCCGCTAGGCATTGCGATCGCCGGCGCCTCCCGGAAGTAGAGGTGTCGGCGATGGTTGGTTGACGTGTTCCGCAGCAGTCCTCGGCAACGCGCTGGCGGGTCGATCAGACCGATCTGCAAGAGGCGCACCTGCATGGCCGCCTGGGAGACCCCGAAGCGACGGGCGAGGCCTGGCAAGCGCTGCTCGCCGGATGTCCACGTCCGGTTGATCCAGAGCTTGGGCATGAGCAGGCACCCGGCGAAGTAGTCGGCGACCCGTTCGCCCCGGTCGTGGCTGTCCATGCCGAGCACCTCGGGATACAGGAACGACGCGAACGGCGCGTCCAGGACGTGCTTGAACTCATGAGCGAGGCTGAACCGCTGGCGAACCAGCGGCTCGGCTCCGTTCAGGACGACGTGCCAGACGCCTTTGGCCCACTGGGCCGAACCGGATACCGGGATCGGCGAGGAGCGCTCGACCCGGATGCGCGGCAGCGCCCCGATGACGCCTTCGGGCAGGGGCGGCTGTGCGACCCCGGCGAGCTTCAAGAGCCGGGTGGCCTGCAACTCCGCTACCCGCATGGCCTCCGAGTTCGTCAGCGGACGAACCGGCACCAGCCCCCGTAGCTCGGCGACGACACTGGTCATTGCTTCCTCCGGGGCGACCGCTTCGGCTTGTCCGAGGGCGCCTGGTAGCGCTTCTTGAGCCGCGTGACGTAGCGCTCGACGTCGCCACTTGCGGTCTCCGGCAGGTCGTACTTGACGCGCAGGTATGGAGCCAGCTCGGGCAGACCCTCCGGCACCGTGTAGCCAGCTAGGGCGTAGAAGTCTTCGACCTCCACCTCGAGCGCCCGGGCCAGCTTTTGCAGCTTGACCGGATCCGGCGTGCCGATCTCTCCTTTCTCCAGCCGGCCGATGTACGACCAGTCGAGCCCCGCAGCCATAGCCAGCGGACGCAAGCCAATGCCCCGCTCTTGGCGGATCTTGCGGATGAAGTCTCCGAGTTGATGATTCGTTGTTGGTGGCATCTGTGGAATATCCTCCACCCCTATAGTACCTCGGCCCGCCCGGGTAAGTCAAGTCCCGGTTGTTAGGGGAATGAGCAATGGAGGGGAAGGGGGCCGGGAGTATTGAGCTGGTAGCTCGAAGATGCTCCCGACCCCGGGAAGGAGCGAGCGGAAGGGCCGCTGGTTGCGACCCCTCCACCCGCTGACGAGTGTCTAGCTCGCCTTGCCGCCCCGACGGGATGGTCCCGTCTTGGGTTCGGCCTCCTCGGCACCCTTCGTCTCGAAGAGCGCCTGGATGGCACCGCGGCGTGCGGCCGTCTCCTGGTCGATCTCGGCCAGGATGGCCTGCGCCTTCGCCGTGAAGTCCGGCTCGGAGCGCTTGCGCGCCACGTGGCTCTCGATCGCCTGGCGGAGGACCTCCACCAAGGTGATGTCGTCCACGCGGGCCATGAGGGTGAGGAGCGCGTGCTCCTCGTCCTCGACTCGGATCGCGATGGTTCGCACGATCCCTCCTTCCTGCACCTCCTCGGTGCGGTTGCGGCCGGCGATCCCCGGTTGGGATTGCTTGGGTCAGCCGCATGACACCGACGAGAAGAGATGAGGCGGGCGGGCTCACGCTGCCTCCCGCATAGATGGACCCGTTGCGCTTCGCCCGAGTCGCACCTCGGCGAGCTTGACGTACTCAGGGTTGAGCTCGATACCGAGCCAATCCCGGCCGAGCTCCTGGGCAACGGCTCCAACCGTTCCCGTTCCGACGAACGGGTCAAGCACGATCCCGGGTCGCGTTCCGCCGTCGCAGGTGCAACCTGGACGCAGCTCCGGATCAGTCCTCACCACGTCGTAGGGAACGGGATGGACCCTCATGGCGGGTCGGCGTTCGAAGCGCCGCCGCAGCATCCGTTTGGTGCTCGTGACCGTCGCCCAAGGCGCACCGCAGACGACGCAGACCTTGGCCGGACACGTCGCCAGCAGCGGCCGCTCCACGAGCTTGGGCGGGAACGTCCCGAAGTGCGGCCCTCGAAAGTTGGCGATCGATATCGGCCAGACGTCGGTCGGGTTCCGCCCGAGCTTGGTGGCGCCCGTCGCCTCGTCGACCCGCCGTTCCCGGATGGCGTCGAGGTCGAAGAAGTAGCGTCTTGAACGCACCAAGAAGTAGACGAAGTCGTAAGCGGAATCCAGGCGATCTCGGATGCCCGTGGGCATCGGGTTGGTCTTCGCCCAGATGACCTTGTTGCGTACGATCCAGCCGTCTTCGATCAGGCCCAGAAGGAGCCGCTCGGGAGCCAGCAGCAGGCTCTTTCCTGGCGCCCCTTCCCGAACTCCGCGCGAGTAGGTGTCGGCCAGGTCCAGCCACAGGCTGCCCGTCGGTTTCAGCACGCGGGCGATCCCGCTCAGCACCTGACGCACCGATCGGACCCACTCGGTGACTGACGGCTCAAGCCCGATCTCCGCCGTCCCCGGAAGGAATCTGCGCTGGCCGTAGAAGGGAGGCGAAGTGACCACGCAGTCGATCGACCCGGAAGGCAACTCCGCGAGCCGCTTCCGGGCGTCGCCGACGAGGATGATGTTGCGCGGCACGTTATCCACCGCTCCCTCCAACCAGCGCTCGGATAGCCTCGTCGTACTCCGCGACCTGGTAGAGCTTCCAGGCCTCGGCCGGCTGCCGCGACGCCACGTCGAGCAGCTGATCGCTGCGCCTGGCGTCAGGAACCAGCCAGACCACGCGCGGGAAGACCCCGCGCCGCCGCTGCTCGGATCCGCTCATCCAGTACAGGCGGTAGCGGTCGAACTTGCGCGCCAGGGCCGGCCCGGACTCGGTCGCGCAATCGACCTCCACGAACGTCTGCTCGGTGAACTCCTCGGTCCCCAGCCGCACGTAGGCATCGGGCTTCAGGAATTCAAACTCGCCGGCCGGTCCCGTGAAGGCCCGCCAGCATCCCGGTTCGGTGTCGAAGGCTTCGATGGCGAAGCCAGCCATGCGGGAGACCTCCGTCAGCCGTACGAACAGCTCCGATACCGTCAGGGAGTGCCGCAGGAACGGCAGTGACGGCGTCCACGGCCGCCTGGGCCGGCCGCCCCCGACCGGTCCCGCCACGCCGGCCAGCCGCTGGCCGAGGGTGTCGAGCGAGTAGATGAACTCGGCCGATCCCGCCCTCGTCCCGCCGACCCGCCGGTCCAGGCGCGTCACCACCCGCCAGCCGGTCAGCCGCTCGAGCGTCCGCTGGCAGCGCCGTGAGTTGGAAAGAGGAGAGCCGTCGAAGAAGACGAGGCGCTCCAGCTGTTTGGTGGTAGCCACCCGGACCTGTCTCAGGACTTCGACGACCTGAAGGTCACGGTCACCGAGCAGATCCTCGACCGATCGGACCCTCGCGGATGTGATGCGCGAAGCGGTCACAGCTGACCTCCACACGCATAGAGAGTCGTTGGCAATCGGTGGCCTGAGGTGGCTTGGGACCTGCGCGTCCGGGTGTAGTTCGCGCGAGCGACACGAACAGCGACGCGAATCATGAATTCCTCCTGGCGCGCCCCACCGGACCGTCCTCAACGGCCGGCTGGTGCCGCCTCTGGATCCCCGCTTCGACCTCGGCGCGGTCCATCCCGTACTTCTGCCGGGACCGGCTGCGCGCTTCGGTCGCCGACCCCAGCGGTTCGGGCAGCGGGCAGGTCCGGAGGCTGACCGGCGGTCGCACCCGGCCGTTGGCGTACAGCGAGGCATAGACCTGGTAGGCACCGAGGTCCTGGAGGTCATCGGCGCTCAGGCCCCCACCGAGTTGGCGGGCCAGCACCTTGGCGTCGTCGGTCGCGGACTGGAAGGCGATCCGGCTCCGGGCGTTGGCGGCCACGGCTTGCCGCAGGCTCGCCGGTAGCTGCCGGAGATGCTGATGGGCCAGCACCATCCCGACGCCGAAGCCTCTGGCCTGGGCCATGACGTCCGCCAGGTCGGTCGGCAGCGCCACGTACTCCTGGAACTCGTCGGCGTAGAAGAAGACCGGGTTCCGTTTGACCTGCGGCACCGCCGCTCTGGCCTGGATGGCTTGCCAGAGCTGCGCCACCACCAGCGAGCCGATCAAAGACGCCGCCTCCGGGCCGAGCAGGCCCTTGGCGAGCGAGACGAGCAGGACCTTGCGCTCGGTCAGGACCTGGTCGACGGTGAACAGCGGGTTCGGCTGGCCGATGACGTTCCTGACCCGGCGGCGCAGCAGCAGCGGCCGCAGCTTGTTCATCACCGGACCGAGCGCCTGCGAGCGTTCACCGGGCTTCAGCCGCTCGTACCAGCTCCAGAACGGCCCCAGCGCGATCGGGTCATCGACGTGGGCCACCAGGCGTCGGCGGAAGGCGTCGTTCGTCAGCAGCAGCGGCAGCTCGCACAGCGTCAGCCCCGGCTCGGCCGAGAGCGTCAGCAGCGAGGCGTGCAGCACGTCCTGCGTCCTCGGGCCCCAGAACGCCTCGTACATCTGGTGGAAGATGGCGATCACTTGGTCGGTGACCAGCTCCGGCGCCTCGTGGGCACCGTGCAGCAGGTTCAGGCCCACCGGTCGCGCGTCGTCGGTCGGGTCGAGCACCACGACACGGTCTGCCTGCTCCGGTGCGATCCGGTCGAGCACGTCGCTGACGAGGTCGCCCTTCGGATCGATCACGACCACCCCTCGTCCGGCGGCGATGTCGCCCAGGATGAGCCCACCCAGTAGCGTCGACTTACCGGTGCCGGTCGGCCCGGTGATGGCCATGTGGTGCAGCGCGTCTCGCTCCGAGATGGCGACGGGGCGTTCGGCTCCCGGGAAGGTGGCCGTGCCGATGACGCGCCCGACCTGCGGGAGGGCGGCATCGGGGATGAAGTCGCGGCTGCCCCCGAGGGGCAACCCA
>WNGK01012051.1_pt1 | contig 13618 bp, 13 predicted proteins | sample 5400601 | NCBI WGS metagenome assembly WNGK01 (sample SAMN13153376, study PRJNA577476) | soil metagenome | isolation source: 60 cm soil or saprolite under Garry oak tree replicate 1 | place: USA:California | collected 2016-06-15 | reverse complement strand
GTCTGCGTGTCCGCCGGGACCACGAGGGAGCCGGCGGACGACTGGAGGAACTTGGCGAGGCCGAAATCCATGATCTTGGCGCGGCCGGAGGCGGTCACAAAGATGTTCGCCGGCTTGATGTCGCGGTGCACGACACTGCGGCTGTGCGCCGCGTCCAACCCGTCGGCGATCTGGATAGCGAGCGGGAGGAGCCGCTCGAGCGGAAGTGGACCTTGCTTCAGAAGCTCCTCGAGAGTCGTGCCCTCGAGAAGCTCCATGGCGATGAAGTGGTACCCTCCGTCCTCGCCGACGTCATGGACCGTGCAGATGTTCGGATGGTTCAGGAGGGAAGCCGCGCGCGCCTCACGCCGGAATCGCTCGACGGCCTCGGGCACCAGACGATCCTCCGCGACGAACTTCAGGGCGACGTGGCGCCCGAGCCGGGTATCCTCGGCCTCGTAAACCACGCCCATTCCGCCCTGGCCGAGCATCTTGAGGACGCGATAGTGGGAAAACGTCTTGTCTAGCACTCTGGCAATGCCCTGTCGGTGATTTGAATCCGGTGTGGAGCGGGCGCTCTCGAGGGGGACGGCACGATTGGCGCGAGCATGTTAACACCCGCGCGCGAGACTGCGGGCAACAGCAGGAGGAGGATGAGGATGTCGAGCGATTCGCGATCCGGGGACTTCGCGTCTTCGGTGGCTCCGACAAGCCACCCGCAGGTGGCCAGGTTCACGATCACGGCCCCCGCGGACTCGACGGTCGAGGTCGAGTTCGGCACGGATACGAGCTATGGATGGTCCACCGTGCCGGTCCTGGCGCCTCCGGGCGGCGGGCAGGTGTCGATTCTCGTGGCGGGCATGAAGGCGAGCACCACGTACCACATGCGGGCGCGGATCCAGTTCCCGAACGGGAAGTGGCTCACGACCCCGGACCAGACCTTCGCGACAGGCGCCCTGCCCTCGGGCATTCTTCCGACGATCACGGCCTCGACCACCGCCGGGCAGACACCGAGCCCGGGTGTCGAGCTCGTGAACGTGATCGACCCGATTGGCATCTCGGTCGTGACGGACTTCGAGGCGAACATCCTCTGGTACTACAACAACGCCGCCGACAAGAGCTGGGAAGGGTACGCGTTCCCGATCAAGCAGTTGAAGAACGGAAACCTGCTCGCGAGCATCACCAACTTGTATTCGGCCAACGTGCCGCAGACGATCCCGTACAACAGCGTCCTGCGCGAGATCGACCTGACCGGCAATCCGATCCGCGAGCTGTATCTCTCGGACTTGAACACCGCGCTCTCGAAGATGAAGACCCCGCAGGGCTCCGTCGTCCAGGCACTCTGCTACAGCCACGACGTGCTGCCTCTCTGGAACAGACACACGATCCTTCTCGTCCAGCAGCAGAAGAGTGTCTGGTTGACGGATCCGCCCGGACCCGGACAGTTCACGATCCTGGGCGACGCTTTGGTCGACCTCGATCCGGACTTCAACCCGGTGTGGGTGTGGTCCGTCTTCGACAACCTCGACCCGAACCGGCACCCCTACGAGTTCGACGCAGCCGACGGCTACGACTGGACGCACTGCAACTGCGTCCAGATCGGGCCGGACGGCAACCTCGTCCTGTCTTCACGCCACCAGAACTGGGTCATGAAGATCGACTACGAGGGGGGCAGCGGAGGCGGGGCGATCCTCTGGAAGCTCGGCTATCAAGGCGATTTCACTCTTGTGGGCAGCCAGATGGCCGACACCGACTGGTTCTTCGCCCAACACTACCCGTTGCTGCTCGAGGCGAATGGCAACCAGATCACCCGGCTGTCCGTCTTCGACAACGGCAACGACCGCTGTTTCGCCCTGCCCGGAGGCTGCGGCGCGACGAGCCCGGCGCCGCCGCCGCCGTTTAGCCGCGGCGCGATCCTGACGATCGACGAGACCGCGATGCAGGCGAGCATCGTCTGGCAATATCCCTTGAACCAGTACTCCTTCTGGGGTGGAAACGTCGTGCCGCTCATCAACGGCGACATCGAAGTCTGCGCCTCCGAGCCCGTGCCGATCGGCTCGCCTCCGCCCTCGTCCGACGCGCCGTCTCAGGTCGTGGAGCTGACCAACGGCCCGAATCCTCGAGTCGTCTGGCGGATGACGGTCACCTCGGGGGGCGCCTACCGGGCGTATCGCATACCAAGCCTCTATCCCGGTGTGATCTGGAAGGGGGAATAGATCCCGCCCATGCCGTTGCTCACCAGTGTCCTTGCGCGTTCGTGACGGGAGTGACTAGGATGGCGGCGGAGGCAAGTGGGACAGCTTTTCGGGATTCGTGACGATGTAGATTGACTGGATACGTCCGTCCCTCGCCTCGACGGTAAACACGGACTGCGGCCGTCCGTCCAGATAGCTTACGATGCCCGGCTCGCCGTTGATCTCCACAATCTGCTGAAGAACGTTCATGGACGCGAGCCTTCTCAACCCATACACGCTCACCCGGGCCACGTTGTCCGCGCCGTGGATCGGAAGCGCGAGGGCGGCCGCTTTGCCTCCACCATCCGTGTGCATCACGACGTCGCTTGCGAGCAGCGCGATCAGACCCTCCATGTCGCCGTTTCCGGCCGCATGGTGGAAGCGCTCGAGGAGCTCTGTTCGCTCCCGGGCGGATGCGCTGAAGCGCCGCCGCTCCAACCGGACATGCCGTCGAGCCCGGTGCAGCAGTTGCCGGCAGTTGTCTTCGGTCAGGCCGAGCATTGCGGCGATCTCCGCGTGCTTGTAATCGAAGACCTCGCTCAAGAGAAACACGGCTCGCTCGACCGGTGTCAGGCGCTCCAGCAACAACAGGACCGCCATCGAAACGGACTCGTCGACTTCCGCAATTCGGGAGACGTCGCTTCCCGGCTCGGTCACGAGCGGTTCGGGCAGCCACTCGCCCACGTATGTCTCGCGCCGCGCACGGGCGGACCCGAGTTGGTTGATGCAGACACGGCTCACGAGCGTGACCAGGAAAGCCTTGGGCGATCGAATCTCTTCCTGCGACGCCCGCTGCCATCGGAGGAACGCGTCCTGGAGGGCGTCCTCGGCATCGGCCACGCTTCCCAGCATCCGGTACGCGATGGAGAAGAGGAGAGTGCGATGCTGTTCGAAGACGGCCAGCCGGCTCTCCTCTTCGCCGCTTGCCAGCGGCGCCGCCGAGGATTCGTCGGATTCGGTAGTCATCGCTCGCTCACGCGGACTGTCTTACCTGTGCCGCCGCCAGTCGCTCTCCGCCATGGTTGGACTGGCGCTCGGCGGGCTGCGGCTCGCTCCCGGAGCGAGTCATCTTCTGGAAACCGACATACGAAACAATCAATGCCGTCAGAAAGAACAATGGATCGATCACGAAGAGAGCGGGGTCGCCGACTGAGAAATGGGCGATGCTGGCGGACGCGAGGGTGATGGCGAAGCCAGCGTAGGCAAATTCCTTCACTTTGATCGGGACGATGGGGATCAGCAGCGCCAGGACGCCCAGTGCCTTGGCGATTGTCAGCTCGATGCGGAAATAGTCCGGGTAGCCCAAATGCTTGAAGGCCCCCTTCATCGGCCCCAGCGGCTCCTTCAGATTGAAGTTGATGGCGCTGAACACCATGACAGCGCAGACCGCCCCTGTGGCGAGCCAATAAATCACTCTTTCTCGTTTCGTCAGCGTCTGAGTCATGAGGTGCCTCCGATTCTGGTTTGGCCCGTCGGCCCGGCTCGAGATTTCGAGCCGCCCCGGGCCTCGAACGTTAGACCGGACAGGCCGTTGGAATGTGACAGTTTCCCAAGTTCATGCCCGCCTTTCAGGCGTGGAGCGCGCGCTCCAAGCCCTCTCGGCAACATATGCGCTGTTTGACCCTATGGTTGCCGCGCAGGACGGCCCAGACAGTACGTCTTGTTGGACGGAGAATGGCCTCTTCCTCGGCGAAGGGGTTCCCGCGGCCCGCGCTCCCTAGCGCCGGAGCCGGTTCTCAATCGCCAAAGCGCGTTTCTGGGCTTCTCGGAAGGCGAGCGCCGCCGGGGACCTCTCGCAGTGAGACAGCTCGCTGTTGGCGTAGTCGACCCATTGAGGCATCACGGCCGCGTAGGCTTCGATGCCCGACTCTTCCAGGAGCTCGATCGATAGGAACTTCCCGTCCCAGTGGAGATCCTGAGCGCGGACGAGCTGGGTGCCGAACGGGGCTTGCTTCAGAAAGCGAATCCAAAGAGGAGGCGGTGTCGGCATCGGCTGCCAGACGACGATAAAGCTCGTGATGAGGTCTTCTTTGGAGAGTCCGGTCGTGCTGGACTTCTGAGTGACTTGGGGTCGGACGCGGGGTTGACCGACGCGGATCGTCATCGCCGGCGTGTCGTCCGGAGGACATCGGTCCTGCGCGCGCGATTGGCGAGGAGGATCTTCGGGTTTGGCTGTTGGCATTGCACTCTCCCTACTGAGTGTCCGACTTTCGGCGCAGGTGCGGGCGGAGTTTGGCGGCCATCGTCACCAGATCGGCGAGGGAGCCGGCCTCCATCTTTCGCATCACCTGGCCTCGGTGTGCCTTCACCGTGATCTCGCTGATGCCGAGCTCGCCACCGACCTGCTTATTCAGGAGGCCGGAGACCACCAACGCCATGACTTCCCGCTCGCGGGGAGTAAGTGACGCCTGACGTTCCCGGAGCGCCAGCAGCTCCGCCTCGTGATCGAGAGCAAGGCGGCTGCGCTCGATGGCGTTCTGAATGGCGCTCAACAGCACGTCGTCGTCGAATGGCTTCGTCAGGAACTCGACAGCTCCCGCCTTCATGGCCCGGACCGTCATCGGCACGTCGCCGTAACCCGTGATGAAGATGATCGGCATGTCATTCCGATCGGCCGCCACGCGCTTCTGCAGTTCGAGGCCATTGAGACCCGGAAGAGAAACGTCAAGCACCAGGCAGCTCGGAGCCAGGACTCGTGGGCGGGCGAGGAACTCCTGTGCGGACGCGAACGTCTCCGGCTGCCAGCCTGCGGTGCGGATCAGTAGCTCCAGCGACTCGCGCACCGAAATGTCGTCGTCTACGACGAAAACGACCGGCGTCCCCTTCGAGTTCGGTGCTCGTCTCGATTCACCGCCCCGAGCGCTCAGCGAACCCATGCCGATCCCACCCTATACCACCGATGCTCAGCCCACGTGAAGTGCGGCATTGACCGCCTCGAGCAGAGAAGTGTCGCTGAATGGCTTGAACAAGCACTCGACGGCACCCTTTTCGAGCAACCTCGGACGGACGGTCTCGTCTTTGTGAGCGGTGATGAAGACGATCGGAATCTCTAGCCGGCGACGCGCCAATTCCCGTTGGAGATCGGGTCCGGACATGCCCGGCATGGCGACATCGAGAATCAAGCAGCGGGTCTGGCCGACGCTGTCGGACGCGAGAAACTCTTCCGCCGACGGGAACGCTTGCGCCTCAAAACCGAGCTCCCTCAGCAAGTCGGGGAGCGACTCTCGCACGGACTCGTCATCATCGACGACCGAAACGAGTGAAGGTATAGCCATCAGGGATGCCTCGGGGCGTGCTCCGAGACCCCGGAGGGCGCCTGAGCCGCATCGGGACTGCGGGCGCCCCTCACGGCCTCGGGGTCGCAAGGAATGGAAAAGGAAAATGTCGCTCCGGGACCGTCGTTCGGCGCGGCCCAGAGACGACCATGATGACTCTCGATGATCGAGCGGCTGACGGACAAGCCGATTCCCATACCGCCGCTCTTGGTCGTGTAAAACGCTTCGAACAGTCGGTCCGCGTCCTGCGCTTGGAAGCCCACCCCGGAATCTTGCACGCTAAGGCGCACGCGATTGCCTTCGTCCCGCTCGGTTCTGATCACCGTCTGCCGCGGACGATCGTCGACGCCGCTCATCGCGTCCGAGGCGTTCAAGAGCAGGTTCAGGATGACCTGCTGAAGCTGGACACGATCGCCACTAACAGGGGGGAGGTCGTCGGCAAATTCCGGCCGCAATATCACGCGGCTTCTCTGAAGGTCGCTCAACGACAGCGCAATCACCTCCCGCGCAGCCTCATTCAGGTCGACCTCTTCGGCCGCCGCGTCCTTTTTGCTGAACAGCGCGCGCAATCGTTGGATCACATCAGACGCACGGCCGCCATCGCGAATCGTGCGCCGCGCGGTTTCGCGCGCGCCGTCGACGTTTGGTGGATCGGCAGCCAGCATCCGCAGGCAGGTGCTGGCGTTGGTGATGATGCCGGAGAGCGGCTGATTGACTTCGTGCGCGATCGAAGCCGTCAAGGCGCCAAGGCTCGTGACCCTGGCTACGTGGGCGAGCTCCGATCGGGCCTTGCTCAGCGCCTCTGCCGCGAATCGGCGCTGCGTCACGTCTTGAACGGCGCCGATGTACTCCAGCCGGCCGTCCTGGTCTCGCGTCCCGTGAGCAACCATGTGCAGGTACTTGATCGACTGGTCGGGCATCTGCAGCCGGTGCTCATACTCAAAGTCGGTGCCGGTGCCTCGTGCCCGCTCGATCATGTCCTGCAGCAACGGGATGTCTTCCGGGTGGACTCGAGTGCCGATCAGCTCGAGCGTCACGGGCATACCCTGGTCAAACTCGAAAATGCGATAGAGCTGATCTGACCACGTGATTTCGTCTGTCGTTACCCGCCAGGAGAAGCTGCCGGTTAAGCTGAGGCGTTGAGCCTCTGCGAGAAATGCCTCGCTGCGCCGCAACTCTTCTTTGCGTTCCGCGATGGCGCGCAGATTGTTGGCCGCTTCCGGCTGTTTGCGCGCCGTGATGTCCCGGAAAGTCACGAGAACCCTGCGCTCGGAATGGCCCGGCAAAGACAAAGGACGGGCATCGAGAATCAGCGTCCGTTGACCCTCTCCCGGAAAGACGTGATCGACCTCAACGGGCTGGAACGCATGACTGCCGGCAAGCATCTCGTTGAGCTGCGTACGCAACGAGGCAAGTTCAAAGAACATTGTGTAGAAGGCGCGATTGCCCGACTGAATGTGCTGGTCACCGCTCAGCACGACGAGAGGATCGGCAACCGTGTTGAGGATCGCCTTGGTACATTCGCGTTCGTAGATGACCTGATCGATGCTCGCGCGGAAAGCAGTCACATTCGTGAACGTCAGCACGCAGCCGGCGACCTGGCGATCCCCCTTTTTGTAGGGGGATATCCGCACGACGAACCACCTGTCCCCGTCGCGAAAATCGGCCCGGGATTCTACTCCGCTCGCGATGACCTGGCTGCATTGCTCTTCCAGACGGGGCAACCCGGCGAGCACCGAGACATCGCGGGACGCCAGACCGATGTCCGATGTCGAGAAGCGAAGCACATCCGCCGCCGCCTTGTTGAAGCAGGCGATCACAAGGTCGCGTCGCAAGACGACGATCGGAATATCAACGGTATCAAGGATGTCGATCAGATCGGTCGTAGCCATGTTTGCGGCCGTCTCATCACGATGGATAACTTGGAAACCGGTCCAGCCGCCGTTGAGCGCAACGCGTTGCGTCATCATGTGGCGGCCCCGGGAGCAGTGTACAAGTTGCGGCTCCGCTGCAGCACGGGATCAGCAATTGTCGGAAGAAACTGACGCAATGCCAGCAGCAACGCTTGGGCGGGCGGCATGTCGAAGGGCGGCCGATAGCGGGAGAGCAGCCGGCTTTCAAGGACACGGGCTTCGTCCGGGCCGACCGTCTCCCGGAGCGCGTCGGCTACGGCGCGTTCCAGCCGAGCATAGTCCTCCACGGGTATGAGGTGAGAGTGATTCGTCCCGAGCCTGGGCAGCATGCGCTCATGAACGTCGCCGTTGAAGTTGTCCATCAGGAACGAGCAGAAGATCGCGATGTCAATCTTTTTGGCAAGCTGATCGAACAAGTCCTCGAGGTTCATGCTGGCAGCGACGTCCCCCCGCTCCCACAGGACATCGACCATTTCTCCCCACACACGCAATTTTTGGTAGCTCCCTTCAGCGCGCGCCTGTCCGACGACGTCCGTGAAGACGCCGTTGAAAACAGGCGGGTCCGGCATGGCGCCCCGCATGAAGCGGGGCAGGAGTTCGTCGGCGTCAACCACCTTCAGCTGGCCGCGTGCTTGCGCCGCTTGCACATCCACTCCCTCGGCCTCGAGGCGTGGGCGGAAGGCGTTCCAGTGGGCGAGCGTTGACACGAGGATGACGCCCTCTCCGTTCGCGAAACCAGCGCCGGCGAATCGGCAGACGGCGTAGGTGAGAAAATCCTGGTCCTGATAGAGCTGCACGATGTGATCCCATGGGGCGGCGTCCGCCACCACTCGCTCCCAGGGCTCACATTTCCTCACGCCGTCCATTTGACGTTCAAGCTCATGGTCCATGGTCATTCCCTCCGTTCCGAGCGGAATCCAGCTATGTCATACGTTCATCTCCGCGAAGAAGGTCGAATCGAGCGCAAGGCTTGGCGGCCGGACCGATCGGTGCAGGGCGGGGACGACGCGGCCGAGCTCGTTTTCCACAGCAGTCCTTTCGTGGTTGGCGTCGGAACCTCGCCACGAGCATGCGCCAGCCAACGAAGAACGGCCATCATACTTTGGTACTGGTCCGCTCTCGGCCTTCCGACACCGCCGGCGCAGGACACTGAGCCCGGCCATGCTCCTTCAAAAACTTGGACTCCCCCTGCGCCAGCCACCTCCCGCCATACGCCTTGACGGTGCTTTCCACCTGCTCCGGATACGACAGGCCTTCCTCGTTCGGAACGCCACCCGGTATCCGCAGGTGGTTGATCAAATAGGCGCTCAACTTAAGCCTCCTTCACATCTTCTCAGTGCCGCCGCCCTTCGCTGCCGGTTGACGTCTTCGGAAGAACGTGCATCGGAGCGATGATTGAAGCACCCGAGCGATAAGGTACGGGGTGCGTTTAGGGCGAGCGCCCGAGGGATCGAGAGAGGGAGAAGGCAAGTACCGATCGATACCATCGTCCAATAGAATCTGCCTCCGGTCCCCTGATGTCATCGCGCACATCATAAGGAGGGCCACATGTCTACAGTCGCGCACGACGTGACCGCCATCGGTGGCGGGATCGACGAGACGAGCCGTCGCTTCGAGGATCTGTTTAACCGCGGCGACGCCGCTGGAGCGGCCCGGCAGTTCTACACGCGGGATGCCCGCGTGCTGCCGCCCGGGACCGAGATGCTGCAGGGTCTCGACAAGATCGCCGAATACTGGGCGGCGGCCGCCGCTGCGGCGCAGATGGGCGTCCGGCAACTGAAGCTGACCACGCTCGAATTGCACCCGCTCGGCGAGGGGGCATACGAGATCGGGCGCGCCACGCTCACCCTGGCAGGTGGCCAGCGTGTGGTGCCCAAGTACGTCGTGATCTGGAAGCAGGAGGACGGCGCCTGGCGCCGCCATGTGGACATCTGGAACATGGACACGGCCTGAGCGCACGAAAGGAGAGGAGAAAGCCATGAAGCGCGTGTGGACACGAGTCGCACTTCTCATAGGAGGAACGATCGCCATGACTCAAACATCGACGGAAGGCCGGCCCAAGGCCGCGCTCGGCGGGACGCCAGCTGCGCAAGCTCAAGCCAAGACGGAGGGCGGCGCCGAAGCCATCCGCCCCTTCCGCGTCAACTTTCCGGACGCGGCGCTCGCCGACCTGAAGCGCCGCATCGCGGCGACGCAGTGGCCCGAGAAGGAGACCGTTTCGGATTCATCGCAGGGCGTGCCGCTCACCACGATGCGGGAGCTCGCGCGCTATTGGGCGACAGATTACGACTGGCGGAAGGCGGAAGCGAGACTGAATGCCTTTCCGCACTTCATCACCAAGATCGATGGGCTGGACATTCATTTCATCCACGTCCGCTCGAAGGATCCCAAGGCTCTTCCCCTCATCATCAACTACGGTTGGCCCGGCTCCGTGCTCGAGCAGATCAAGCTCATCCCGCTCCTGACCGATCCGACCGCACACGGCGGGAAGGCCGAAGACGCGTTCGACGTCGTCATCCCGTCGATGCCGGGTTACGGATTCTCCGGAAAGCCGACGGCCACCGGCTGGGGCCCCGAACACATGGCGCGCGCATGGGCGGAGCTGATGAAGCGCCTCGGCTACACCCGCTACGTCGCCCAGGGAGGAGACTGGGGAGCGTTTGTCGTCGACTACATGGGTGTGCAAGCTCCACCGGGATTGCTCGGCATCCACACCAACATGCCGGGCGTGGTTCCAGCCGACATCGACAAGGCAACCCTGGCCGGCGACCCGCCGCCATCCGGTCTCTCAGCCGAGGAAAAAAGCGCCTACGAGCACCTCGTCTTCACGTACAAGCACGTGGCGATTTATCAATTGATGGCGAGTCGGCCCCAGACCTTGTACGGACTTGCGGATTCCCCCGTCGGCCTCGCAGCCTATCTGCTGGACCATGGTGACGGAGACGGCCAGCCGGCGGCCGCTGTCGTTGCAGCACTGCGCCGCACCTCGAGCGCTACAGGCGAGCTGACGCGCGACGAGATCCTCGACAACATCACGCTTTACTGGCTGACGAACACGGGGGTCTCTGCGTCTCGTCTCTATTGGGAATACAAGGGCGGCTTCTTCAACGCCAGAGGCGTCAAGATCCCGGTGGCCGTAACCGTCTTTCCAGGAGAGCAATATCAGGCCCCGCGCAGCTGGACGGATCGGGCCTACCCCAAGCTCATTTATTACAACCGAGCTGAAAAGGGCGGCCACTTCGCCGCGTGGGAGCAGCCGCAGATCTTCGCGGCCGAGCTGCGCGCCGCGTTCCGGTCGCTCCGCTGATCGCCGGCAGACGCATAGCGCACAACGCAGGAGGTCACCGAATGTCAGAACCGCCCGGATTCACTCGCCGTCGCCTTCTCGGTGTTGCAGCGGCCACCGGTGTCGCGGGGCCGCTTCTCGAACTTTATGGGAGGTCCAACGCTATGGCTGAAATCGCTGAAACCGCCGTAAACACAGATCAGACCGGCACCGGCGCTGACAAGACCGCGATTCGTCCGTTTCCAGTGCCTACCGTTTCGGACGCGGACCTCGCCGATCTGCGCAAGCGGATCAACGCGACGAAGTGGCCCGACCCCGAGTACGTCCCGGACGCGACGCAGGGCGTGCAGTTCGCTACGACGCAGAAGCTCGCGCACTACTGGGGCGCCAATTACGACTGGCGCAAGTGCGAGGCGAGACTCAAGGCCCTCCCGCACTTCATCACAGAGATCGACGGGCTCGATATTCACTTCATCCACGTTCGCTCGAAGCACGAGAATGCCCTGCCGATGATCGTCACGCACGGGTGGCCCGGCTCGATCATCGAGCAGCTCAAGATCGTCGAGCCCCTGACCAATCCCACCGCGCACGGCGGGACCGCCGGGGACGCCTTCCACCTCGTGATTCCGTCGCTGCCAGGGTATGGCTACTCCGGTAAGCCGAAAGAGACCGGCTGGGAGCCGAGTCGCATCGCACGCGCCTGGACGGTCCTGATGAAGCGACTCGGATACAAGAAATTCGTCGCCCAGGGCGGAGATTGGGGCAATGCAGTAACCGAAACTATGGCTCTCCAGGCGCCTCCGGAGTTGCTCGCCATCTCCACCAACATGGCGGCGACGGTTCCGGCGGAAGTCGCCAAAGCGCTCGCGACCGGGCAGCCGCAGCTGGCCGGTTTATTGGCCGACGAGAAGAACGCCTGGGACCAGCTGACCTTCTTCTACAAATTCGGCCTGGGTTACGCCAACGAAATGGCGCTCCGCCCTCAGACTCTCTACGCGATCGTGGACTCCCCCGTCGGCCTGGCTGCCTGGATCCTCGACCACGATTCGCAAAGCTACGACGTGATCGCCCGAAGCTTCGACGGCAAGCCGGAAGGCTTGAGCCGAGACGACATCCTCGACAACATCACGTACTACTGGTTCACGAACACGGCGATCTCCTCGGCGCGGCTCTACTGGGAATTCGGGCGAGTTGCGAAGGGCGGCTTCTTCGACGCCCGGGGCGTCCAGATTCCCGTCGCCGTGAGCGTCTTTCCCCAGGAGATCTACGCCGCCCCGAAGAGGTGGGCGGAGAGGGCGTATCCGAAGCTCATCCACTACAACAAGCTCCCCAAGGGCTGCCACTTCGCGGCGTGGGAGCAGCCCGAGTTCTTCGTCTCCGAGATGCGCGCGAGCTTCAAGTCGTTTCGCTGATAGGGCGTCGGCGCTCGCCGACCCGAAAGGATTTTGAGCCATGAGGAACATCCGTCTCGTCCGACTCGTCCTCGCGATCGCCTCCTTCGTCGCCCTAGCCGCGGCCCCATTGGGCGCCCAGTCGTTGGCACCCGCCGCGAAGAGCGCCACGGCGAAGCCGACCATCGTCCTCGTTCACGGAGCCTTCGCGGACGCCCTGGGCTGGCAGCGCCTCATCCCGATCCTCCAGCGGGACGGCTACGACGTGATCGCCGTCGAGATTCCACTCGCCTCGCTCGCCGGCGACGTCGAGACGACGAAGCGCTTCGTGGACGCCGTGAAGGGTCCCGTCGTTCTCGTCGGCCACTCGTACGGTGGGGGGGTGATCACCGGCGCGGCAGCGGGCAGCTCGAACGTCAAAGCGCTCGTCTATCTCGCGGCCTTCGCACCGGAGGGCGGCGAGCCCCTCGGCGCTTTCGGGGAGAAGTACCCGGTGGACCTGAACTCCGCGCTGCAGCCCGATTCCGCGGGATTCCTCTACGTCGATCGAGCGCGTTTTCGCGAGCTCTTCTGCGCCGACCTCCCGGTGACGGACGCCAAAGTGGCCGCGGCGACGCAGAAGCCGCTCCACAACAGCGTCTTCGGCGCATCGGTGCCGGTCGCGGCCTGGAAGACCATCCCGTCCTGGTACCTCGTCTCGCAGGACGACCACGCGATCAACCCCGACCTCGAGCGGTTCTACGCGAAGCGGATGAACGCGAAGACGAGCGAGGTCAAGTCGAGCCACGTCGCCTTCATTTCCCATCCGGACGTGGTCGCGAAGCTGATCGAGGAGGCCGCCGCCGGAGCGGCGAAATAGCGCCTCGTCAAGGAGGTCGACCATGGCTCTCTTCCCGCCGTCGATTCGACGCGCCCTCTTCGCCGTCGCCGCAGCTGCCTTCGTCCTGCCCGCCCGGGCGACGGCGGAGGACGCATCGATCCGCCCCTTCCGCGTCCACGTTTCCGAATCCGACCTCGCCGACCTGCGTCGGCGCATCGTCGCGACGCGCTGGCCCGACAAGGAGACGGTGGCGGACGCGTCACAGGGCGCGCCGCTCGGCAAGCTGCAGGAGCTCGTCCGGTACTGGGGCACCGGCTACGACTGGCGGAGGTTCGAAGCGAGGATCAACGTCCTGCCGCTGTTCGTGACCAACATCGACGGCGTCGACGTCCAGTTCATCCATGTGCGCTCGCGGCAGAAAAACGCGCTCCCGGTGATCGTGACGCACGGCTGGTCGGGCTCTATCGTCGAGCTCCTGGGAATCATCAACCCTCTTACCGACCCGACGGCACACGGCGGAGCGGCCGCCGACGCCTTCGACGTGGTCATCCCGTCGATCCCAGGCTACGGGTTCTCCGGCCGGCCGACCGGAAACGGCTGGGACCCGGAGCGCATCGCGCGCGCCTGGTCGGAGCTGATGAAGCGTCTCGGCTACACCCGCTGGGTCGCCCAGGGCGGCGACTGGGGCGCCGTCATCACCAGCGCGATGGCGCGGCAGGC
>WNGK01006299.1_pt1 | contig 13618 bp, 6 predicted proteins | sample 5400601 | NCBI WGS metagenome assembly WNGK01 (sample SAMN13153376, study PRJNA577476) | soil metagenome | isolation source: 60 cm soil or saprolite under Garry oak tree replicate 1 | place: USA:California | collected 2016-06-15 | reverse complement strand
TCTTGCGCAGATGTTTTTGGAAGAAGAAAGCGCCTCTGTTTTGCGGGCTCCAATGTGCGGATCGTAGAGTGCACGCCGTCTAAGGCACCTCAAAATCCAGCGCGTAGACTTCCTGCGTGCCAATGTCGTGCATCAGCAGTATGTTCCCATCAGGCGTCAGGCCGAACCAGGTGTTCCAAGGGATTACCACCCGCCGAAAATCCTTCAAGTCGGCTACCTGCTCCACTTTGTGGTCGGAGACATGCACACGAAAGACAGCTTGGTTGGCATTGAAGCCGTTGTCGAAGTAAACGAATTTGCTGTCGGGAGACCACTGAAACCAACCGATGGCAGCCTTTTTCGTGAGCTCGGACCATCTTTGGGTGGCGATGTTGAAGAGTAACAACCTGTCACCCGCCAAGGACGCAGCAACTATGTATTTCCCATCAGGGGAGATACCGGGCCCAATCAAGTTGCTCGAGTCAGGTACCACGGTAGCGGTCATCGTCTTGAGATCGACTGAACGGATCGTAGAAATACCCGCGGTAATGGCATCGTTGAACAGAATTGAGCTTCCGTCGGCCGACCAAGTGGGCCCTAAGACATTGAATTTGCCGACCTTCAACTCGCGAAGTGCGCCGCCTTCCACTGGTACGAGATACAATCTTGTCGCGACTCCAGGCTCCGAGCCGGAAACTGCGATTGTGTGCCCGTCGGGAGACCATTCAGCTGACCCGACTGACTCCACGGCGAATGGCGCAGAAGTGAGCTGTAACTTGTCGCTCCCGTCGATCCGGCAGCGCCACAGATCCCCGTCGGGATATGAGACATAGCTTACCCACTTGCCGTCGCGCGAGAAGCTCACGCTGCGGGCTGAAATCCCTCCTAGGTAAATCAGGAACTGACCGGTCTTGGCGTCATAGCGAACTAGTTCTGATCGCGGCTGTTCGCCAATCGCATAGATCTTTTTCCCATCGAGGCTCGGCTGCGGCGAATAGAAGTTCAGCGGCCCTGCCGTCAGCTGCACCGGTTCCCGGCTGACCTTGTGGAATAAGTCTGCCTTCTCCCGAACAGCCCACAGTTCAGCCCACCCCCAATTGCGCACCGTCTGAAAAACAAACACCTTCCCATCGGGTGTCCAGTTGCCGCTGCTAATATCATCGCCGGTGTGCCAGTGCTCAAACAATCGATGGTAATTGCTGCCATCAGCAGAGACCTCGGCGAGACGGCTGTTCGCGGTTTGCGATAGCGTGAAGCGTAGAAATCTGTGATCCGGCGACCAGCGTAGCCAATAGGCGGAGAGTGTCGGATCTCCGAAGCTCAGGAATGTGCGAGAAAATGCACCGCGGCTTACCACCGTCAACTCCCCCCCGTGAGCGACAAGCAAGTCGCTGTCGCCCATCCAGATTGCATCCTGGCCCGGCAGATCCGAAAGCCGCCGAGGCGAACCGCCCAGCGTCGGCACAGCATAAAGCGGCTGATCGATCTCGCTGCCCGTGAAGCTTCCCACCACCAGTTCCGACCTATCTGGAGACAGATTGTCCAACGCTGTATTTGCGAAGGGTGTAGCGACGGGGACAGTGTCTCCGCCTGACGCAGACACTTGGGCTACAACAAAACGGCCACGAACGTTTTCTTGAATGTACAGCCTAGCCCCATCTGTGAGCACGGTCGGTGCCGTTTGCCCAAAGGAATTCTTCTGCCAGCCATCGTGAGTAATTTGCGTGTAGCCCGTGATCCTCGGTGGGGGCAGGGAGGGGCGAAGCAAATACCCGACCACAGCTGCAAGAATCAGTACAGCAGTTGAGATCGCGATCAACTTGGCGCGGGAGCGGGGTACAACAGGCCTTGTTGTCTGCACTTTAGCGGTGGCGGTATGAACCGAAACTGCGCCCGTGCGACCCGACTCAACCTCCTTCCGCAAACGCTTCAGGTCGACGGCGATATCGCCGGCACTTTGGTAGCGCAGTCTGCGATCCTTTTCTAGAGCCTTGTTGGTGATGTGCTCCAGCTCCAATGGTAGATTCGGATTCAATCGCACCGCCGACACCGGAGCCTTATGCAGAATCGCATCAAACACCATCGCTGACGTATTTCCGGAGAACGCTGGCAGACCCGTCGCCATCTCATACAGTACTGCTCCGAAGGAGAACAAATCAGTTCGGGAATCCAACTCCTCGCCCGCCGCCTGCTCCGGCGACATGTACGCGATTGTTCCCAATGCTGTCCCCGGACTGGTCAGATGCAGTTCGCTCATCACCGTTGGCGCCACGCCGAGCGACGCCGCTGCACTACTTTGTCGTGACCCTACCTTCGCCAGACCGAAGTCCAGGATCTTCGAGTGCCCGTGTTCGGTCACAAAGATGTTCGCTGGCTTGATATCGCGATGAACAATCCCTTTCCGGTGCGCCGCATCCAGACCTTCCGCGATCCCTAACGCGAGCATCACCAATTCGTCCGTAGGCAAAGGTCGGCCAAGGATCCGATCGCGAAGGGTCTTACCTTCCAGCAACTCCATCACGATGAAGTACTGACCATCCTGCAGGCCGATTTCGTGGATAGTGCAAATGTTGGGGTGATTCAGCGCCGAAGCCGCCCGTGCCTCGCGTTGGAAACGTTCTAGCGCTGCCGCGTCAGAACTTAATTCGGGAGGGAGAAACTTCAAAGCCACGTGCCGGCCTAAGGTAACGTCTTCCGCCTCGTAAACGACACCCATCCCCCCACCGCCCAGCTTCTGCAGAATGCGGTAGTGCGAGATGGTTTGGCCAATCATTCGGGAGATGCCTGGCCTTCGGGTGACTTCATGTTAAAGACGCGGCATCCGCTAGTCAACGAATGAGAGCTGATGGCCTTTGTGATGCTGTTACCCGATAGTTTCCGTATCGCCAACCGGAAGTTATACCCGGCTCGGGTGTCAGTTCTGGTGTCAGTTCGTTTTGTAATTCCGTGCAGTTGGCTGCATTTTGACAACTCAAAATCCACACATCTCCACTCAGCGCCCCCGCGCCCGCTCCCGACAATAAAGGGATGCCCGATCCAAGCACGAATGAGTTGAGTTGCGATGAGCTGATCTGAGGCTGAGTAGAGATCAGTTGGGCCGATCCCAGTCCAAACATGATTTTCACATGGGGGGGTCTCTGGGACCATGTCTTTCCCTTCTCCCCGGTCCCGTTTGACCCTCGTTTTCTCGCGCCTGTAAGATCAAACGTCACTGATTCGGAAATCAGGCGTTAGTTGACGAGTCCCCGTCGTGAGAAAAAATAGAAGAGTTTCGTTAACGATCAGAACATACCAGAGCATGTTAGAAAACCCCTTCACAATCTGCTCATTCGAATCCGCATAAACATTGGGTTCTTGCAAGGTAAACCCGGACGTTAGATACGTGTAGTTAGCTAACATTCTCTACTCTGGACCTTGTTCAATCGCAGTACGTACTCGCTGCCCAGACTTCTAATCGATCCCGCAAGATAGGCCATTCTGCCCACCCGCTGCCAAAGCTAGCAGCGAATCGGCATACGAGGACTGCCGCGCGGTTTACAGCAGATTCCCACCCCGAAGCAGATACAGACGCTCGTCCAAGTGTGGAATCAATTGTAGAAATGGCGATAGGCTGGTATGTCTAGCAAACTAAGGAGTTTACCGTTGGTACCCCTCACAAAGGTACTCTTGAAAAGTCATGCCTTTTCGTAATGTGTCCCTGCCCTTTCGATACCTATTTCAGTCGATGCGAGTGGAGTGGTTTAAAACCATAACCAGTTGGTTTCCTCCGCATGTATTACCGTTGAATCTTCATTAGCGGTATCATGTGATCCTCTTCGGTTCGTGTGCTCCGTAATTGTTTGGTGGATTTGATGAGAATTTGGCAGCTCCGGCTTGTGCTTCGGTTGTTCCTGCTTGGATCGGTAGTCGTATCATTCCCCGGGCTTGCCCAAACCGAAGCACAGTCCCACGCTGATATCGGCATTCAATTCGCTCGGGCTGGAGACCTGGTACGCGCCGCGGACGAACTGCGCAAGGCCGTGATGCTCGCTCCAACGAATGCAGAACTCCTGAGCACGCTGGGTACTGTCCTCGCGATGGACAAGAAGTTAGAAGAATCCACCACGACGTTTCGCAAAGCTCTCCAATTAGCACCGCAGGACCCCATTGTTAGGCGATATCTGGCGGCAAACCTTTGGCAATTACATCGCTACTCTGAAGCAAAGCGCGAGCTCCAAATCATTTTGCGCGAGCATCCAGATGATGCTCAAGCCCGCTTGCTTCTCGGAATGGTATCGGAGAACTCGGGCGATTACGTTACTGCGGCAAACATGCTGAGTTCGGTCCCGAAAGAGGTGGAAAAGCAGCCGGAATCGATCGCAGCCCTTGCGCGTTCTTATTACTATCTGCACGATCGAGAGAAAGCGCGTGCGACGTTGCAGATGCTCACATCGCACGCAAGCTCTGTGCAATCCGTCCTAATGGGTGCTCAAATCGCCGATCAGGCCGGCGACTACGAAAAAGCAGAACAACTGCTCGATTCCATCGGCGACTCTTCCGACGGCGAAAATGTCCGCTATCGCAAAGCCACGGTGCAGTATCATCGCGGTCATTTTGCGGATTGCGAGCAAACGCTGCACCCAGTGCTCGATCGTCCGGGCGCCAGCGCCGCGACCTACAACCTACTCGGCTGGTGTTATCACCGGCTGAATAAACCCAAAGAAGCCACAGCGGCCTTTGAGCAGGCGATTGCGTTGCGTCCCGCCGATGAGTCGAATTATGTCGATCTCATCAAAGTGCTTGAGGCCCACAATTTTCTGCGGGTCGGGCTCGATGCCGCAAAGCGGGCCTCCGATCTGTTCCCGAATTCTGCCGCGATTTTCAATCTGAAGGGCTTAATCGAAAGCCGGCTCTCCCGGTTCACGGATGCGATCACGTCGTACAAACACTCCGTGGATATCCAGAGCACGAGCAGCGAGGGATGGCTGGGCCTGGGACGGGCCCAAGTTTCTGCCGGGTTGATCCTGGATGCAACTTCCACGTTCACGTCCGCGATGGAGCGTTTTCCGAAGGAAATGCGCCTAAAGGTCGTCTACGCAGAGATGCTGCGGAAGCACGCGGATCCCAGCGATCGCACTGCCGGCACGCAAGCCGAGCAGTTGCTAAAACAGGCGGTCGCAAACGATGCCACGAACCCGGAAGCTTTTTTTGAACTGGGGAAGATCGAGCTAGACGACGGGAGACTGACGGATGCGTCTCAGCATCTCGAACGGGCGGCAAAGCTGCTGCCCCAAAGCAGCCAGGTGCACTACGTGCTCTCGCGGGCGTATCGCGGGCTGAATCGCACAGCCGACGCCCAACGAGAATTGGAGACATTCCAACGGTTAAAAAGAGGCCGAGCTCCCGAGTCTCAGAACGGTTCGTTGACTGATGACGCGAAGCCTTGACTGACTTCAATGCCGAGACCAGGGACAACCGCGCTCATAGTTTTCCTGATGTTCGCCATCGCATTTCGGAAAACGGACTCCACACCCGCCACCGCTTCAGCTTCCAATGAAATCTTTACGGATATCACTGAACAGGCTGGCATAACTTGGCAGCAGTTCGGCGGGGAATCGCCGGATCGATTCCTCATTGAAACCATGGGCGGAGGTGTCGGGTTTTTTGATTTCGATAACGACGGACTCCTCGACATCTTCTTCGTGAACGGTGGAGAAACGCCTCATGGCAAGAGCCCAATTCCACTCAGTAACGCCTTGTATCGCAACCTGGGCGACGGCAGGTTTGAGAACGTAGCGGCCAAAGCGGGGCTGGACAAGCTGAACTTCTATGGCATGGGCGTGGCGGCGGCAGATTTCGACAACGACGGCTATCAGGACCTTTATACCACCGGCTATCCCGCGAGCGCTCTTTATCACAACAATCGCGACGGGACCTTTACAGATGTCACCGACAAGGCCGGCGTGAAGAGCGCGAGAAAGTGGGCTGCTGGTGCAGCTTGGTTCGACTACGATCGCGATGGCTTCCTGGATCTGATCATTACGAACTACGCGCAATTTTCGTTCGAAGATCCCAAGAAGTGCGAACTGAATCGCGTGCGGGCGTACTGTGTGCAAACAGCTTACACAGGCTTGCCGCTTACGCTGTATCACAACAATGGCGATGGCACGTTCTCGGACGTGAGCAGGCGCTCTGGATTCGACAAACTCATCGGCCGTGGACTCGGTGTGGTTGCGGTTGACGTCAATGATGACGGTTGGCCGGATCTGTTCATTGCCCGGGACGCCTCACCTAACCTCCTGCTGATCAACAAACACGACGGAACATTTGAAGACATCGCACTGGAAGCCGAAGTCGCATACGACCAGAATGGCATTGCAAAGGCAGGCATGGGGGTTGATGCGGGCGATGTCAATGGCGATGGTATTCCGGATTTTGTCGTCACCAACTTTAACGACCAATATCATTCGCTATTTCTCGGTTCGAAGTCGCTCGCGTTTTCTGATCGCACCAGTGCCTCGCATTTGGCCAACTTGACTAGATCATTCGTCGGCTGGGGGACGAAGTTTCTTGATTACGACAACGATGGCAATCTGGATGTAATGCTGATTAACGGCCACATCAATCAGGAGATCGAATCCACGCGCGTGGATGTCAAATACAAAGAGCCTGCGCTGCTTCTGCGAAACAAGGGCTCTGGCGTTTTTGACGACATGCGCGAACTCGCAGGTGCCACCTTTCAACGTTCTTACCTGGGACGCTCCCTCGCCATCGGCGACTTCGACAACGATGGTGATGCGGATGCGGTCTTCACCACCCTTAACGGCCGCCCCGTGCTGTTGCGCAACAACGCCGGCCAGGATAATTCCTGGGTTGGATTCTCGCTTCAAGGGACGGTCAGTAACCGTGACGCGATCGGCGCCAAAATTACCGTCACGTCGTCTGGCCGGACGCTGACGCGTTGGATCGTGGGGGGTGGCAGCTACCTCGCCTCACAGGACAAACGTGTGCTCGTCGGGCTAGGCTCGAGTGCGAGACCGGTCGATGCCGATATCCGATGGCCCAACGGAATCGTCCAGCACCTTTCGAATTTGCAACTGCGCCGTTACCATCAGATCGTTGAACCCGCTGCCTTGTCCTCCTCGAAAATATCCCAGAACTGAAGCGTTATTGCGTTCATGCTGTTCTGGCGATTGTTTGACAGTACCCTGTAAGCTTTTCCGGGCGTGGCTCGTCTGTAACGGCTAGATGAGCAGATTTGTCTTGACAACCATATTCAAGACGGTTAATAAATCCAAACTAATGAAACGTTTTAATGCTGGGGACAGGTACGTCTCCTTTCTCCACCACTGACTCCGCTCGAATATAGCCAACACGGGGGGTCGCATGAAAATGAATTGCATCGCAAGGCATGGTCTGCACTGGATTCTAAGAACCGCAGCGCAGCTTCTGCTCGCAACGATTGTCGCAACTTCCGCGTTGCTGCTGCTTCCAGCAGCCCAGGCTCAGCTTTACACCGGCTCCATTGCAGGCTCGGTAAAAGATTCCGCTGGTGCCTTCCTTGCCAATGCCCAGATCAAGGCCACGGACGCCGAGAAAGGTTTTGAATTTTCAGCTACAAGTGATTCGGCAGGGCGATATGTCATTCGAGAGCTCCCTCCCTCGAATTACACGGTGACGGCAAGCGCAACTGGGTTCAAGACTCAGCGCAGAGACAGCGTCAGAATCGACGTTAATCAGAACGCCTCGGTGGACTTTTCGATGGCAGTTGGCGCCGTTGCCGAAGTCGTGGATGTGCGTGCCGGTGCCGTCGAGTTACAGACCGAGGACGCGGAAACCGGGCAGGTGGTGAACCGCAGGTTCATCAATGATCTGCCTTTGATTGACCGCAATATCGAGACCCTAACCAGTTTGGCGCCGGGCGTCACCGAGATGAACGATTCATGCCCGGAGCCCTGTATTGGCACAAACTTTGTTTCCAACGGCAGCCGTGGGGCTTCATCTGACTTTCTGCTGGATGGCGCTTCCGCCACGAACTCCGAGCCCAACGGGGGAATTACATCAGTGACTTATCTGCCCTCGCCTGAGGCAGTGGAAGAATTCAAGGTGCAGCAGACGAATTTCAGCGCGGAATACGGATTTTCCGGCGCCTCGGTGGTCAATGTGGTCTCGCGCTCCGGCACGAACAAGTTTCACGGCAGCGTTTACGAGTTCTTCCGCGACGATAGCCTCGATGCAAACAACTGGTTCTCAAACCACTTCGGAGATCCTATCCCTCCGCTACGCCGCCACAATTACGGCGGTACTATTGGCGGCCCTATCTTCAAGAACAGAACTTTCTTCTTCTTCGATTACGACGGCTTGACTCGAAAGGGCTTAAGCACAGCTAATGCCGGCCTTCCTAGCGACGCTATGCGGGCAGGTGATTTTGGTGAACTTTGTGCCGCACAGGGAGGCACGTTTAATGGCTCCGGGCGATGCAGTGTGGACGCTGGTCAGATTTGGGACCCTTACTCCGGGGTTTTCAATTCCAATGCAGGCGGCATCTTACGCAGCACGTCCATTCCCTTCAACAATATCGCCACATGGACCAGCCCGGGACCTGCCAATCAAGCTCCCGGCAATCTGATTGACCCTGTGGCGCAAAAGATGATGAGCTACTTTCCAGAGCCCAATGTCACCGGCGGAAGCATTCAACAAAACTGGTTCGGGTCTGGTTCGAGCAAGAGCTCCAATAAGCAGTTTGACATTAAGATCGACCATCGCTTTACACAAAACAATTTGATGAGCGCGAAATTCGCGTATCAGTACAACCCCACAGGCGGGGGCCTTGATTGCTTCAAGAACTTTACCGATCCCTGTGCGGGGGGCCCGGGTTGGGATAATGCCCACGTATTCGCGATCAACGACACACATACTTTCAGCCCGACCTTGCTACTGACTACGACTTTGGGATTCACACGTGGAGTTTGGCACACTGATGCCTACAACCCGCATGGGGAGGATGATCCGCTCGGAACTTTGGGGTTTCCGTCTTACCTAGAGGCCAACGGGTTCAAGGGAGTTCCCGCGATCTTTATCGACTCGTACACCCCTGCCGGATATGCCAATATCGGCACCGATCCCTATGGCAATTACCGCCTGGGCCAGAACACGGGACAATTATCGGCCACGCTCGACAAGATACACGGCCAGCACGATATCAAGTTCGGGTTTGATGGCCGAATTCACCAGATTAACTACATCCAAACCAACGCTCCCGTTGGATTCTTCAGCTTCAACACCGATGCCACCAATGCCTGCCCCGACGGATTGGACCTCTGCGGCGGAGATCCGATGGCGAGCTTCATGATGGGCCAGATGACGCAGGGTTGTGCGAGTAATGGTTGTGGGTCCTACGAAGAAATCCAGTTCCGTCCAGCCACTACGAATTACCAATATGGATTCTTTGGGCAAGACAACTGGAAAGTAACGCCCAAACTGACATTGAATCTCGGCTTGCGTTTTGACGTTACACTGCCGCGCACCGACCGCTATAACCACCAGGATTGGTTTGATCCCAATGCTAGCAATCCGTTGAATGGTGGAAATCTCACCTACACTGATCCCGTCAGCAACCAGCCCGTAACCATTCCCTTGAAAGGCGGAGAAGTTTTCGCTTCTTCGAATCGGCGCACCAACTACGTGACCGACTGGCACGACTTCCAGCCGCGGTTCGGCTTCGCCTATCAGGTCGTTCCAAACACGGTGGTCCGCGGGGGCTATGGCATTTACTATGGGCAATCGCGCTCCGGGGTTACTGGTGTTATGCCCTACGGCGGCGCAGGTTTCAATCAGTACACAAATGTGATCACGGTCAATCCAAATGACCTCGCAACTCCTTTTGTGAACCTAAACAATCCGTTTAAGTTCGGGTTGATTCAACCGGCAGGAAATTCGCTCGGGTTGCTCAACGATGTGGGTTTTGGTGCCAACGGTCCGATTCGTACGCCGGGCTGGAACCAAACACCCTATGAGCAGAGCTGGAGCTTCGGGATCGAGCGTGAACTACCGAGCCATGTCTTAATCAATGCAGAATATATCGGCAAGAAGGGCACCCACCTGCCGTTCAGCGGCTCGACGGATCGAAACTATCTAGGACCCTGGGTGGAGAGTCTCCCGGTTGGAGATCCCAACGCAGCCAACCCATGCCAAGCACTGACCATTGCATGCCTCAACACCCCTGTAACCAATCCCTTCGCTGGGCTCATTACTGACCCGAACAGCACCCTAGGCAGCAACTTCCCGAAGATTCAGTACTATCAGTTGCTGCGTCCGTTCCCTCAATTCACTGGGGTTTCGACGGAACCGCAGCTGATCGCCAATTCCATTTACCACGGACTGCAGTTGACCGCCGAGAAGAAGTACTCTAACGGTTTGCAATTACTGGCAACGTTCGTCTGGTCGAAGTCGATCGACGACGCTTCCTCGGGCGATACCAATGTGTCGTGGGCGCAAAGCTTCGACAGCTTGCAGGATCCCAATAAGCCCTATCTGGAACGGAGTCTGTCAACATTCGACATTCCCTATGTATTACAGTTCAGCTACAGCTACGATCTGCCGGTTGGGCACGGGCGGCCATTCCTGGGGAACATGCCGCGCTGGGTGGACCTGATCATCGGTGGATGGAAGACCAACGGCATCTGGCGCATCGCTGATGGACGTCCGCTGTCCTTCTTTCTCGACGACGGCGGACAGCCACTGCCAACATATGGCTCACAGCGACCGAATATTGTGGGAACGCCCAAGCGTAACCATGGTTCGGATTGGCTCGACCAGTACTTTGTAGGCAACACCCCTGACGATCACCCCAGTTTCGTGCGTCCTGCCCCTTTCACTCTGGGGAATGCTCCGCGAGCGCTGAGCAGCGTCCGTTCACCGTTGTCCTTCACGGTCGATCTTTCGGTCGGCAAGCAATTCCAGATACGTGAGGAGATGAACTTCGAGTTCCGGGTCGAAGCAAAGAATGCCTTTAATCATCCGGTATTCGGGACACCGGATACCAATGTCGGCGATGATACCTTCGGGACCATCTCGTACACAGCAATGGGACCGCGCGAGGTGCAGTTGGGCTTCAAGTTTAACTTCTAAAGACCGTCGTTGGTCCTTGGTCGCTAGTCGTTGGCCTATTGGGGCTTGCTTCCTCGGTCTCTGGGTTGCGGCCGTACCACTAGATCTGAGATCGTCCTGCAAGTATCAGAGCCAAATAGACGAAGTAGACGTACTACGGAAGTTATAATCAACCGGACCAACCACACGCGCACAGGTGCGCGCTTTCAACTGGCGAAAAATCGCCGTTGTACTCATTCGTAGGGTCCACTTGGCGCTAGCGCCTATGGCTGTTAAATGGCTGAACCCGCGAAAAAAACAGGATCGATGGCGGAAACTCCGTTGGTACGGGATGACGATCTGCAGCATTCTGCTCACTGCGTTTCATTGCGTGCACGCCCAGACGATCACATGGGCTGGACATACCTGGAAAGTTACCAGCGGTGCTATGGCAGGCATCGCTTCCGGCAATCTCGCCAACGTCAATATCAGCCAGGACGGGTATTTACATCTCCAGATCACCAATCGCGTTGGAAAATGGACTGCCGCGGAGTTGTTTACGACCGACAATATGGGATTTGGTACTTACCAGTGGGTTGTAGAGGGCGACGTCTACAACATGGATCAGACAACCGTGCTGGGACTGTTCACTTACGGGCCCGCTCATCACCTTGGCGCCAACGCAGAGAACGAAATTGACATTGAATTTTCCCAGTGGAACAAAACCTGTCACGGCTGCGATGCCGACTTTACAGTTTATCCATCCACGGGTAACCGCAAGCCGAATGGCGTTTCCAGCTGGGAGGACAACTTCCAGGTCAGCGGTGGAAACCTTACCACGGCAAGGATGGAGTGGAGATCCGATCGAATCGTGTTCACGCTCATGAATGGCGTTCATCCCATCGGCTCTGTTGCCGATGTCATCAAGACCGAAACCTATTCTTCGAACACGACCAATATTCCGCAAACCGCCGCCCCAGTAGGCATTAACCTCTGGTGCTTCAAGGGGACGCCTTCAAAGAATCAGTCGGCAGTCATTCGCGATTTTCAATTTGTTCCGTACTGAGCCTCAGCAAGAAGGGGAACATGGAACCTAGGAGAACCTTGGGGAAAGCCCGGAGGAGAACCTTTCTGGTGCAGATTGAAGTTTAGGGCCATCAGACATGGCTACACACATGCCGTGATAAAAACGTGATAGTTCCATGTTCATATCGGGGCGAAATCGATAAGAACAAATCAGAGTGATCTTCAAAACCGGCGGGCGGCAGGCAATCCTGTCACCGGTGGGTTCGACCCCCACTCGCTTCCGCCATTTCAAACCCGCATGGTTACTGGGAATTTGCACTTTGGTGCCATTGAATGTGCTAGATAGTGTGCTAGCCTCAAGGCATGATTGAGAGACGCCCAGTCGTTGCGGTTTACATTCGGAGCCACCAGAGCGACTGCCGCTGCTCCCGGCAGAGGAACCGTTCTTTCGTCAGAGACTGCAATTGCATGAAGTGGCTGCGGTACTCAGGCGATGCCTGCCTGTGCGGATATAGCCACGCCGGACGGCAGCACCGGCTATCCGCCAACACACGGACATGGGGAATTGCTGAGGAGAGGCGGCAAGAACTCCAGCGCCGCTTGGACTCGGGCGAGACAACCCCGCTAGTGCCCGCTCCCGAGGTCAAAAGGCGGACGATTGCGGAAGAGATCGAGACGCATCTGACCGCCAAGCGGAGTGAAGGTCTCAGTCCTGCGACCCTCCGTAAACTCAAGTATCAGCTTGGGACGTTCGAGCAATTCCTAGCCACGAGGTCCAAGTTTTTCGCGTCGGAAATCACACCAACAGATGTCATCGAGTTTCGTTCGGGCTGGACTTGGAAATCAGGAGTGACCCGCCAGAAAGCACAGCAGAACCTGCGGGGGTTTCTCCGACTGTGCTGTACAGACAACCTCGAAATACTACTCAGGGTATTGAAGCCTATCAAACTGTCGAAGACGGACATGACCCGCCTGAAGCCTCAGCCGTTCAGCGAAGAGGAATTGAAGAACCTCCTCGCACAAGTGCCGAAGACTTTCCCGGAGGCCACGAAAGCCGCCAAGATGACGGCGCTCATTCATTGCCAAGTCTCGACGGGTCTCGCCATTCGGGACACGATACAACTGGAGCGAGAGAATCTGCGTGACGGAACGTTGCGTATTGAACGGCAGAAGACGAACAAACCTGTGGTGCAGAAAGTAGACGACGGCTTATACCAAGAACTGATGAAAGTCACCAACGGCAATCCGAAGTACGTCTTCTGGAATGGTACGAGTCTGCCGACTTCTGCTACGGGATTGTGGCAAGCGGACTTGAGACAGGTGATGAAAGACGCCAAACTGTGGATCAAGGGCAACCTGTCGCACCGATTCCGCGACACAGCCGTGGATTTCTGGCTCGAACAGGGTTGCGACATGACGACGATAGCCGCCATGCTGGGAGACACGGTCAGAACCGTCGAGCGACACTACGCGGATTTGGCGTCGAAGCGGATGGGAGACCGGCTGGCGAAAATGCCGACTCGGTCTTGGGGAGCAGAGGCTGGGC